>ORJL010416312.1_pt1 | contig 50739 bp, 37 predicted proteins | sample 1779941 | NCBI WGS metagenome assembly ORJL01 (sample SAMEA104232317, study PRJEB22302) | groundwater metagenome | biome: forest; feature: aquifer; material: groundwater | place: USA | collected 2011-08-07 | depth 5.8 m | reverse complement strand
CGTCCGAGTCCTCCTCGTCTCCCTCTGCAGGAGGGCCGGCATCCCCGTCGTCCGTCCGCACGACTTCCGCCGCCTCGGGGCCCGCACGCTCGCCGCCAACGGCGCCGACGCCGAGACCCTCCGGTCGTGGGGCAGGTGGGCCGACTACTCGACGCCCGCGAGGTACGTCGGCGAGGTCGCCGAGAAGGCCCGCGAGGGGGTCGACGCACTGGCCCGCCTGCGCCGTCCCGCCTCGGGCGATTTTCCCTAGTCCGCGCACGCCCCCGCTCCGCGCCTGGGAGACATCCGCCGAGGATCGCTGGCTACTTGTTGCCGCCCGACGGAGGTGCGGGCAGCTTGAAGGTGTCCGCGGGCACCTTCGCCCCCGTCTCGATCAGCGGATACTCCTCCGTGAGCGACTTCCCTTGCGTCGGGTCGCTCGCCTCCCGCTTCAGGACCTGGAGGGTCGCCTTGTCGACGTACAGCTTCACCGAGAGCGCGACGGCATCGCTGCCGACCTGGCACTTGTACGTGTACTGGAGAACCGTGGCAGCGTGGTCGTTCACCTTCGCCTCGGCGAGCGGTTTGAAGTCGGACGTTCCGAGGAACTTGAAGACCTCGTCCTTCTCGAACATGGTCCCCGCGACCATGACGCCTCCGGCGAGGACGGCGGAGCGGAAATCGGATCCGAGGTCCTTCGACGCCTGATTGCGCCCGGCCTCTTTCCCCCCATCGAGGGTGACGACCGTGGTCCCATCGCAGATCCTTCGCCTTTCCACGATCATTTGCCGGGTCCCCGTCCCGAAGGTCTTCTTGCTGACCACGTTGATGTGATTTCCCTCCTCGATCCACATCGAGGTCTCGATCACCGGATTCAGGCCGGAGGGTTCCGTAATCGAGGTCTTCACGCCCTCGATGTGAATCGTCTTCGCCGCGGACCAGGCATCGGCGATCTTCTTGTACACCTCCTCGGGCGTCGGGTCGGCCGCGAGGACCACGGACGCGGCAAAGAGCACGGACAGGGCCAGGGGGAAGCTCCGAGTCATCGCCTTCCTCTCAAATCGAGCGACGGGGAGGATAGCGGTGGCGGCCCCTCCGTGGTAGCGAAATAGACCGCCGAGCCCGAGGGATGTTCGCCAGTCCGCGCATTATGGCGAACAAATAACTGCCCGTCCGCAGGTGCGCTTGCGAGGTGGGGAAGGCTCGCCGTGAACCACTCGTCCCTGCAGGAGGTCGACAACCACAGCCGTGGCCCCGGGAGCGGGCTCTGTGCGGGGAGCGTCCATCGCCGGCCCTCGGAGATCAGGCCAGCCGGTCGCCTCTGCTCCCGCAGCGTGCCCAATAGAGGATCGGCCCACCAACCATCAAGGCCAAGGATACCGCCGTCGGGACCGTGCGAAACGCGCCGCTCCCTGCGCCAGTGTCGACGAGAAGGCCACCGCCCGTCAGGAAGACCAGCAAGCTCAAGACTCGGTACCAAGCCCCTCCCCCCGCAGCCTTGGAGGCCCTGTCGCTGTGGAGGTTGAAGATGATCGCGACGATGAGCGATGCCGTTTTCTCATCGACTCCGGTCCGGAGGAGTTGCCGTCGTACCATCTCCCGTACCATGAGGGAGTCTTCGCCTGCCCGCAGCAGAGTCTGCGCCTGTGCGCATGCTGCTGCGCACGTCGCCTGTAGTCGTTCGTCGCTCAATGTCAATGCCACCGACACTCTCTGCACGCTGGAGTCCGGCGGGCCTCCGGGATCTGCCGAGGGTGCTGCGCCCAGGTCCCGCGCATCCGCTCCCGACGAACCATCGCGCTCGTCCATTCGGCTGGAGATGACACCAGGTAGACCCGCGAGCGCGATCGCCGTCTGACTCACCAAGAGGCTGAGGGAGTCAAAGTCCCTCCGCGTGAAGGTCTTGCCGCCGAGTTTGCCTCCCACCATGAAGGCCCCGAAGAGGTTCATCTTGTGGAGTACGACCCTCGACATCGCGGAGAGAGGCGCGACGATGAAGCCGTCGCCATAGAAGCGCCGCTCCCAGTCGTGCCACGCGGGGTCGGGAGCAGTGATCCGATCCGGAACGAGGATCGGGCGTCCCTCCGCAAGGACGCGACCGCAGAGCCCTTGACCAACTCTCACCTTCACGCCCTTTCGGGTCTCGGCATCCATGCCCATCGCGTAGGCGATGGACGCGGTCTGCAGGTCGGAGTCAAGGAGCGCAATCGCGACGTTCCTGCACGTCAGCAACGTGCTCGCGTAACTCGCGGCCTCCTTGAGGATCCCCTCGGGAGTGTTGTAGCTCGACAGCGTCTGCATTGCCCACTCTAGCGAGACCAGCGGGCGTCTGAGTTCCTCCTCTCTGGCGGAGTTGAGGAAGGACTCGCAGGCCGTCGCGACCTCGGCCGCAGTCTGGTAGCGGAGAACCGGGTCCTTCTGAAGGCATCTCGTGCAGATGGCCTCCAACTCGGGCTCAATCTTGGGATTGAGCTGCCGTGCGGGAGGCGGATCGCTTCCCATCACGGCGACGAGGAGGCGCCCGATCGTCGGTGCCTCGAAGGGGGGATGACCGGTGAGCGCGTGGTACAGGGTGGCTCCGAGACCATACACGTCGGTTCGTGCGTCGATGCCCGTGGCTCCCCGTGCTTGTTCGGGGGCCATATACGCGGGCGTGCCCAGGAGTTGTCCGCTCCCCGTCAGGGTCGAGACCTGCTGTTCGTCTCTCGTTCCACCTGAGTGTTCAGCCAGCTCGTGTTCGGTCAGCTTCGCGAGTCCGAAATCGAGGAGAACAGCGTGGACCTCCTCGCCCCGGAACTCTGATTGTGGCGCAAGGCGACTACGCGCCAGGATCGGGACTGTCTCCGCGTGACGGAGGAAGATGTTCCTGGGCTTGACGTCGCGATGGAGAACCCCCCTGCGATGCGCCGTATCGAGCGCGAGCGCGATTTGGCGAATGACCTCGGCAGAGAACCGCCGGGAGAGGGCGTCACGGGCTATCGCCCATTCCATGTCCTGCCCTTGCAGGAGTTCCATCGTGTAGTAGGGGAGAGGCAACTCGCCAGGAAGCCGCCCGACGTCATGCAGCGGTATGATGTTCGGGTGTGAGACTTGCGCGGCGGCCCGGGCCTCACGTTCGAATCGCTCGATCGCTTCGTTGTCGACCCGCCCATCGACGAGCAACACTTTGAGGGCGACCCTGCGATCCAGAACCGCGTCGTGCGCCTCATAGACGACGCCCATTCCGCCTCGCCCCAGCTCGCGCACTAGATGGTAGCGTCCGAGGTCTCGACCGAGCGCGGGCAACGAGGCGGGCTTGACCACAGGAGTCTCAGCCTCGGGAGTTCCCGGCTTCGCCGTGGGGAGGTCGCCGAGGAGCGCACGGGCGAGGGCAGAGTTGCCGCCGCCTCGGGATAGGACGGTCTCGTGAAGGCGTTCCGTGGGGGTGTCGGCAGGGACGAGTGGAGCGAGCGCGAGAAGGTTGATCATCTCGGCGGGGCTACGCCCGACCCACGACGCGACGTCCTCGGCCGTCACCTCCTCGGGCTTGGCTTGGCGCAGCCGCTCGCAGGCCAAGCGGGCGGTTTCGGCTGTGAACAGACCGAGCCGCGCCCCTAGCTCGATCGCCTCACGCCAACCGTCCACGAAGCTCTCCATCGCGCTTGGCCCAGCGAAGGGGCAGCGTAGCCGTCCAATGCCTGCGGGTCAATCCGATGAGTACTCAAATCCGCATTATCGTACGCATGATAATGCCCCGTCCCGCGCATGGCCCCGGCGACGGTGGGCGAGGCGCTCGCCTCCACGATCTTCCTGTGGATGCGGTCGGCCCACTGCGCGAGATCACGGGCTCTCTGCCGGCTTGCTCCTCGCGCAATCGCCTTTGCGGCGGCTCGGCCTACGTTCCGTCCCCACTCTTGCCCGTCCGGCCAGTTCCCTCGATCTTCCTGAGCTTCCTGTCGATCTCGCGCCTCACCTTCGCCGCGAGTTTCGCCACGCGCCCAATTGTGGCAGCGCCCGGTCCGCTGTGCCCCAGGGAAGCGTTCCGCGCCTCCATTACCTCCATGAGGCTCGCTGACTGCAGCCGGGCGCGCCGGTACAGGAGCACCTTGGCGGCCCTCAGGAGGCCGGCGCGGGAGGCCGCGCGAGGCAACCCGCTCTTTGCGGAACGCTGGCCCCGTGCCAGGACGGCGTCCATGCATCGCGCGCGGCGCTCCTCCTCGGTGGCCCGTGGCCACGCCTCCTGCGCGGCCTCCTCCAGCGAGACCGAGACATGGCCGCGAGGCAGCCCCGAGCAGCCGAAGCAGGCGAAGGGTCGCCGCTTCCCGGGGATGGCCAGGATGTCCGGGACGACCAGGATTCTGTGCCGAGGCTTGCCGCAGACGGGACACTTCCATCGCATGGAACACGATCCTCAGAGTGGCGCGACCAGCCGATTCTACGCGACCCGCCCTGCGAATCAGCAAGCTAATCCGCGCTCGCCTCGTGCCCGGCTTCAGGGGCAGGGGACGGATCGATCTTCTCCATCCCCCTCGCCGGGGCGCTCCCCCGGAATGCTGCCGATACCCGCGCTTCTCGGCAACATAACGCACGGCCCTCCTTCCGCCGCTCTCCGCGCCACTCCGAGGAGTGGTGTCTCCCGCTCGGCCCGATGACGCAGCACGGACGGACGAAAGGGTTGCATCCTCTTGGCGCGGCGGTGACCATGCTCGCGACTCCGGTGGCGTGATCAGTAGGGAGGCGGGCCATGAGGTGGCGGCTGGCGATTGCGGTGGCGGCGGTCGCGCTCGGCGGGACGGCGCACGGGCAGGAGAAGAAGCCCGAAGTCTCCTTCGAGGAGAAGCTCCTCGCGACGGTCCCGGAGGGAGTCAAGGGGGATGAGTTCAGCTTCTCCTCCGACGGCAGGACCGTGGCGTACGCGGCGCACCGGGGCGAGCCGGGGAAGGATGCCCGGTACCGCGTCACCGTCGGGGACCATCAGGGGGAGGAGTTCGACGCGGCCCGCTACCTCATCGCCAGCCCGGTGGGGAGTCATTTCGCATACGTGGCGGCGAAGGGAAGGAAGCTGTTCATCGTCGTGGGCGACAAAAAGGGCGAGGAGTTCGACAACGTCGAGTACCCCGCGTTCAGCTCCGATGGCACGGTCGTGGCCTACTGGGCGATCACGGGACAGGGAAGGGAGGCCAGGCGCTCCATGGTCGTCGGCGACAGGAAGGGACCGCCGATGGAAGGCGCCCCGGGGAGCCTGGCGTTCGGCGTGCTCTTCAGCTACCCCGTCTTCAGGCCCAACACCGACGTCGTCGCATACACGGCGCAGGAAGGGGGGAAGTGCTTCATCGTCCTGGGTGACAAGAGGGGCGAGGCGTTCGACGAGGTCACCGCGCCGGAGTTCAGCCGGGATGGCAGCACCATGGCCTACGCCGCGGCCACGGGAAAGGAGGGCGCGCGGAAGTGGTTCGTGGTCGTGGGCGATCAGAGGGGCGAGCAATTCGACTTCGTGAGCCACATCGCATTCAGCCCGGACGGCAAGACCGTGGCGTACGGGGCGCGGGAGGGGAAGAAGTGGTTCGTCGTCGTCGGGGACAAGAGGGGGAGGGAGTTCAGCGACCTCGACATCCTCGCCAATCCCATCTTCAGCCCGGACGGAAGGGCCGTCGCGTACGCGATCTCGAAGAACGGGAAGAGCTGCGTGGTCGTGGGGGAGAGGGAAGGCGAGCAGTTCTTCCAGGTCTTCCCCTCGGCCTTCAGCCCGGACGGCAGCAAGGTCGCGTGCCTCGCGATGAACCCCGGAAAGTGGTTCGTGGTCGCCGGGGAGACGCACAGCGAGGCGCTCGACAACGTGGATCCCCGCAGCAGCGGCCCGTACTTCAGCCCCGACGGCTCGAAGGTCGCCTACGGTGCGATGAAGGGCCGCGAGCTGTGGTGGAAGGTGATGGCGGTGAAGTAGCCGCGAGAGGCGCGGACCGAGAGCAACCATACGAAGGGGGGAGCGATGACCTTGAGGCGGCTCCACGGCGTCTGGCGGTTGACCGGAGCGGTGGTCCTGGCGGGCTTGCTGCTCGGCGGCTGCGGCCAGTACGTGTACAACTGGGATCCTGCGGAAGGCTGGGCCGCGAACGAGGAGTTCCGGGTCTGGGTCGATGGAGAGCACGCCGAACGGGTCTACCTCACGTTCCCCGTGGACTCGATGAAGGGGGTAGTGGTCCGACTCGACGAGGTGACCATTCAGGCGTCCGGCGGGCGCCAGTACCGACCCTTCGAGTGGGGATCGAGCAAGCGACTCGAAGTCGGGATGTCCTCATCCAACGGCAAGTCGTACGCAGCCTTGCGCTTTCATCCGATCAGCCGCCCCTCCGACGGGTGGATCACGGTCTGCATCCCGCTTGAGCGCGGCGGGAAGGTCGAAGTCGTCCAGCGCCGTTTCCAATTCACCAGCTACCGGCGGTGGATCTGCCGCGACACGGGCGGAGGCCAAGGGCACGTGCCACCCGAGGGCACCTCGACCCCCGATTCGTTGCGCTCGACCGATGTGGCGGCGAAGTGATGCGTGCCCAGCATCCGCATCGTCTCGTCGGAGGTCTCGATCCACGCCGATTCGCCCAGCATCTCCGCGGCGAGATCGAACAGCATCTCGGCGTGCATGCGGGTCGCGAGGGCGTCCCGTATCGCCCACACCGCGCGGAACGCCTCCGAGTCGTCCGGCTGCCAACTTCCGTCCGCCATGCGGGGATGATCTCGGATTCGGGCGATCGTTGCAAGCGGCAACCCCAGGCGCACAGAGCGTCATGCAGACACTCAAGCGGGCCGGGACCCTGGTGCTCGGTCTCGCAGCCGCTCGAAGTTAGGGGGCTGACGCAGGAGGTGTGCGCAAGCAGCACGACGGATCGCGGCGACGCTGGGCGACCGCTCGGCGGGAGAGCCGCGCTTCGTGCCCGCCCCCAATAGTAGAGGAAGGCCCGCGCTACTTCCCGGCCTGCCCCTCGACCGCCGTCTCCTTCCGCAGCCGGTACACGCCGCGCCTGACCTTCCGGAAGAACTCGCGGTTCTTCTTCAGGGTCTTGACGAGCATGATGCGCAAGTTCGACGCGCTGGCCTTCCCGTCGTAGCCTGCCTTCTTCACGCGCTCGACGAGCTGGGCGATGGTCACGGAGGCGCCGTCGGCGAGGGCCTTCCTGATGAGCCCCTGGATCATGCCGCCCGTCTTCTTTTCCTCTGGCCCCTTCGCAGGGACCTTCACGGCGGGGTGCTTCGACGCGACAGGCGCCACGGTGGGTGTCTGCTGTACCGAGGCGGCGGAGCGCGGGCGACCGGGGCGGCGTTTTCCACCGAGCCCGCGGATCCTCTCGTCGATCCGTGCCACCTGCCCGAGGAGGAGGGTCCGCTCCTCCTGTAGGATCTGGAGCCGCTCTTTCCGCAACTCCTCCCCCAGGACTTCCTCAAGCCGATCGAGGCCGAGGCGTTTCACGAGGGCATCGATCATCGGTTTCCCCATCTTGGCTTGTGCTCCCCTGACGTGAGGCGGGGAGGATACCCGGGACGCGGTGCCGCTTCTACTGGAAAGTGACGCGCCTGGAACCACGGGGCGACCAGGCCGGGGACCATCGCACGCGTGGAGTCGCGTCCGGGAGGCCTCGACAGGTCGCCCGACGGCTCAACGCCGAGGCATCGCATGGGCGATGGAGCAGCAAACATGCCGAACGGCTCACACCGGCCGGCAGGTCCGGCGCCGTGTATGCCACCGCGTGCGGCCGAGGCATGGAGATGGTCCGCAGAACCCGGCCGCCCCGCGCCGATGATCGGAGAATGAAGCCCGTGAGGATCCCTATCAGGTCCATCAAGGTGCCGCCGCGCAAGCGTTCCCTCGGGGACGTCTCCCGGCTCGCCGAGTCGATCGGCGAACTCGGGCTCCTCCACCCCATCACGCTCACTCCCGAGCGCCGCCTTGTCGCGGGGCTCCACAGACTGGAGGCGTGCAAGGCGCTCGGGTGGAAGGTGATCGACGCGGTCATCCTCGACACCGACGCGATGCGGACGGAGCTGGTCGAGATCGACGAGAACCTGGCGCGCTGCGACCTCACGGTGCTGGAGCGGGGCGAGTTCCTCGCCAGGCGGAAGGAGATCTTCGAGAGCCTGCACCCAGAGGCGAGGCGCGGGGTCGCCGGCGGGGTCGCCCTCGCGGCGCGGCGGCGGGGAGGGAGTGCAACCGAAATTATTTCGTTTGCTCGGGAAGCCGCGTCCAGGGCCGGCGTGACCACGAGGACAGTGGAGCAGGAGGTACAGATCGCGGGGATGCTCGCGGCCGACGTGAAGGACTTGATCCGCGGCACGCCGGTGGCGGACAGCAAGGTGGACCTGCTCATGCTGGCCCGCTCGGCCCCGGCGGACCAGCGCCGCGCCGCCCGGCTCCTCGTCGACGGGAAGGCCAAGGACGCCGTCGACGCCTTGCTGATGGCGCGGAACTCGCGCTGGAAGGCGGCGAGTTCCACGGCGGCCGCGCCATCTGACCGAGCGGGCGCGACGGCCGAGTGGCCGTCCGAGTACGAGCCGCTGTTCCCGTACTACGGGGGAAAGGCACGTGTGGCGGGAACCGTCTGGCGGGCCCTGGGCGACGTGAAAGTGTATGTGGAACCTTTTTTCGGATCGGGCGCCAACCTGTTCCTGCGCCCCGGAGGCGCGGGGCGCCACGAGACCGCGAACGACGTGGACGGGATGCTGTGTAATGTCTGGCGTGCGCTCAAGCGCGATCCCGACGCGGTCGCGGAGCACGCCGACAACCCCGTGAACGAGTGCGACGTCCATGCCCGCCACCTGTGGCTCATGGGGCAGCGCGAGCGCATCACGGATCGCCTCTGCGGCGACCCGGACTTCTACGACGCGAAGGCAGCCGGCTGGTGGGTGTGGGGCATCAACTGCTGGATCGGTTCCGGTTGGTGCTCTGGCGAGGGGCCCTGGGTGAGCAAGGACGGCATCATGGTTCGCGCCAAGACGGGTCAGGGCGTCCACCGGAAACGCCCGCGGCTCGGCAGAGTGGGAGGCGTGAATCGAGTACTCCCAGCGATCGGCAACACGGGGAGCGGCGCCTGCGCCGAGCGTCTCGCCTGGCTCAAGGGCTATCTGCGAGGATTCGCCGACCGCCTTCGTCATGTCCGCGTGTGCTGCGGGGACTGGTCCCACGTGTGCACCCCGACCGTCACGTTCCACCTCGGACTGACGGGGGTCTTCGTCGATGCGCCATACCCCGACGAGGCCGGACGATGCGGGAGCCTCTACGCCAAAGACTGCGGGAAGGTTGCTCACGCCGTGCGCGCATGGGCGATCGAGAGCGGCAGGCGCGAGGACATGCGAATCGTCCTCTGCGCGTACGAGGGCCTCGGCATGCCGAAGGGTTGGCGATGCGCCGCCTGGAGGTCCTCGGGGGGCTATGGGCTCAAGGGCAACGGCAAGGGTCGAATGAACCGCGGACGCGAGCGACTGTGGTACTCGCCCCATTGCCTGCCGGCCGAATGAGCGCGGAGCCGCCGACGCCCGCGCCGCGGAACAGGCCGTTGTCGGTCATCAAGGCCCCGCGGAGGATGCACTCGGAGAAGCCCAAGGAGGTCTCCCGCCTGATTGAGAGGATGTACCCGAGGCTACCGCGGCTGGAGCTATTCCAGCGGAAGCCGAGGAAAGGGTGGATGGGGGGGGGGAACGAAGTCGGGCCGCCGGCCGGCAGCCGCGCTCGCGGAGGATCGCGTACGGCGCTCTGACCATCGCGCCGATCCTCGATTGATTGCGCCCGCGACAGGATTCCCTTCACGCCAGGGCGCGGGAGTCCTATCTTCAACGCCTCATGGCGCGGGGCGATGAAGCAGTCAAGGCCCCGCGCGCAACGCGAGCCAGGAAGACAGATTCGGAGAGCGAGACTTGGCACCCCTCCCACCCACCATGGGAAGGCCCCACCTCGTCATACTCGGAGCGGGCGCAAGTCGGGCGGCCTTTCCACGAGGGGATCGCCATGGGCACCGCCTCCCCCTTATGAAGGACCTGATCGACGTGGTCGACCTTCGAGGGCTTCTCCAGTCGGCGGGCGTGGACGCCGCCTCGGATGACTTCGAGGCGGTCTACTCCTCGCTTCGATCTCTACCTGGACGCGAACCAGTCGTCCATCAGGTCGAGGAACGGGTGTTCGCCTACTTCGATCAGCTTCGCGTTCCCGTTAGGCCCACGTTGTACGACCATCTCGTCCTCTCCCTGCGGCCGAAAGACGTCATCGCCACCTTCAATTGGGACCCGCTCCTGTACCAAGCCCTTCGACGCTGTCAGGGACTGGCCGATCCCCCGTTGCTGCTTCACCTTCACGGTTGTACCGCGATCGGATACTGTGACCACGGCCGGCGCATCACCTGGGGCGATCGCGCGGGACGCTGTAGCCGATGCGGAGGGGCATTCCGTCCGGCACCCATCCTTTATCCAGTCGCCCAGAAGGACTACGCGCGGGACCCCATGATACGCAAGGCTTGGAGCCTCGTGCGTCGAGTGCTCAAGCAGGCGTATCTGGTGACGGTTTTCGGGTACAGCGCGCCCAAGACTGATTTCGAGGCGCGCAGACTCCTGAGCAGCGGTTGGGGAAGGCCCGCGAAGCGGGAGCTTGAGGAGTTCGAGTTCGTCGACATCCGACCCGGCGATGATCTCGCCGAGGAGTGGAGGGACTTCATCTGCGAGACCCACTATCGCTCGTCGCGTGACTTCTACCAGTCGACGGCCGGTGAGTATCCCCGTCGGGGCTGCGAGGCTGTCTTGGCGCAAGTGATGGATCTTCAGTTCCCTGACCCTTGCCCACTCCCGCGTCGACTGGGGTGGAAGCGATTGGAGGGGTGCCTTGAGCCCCTCCTCGCGGCGGAAGCGCAGGCGCGTCGCGCCCGAAACCTGGAGGAACGCCAGCGCAGGGCGTCCGCCGTAGGTGCCAAGCCCATCGCGCGGGATTGAGAGTTCCGCCCAGGGGACTATTCTCGTGAGTCTGCAGTCAGGGCGGCAAGCAGCTCGGATGGGTAGGTCAAGTCCTTCGCCTTGGCCACGACAACCTGCCAGCGGAGAGAGCCTGACTGGAGGCGGGCGCGAATGATGCGATCGCGGCGGAGGCGGTTCCCCGTGTGGAACGCGGCGCCGTCCACGTAGATCGCGACGCGCTTCCCCTTCATCACGAAGTCCGCCGTCGAGATGGGCGCGCCACCCTCATCGGGCGCGACAGGCACCTGCTTCTCGACCTCGATGCCGTGCTGCTCGAAGAGCCGCAGGAACTTCATCTCCAGGGGCGAGCCGCAGCCCGCAGCGAACGCCTCCAGCCAGGGGCGAGGATCCTGCCTGTCGGCGGCGGTCAGAGCGACAGGCGCCGGCGGCGCCTCCGCGAGCGCCTCCAGATCCCCGACGACCAGCGGCCAGCGGAGAACTTCGTGGACGCGCTGGTTGTTGTACGACTTCAGGCAACGGTAGCACGCCGTCTCGCACTTCTCGTGGTCGAGGTGGTCCAGCGCCCGACGCGCGACGAGGTGCAGCTCCGCCGCAGCGCGGTCGACGAATCCGCTCCCCCCGACCGCCCCGTCGATGAACGTCAGCGCGCCCGCCTGCCGCTTCCCGAGATCGTCCGACACCTCCCACATGTTCTCCAGGCAGAACTCGATCTCCGGCCCGTCCAGCATGTAGAGGTGGCGCAGGCCGGCGCGGATCGAGTACCCGAGCGTCTGCCCCCACTGCTGGTACCGTTCGTCATCCATGTCGAGCGGCAGCACGACCTCGATCCGCATCACCGTGGCGACCACCTTCGCGACGATCGCCAGGGGGACGGGGGGCCGGCCGAGGTTCGGGCAATCCGATGCGTGCCTGTACGGGTCGCCGTCTTTCGACACGTTCGCCTTCTTCCGCCCCTTCCCCGCGCCGTCTCCGGTGTCCTCCCAAGACAGGGTGCGTCCACAACTCGGGCACAGGTAAAACCCCCGAGCCTCGGCGTGCAGGACCGGAACGCCGCGCTCGCTCTCCCCCTCGCTCGGCGGGCGTGACTCGTTGACCCACCGGACTTCCTCACCCCGCGAAAGGACCATCCGCCACCCGCAGGGCAGGTCATACCTGGCGACGACCTCCCCGTCCCGCTGCGGATGGATGCCGACGCGGTTCGCCCGCGCGAAGCGATCCTCCTCCTCCAGCACGGGCGTGTCGTCGCGCATTGCGAGGAAGCCGCCAAACTCGTACCCCGGCATGCCCCGCTGGGCCCCCGACGGGTGGCCGCAGCGCGGGCACTTCACGTGCTTCTGGATCTCGAACCGCAGCGCGCAACCCTCGCAGAGCGTGTAGATCCAGGTCGGATCAGGGGACTTCGGATTCCAGGGGGAGGCCATGTCGAGGCCACGGACGCGCCAGCGATGGCCGCGCGCGTGGACCGTCGCGTCCGGTTCGTACTGCGAGATTCCGAAGCGCCGCTCGACTGGAATCGTCTCCTCCTGGTCGTTGTCCCCGAATAGCTGCAGCGTGGCGGGCTCCGTCGGGAACTCGTAGCCCGGGAGGATTCCGAACTCCGCGAAGCGCCGCATGGGGTGGCCCGACCCCCGGTCGTCGGCCTCAGCCTCGGCCCCCCGTCCATCGCGGATTCCGAGGAGGCGCTTGATGAGGTCCATCGCGCCGGTCGCCGACCGATTGCTCACCGAGCCCAACATCTGCCACTGCTCGATGGTCTTCTGAAGCTGCTGCACCTGCAAACGAACGCGGTCGAACACGCCCCTGATCCGGTCGGGCAGTTCACCGAGCGCCGCCTCCAACTTCTCGACTCCGTCCAGGCCGGCGACCGCGAGCACGTCCGATCCCCACGCACGCTTCGCGAGACGGGCGGCAGCCCCTGCACGCTCCTGCAGGGCCTTGATCAGTTCCTCGACCGACTCGGCGTTCAGGTTCCCCTGGCGGTCGATGTAGTCCATCATGCGCCCCTTCAGGCCGGGTTCGGCGAGCCCGAACGCGATCGCGGCGAGGTGACGCAGGATGACGTCGCGGTTCCCGAGTCCGATGCTCGGGGCGGGGACCTCCCCCGCGATCATCTCGGCAGGGCGGTCGAAGAAGTACATGTCGTGCGGCGTGCTCCGCGCGTACCCGAGCACAATCCCGACCCTGGAGCGGCGACCGGCCCGCCCGCCTCGCTGGGCGTAGTTGTCCGGGCGGGGCGGCACATTCCGCAGGACGACCGCGTCGAGGCTCCCCACGTCGATTCCCATCTCCAACGTAGGCGAGCAGGCGAGGATGTTCACGGGAGAGACGCTTCGCGGCGCCTTGAACTCCTCCTCCAGCTTGAGCCGCGCCTCGCCCGTGAGCTGGGCCGTGTGCTCGCCGGCGACGAGGGGGAGCAGGTCGGGCTTGCGGACGCGCTGGACGTAGCGGTTCCGTTCGACCTCCTCTGCAGGCCACGGCTCGAACACGCCGTGACAGACGGGACAGGGGGAGCCGATCGGCGCCCACGGCATCCTCACGTTGCAGACCGAGCATCGGAGTCTGTCCTGCGGCATGGGGAGGACCAACTCCACCGCCTCGGCGTTCACCTGGAGCAGCGTGGCCGCCTTGCGGTAGCCGTACAGCTTCGACGGCGTGATCCAGCTTGGCATCAGGAACGCCACGAGTTCGAGCAGCGCAACTTCGGTGGGCTCGGTCTTCGAGCCGTAACGGTCCAGAAGGGAGCGGAACCGGCGTTCTAGGCCCGGGCCACGTCCTCCCGCCTTCGCCCTGCGCCAGGCGTTGTTCAGGTTGATCCCATCAGGAACGACGGACTTGTCCAGGTTCCCAAGGGGGCGGCCGTCAGGGTCGCAGGCGTAGCCGTTCGGGAGCTTGATGCGTCGCTCCCAATCCGCCGCGCGGAACTCTTCCGGGCAGTTCGGGCTATCGGGGTGAAAGCAAAGCATCGGGCGGGAGAACGCCTTCTTTCCTACCCGCATTTCGTCCAGGAGGCACCTCGCCACGTGCAGGAGTTGGGCGACGGTGATCCCGAGCCGCGCGCCGAGATCGGAACCCGCTCGCGTGACCTTCTCGGCGAGCCCCGCGTACCGGACGCCAACCAGGCCGAGGTTGAACACCGTCGCCCGGTAGCCGGCGCTGACCGAGACGTCGTCCAGAAGGGGCGCCTCTTCCCACGCGAGCGCCTTCCCCCGCACAGGAGCGGGCAGGAAATCGTCCTTCCCGTAGCCCGCCGACCGCGGGTTGTCGTGGGCCTCGACGCCCCTCGCCATGAGTTCCTTGGCAGCTTCCGCAAAGGAGAGCGCCCCCCCTTTTTCCTCCAGGAGGCGCACGAGGCGACGACGCATGCGGTCGTACCGCCCCGCATAGGTGATGAATCGCGCCTGGTGGGCCGCGTCCTGCCGGCTATCGGAGAAGACCAGGAGGCGCTCCTTGTCCGAAGCCCCCGCCTCCCCACGGTGCTGATCCGCCAGCGCCTCGACGAGCCCCTCGGCGACGACGCGGACGGCTGCAGATGTGCCGAGCCCGACAGGCGTCAGGACGCTCCCCGCGCCCGCACTGAATCCGCAGACGAGGCAGGTGTTGCGGGAGGGCGCGACCGCCGCCCGCACCCGATACGAGTTCGGATCGTCTGCAAATGAGCACGTCGCGGGGTCGAACGAGCCCGAGTAGACAGGGCGTGCCTTCATCTGCTTGTCCGTCTCGCCCCCCTGGACGAAGTCCTTGTCATCGGCGTCCATCAGGCTGAGGTTCCCCATGTCGTAGAGGAGCCACTCGCCCTCTTTGTCGGGGCCGTCGTTCCGGCGGAGTTGCTCCGTGGAGGGATCCTCCGCCCCCTTGAACCGCAGCGTGTGCGCCCCGCAACTGCGGCAGAGGTAGAGAGGGGCCGTCGTGAGACCGCACTCGCACTTGTCGGGCGCCTGCGGATAGAGCCGACCACAAGCCGGATCGACGCACCGCTCGAACCGCCACCCGCCGCGTACCAGGCGGTGCGCGCGCAGGCGGAGGGCACCCGGGATTTCGTCTGACAACGTTGCGCCCGCCGCGATCGCCGCCTCAACCTCGCGCCGCACCTGCTCGGCTTCGGCGCCCTTCCTCTCTGGCACACTGTCCAAGATCGCGGCAACGGCCGACTCGACGCTCATCGGCCTACTGGAAAGCAGATCGTGCAGCTTCCACAGGATTCCCGCGCTGGAGGCTGCCTCCCGGAGGCCGGTCGACCCAGGCAGGCCGGCCAGTCGCGCGAGCGTTCTTCGCGCCGCCTCCGAGTCTCCTCCTGTCGGCATCTCCACATCGACGGGCTGTGCAGGCCAACGGGCCTCTCGCGGAACTTCGAGCGGGCGCTTCTCCTCCCCCAGCACGCGGATCGTGCCGTGTTCGAGGCCAAGGAGGGATCCGACGAACTGCTGCACCGCCGCGTCCCTCAGCCGGCGCACCTCCTCCGCGCTCTGCCCGCCTTCGTCCACGCTCTTGATCGTCGCCGACGTGGCGACAGGGACGAGCGTCGGGAAGCGTCGGGCGTCCGTGCGGTCGTCGGCGCGCCAGTCCTGCACGGCATCTTCGAGGTGCGCCCGCAAGCGGCGGAAGAGGAGGGCAATGTTGGACCCGAGGCTGCCCCGGTAGGTGTGCACCTCGTCGAGGACGACGTAGCGGCAGCGGTGGTTCGCGAAGAGCGCCTCCCGGTCCGACGGGCGGACGAGGAGGTACTCCAGCATCATGTAGTTCGTCAGGAGGAGATGGGGCGGGCGCTGCCGCATCTCCGCGCGCTTCGCCTGCGGAGTGGTTCGGTCGTACCGCTCGACCCGCACACTCGTGTGGCCAGAGTCCTTCAGGTACTCGCGGATGCGCTCCTCCTGATCGTTCGCGAGCGCGTTCATGGGGTAGACGAGGAGGGCGGTCAGGCCGGGGCGGTTGAATCGCGAAAGGTCTTCGATGGCGCCTTGGATGACGGGCAGGAGGAAGCACTCGGTCTTCCCGGACCCGGTTCCCGTCGTTACAACGACCGGCCGGGCCTCGGGGGAGAGCAACTCAGCGATGGCGTCGCTCTGGTGGAGGAACGCGTAGTCGGATCCAGACCGCTTTCGCATGACCTGGACGAGCCGAGCGTCGAGACCGAGTTCGTCCCACCGCTTCCCGTCCTTGAAGGGGCGGTGGGCCTGGTAGAAGGTGTCCTGCGCAAGGAAGCGGGGCTGACGGAGCGCCTCCTCCAGCGCCGCGCGCAGCTTCGGGTCGCGTGCGCGGAACTCGGTCTGAAGGAAGCTGCGGTACTCCTCCAGGACATGGTCGACGATCGAGACGGGATGCAGCGGCACTTCGCCCTACTCCGAACGGGACCCCATCAGCACGGCAAGGCCGACCGGGGTCGTCCTGTACTTCTGGAGGCGGCTGCGGGGCTTGTCGGGAATCGTCCGCTCCAGCCAACCTCGCGCAAGCATAGGCTTGAGATGGGCCTTTCGGAAGTGTTCGCGGTTGGAGATGCCCGCGATCCTCTGCAATTCCTCGTGACTCATGGGCATTCGAGCGGCCTCCAGGACCGCCTTGACTTGCGTGGTGACTTGCGTGGTGACTTGCGTGGTGACTTGCGTGGTCTGGGCAACGGGAACGCGGAAGGTTACGACCGCCGATCCTCCGACCTGGGCGAACTCCGGCGGCCGGATGCCCGCGCTCTTGCACATCTCCGCGACCCGGTTCGTGCCCCTCCCCCACTTCTCGATCAACCCCGCCCGATGGAATACCTCGGCGATGATCGGGTTGCGGAGCACCGAGTCGTGCTCGCGGGTCAGCATTTCGGGCGTGATCCCCGTCGGGTAGGCTCCCGCGCTCCACACCTCGACGCGATCGTCGAAGATCGCCACGGAGATGGCCCCGCCGGCGATCGAGTAGTCGCGGTGGATCAGGGCGTTGACGAGGATCTCTCGCAGGGCATCGGGCGGGATGAGGGGACGATCGACCCGCTCCAGCTTCCCGGGCTCGATTCGTCCAGGGAGGGGAAGATGACGTTGGCAGAAGAGGAGCGCCTCTTCGAGCAACTTGAACGCGGGTCCCCGCAGTTGCCGCTGGTCGAGGAACTCGGCCTTGTCGAGCCCTCGGAAACGGGCGATGCGCAGTTCGCATTGCGGGAAGTCGGGGAGGAACTGCTTCCCGAAGAGGACGACGGCGGCCTGCAGGATCTTTCCCCTGCGGCGCACACCGAAGCGGTCCAGGATCCCTGGCACGTCCCTGCCGACCGGACCGACGAGCCTGCCCGCCACCCGGGCCGCTTCGACGACGCGGAACACCTCTTCCCGATCGATGTCGCGCAGCGAGAGGTCGGCGACCGGATCGTTCTCCCAGCGGCGGCGGCTGTGGGCGCGGTCAAGGAGCAGCTTCTCGTACTTCGCCTGCGGCATCTTCCGCGTCGTGCTGCCAACCCCCTCGAACGGGCGGCCGTCGTAGGTGGAAGGCGGAGTATCGGGGCGTGACACGACCGCAGTGGCGATGACCTCTCGCGAAGGCGCCACCGTGATGCGCTCGATCCGGATCTGCGCCGGCGGATCGAAGCGATCGGCGGCCTCCGCGATGTCGCGCATCGTCTGGTCCGTGACCTGCTGCCCCTCGACGGCGCCTTCCGGGCGCACGCCGAACAGGACAATCCCGCCAGAGCCGTTCAGGAACGCGCAGAGAGTCTGCATTCCCTCCTTGAGTTCGCCCGTGCTCCGCTTGAACTCAAGCGTCCTGCCCTCGCCATGACGGAGGAGGGGCGCGAGATGCTTGCGCTCGGTGGGGATCGCCGGGATCACTTTGTCCTCCGCTTCGACCTGGCCCTCGGGGGCTTGTTCGCCGCCGCTCGGAATAGGTCGGGTTCCGGCCCGGACTGCGTGGGCGCCTCTCCCTCGGGAACAGGCAAGTCGATCACGGGTTCGGGGAGCTTCTCGTTGAGCGGGATGTCCCAGTAGGGGTCGTGCTTCTTGCAGAAGGCTTCGACGCCGAGGCGCTTCAGCTCGCCGATCGCGGCGAGGCACAACTCCGGCGCCTTTGGGTAGCTCTTGTGGTTGAACGAGGAGAGGACGTGCTGGTACTGCTCCCGCGTCAGCCCGTACGCGTTCGCGACCACTGCATCGATCGCCGCGCGCACTGACCACCGGGCGTCGTCCCCATCGAGCACTGGCCAATTGAACTGCTTCCGTCCCGGCTCCCGCCATGCCTCGCCGAGATGCTCGCGCCAAAGCGCCCTGAACGCTTCGTGCGCCGCGCACAGGCGAATTGCCGAGTGCGCGAGTAGCCGCTCTCCTGCAAGCGCGAAAGTGGGGAAGGGGGTGCGTTCGATGACGAATCGAGTGACGTGAGTCTGCACGACCACTCGCAACATGAAGTCGTAGCTGTACGAGTTGAATACCGCAGAAAACAGGAGGCTGGAGCGGGTGGGGTGTCGGTCTGCTGAAACGTCAGACGCTGCGGTGCGGGTGTTGACTGTGCCCGGCGGGAGAACAGTGGCGATTCCCGTTCGCTCGTTGGTCGATGCGGACACCTCGCGATAAACCAATCGGTAGTACCGAGGTAGGTGCAGCCATCGCGGGCGATCTCGCAAGCCCGTCATCCGAACGACGTACCTCGGCTTCTCCTCCCATAGATCGTCGAACTGGTGAAACGTCTTCCCCTCGTGGAGCGGCATGTACCCAAGAGCGATCAGGGCGCGCACAGCCTCGGGGGTCCGGACATCTACGTCCCCTTTCATGACCTGTGCAACCGGAACGAACACGTCGTTGCCCAGCATGGGCAGTTCAGACGTGTTGGGGGTGATGCCCCACTGCGCCAGTAGTTCCCGCAGGGGGACACCCGCTCGGTACATCTGGAGGATGATCTCCGCCTGCGGACGGTCTCGCGGTTCGAGGAGCGAGAGGTACTCCCCGCCCGTCTCTCGAACGAAGTCCAGAGTGTACTCCAGCAGAGCGCGCGCGGAGGTGTCGGCGAAGAGCCAGTCGATGTCTTGGAGGTAGAACGCGCAGGGGAACTTCGTCGTGGGGCCCTCGGCACTCGCGACGACGACGGCGAACTTGAAGCTGCGGTGGATCTCGAAGAGCTTGTTTCGGTTCTCGAAGGAGTAGCAGCACCGAAGTGCCATCTTCTCCAAGTAGAGGCGGCGCACCCCGGTCGCGCCCTCGTTGGCGTGGAATGCGGAGGGCACGACAACGCCCGTCAAGCCGCGTGGGCCGAGCAGACCAGCGTTGCGCTCCATGAACACGCGGAAGGAGTCGAGCTGCCGTCCCGCGAGGTCGCCTTCGATTTCGATCTTCTGATATTCGTACAGGGAGTCAATCAGCCGCTTCTGGCGCTCGAAGGACTCCTGGTACTCGGCGAAGAGCCTCGCGCACACGGGCTCCGCCGCCAGCCGTCCCTCGATGCCCTCCGTCTCGCGCTTCGTGGGGGCATCGAGGATCTCGATGTCGAAGGCGGCCAGGAACTCCTTGGATTTGAATTGGATCGCGTCCCACGGAGGGTTGGTCAAGACGGCGTCGAACCCTGAGCGATTGCGAAGGTCGCCGGTGGGATAGAACACTTCAGGAAACGACACGTCGTAGGACACGGCATCCGCAGCGACGGCGGTGGCGCTGCTCCCGGCAAGAGGCTCCTGGTTCCGCTCGGCCACCCCTTTGGCCAGCGCCTCGTAGGCCCCATCGTCGCACTTCTCGCCGAGCATGACGCCTCCGCTCCAGGCGCGAGCGAGTTGCTTGAACGGCGCCAGGGCCTTGTCGAGCCTCACCTTCGCCGCGCGCTTGGCCTCCACCTCGGCGACGTCCTTCCCCACGGACTTCTCCAGCTCGCGGACGTTGGAGAGTGCCTCGCCGAGGGCAGCGGTCAGGCGCTCTCGCAGCCCCTGCGTGAACACGCCCTCGATTGGCTCGCCCGACCCCGGCAGCGTGAACAGGTGCTCGACGAACGGGCCGGTCAGCGAGTTGCCGCAGACGAGGCGGTGGTCCAGGAATGTGAGCGGCAGGCCCTCCGCGTACGACTCCAGCCAGAGCGACAGCTTCGCCAGCTCGACGGCGAGCGGGTTCTTGTCCACGCCGTAGAGGCAGTGCACCGTGACGAGGCGACGCGCGATCGCCAGGGCCTTCCGCTGCGAGAGGCCGCTTGCCTCCCCCTCGGGCACCCGACTCGGCAGGTAGGCGACCAGCTCGTCGTTCGGATCAGGCAGTTCCTCGACACGACGCCTCAGTTCTGCCGCCCGCGCCGCGTCGCCCGCCTTGTCCGCCTCGATCGCCACCTCGTCGCAGAGCCGGCATGCCTCGTACAGCTTCTCGCCGAGGAAACGGCACGCCTCCACGAGGAAGTGGCCCGAGCCCATCGCGGGGTCGAGCACCTTTAGCTTTAGGATCTCTCCCGGCCTCGGATCCTCCTTCGGGCTCCTCTCCTCGACCTCTGGCCCGAGCGTCTCCTGGACGAGGAACCGCACGAAGGCGTGGGGGGTGTAGTACGAGCCGGTCGACTTCCGCCCAAGCCCGACGCGCAGGTAGAAGCGCCCGGGGCGGATCTCCTCGATCCACTCAATCCGCGTCTTGGCTCCCTTCTTGGGCTTCTCCTCCTCGTCGTCCGCCTCCCCATCGCCATTTTCGTGGTCGGCGGGGGCAACCGTCGAGTCTTTGTACCGCTCGCCCTGCGCGACGGGCACGACGACTTCTAGCTTCTGGCGCCGAAGGCGGCACATCGGCTCCGTCGCGATGCCGGGCTCCAGCTCCAGCAACGCCTCGTATACGCGCCCGAGATCCTCGACGTCGAGCGGCCCGTAGTGGACGCGCTGACGCTCCAGCTTCCCGCTCGCAGGCGTCCACAGAAGCCTGTCCAGAAGCCTCGCGACGGCCTCCTCGCCCCACGCCAGGTCGTCAAAGAGCGCCGTCGAGCCATCGCCGAAGAGCATGCCTCCGAGGGGGCTCACCTTCAGCTCGCTGGACGAGAGCCCCTCCGTGAACAGGCGGAACAGGACCCGTAGGCCGTCCTCCAGCATCCGCCCCGTGTCCTCCTTCTTGTCGAGCAGCGACCGTGCATGACGGGCGAGGGCGGTATTCGGTGAGTAGGTGGTCCGCCAGAGGCTGGTTGACGCGAAGCTGAACGCGCGCGCGGGGTCGCTCGACGCTTCCAGCTTCAGGATGAACAGGAGGCGGTACACGATGACGAGCCCCTCGCGCCACAGCTCGCGCGCCAGCGCCTGACGATCCGTCCAGGATGCGATCTTCTGCGCGTTCGCGGGGTGGTCCAGCAGGCACTGGACGAACTCGGCGATCGCCGACCTCGCCTGCTCCCGCAGCTTCGCGGTCACGCGCGTCTGCGTCAGACGGGCCTGTTCCGTGATGTCCGCGATGCGGGCGACACCGGAAGGCCCCGCGAGGGCAAGCAGGAGGCGGAAGGAGTCGGGCGGCGAGAAGGCGCCCCGCCACCCGCCGGCCCGATCCAGCCGGAACAAGACGTGGCTGTCGGGTCGTGACGGGTCGCAGAGGAGGAGGCGCAGCCCCTCTCCGTCGGTCAGGAGCCCAACGCGCTCACCCTTCGCAAGCAGGACACGTTGCGCGACGCGGCTCGGCGAGAAGCGGTACGCGAAGCCTCGCTTGCTAGGCGCATCAAGATCGGTGCCGACCTGGAGTGCCCACACGCGCAGCGAGCCCGCTCCTTCACGCGCGGAGAGAAGCCATCCCCCGTCCTCGAACCCTTCCCTCGTCTTGATCTCCTCTTCGCGGGCGGGTTCTGGCCGGTATCCGAGGGGCTCCGCGAGGGGTTCGACGACGTGGTGGAGGACACGGAGGGGGCCGCCCTGGTCGCCGAGGTTTCGCAGCCTGCGCCGGTACGCCTCCCAGAACTCGCGGAGCGCCTTCCCCGAGTCGCCCGTGGCGGAAGGGAGCAGCCCGGACTTCTTGAGGTACCCTTCCAGCTCGAACTTCGCAAACGGCTCGGAGAGCGCGGGGCCGAAGAAGGCGCAATCGTTCAGGTCAAGCCCCACGGCGCCCTCCCCGTGCCTCTCCGGGCACGAGCATGAGCAGTCCGATCACGTCGACGGGGGCGACCTCCAGTCGTGCTCGGGCTTCGAGCGCCTTCACGCGCTTCTGGTACAGGTCGATGACCGTGTTTGCCTCCGCGCGGACCCGCGACCCGACCGAGGCGTCGGACGCGAGAGACGCGACGCGCTCGGTGGGATTCGTGAGCGTCTTCCATGCGGGCGCAGTCGTCTTGCCTCCTGCGAAGATCTCGCGCTGCACCATCGGAGCGAGGGGGCCGCAAAGGTCGTCGCAGCGGTCCCGCAGCCACTGGTCGATCGCGCGACGCTCCAGGTCGATGGCCTGCTGGTGCGACTTGGAGAAGGCGTCGGCGAGCGGGGTGAACTCTTCGGTCAGGGCCCGACGAGCGTCCTCGATCCTCCGCATGCCCCACGCGGCGAAGTGCCGCTCCCACAGGCCGGCCACCGGCAGCGCCTTTGCCAGCTCCGTCCAGTTCTCCCATGCAGCGGGGTCCACCGTCGCGTCGGGCTTCCCCTCCTGGGCGACTCTTGCAGCGATGACGCGCTCCAGTTCTCGTCCCGCTCCGCTGCGCACGGTGCCGAGGCCCACGACGAGAAGTTCCGGCGCGGAACCGTCCGCGCGCGCGGCGCTCACTCGCCGGTCCAGGAGGTCGCCTTCTCCGCCGAACTGGATATTCCTGACGCGGTCGATGGCTCGGCGGACGACCGGGTGAGCACGTCCGAGGTAGCCGACCGGCCTCCCCTTCCCGTCGGCGGTCTGGCTCATGTCGAGGGTGAGGCGCAGGCGATGCTCGTCGGGGTCGTAGCCGGGCATCTCCTGGAGGTCCCACTCCCATGCACCCGACAGACGGACATCAAAGGTGCCATCGGGCTGCTCGCGTACGCTGTTCGGCGGCAGGTCCGCGCGGGCCGCGTCGAGAACGAATCTCGACAGGTCCCCGACGCCGAGACGCCCGCTCCGCTCGCGCGCCTCCTCGGCCTCCCGCGCCACACCTTCCTCCGCATGGGCCCCAACCTCGCCGAGCCACGAGTGCATCCGCGCAGCCTTGTCGAAGCTGGAGAAGGCCCCCTCGACCTCGGCGAGGAGGTCGCGGTAGGCGGGGTTGTCCACCTCGGCGCGTTCGACGGTCTCCAGCGTGAGGGGTGCCTGCGTCTGCTGGAAGAGGAGCGGGCCATCCTGCGAGACGCCCTCCAGGAGTCGGACAGCGCCGGCGTCCTCGGGTCCCGAGAGGAGGCCGAGCGTGTTCGGGACGAAGGTGAGCCGCTCGCGCTGCTTCTCGTACTTCGCAACGAGGCGGAGGAGGAGGCGCTCCTCGAACGTACCCGCGAGGTAGAGGTACCGAACGACGGGGTCGTGCTTCTGGCCGTAGCGGTCGATCCGACCGTTTCGCTGCTCCAGTCGGTTGGGATTGTAGGGGAGTTCGACGTGGAGGAGGTGGTGGCACCGGGCGTGGAGGTTCAGCCCCTCCGCGCAGGCGTCGGTGCTCACGAGGACGAGGCCGTCCTGGCTCTTGAACCGCTCCGTCACCTTCATGCGGGTCTTGTCGTCGTCCTCGCCGGAGATGGCCAGGACCTCGCCCTTGAGGTCGCCCCGCTTCGCCGCGTCGCGGAGGCAGCCCACGACGGCCGCCTGGCTGTCGGCGTACTCGGAGTACACGAGGACGTTCGCGTCCGGTTCCGCCCTGCGAATCACCTGCAGGGCATCGAGGATGCCTCGGAGTTTCGGATCCTCGGGCGCCGCCGCGTCCGCCATCTCGACGAGGCGCGTGAGGGCGACATGCACCGTAGAGACCTTCCCGAGGCGCTCCCGCTCGCGCCGAACCTCGCGCTCGACATCGCCCAGCTTGCTGAGGAGGTCGTCCGCGCCCCCCTCGAACAGTTCGGCTGCCACGTCCTCCGCTTCCAGGGCGGCGTGGTCCTGCTCCTCCTCGAAGGAGAGCACGCCGAAGCGGTCCAGCCGCCGGCGGTAGTCACGAAGGAGGCGGAGTCTCTGCTTCCGCTCATCCTGCGCCTCCGCGCCCTTCTCCACGAACTGCGCCAGGCGGTCGGAGATCGCCTGCAGCGTGGATCGGGTGGCGGCCACGGTGGAGACGGAACGCTTCAGGAGGGCGAGGAAGGCGAGGACGTCGCCGTACCGCTTCTGCTTCACGGCACGCCGCAGGTGGGGGGCGATGAGGGCGAGCAGCGCCTCTTGAAGGGCCGCGAAGCGAGGGTGCGACTTGGGGTCGAAGCGGACGCTGACCGGATGCACCTGGCGCTTCTTGAACAGGTCTTCGCCCGTCCGGGGATCCTTGATGTGGCGCTTCAGGCGGCGCACGACGTGCCGGCGGTAGGCGTCTCCCCGGAGGGCGCCTCGGCCATCGACGAGGCTCGGATCGAGGAGTTCCATGAGGGAAGCGAAGTGGGGGTCGAAGCCGTCGTGGGGCGTCGCGGTCAGGAGGAGCAGAGCGTCCGACTTGCGCGCCAGGACCTCGGCGAGGCGGCGGCGCTGCGAGTCCTCGCGCTCGGCCGAGGTGCCGAGGCTCATGCAGTGGTGGGCCTCGTCGATGATGACGACGTCGTAGTCGGTGCGCTCCAGGTGCTGGAGGATCCGCTCCTGCTTGGCGAAGTCGATGGACACGAGCCCGAGGGCGACGTGGTCGAGGGGGTTGGCGCCGAGTTCGTTCTGGTACTGAATCTCCTGGAGGCGGTCGGAGTCGAGCACGTCAAAGCGGAGGCCGAACCGCTCGCGCATCTCGACGCGCCACTGCTCCAGGAGGGGCCCGGCGGGGCAGACGATCAGCGTGCGGTGGGCGCGGCGCCGTGCGATCAACTCCGCGAGGACGAGGCCCGCCTGGATCGTCTTCCCCAAGCCGACTCCGTCTGCCAGCAGGAGACGTGGGCGGCTCATCTGGAGGGCGCGCATGACGGGGACGAGCTGGTAGGGTTGGATCTCCAGCCGCCCCGGCTGCGCCGCGAGAAGGGCGTCCGGACCAAGGGCCTGCTCCAGGAGAAACGCCTGGAGGTAGAGGCGGAACGCGGGGAGGGGGGCGGCCTTGGCGGGGTTCAACTCCGTCGCGAGCGGCTCGATCTTCTCGAAGGGGTGGAGGAGGTCCATCTCCGTGCCGCGCAGGCCCCCTTCAAGGCAGCGCAGGCGGAAGAGCTGCTGCTCGCCGGCGGGCTGCTGAAAGACGACCTCCCACCGGAGCCCACGGGCCGCGACCTGTGTACCAGGTAGTAGGGTCGTCAAGGTGAGGTTCCTTCAGACCAGCCGATCGAGCATCATCTCTTCCCCGGCTTTTCGGAACTTGGGCCCGCGCCCGCCACGCGCAACGTCTCCCCTGCGTGAAGAGCGCATCGCGGCCTGATCCTGAGTCGCTGGGGAACCTTCAGCAGCGGATCCGTGCAGTCGTCGTCGGTCTGAATGAAGCACACACCCTGCTCCAGGTCGAGGTCGCTCACGGCCTGAGGGGACAAGCCCTCCAGGTTAGGGGCGGCCTTCCGCACATAGTCGATCGACTTGGAATGCGGTAGCTTCAGGATGATCCGCGTGAGGAGGTACTTGAAGACGCTCTGCGGTATCCCGTCGGGGTACTGAGACGCCAGGATGAAGGAGAGGCCATCATGGCGGATCTGCGTGATTGCATTCTCAAGTTCCGAGCCGAGTTCCTTGGACGCGATGTACTCGTGGGCCTCGTCGAAGACGATCAGCTTGTTGACGCCATTCCGAGTTTTCCGCACCAGGTCCGTGATGATGAGACAAAGACGAAGGGCGTCGGAACTCGTCATGGTCTGCATGCGCAGGTCAAAGACGCTTAGGCTTCCTCGGGACAGCACGCTGCTCCATTCGTACTCCCGCGAGTCCGAGAGCCATTTCACCGCGAAGCTCAGGCGGTTCCTGGCCCTCCGCTTCTGGTCCTTCGACAGGCGCTCGTCCCGCTGGATCTGGACCTCCAGGTTCTTGTAGGTCAGCCGCTCCTTGTAGAAAAGGTCGCGAATGATGTCGCGGACAACGTCCATGTACTCGGACTGCAGGCTCGGCGGCTTCATGAGGATTTCCCAGTGCTCAGCTCCGAGTTCGTCCGGCCGGAACTGGATCGGATAGGCTGGCAACCCCCGGTACTCCGCCTTTCGGCGCTCGATCTCCGGTCCGTATCCGAACACCTGAACTCGCTCGATGCCAGCGGGCTTCGCGAGGTACTCGGTGCGGAGCGTATCGACCTCTGACGACTTCGAGTTCGGCTCGTGATAGCTCCAGTACTCGAATCTGGACTCAGGATTCCGTCTGTAGTTGAAGGCCACCGCGCAAAGCGGGCTTGGATTCAGGCTCAGATTCTGAACCTGCATGAGCGCGTTTTCGAGGAGGACACCTAGGCAGTACGATTTCCCGGAACCCATGTGACCAAGGAGGACCATGCATTGCGGCTTGGAGAACGAGATGCCGACCCGACGGCCGTCATGGAGGAGCTTCCCGAGAACGCCGATGTGCGAACTGCCCAGCGTCGAGTCTCCAATCAGCACATCGGCCAGAGCAGTCTGCCTTGGCACAGCCGGCTCGGGATCCTTGGCTGCGCGAGTCGGACCAGCCGGGGGGACGATCCTGACTCTCGTGGCGCGCTCACCCGGGCTTGGGCCTCTCGCGTTCGCGGCACTCGGAGAGCCAACGGGTGTCGGCGTGGACCCTACGGCCCTGGCCATGCCTTCTGAACAGGTGCTCGCCACGCGCAGCAGTTCGGATCGCCGACAAGAACCCTCCTGGCGAAGGTATCCGACGAGTTGCTCCTTGGTGATCACGTGGTCGCCGATGGATAGGTCATGCTCCTCGATTGCGACAATCGTGTCGTACACCGCGCCGAGGACACTCGCCTCCTCCTTCCCGATGTCCAGGAAGATTCCACCGAGCCGCTCGAACTCGGCCCGATGCTCGGCGCTCGCGGGACCAAGCCGACGACAGCGACGATCCCGCAGCACGATCGCCTTCGTCACTCCACGCTTCTCGCCCATCCGGCTGTTGAGGTTCCGCATGCGCGCCGCGAAGGACGACCCCTCGCTGAAGAGGATCGCGAGACAGAGCTGCTCGCCGGGTCCGGAGCCCCTCACGATGAAGTTGGAGGGCATCACGCGGGTGCCACAGGTCGCCTTGTCGATCGTGAATTGCTGGCCCGTGGACCTGAGGAGCGTCTCAGTCACGTTCCGCACCCGCCCGAAGAAGTCCTGCTCCGCGGGCACTGCCCGTTCATAGGTGGACTCGATCTCGCGTTCCGCATCGCGCAAGGCCGCCCCGATCGCCTGGTCGATGGACTGCTGCGTGACTGCGGCCGGCGGGGCGGCGATCTCGCTCCGGCTCGGGCTGGCCTCCCCGTCGAGCCAGTCGTTGAACGCATTCCGGACCACCTGGATGAACAGCCTGGGGGAATTTGAGCGTGTGGCCAACGCCTGGACGTCATCCTGGGTGAAGGGATAGGTCTCGAATGGGAGCCGGTGCCTCTCGAACACGGGTCGCAGGTGCGCGGCGAGCATCCGGTGCCCGTGCTGGGCTCCGAACTTCTCCAGCGTGAGCGTCTGCTGGGCGATTCGTTGTGCCACGCTCCCGTCGAGCTTGCGCGAGAACCAGGTCTGCCACAGATCCGGGAAGATGCATGTCAGGATGAGGAGGTTGGGTGCCATCGTGAATATCTCTCGCACCGTGTCACCCCATCTCTGCGTCAGGCGCTCCTGATCGCGGAGCCCCTCAAGTTGATCGAAGGCCAGGATCAACGGCTGGTAGTAGGTCGAGAGGATCCCAATGGTCCGTATAGCACGGAGGGCCTGTTCCTCACGTTGCTGCTGCGTTGACGTGTCGGACGAGGTTTCGTCGATTTTGACCCACGAGGCGGGGAGTCCCAGGTCCTTCGCCTCTGTTTCGTCCAGGTCCTGGCCGGAGAGCCACCTGAGCAGCACGTCTTTTCGCTCCTCGCGAACGACGAAGCAGTACGTGATCAGGACGTGTGCAATCTTCTGGTCAACGTCCGGGTGTGACTGCTGGAGGTAGCGGAGGGTTCGCTTCCGGATGCTCTCCATGTTGGCCTGGCGGCGTTCGCCCTCTCCGAGCATGCTGAAGAGGTTGTAGGGATCTGCGTTCAGATGGTCGAGCCAGCGTTTCCTCTGATCCGTGTCCTTCTTTTCCCGTATGTCCTGCTCGAACTCCGGGACTAAGACCTTGGTGAAGACGTGCGCGAGGAGGTCATCCAGTTGCATCGCCTTGGAATCGCTTCCGGGAACGGGTCGCGCGAGGCTGTCGACCATGGCCTTCCAGACGTGCTGGGCGACAGCGTCCTCATTGTTCGGTTTGCGGACGAAGAGGATGTGGTTGGAGCGGGAGAGATTCCTCGCGAGGCGCATCAGCAGGTGGGTCTTGCCCGATCCTGCTTCCCCGAGGATGAGGACGCCCTGCGTGTTCGAGTGACCCTGGCTCGAACGCGTGCGGGCAAGTTCTCGGAGCGTCCGCTCCACGCGCCGATAGGCTTGCTGGTTGTATTCGGGGGAGTCGGGGACCGTGTCCCAGGGCGAATCTACGCGATCCAGGAACTGCGGCGGATCTTCCGAGAGTCGAGCCCGGTATTGCCCCTGAGGATCGAGTTCCATCAGCCTTACTCCGGAGACGCGATGGACGCGCTCTCACGTCGACCCAGGCCCGTCGACCTGTTCTTCCCGCAGCGGCCTCGCCGACAGGGTGCGCACGGCCCGAGGCGGTTGAACCGCGTCAGATTCCCCCCGTGGGGGCCTCGGCGCAACCTAATTCGTTGCAGCCGTTTCCACGACCGCACGGCGCGGCCCCCGTGAGCCGTCGGGGAAGCGCCTCGCCGAACCCCTACCGGAATTCGGTGGGCGGGTCCGGAGGGATGCTCGCGTGCGGATGGATGCGTGCGCGCGAAGGAAATGCTCTCACGCGACGTCCACCTTGGGCGCTTGGGGTCTATCGATGGACGCGCGACAACACAACGCGCTCTACCTGTTCGGCCTCTTCCACGGGCCGCGGCTCCCTGCCCGACTCGCGCTCCAATTTCGCTCCGCCAACCTGCTGCCCCAACATCGCGACCGGCAGCTTGCGGCCGTCGGGGACGCAGGGCATGATGCTGCCCGGAGGTGAACATGGTGCCGATCCCCTCGAACTCGGAGGACTACAGGGTCAGGATCCTGTATCGCGAGCCGACCTACGAGCTGCGTGCCGGCGGGCAGAGGGAGTCGTACCTCTTCGATCGCATCGTGAAAGCCTCGGGCCACGAGGATGCACTCCGGACGGTCATGGCGGAATTCCGCGAGACGAAGGGCGCGTCCGGCGTCGGGTGGGTGCGTGTGGTCACCAGGGTCGAGGTGGAGTGGCTGCTACCGGATGGAGAGGCCGGCGCGAAGCCGTGATGCGGGCGCGCCATCCGCGGGGCGCGGCGAAGAGCAGAGGCTTGCCCCCCAGGCAATCCACGACTACCTTGTCGGCATGAACTCCAACCGCATCCCGCACCCGATCGCGGAGACGTACGAGCGCGAACTCGGCGGCGGGACGGCGGACGCGATGGACTGACCGAAGGGCCCTGCACGTGGCGCATCGGACACGCACGACGACCCGCTCGAAGCGGCGGACACCACCGACGCATCCGGCACCCACGACGCCCTCGCGGGTTCCAGTTCCAGCGGAGATGCGCGAGGCCGTCGAGGACCTCATCGGATGCCGCTGGGTCGATCGCGTCGATGGCGACAAGTGCACACGCAGCCAGGCCCCACCGCGCAGCCGGACGGCGCGCATGTACGCCGACACGTTCCGCCACGACGTCTACCGCGTGCAAACGCAAGAGAACCACGACCCCGAGGCGGCTAAGCTCGACGGCGCCAAGGGAATGAGACGCGAAGGGAAGAGGTTGGCAAAGTCCCACGCCGACGCGATCGCCCGCGCTCTTGCGCCTGGCGCCGGTCCTTGTCGGGTCGTCGAGTCTACCCAGAGCGGGCGCGTGGTCGTCGAGTGGCGGAACGCGGGAGGGCAGGTGCTCGCGAGATATGTCGAGACGATCCACAAGCACGATGTCCGCACGGTGGAGTGGTACGCGAGCGAGCCCGACGGTGTGGACCTGGGCAAGGTCCCCCTGGAAGAGAGGCTCAAGAACTACGCGAACGTGCGCTCACTCATGCACGTCACCCGCATGGCCGGACGGCGCACGGTGGAAACGCTCCCGCTCCTGATCATGACGATGGAACTCGCCAAAGAGAGGGGCTGGCCCATGGATCTCGCGGCGGTAGCCGTCCTGTCGTGGGCGCGCCACGCCGTCGGCTGGACAGGCCGCAAGAGCTACCGCGGCCCGCAACTCGCGGAAGAGGCGATGGCGTGCGAGCACAATACTGCGGCACTGGAAGCGATCCATGTCCTCGCGTCGGAGCGGGTGCGCCCGTTCGCGGACAAGAGCGGGCCTCACGCCGAAGAGGCGGGCTGCGGGCTGCGGTTCGCCGAGATAGCGGCGCTGCGCTACGAGGACGTGAACCTGGCGTCGAAGGTCGTCAACGTCGGAGGCCGTGCCGTCCCCATCGCTACGCGCTACGCGCTGGACGCGCTGAGGCGGTACATACGCGCGCACAGGTGCCCGAAGGGCGCGCGCCTCTTTGCCCCGTTCCAACGATGGATCCTCGGGGCGAAGCGAATGCCCGAGCGTGCCCAATAGCGGGCACGTGCCCGAATGGGGTGACGGGTATTCGTTGAACGGGATCCGGGGGACGATAGGATCACCTTCAGTAGCACGACGCCAGGGTGGCCGATGCTGGTGAACTGGCTCCACGTTAGACGATTGCGCAAGCCCACGGGCAGTGGGCGGGTCCGGTACCCCTGGAAACCGGGGCGTGAGTCACCTGGGGTGAGGGCGACTCGGCGACGCAGGACTCAGGCGCTCGCAGGACCGTGCACGGGAGAATCCGAAGGCCAAGTCAGAGACGGATTGAGGTGCCGTGCCGATCGCGGGGCCTTGATGGAGGGCACAAGATGGACGCAAACGAGGCTGCGGGGCGCATGAATGCGGAGACGGGAAGGCGCGTCATGTCGGCAATGAAGTCGGCGCAGGGCGCCGATCATCGTCGGCAAGCGGAGGCCGTGGCCGAGGGAATGAACCAGGCTCTGCTCGATCAAGAACGACGGAAGGGACGGGAGGCGGCCACGGCGGCGGGACTTCTGTGGTGCCACAAGTGCAATCACAGGATCGAGCGCGAACACCTATCGCGCCTGTGCTCCAGCGTCAGCGAGGGGAACTACACCCTGGAGGCTATGGGCGCGAACGGGGGCCCGGTGGCGAGCGACGTCGTCTCCGCCTCCCTGGATGTGAGGGCCATCGTGCAGAAGGTGTGGTGTGCAAGGCCGGTGGGACTGAGCGCCCGGCGCTGCGACTTCCGGATACCACTGTACGAGGGGACCGTTGGCGACATGTGGCGGGCGGGAACTCTGATGCATCCGATCTTGCGGTGTCCAAACAACCACTACACCCTGAACCCCGACCCGCGGGACCTGCAATGCGCGATCTGCAGAGTGTCGGGACGCGGCGAGATTCCGGGTCAACTCCCATCCGTACCACCGGCGACGAACGGCCTCCCATCCATCTCATCTCTTGCGACAGGAGGAGGAGCCCGCATGGGCGAGGCTCATCTCACGCACCTGGGACTGACGACGGAGGACCACAACACCGCCAACGCGGCGGCGTGGGGGGCGCTGCAGGCATGCCTCGGGCAGAAGTTCCACTCTCTGCCCGCTCCTACGCAGCAGAAGATGCGCGACTGGGTCCTCCACCTCGCGGTCATCGAACGGCTCCAGAACCGGAAGCGCGAGGGTCTCCCCGACGAGACGCGAGATGCGATGCAGGTGCGCGCGGAGAAGTGGATCGTAGAGCACAAGGCTGACCTCGCGGAGATCGGGAACAGCTTGCTCTCGGCGCACGCCCCCGAATCGCACTGGGAAACGTACCCCGACGGGGACAAGGACGATCTGCTCGTCCTCCTCAAGCGGTTGTCGTTCAATAGAGACGTCGCTCGCATGTACAGCGAGTGTCCGGCCGGACGGTCCGCCGCCATGATCTTCTTCGATATCGATCACTTCAAGGGGGTGAACGACACCCTCGGCCACCAAGCGGGAGATGCGGTGCTGATCCGAGTCGCGGAGGTCATCAAGGAGATCACAGGCCGGCGCGGGCGGGGCTACCGGTACGGCGGTGAGGAGCTGGTTGTTCTCCTCCCCGACTTCAGCCTTGATGAGGCCATCGCGGTCGCGGAGCGCGTCCGGGTCGCGGTGGCCGCGCAGACTTGGCCCAGCTACCCGGGCCTGGCCGTGACGGTCAGCGCGGGCGTGGCGGAGAAGTGTGCGGCGCACGGGAAGCCGGATGACCTCGTCCATGCTGCCGACATGGCCATGTACGCAGCGAAGGACGCCGGAAGGAACCGGGTCGAACGAGCGACATAGACGCTTCGTCACTGTCGCATTTGCGCGTTGCACATGGAGCACGAGGATCGCGTCGCGGATCGGTCGAGATGCGGTCGCTCGTTGCCTCCCCGCCGCCAGCCGCGCGCCGAATTGCGCGGATCCCTGATCGGCCAGCAGCACGACTCGTTCGCGGCAGTCGTTGATCTGGTCGGCGAGGCTGTGGCCGAAGTAGCCTGTTCACCGCGATCCCCGAGCCGCGTCGGAGGTTCAACTACTACGAATGCCGACCCTCCTCCTGCCTCCGCGCTACACGCCCGACACCAACGCGATCTGGCAGGCCGCCGTCGCGGCGGGGTGGGAGACGGAGCGCGCCCACACGTGGAGGGTGCGGAAGGGCCTGCGGGATGCGAAGGGCTCGACCTTCGGCACACCGCTGCTACTGCAGTCGTGGGTCTAGTCGCGACGATCTTGACGCTCGATGCTCGCCGGCGTAGCCTCCACCGATGCGCAAGCGGCCCGCGACTTCGGCTACCGATGTTGTGCTCGTGGCGCCCGGTGACGAGGACATGTCATGCTGCATCTGGCGTCCCCGCTGGGCCTGTCCCGATTGAACAGAGTCTTGACGCGTTCCGGTTCAAGGCAGCTGCGCTGCGACGGCGTCTGATGCTCGACGCTGGCGCGGCGTGATCGGGGAGAAGCAGGGAGAAGCAAATGGCCAGCAGGAGCCATGCCCATCAGTTGCACCAGCTTCTGCGACAGGAGGCCGCAACCCCAACGTTCGCCATGTGGGTCCGGCCACTGCCCCAAAGCGAAGGCTCCCCGACCACGACTGCGGCTACGTCGTCGCACACCGTGAAGGACTGGGAGCCCCCACGCACCCCTCCACCTGCGAAGCTAGAATCCACCCACCGGTGCGAGTTCGACGGGGAGAACCTGGGAATCGGACGCTCCCTGATCCGCGACCTCCCAAACGAGGAGCGCGCCGAGACCCGCCGAATCCTGCAGTGCCCGTGGACGACATGCAAGGGGGGCGAGGATCTCACCCACGCGATTCCACTCGCCTTCGATCTCTTGTGGCAGCTGGAGGGCCCCGCCGCCGCTTGCATCCAGGCATTCTCCATGCGTCCGGCCGCGCAGGGCTTCGCAGGGTTCCTTCGCCTCCTCTACTATCGAGTCCGGTACGGGTCCTCCGACCTTCCGGACATCGCCGTGGACAGGCTGCGCGACGGAGCAGACTCGGCACTGCGGCACCTCAGAAACTCCTCGCGGATCGACGATTGGACTGCCAGCCCCGTTCTGAAGGACGCAGTATCAACTTGGTGCGATGCGATCCGGGAGATGGCCCGCGTTTGTTCGTTGCGCAGGTTCGTCAATCATGGACCTGAAGCAGCCTCTACTGCCGAGAACAAGGCGACGCCGACAACCAAGGAGCCCCCACGCATGACGGTCGACGAGTATCTCAAGGGATGCCCTCTGTGCCGCACGCCCGCTGCGAGACTGAAGATCGCGAGCCTCGGCATCGGGAACCGCGCGATCGACTGCCCCGTGTGCGGCCGGTTCGGCGTCAGCGAGGAGGCAATCGACGAACTCATGCTTCTTAGGCAGGCCCCACTCGCGCTCCTGTCCGGCTGGTGCCGTGAGCGGGCCATCCGGGGACAGGCGGAGCCCTACATCTGCACGAGCGACTACCTGGTCGAGAAGCCGGGGTGCTTCAGAATCTCCGAGATCGTTGCCCGCCTCGCGCCTCGCGACCCCGCATCAATGCTGGATCGCTCGCTGATGAATCTTGCGGCGCTGAGCGGCAGCGCGGGGCAGTCCGTGCAGATCGACCACGACGCGCATGGCATGTTCTTCGCTGCGGACACCAAGGGCGCGATGTTCTTCCTGACCGAGATGGACAAGCGGGGATGGCTCTCGCGCTTCGACAGGGTGATCCCAGGTTCGTTGACCCTCAGCGTCGACGGCTGGAGCAGAGCGGCAGAACTTCGCCGGCGGGCCAGCAGCGGCGACGCGCCCGCTGTGCCCCCCGACGGGGTGGACGACACACCCGTCCCCGTGCGGCCTGAGGACACCGTCGCACCGCGCCCGAAGGCATTCATCTGCTACGCGAAGGAGAACTCGGCGAAGGCGGAGGAGGTCTTCGATTTCCTGATCGCAGCGGGTGCGGCCCCGTGGATGGACAAGCGCAGCCTCGTCCATGGGGACCCGTGGGAGTCGGAGATCAGGAGGGCCGTCGAGGAGTCGCATGCATTCGTTGTACTACTTGCCCCCGGCTTCGATTCCGTCGGCTATCGACAGAAGGAGGTGCACCTCGCGCTCGAAGCGGCGATGCTGAGGCCACCGGGGAAGGGCTACATCATCCCATTCATCGCCGCTCCCTGTGCGCTGCCCGACCTGCCTGGCTGGTGCAAGCCCATCCATGCGGGAGCGGATCTCGGCAGGCCCACGACACTCGACGAACTGGCGAAGGCCCTAGAGAAGCATAGCGGCATGAGACTCGCACCGCTCGTCGCTGCTCCGGAGTCCGTCCCGAGGAAGCCCGTCGCAGTGCCACTCGGGCCGGAGGAGGCAGAACTCCTCCGCGCCGCGTCGGCCGCGACGGAAGACACCGGCGGGGCACTCTGCCTGATGGTGAGTGGTCAGCACGGAAGATGGGTGAGGGCGGGGGCGCAGGACTTCCTGTTCCCCGAGGACCCGCTCCGCACCCTCGCATACGTCGAGGCGCTCATGCGCCTCGTGAAGGTGGGCCTCGCGCGGCACGAGTCCGACAGTCTCTACGTCCTGACGCGCCGGGAGCAGCCCACGGAACAGTCCAAGCCTGATCCAGATGGCGAGAAGCCTCGGCCTGCAGGAGGATTCCGGTTCAGCGAAGCTGCGGAATTGGCTGAGCGGCTCTGGAAAGAGTGCGAGCATGGGACGAACGGAGATGAGGTTGGTCGGCAAGCCCAGGGTCTGCTGGAGCTCATTCAGACCGAGGGGAAGGTCCGGGCCGAGATCGCTGACGCGATCCCGTACGATCAGGTAGGTGCGCTCTCTGCGTCGCTGGGGCAAATCCGAGGCTTCTTCGCGCGGGGCTGGAGCCCCGGGAACCTGCGTCGGCTCGTCGTGCCATTCCAAACGATGGCTCGTGCGCTTCGCAGCCGACGAACGTAGGCTCCCTGGGGGCGTGCACGTCAGGCCATGAGCATTTGCGTCGCGAGGGCAGGGTCTTGACGCCAGAGCGTCGCGGGGACCCGGGCATTTCGGCTGCGACCCCGCGGCGGTGCTGCCCGTGCTCGCACGCTGCTGCTCGCGGAAGGGGCAGGTGCGCGAGGAGGACAGGCGGTGGGTCATCCGAGAGTGACCGAGGGGCTGCGGCCCGATCGCCGTCAGCTCCTACCGCGCCCCGCAGCACCTCTTGAACTTCTTCCCGCTCCCGCAGGGACACGGCGCGTTCCTGCTGACGTCCCCGCCGGCCGCACGCAACGGGACCCTCGGCGCCTGCGATCCGGCCGAAGCCTCGGACGGCCGCGCCTGGGCCGCCGCCAGTGGGGAAGCTACCACGGGGGCAACCTCGGCAGCGGGTCGGCGCAGCCGCTTGAGGGCGATCGCGCGCAGCGCCTCCCGCCTGCGCGACAGTTCGCGGCGCCAGTCCCCGAGGCTGTCCTGGAAGGCGCGGACGACGTCGAGCCAATCCGGCGGGAAGGTGCCATCCGGCTCCTTGCGGATCTCCCCCGTCTGGAGATCCAGGGCCACCACGAATTCCGCATCCTGCTTCCTCCGCTCCGGACGGATCCGGTAGAGCGGCAGGTGGGCCTCGACGCAGCTGCAGTCGGGGTTCGCGCAGTACGTGTCGACGGCGAACCACCGCTCGGCGCCGAACTTGAAGTGGAGCAGGAAGTCCTCGCGGATCGGGGAGAACTCCTCGAAGGCGTACGTGCGATCCTCCGCCTTGAGGCGACGCCCCGACGACGCGAGGCCCCAGGCCCGCGCGAGCTGCCGCCGCCACTCGATCAGGGCCAGGTTGGCGGGGTCGAGGGCGTATTCGCGGGCGACTTCCCAGTCCGCGTCGGGCATCTTCCCGTCGGCCGAGATGCTCCCCTCCTTGCGGTCGAGCCGGAATTTGATGTTGCGGGACGGGTCGGCGAGCGGGACGAGCCAGACGTGCACACGGCACTCGGCGCACCTCGGATCTTCTCAGACCGAGTCGAGAAGGACGTACTTGCTCCCGTCGCGGGCCGTCCAGGCCGGTGTCGCGTCGGGCGCGTCGCCGAGGATGTCCTTCACGGGCTTCATGTGGCGCCCCCTGTCGCTTGCCGCGGCTCGGGTCGATCGGGCGGGCCCGAGGTCGGTTCAGCCGCGCATTCTGCCCCCGCAGGCCGCTCGCGGCAAGCGGAAGAGGGCGGGGGGGCGCCGAGTGTGCCGCCTCCGCGAAATCCCCCGCGACGGCCGCACTCGACCCCCTGACTTGGGTCCCTTCATTCCCGCGGCATGAACCTGCCGCCCCAGATTCGACGCCTGGCCTCGTCGTCCCTGCTGCGCCCACGGAATCGGCGTCCCGACGGCCTCGTGACCGGCCTTCGGGTCCCGCGTGACTCAATCTGGGGCCGGTTCGCCGCCGTGTCCGGCCTCGGGGAGCGGTGGCAGTGAGAACATGCATGCTGGGCCCGACGTCGCGATCCTCGGCGGCCGACCGGAGGACGGGTGCAGACGATCGCGCCGACCGCGACCTCGGCGGGGTGAGGAGGCGCGACCCTGGCCGGAGACCAGCCTGCGGGAGGTGCCGACCGTCTAGATGATCGCGTCCAGGCGCGGGAGCCGTCCTGTCCGAGTCCGCAGGGACGAAGGGCTTGCCCCGCCGGCCGTCTCTTGCGATCCGCGCCGCCTCGCGATACCGTCTGCACGACCCCCGTGGGAGGCGACCTCATGGCCGGAGTGGACGACGGCCGAAGCGCCGCGTGGCAGCGCATCCCGTATCGGCGCCGCTGCAAGATCCTCCGTTCCGCCGGCCTCGGCCGACGACCGGACGCGGAGGTCGCCCTGGATGTCGGCCTGTCCAAGGCGACGGTGCGGAAGTACCGGGAGCGCATGCGCCGTCGCCTGACGGCGACCGCCCTCGTCGAGGCGAAGCGCCGGACCCGAGGCCGCCGCGACGACGACGCACTGGCGCCGAGGATCAAGGGCCTCGCCAAACGGGGCTACAGCGCGTCCGCCATCGGTCTTCGTCTGGGCATCGGCTGGCTCCGCGTCATGCGGATCGTCCGCAGCCTGGGCATCGAGCTGGACTCGTCGTCGAGGTCGTGGACGGCGGCCGAGCGCGCGGCCGCTGCCGAAGCCGCGCAGGACAGGGACCGCGCCGCGTTCGACTCCTGGAGGGCCCGCTATCGGGACGCCTCGTACGGCCCCCTCATCCGACGGATGCGCAAGCTGGCGGCCCATGGCCTGACGATGGCGGAGGTCTGCCGACGGCTCGGCGAGACGCCGATCAAAGTCCTCCGCGCGGCGCAGGCAGGGGGCGTCCGATTCGCACGCAGGGGGAGCCGCGAGAACCTCGGCAGGCTCGCCGACCGGATCCGTCCGCTCGCGGAGGCGGGCCTCGACCGCGCGGCCATCGCGAGGAGGCTGGGCGTGCGGTGGAGCCGCGTGGACGCGGCGGCACGGGCCTGGGGGATCCAGGTGGCGCGCGGCGGAACCGGAGTCGACTGGTCGGCGGTCGACTGGTCGCGGCCGAACCAGGACATCGCCGCGGACATGGGCCTGCACTACGCGTACGTGGCGATGAAGCGCAAGGAACTGCTCCTGCGGGGAGTCCCCGTCCCGCCGTCCCCGCGGCGCCCGCGCCCGTGGCGCCCATCCATCCCCGTGCAGGAGATCGACTGGAGCAGGTCGAACGAGGCCATCGCCTCGGAGCACGGTGTGTCGCTCGCGACGGTCGTCCGGTGCCGCAGCAGGCTGCGCGTCCTCGGGCGGGACGTCTCGCGCGGCCGCGCGCCGGATCGGGAGTGGTGGGAGCGGTTCCGCGCGAACGCGGAGGCGATCGCGCCCCGTGTGGGCGAGATGCTCGGACGGGGATGGAGGCCGGCGCGGATCGCGGCGAGCCTTGGGGTCACGCCCGGCTTGGTCGGCGCCGCCGCGCGCATCGCCGGCGGAGAGGCGCTGCCGGCGGGCCCCCCCCGACTGGTCGGGCGTGGACTGGAGCGGGACCGATGGCGAGATCGCGGTGGCGCTCGGGGTCTGCGCGTCGACCGTCCACGTGCGCCGCTGGAGGCTTCGGCGCCAGGGGGAGGACGTGCCGCCTGCCCCGCGACGGACGTGCAAGGGCCGGCCGCCCGCCTCGCTGGAGGGCGTGGACTGGTCGCAGACCAACGAGGCCATCGGCCAGGCCGTCGGGCTCGCGCCGGACTACGTGTCGGCCATGCGCGCGAGGCTGCGGAAGGCGGGCCAATCGATCCCGAGGGCCCCTGTCCCCGCCGGCAGGCTACGCGAGCGGATGGTGGCCAGGGCGGCGGCGGCCCTCAAGCTGGTTCGGCCCCTCCTGCTGGAGGGGCTGAAGGTCGGGGAGATCGCCCGCAGGCTCGGGCTCTCGTACGGCGTCGCGGGCATCGCGGTCCGGATCGCGAAGGGGGAGGAGACGCCTGTGCCGAAGGACGAGGGGCCCGCGCCCCGCGAGGAGGGGGAGGCGTAGCCGCGGGAACAACTCGTCGCCCTACCCGCCTTCGACCATCCGCAGGATCTCGGACAGGACTCGCAGGACGCCCTGGCCGACGCGGGCCTCCGCCCTCTTCAGCGCCTCCTGGATCCTCGCTCGGTTTATCTTCTCGGGGGCCTCGACGCCGCTCGCGGCGAACAGGAACACCTGGACCGGCTCGACCCCGAGGCCGCGGCAGATCCGCTCGACGTTCTGCATCGTGACGTTCTTCTCCCCGCGCTCGATCGCCCCGAGGTGCTTGTAATCCAGCCCCGCCTTCGCGGCGAGGGCCTCCTGCGTCAGGCCCTGATCCTTCCGCAACTGCCGTACCCGCCGACCCACCTGCTCCTGGAGACTTGCCATGGCGCCCTCCTGACCTCGGCAGTCTAGGAGGAGCACCGCATGGGCAAAACCCACCATGGTGAGCCATTGACGGACGATGCTCTTCATGGTAGGTACATAGTCGTGGATCCTCTTCGCGGAGCGCCACGCCGCGGGCGACGGTTCCGAGTGCAGCCGAACAGGAGCCAACTGCGAACCCGTGGGAGCGGTTGATCGATGCAGTCCTGCCTGTCGTCCTTGGTGGCGGGGGCGTTCATGGCCGCCCTCCTCACGTGGGGTCTCCAGAAACTTGGACTCCGGTCAGACTGCGCCCTGATGAGCGCGATCACCGTCTCCCTACTGGCCGCAATCAGCGTCTGGAAGGAGGATCGGAGGAAGGCGGGTGGCGCGGCTCCGAGACGCTCTTCCGTCATACATGAGCCGTCCGGCCTCGCTTGCTACAAGTGTGGGCGCCACATCCCGGTCGGCAAGGTACGGAGGCGCACGATCGAGACCGGGAACTACCACAGCCAGGTCATCGACGGACATCGCATCCAAGTTCCCGAGACGATGGATGCAGCCTTCTGTCCGTCCTGCGCCGGCATTGGTTGTTCCGCGGCCCTCCTCGTAGTGGCCCTCTTGCCAGCGGCCGCCCTTCTGATGCGATGGGTCCGGCTGGTGTAGGCGGATGTCCCACCGCGACCTCAGGTCTCGACCTACGGTGGCACCGAGGCCGCGAAGCAGGCGAGCGGGCGGAAGAAGAGCCTGGGTAGGAAGGAGACAAATCGAAGTGGCACGGCGAGGCTGATTCGAGGGCTCCTGGACGGTCGCGAACGGAATGGAGGATGGCCCGATGCCTGAGAGCCTGGAGCGGCGCCTGCCGGTGTACCTCCTCCTGGACTGCTCCGAGTCCATGGTTGGGGATGGACTCCAGTTCGTGCAGCAGGGAGTTACCAGCATCGTGAAGGAACTGCGCGGGGATCCCCAGGCCCTGGAGACCGTCTGGCTGAGCGCGATCACCTTCTCGAACCGTGCGGAGCTGATCACGCCCCTCTGCGAATTGGACAAGTTCGTCGCGCCGGCGCTCCGTGCGCGCCCTGGCACCGCCATCGGCGCCGCGCTGGATCTGCTCTGCGACCGCGTCCGTGCGGAGGTGAGGCCGAACACCCCGACGCAGAAGGGGGACTGGCGCCCCGTCGCGTTCCTCCTCACCGACGGGTCGTCCACCGACGAGTGGGAGGACGCGGCCCGCCGCGTACGCTCTCTCCGCGTAAACCTCGTGGCCATCGCGTGCGGACCGGACGCGGACCTGCACATCCTCTCTCGGATCACCGAGAGCGTCGTCGCGCTGCAGGGCTACTCGTCGGGCGACTTCATGAAGCTGTTCCGGTGGATCTCGTCGTCCGTGACGACGGCGAGCCGGCGGGTCATGACGAAGGGAGACGCGGAGGTGGCCCTCGCGGACCTCCCGCAGGGCGTGCTCTCGCGGCCGACGAACGGGAAGGCTGCGCCCCCCGCGCGCTCTGGCCTGCCGAGGGAGATGTTCCTTGCCGTGCGCTGCACGCGGACGAAGCAACCGTATCTGCTTCGCCACCACCTCAACACCGCGACGGGATCGTACCAGCCGGTCCGCACGCACGTAATCGACGACGGGTACCTGGGCGCCATGCCAGAGAACTCTGCCACGTCCGCCGTGTCCACAGACAGGATCGGCGGGGCCCTCCCCTGTCCGCATTGCGGAAACCCCGTGTGGGGCCGCTGCACCTGCGGGGCGCTTCTCTGCCTGCCAGCGTCCGAGTGCACGGTCGTCTGCCCAGGGTGCGGATCTTCCAGCCAGTTCGCTCCCATGAGCTTCGATGTCTCGGGAAGGAAGGGATAGGGCCGCGTCACCATGATGGAGGACAAGGATGCCTGACAATCTCGACCCCGCGATGAGGCGGATGCCCGTCTACCTGCTGCTAGACTGCTCGACTTCGATGGAGGGCGAGTCCGTCGAGGCGGTCAAGCAGGGCGTGAAGTACCTCCTCAGCGAGCTCAGGGGAGACCCCGATGCGATCGAGAGGGTCTGGATCAGCGTCATCACGTTCGACAGCTCGGCGCGGCAGGTCGTCCCTCTGACGGAGCTGGAGCAGTTCAAGGAACCGCCGCTGACGGCCAACGGCAGCACGGCGCTCGGGGACGCCCTGAGGCTCCTCCTCAAGAGCGTCGATCAGGAGGTCCGCAAGACTACCCCCACCCAGAAGGGGGACTATCGGCCCCTCGTGTTCCTCATGACCGACGGCGAGCCCACGGATAGCTGGGAGTCGGCCGCCGACGAGGTCAAGAGGAGGCGCTTCGGCAACATCATCGCCTGCGGCGCGGGCCCCAGCGTCCGCACGGAGACTCTCAAGCGCATCACGGAGATCGTGGTGCTGTTGAACGACTACAAGCCCGAGACCTTCAAGGCGTTCTTCAAGTGGGTGTCCGCGTCGGTCGTGACGACGAGCCAAAAGATCGCGGCAAAGGGGGAGGCTCCCCTCGACCTGCCGGCCCCTCCTCCCCAGATCCAGATCATTCCGTAATGCGGGCGCCGGGGTCGGTTGGAGACAGGCGCGGGTGGCTGGATCGGTCTGTCTCGCAAACATGTTGGCGTCATCGATTGGGAGCGCATGGGCCATGGCCGACTCCTCAGCGAACCGCGACAGGGAGTCCGCAGTGACGCCTCCCGAAGTGGGGGTGCCTCACGGGTACCTCGACGACAAAGACGTGCTTCAAGAGCTGGCAACGTGGGGATGTAGCAAGCGGCACGACGGAAGCCTGGAGTACGCCAAGTCCGCGCCCAGGCCGATCCTGGAATGCCTCTGGAGAGTCTGTAGGGCGAGGGACATCGAAAGGGAGGTCGTCCTTGGATTCCTGCGCCGTCGCAAGATCCGTGAGCGCGGCAATTCGATCGTGGATGAACTCCGGTCCATGGGCAACGACGCTCAGGCCCCATCGCACATCGAGGAATTCGTCGTACGTGTCCTGGAGAGTATCGCATCGGGAATCAAGCAGGCACAATCCAAGGAAGCCAGGCCGATTGCGGACGCACCGTGCCCGCGCGAGTTGTCCGGTGCAACTGTCGTCACGCCCGAGCCCCGCAGCGGAACGCACGCGCTCTGGCAGGTACATGAGCCCACCGACCGCGCCGACCCAGTGAGCCATGAGGTTGGCGAGTCGCTGCCGGCCGGGGATGGCTGGTGCGTGGTCGCCGCCAGCGTCCGGGGCAAGCATCACGCGCACCGGGCCCTCTGGAGGGACGACTCGTACGCACTCGGGCGGCAGGACGCCTGGCACGTCCTTGTCGTGGGGGATGGCGCGGGTTCGAGCAGGCTCTCGCGGGGGGGATCCCGCGTCGCCTGCGACGCGATGCGAAACCACCTGATGTCCGTCCTGGCTGGAAAGGCTGTGCCGGTCCGAGACATCGCGGCCACACAGCCCAAGGAGGAGGACCTTCTCCCCATCAAGTCCTGCCTGACCGACGGCGTGAAGATCGCGATCGCTGCCCTCAGGGTCGAGTCTGAGGGGCGTGGCATCGCCTTCGGGGACCTCTCCACCACGCTCCTGGCCCTCATCCATGCTCCCTGGAACGGCCGGCACCTGATCGCGTGCGTGCAGGTGGGCGACGGCGCGATGGGGCTCTGGAACGAGCCGTCGGGGATAACGGTGATGGGCCAGCCGGACAGCGGGGAGTTCTCCGGCGAGACGCTGTTCCTCACCTCAGGGAACATCGAGACAGAACTCGATCGGCGGGTGTACTTCCACATCTCGAAGAGCCTTGCTGCCGCCGCAGTCATGACCGATGGCGTGGCGGACGACTACTTCCCCGCAGACCAGCGACTGCCGGACCTCTTCCGGGAAGTGCTCCCTTCGGTCGCCCACCCCAACGAGCCCAAGGCGGCACTTCTTGAATGGATCAAGTACGAGAAGAAGGGGTCATCGGACGACCGCACGGTCGCCCTTCTGTATCGGAGCCCCCGCTGATGGACACCGAGACGGCGAGGCTGAAGGATGGCTCCACGATCGCGTACCTGCCGGAGCCCATTGGGGAGGGTGCCGAGAAGACCGTCTACTTCACCGCCGATCGCAGGCAGGTCATCGCCCTATACAGAGACGGTCGGGAATCGGGCGACGAGAAACGCTACCAGCGTCTCGAAGCGATTACCGTCAAGTACAACCCGACGTTGGACCCGAACGAGGGGACGATCTGGGCGGAGTACTTCTGCTGGCCCACTGGCATCGGGAGTCAGCCGAGCCTCGGCGTGATAGCTCCGGCGTTTCCAGGGAACTACTTCTTCCCCGCGGGGTCCGGCCCCCATGCAGGCCGGGAAAAGAAGGGGAGGTGGTTCGTAAGTCCGAAGCCCCGGAGCAAGCTCTCAAAGGCCGAGCGCGGAGACTGGTTGGGCTACCTGAAGATCGCCATTCGGGTCGCCCGCGCAGTCAGACGCCTCCACTCCGCCGGCCTCGCGCACTCAGACCTCTCATCGAACAACGTCCTCATCGATCCGTCAAGGGGGCTGTCGATCATCATCGACATCGACTCCTTGGTGGTTCCAGGGCTCCACCCCCCCAAGGTGGAGGGGACGCCGGGGTACATGGCCCCCGAGGTAGTGGCGGGGAGGGAGCGGCCGTCAATCAGAACGGATCTCCATGCGCTCGGCGTACTCATCTACGAATACTTGCTCAAGCGACATCCACTGAGGGGACCCAAGGTGCATTCCCAGGAGTCGTCGGAAATGGACGAGGCGCTGTCAATGGGAGAGAGGGCTCTCTTCATCGAGCACCCCACCGATCACTCGAACCGTCCGAACGACATCCCCATTTCCATGGACTCCCTCGGCGCGTACATCCCCGATCTGTTCAGGAAGACCTTTGTGGACGGGCTGCACTCGCCCGAGGGCCGGCCGACCGCATCGGACTGGGAGAGGGGGTTGGTGCGTTCGACGGACCTCATCCTTCCCTGCCCGAGAGAGTCCTGCGAGGGCAGATGGTTCCTCTTCAACCGCGGAGTGAGGCCGATCTGCCCGCATTGCGGCTCGCAGTACCGCTCACCGGTGCCGCTGCTCCAGTTCTACAGGGAGGGGAAGCCGGGGGACTTCCGTGCTGAGGGCCACTATCTGGCGTGCTGGGACGGCGTCCATCTCTGCAAGTGGCACCTCTTCGACAACGTGTTCCCGGACCAGATGGCGGACCGGAAGTCGCAGGGGTACATTCGCCTCCACAACGGGAAATGGACGCTCGCGAACAAGAGCGGCGCCCCGATGCAGGTCGTCAACGGACAGGCAGTGCCGAGCGAGAAGAGCATCGAACTCACTGACGGCTTGCAGATCATCCTCTCCAAGGCGCCGCACGGCCGGCTGGCAGTCGTTCAGATGGTCGGAGGCTAGGCGCAACGAGATGACGGAGCTGCAGCCGCTGCTTGACGGGACCCACGAACGGGGCACGCTGACGCTCCGCAAAGGCGAGTACTCTGGTCCCGCCCGCATCGACCTCCCATGCACGCTCCACGGGAATGGCAGCATCCTCTGGGCGCGGCGCGGCCCCACCCTGGTGGTCGGGTCGGGCGACGTATTCCTCCGCGACGTCGAGATTGAAGTCACCGCGCCGGAGGAGTCTGACCTGCCTGGCAAGGTGGCGCTTCGCGTCGAGCCGGGTGTGCGTCCCCCGACCCTCGCCGGCGTCAGGCTCCGGGGACTCGTCGAGGGCTTCGGGCGCGAGTGCGGGGAGTGGTTCTGCCCCGACAGTGTCCAATTGCCGCGCATCCCCGTGAAGGAGGAGCGCCACTACCTCGTCCGTGTCTGCGTCCCCGCGGCGTGCAGGGCAATTGCGCGAGCGGCCAGCCTCTCGCTTACTCCGACGGAGCTGCCTCCCGGCCTGAGTGATCTCTTCATCACGGTGCACCCTCTCTCCAGGGACACGGTCCTGGTGGGCGAAATCGAACTGCGCTCCGGCGACACGATGCGCGTCATCAAGGTCTCCATCGACACCGCCGCTGGCGGCGCCCCCTCAGGGCCGGGACTGCCGGTACTCTACTGGGATCCTCCCGCGGCGACCTCCTGGGGGGATGTCCCGCCACCGCCCCCCGAGGAAACGATCCCCGTACCCTCGCCCGAAGTCGTCGTCCCTACCGCCGACCGAGAGACGGGCCTCAGCCCCGCAAGCGCGGACGAGGCAGCGAGTGTCCACTCCTCACAGGAGCCCCTAGCTCGCCTCACCATTGCGGGGTCCAAAGGGCCGCCTTTCACCGGCGAGCTGGGTGGCTCTGTGCAGTTCGGCAGGTTCCCCGGCGTGATCGGGTCCAATGGGCCGCCTCTCACCGGCGAGCTGGATGGGGCACGCTTTGTCGTCGGGAGGGGGCAGGACTGCGAGATCGTCCTCTCGGGGACTGGCGTCTCCCTCCAGCACTGCGAGATCCTACTGTACGGCGGAAAGCACATCGTCCGCGACCTCCTAGGCTCGAACGGGACGCTGGTGAACGGCACGCGGATCGACTGCCCCACCTACCTGGAGGACGGCACCGAGATCCAGGTCGGGGAGTTCGTGCTGACCTACAGCCACGCGGGACCGTCTGCGGTGGCCGTGACGGACGCCCCACAGCCCCCATGTGTCCAGGGGGCCCCGTACCTGGCCGACATCGTACGGAGCGCCACGGAAGCGGCGGGGGGAGTCCATCTGCAGGCTGCGAGTTCGCCTCCGACCACCGACGAAGGGACGGAGGAGTCGGCTGCCCAGGGAGATCCCTCCAACGGAGCAGGGGTCGAATCCTCCCGCGCGCCATCGGCTGAAGTCGCATTTACTTGTGGCGTCTGCGGGACACCGACGAGGGGAGTTGTGATCCTCGGGGAGGCTAGGTGCGAATACTGCGAGGCCAGGAACAGGATGTCTGCGCCTGATCCACCGGCACCCGCGCGGCCCCCTGGCCAACGCGTCCGGTTTCGTTGCGGGGGGTGCGGGAAGAAGCTCGCGGTCGCGCCGCACCTCGTGGGGCGGAAGGGGAAGTGCCCCACCTGTGGCGCATCGCTCGTCGTCCCCAAGCCGGATTCGCCTTCCCCGCCTTCCCCGCGCGTCATGCGGGAGGACCCCACGGACTACGACTTTGTCGACGAGAACTCTCCGGAGCAGTCCCCCTCGGATACCGGGGCATCCCCGACGAGGGCGTCCAGTTCTCCGGGTATGACCCCCGCGGAGAAGACTGCCGCCCGTCGTGCAAGGGCATCTCCGACGTCGTCGTCCAGCTCCTCGCCTCCCACAACGAACGACCTTCTGCTCGGCTTGGGCTGCATCGCGGTCGTGCTGGCGATAGCCGGCTACCTCGTCTACCTCTGGCTGCGCCCGAGCGCCGAGGAGCGGCTGGCGAGGAGCCAGATGGCCGACGCGCAGGCGGCGTTGGAGCAGGGGGACCCGCAGAAGGCGCAGGCGATGCTCGACTCGGCCGAGCATGCCTACCCGAAGATCGCGGACGAGACCAAGCCCCTCCGCCAGCAGGTCGGGGAGGCAGTGGAGAGGAGCGCGCGGCAGGAGATCAAGGAGGCGACGGCCGCGCTCGACCAGGGGCACAATCAGGACGCGCTGAAGCTGCTTGAGGCGGCGGAGAAGGCGTGCCCGAGCCTCGCGTCCGAGATAGCCCCGTTGAAGGCACGCGCGTCCACGCCCGTGGCCCAGCCGTCGCCTCCAGGCGCCGCAGCCGAGACGAAGCAGGGCGCGGAGCCTGGAAAGGAGACGTCGAGCAGCGGCGGTCACACCTGCTGGATCATCGGCGGGATCGTGATCCTCATGCTCATCGGTGCCGCGAACAGGAAGTGACAGGGCGGGCAGCCCTGCGTATGGGAGAACGGATCGTGGCCCTCATCGACGTGGTCAAGTGGAACGCCCCGCCCGACCTGCTCGCGTGGAAGTTCCCCTCGGAGGAGCTGTCCACGGCAACGCAACTGATCGTGGCCGAGTCGCAGGAGGCCGTGCTCGCCCTCGGAGGCCAGTACGTCGGCCCCTTCGCGGCCGGCCGGCACACCCTGAGCACGCAGAACGTGCCGGTCCTCTCCTCGCTCGTGAAGATCCCCTTCGGCGGGAGGAGCCCGTTCACGGCGGAGGTGTGGTTCGTCAACAAGGTCGCCATCCTCGACGTGAAGTGGGGCACGGCCGAGGCCATCCAGTTGCTCGACCCGAAGTTCCGCGTCATGGTCCGCGTGCGTGCGGCAGGCCAGTTCGGCGTGCAGGTCGAGCACGCCAAGAAGTTCCTCGGCAAGCTCGTCGGAACGCAAACGGGCTTCGACCGGCCGCAGCTTGCGAGCTACTTCAAGGGCGTGATGCTGACCCGGGCCAAGGACCACATCGCGAAGAAGCTGTCTACGGACGGGGTCTCCGCTCTGGAGATCAGCGCCCACCTGGACGACATCTCGCAGTTCCTGCAGAGCGAGATGGGCAAGGAGTTCGCGGAGTTCGGCGTGAGGCTCGTCCGATTCTTCGTGAATTCGATCACCATCGACGAGGACGACGAGTCCATCAAAGAGTTGAAGATGGCGCTCGCCCACAGGGCCAAACTCGACGTCCTCGGCACGACGTACCAGCAGGAGCGGTCGTTCGACACCGTCGAGGGCGCGGCCAAGAATCCGGGGGCAGGTAGCGTGATGGGCGCCGGCATCGGCCTCGGGATGGGCGTGCCCATCGGTGGCGCGATTGGCGCGGCCATGAACGCGCTCGTGCCGAACGTCCAGACGAGCACGACGGCTGCGGGGGCATGCGGAAAGTGCGGATCGAAGTTGGCCTCGGGCGCGAAGTTCTGCCCCTCCTGCGGGGGTGCGCTGCCCCAGACGTGCCCGAAGTGTGGCGCCGCCATGCCCGCGTCGGCGAACTTCTGCCAGGGGTGCGGCGCACCGAAACCCTGATTCGTGGAGGCGACCATGAAGGATCGTCCGATACCCCGCGCAGCCGTGGTCTACATGGTGCTGTGGCCCCTCGCGGTCTTGATCACGGTCTGCATCGGCCTACTCCTCGTTCCCGCCGAGTCTCGCTCCGCGAAGTTCGCTGTGGCTCTCGGCGGTGTGCTCCTGGGTGAGTCGCTGTCCCTCTGCTGCGGAGCGGCGTTCACCCTGCGCCGCGAGTCCGCAAGGACCACCTTCCCGTTCAGCCTCGGCGGCCTCGTGGCGACGAAGCTGTACCTGGCGGGGACGCTCGCGCTCGCGCTCCTGGCCGCGACCCCCATCTCCGACAATTGGCTCATCGCAGCCGAACTGGGGTGGTTCCTCCTCCTGAGCCTCGCGGCGGGGGCCTTCACCTTGGCGGGGCCGCATGTGGCGGCGGTTTCGGAGACCCACGCGCGTCAGCGGGCGCCACACCTGGTATTCAAGGAGCAGCTCGCGGGCGTCGTCGACCGCGTTGACCTGATCCGGCGGAAGGAGGTCCAGCCCCTGCGCGAGGCCATCGCTCGGTTCCGTGACGACGCGACCCATGCGACGTCCGAGAGCCTGCCGGGGAGCGAGTCCATCGACTCCGAGATGTCGGACTCCCTCTGCGGCATCGAGCAGAAGATCCAGAAGCTGGAGCAGGTGTGCGCGGACGCGGGGGATGGCGAATTCCAGGCCATCGAGGAGAAGGTGCTGGATCTGGTGCAGGAGGTGGCTCGTCTGCGGCAGCTCCTGGACCGGCGGGAACGCAGGGTGGCGGAACTGCGGTAGGCGGCGGCTGACATGATCAAGTGCTACTGCCAGGCGTGCGGGTCGCACCTCGGGATTGCAGACGGACTGGCCGGTCAGGCGGGGACCTGCCCCAAGTGCGGGGCGTCCTTCGTCGTCCCTACGATGGGCCAGGGCGCCGGCACGGGGACCCCTGTCGCGGTCGCCCCTGAGGGGGCGCGGGTCGCGTTCAGCTGCACGGGTTGCGGAATGAAGACCGCGGGCACGGTCGCGAACGGGGTCGTCACGTGCGAGTACTGCGACGCGCCGCACAATGTCGCCCAGCCACCCCAAGTCCCTCCGCCAGGCGCGACCGCCCAATTGTCCGCGCCATCGCCGCCTCAACCCGTGGTCGTGAACGTCTACACCCACCCTGCGGTCGTCGGTCAGGGCACGCCGCCTCCGCCGGCCCCCGATGTTCGCGCTCCGCGTGCCCAAGCCACGCACGGGTGCCTCTACACGCTCCTGGTCTTCTGCGTCGCGTGGCTCGGGGCCATCGCCGTCTTCGCGGCCCTCTGCTATTGGGGGCTCGTGTCACTCGGAATGCCCCGCGAGGCTTCGCTCCTGGTGGCGAGCGTGCTCTCAGTCGCGGCTGGACTCGGAGGCATGAAGGACATCTGGAGGTCAGTGCGGAGCAAGTTGGCGCGCTCCTGATGGCAGACATCCCATCCGGAGATCCACTCGACGGCGTGTACGCTATCCCTGAATGCACGCGAGACCCGTCCGACGCTTGGGCCGTAGGTCTCGACTGAGGCTCGCCAGGAGGTGAGAGATGGCCAATGACAAACGGAAGGACCAGCACAGTCGCGCGAGAGAGATGGGCCGGGGCATGGTGCTGATCGTGGCCGGAGTCGCGATCCTCGTCCTGGCGTGGATCTTCCCCGGCCCCTGGAGCAGGTGGTCACTGCACGACCATCTGCCCGGCCCTCTGCGAATCGTCGGGTACGTCCTCGGGGTCGCGCTCTTGGGGTCGGCAGTCGTCCAGGTTTTCCGACACTGGAGGGGCCAGTGAGGCTTGCGCTCCTCTGAACTTCAGCGACCTACCGCCTGAATGCCCCTCGTTGCTTCGATCTGATCGAGCGCGGAGTGCGAGACGCCAAGATGTTCCGATGTACATGATCGCGCGAAGGACCGGAACGCATGAGTGACGAAGCACCCCGCACGCGAAGGCTGATCGGCCTCCGCCTGATGTGCCTCGATGACGACGTCCCGCGCGCCTACGTCGAGTACCGCATCGACGCGGCCGGCCGCGCCATCGCGGTCGCAGGCGACAACACGATGGCGGCCGTCATGTACCAGCGCGGCGCCTGCGCACCGGCGGGCTGCGGCGAGGCGGGGATCGCCGCGAACCTGGCGGCCCATCTCGGGATCGCGTTCGAGCCAGGGCGCCTGTACGCGCCGGAGGATGGGGAACAGTACCTCGTGTGCATCTACGCGGACAACCGCCCGCGGACACGCACGTGGGCCGAGGCCATCGTTTTCGAGCACGGGGTCGAGCGGGTGCTCGGCGCGCGCGTCATCGCGCCCTGCTATCGCGTCCTCGTCGCGACCGTCGATCGCGCGCTCTCCGAGTCGATCACCACCGCGCTCCGAGGGGCCGGACATGCGGCGATCCATGCCGCGATCGTCATGGCCGCTCGGGACATCTTGCGGCGGGGCGACTTTCACGCGATCGTCGCCGACCTCCACATGGCCGCCATCGGCGACGTCGCGGCCATCGCGCGGAGCCGCGCGAACCCCGTACCCATCGTCCTCGTCGCGGCTG
>ORJL010159335.1_pt1 | contig 50788 bp, 47 predicted proteins | sample 1779941 | NCBI WGS metagenome assembly ORJL01 (sample SAMEA104232317, study PRJEB22302) | groundwater metagenome | biome: forest; feature: aquifer; material: groundwater | place: USA | collected 2011-08-07 | depth 5.8 m | reverse complement strand
TACAATATACATGGGGTATTTATTCCTTCCTTCTAGTATTTGCGCTTTTTTGTCATAGCTATTGTACTGGAAAAGTTGGGGTAAATACCCTTTTTATGCCCTTTGTTTTACATCTATTTTCAGAGTTTCGCGGGAGCCTCCATATGGCGAGATACTTGAACTGAAATCTTTTATAAACTATACTCACCATTTACAAGCGAAGATGATGAGGCATCAATGACGACCGACACTGACCCCGGGCAGACGATCGGGCACCCGCACAACATATTGCCGCTCGACGACGACGAAGCAAAGCATCTGAAGCAGGTGCCTAAAGACGTCGCCCGGCTGCTCTTGCTTGGAAATACCGGCGCAATTCTCTCGGCTATTTGCATCTCGGAGACACCCAGCCTCAAAGATATTAATGCAAGTTCGCCGGTGTTCATCAAGGCGCTCCTGGCCTCGAAGTGCGCAAATCTGCTGAGGTTTACCACAACAGGCCTTTCCACAGGATATTATGCGGGCGCCGCCATTCTGCTCCGGGCCGCATTCGAGTCGCTGGCCTATTCTTTTCTTTTTCACGACGATGAGAACGAGGTCAAACTGTGGCTTAAGCTGGAACTGCACCCCAGTATGGACGCCGCGGACAGGGACTGGGAGAGGCATGCCCAGATAAAGAGGTCCAAGGACTCGTTCACCAGGCACGCGCCCGACATGAAGGAAGAGAAGGACCTGATCCGGTTTTTGTGGGACAGGACTTCAACGGATATTCATAATTCCGTCGCAGGTCTGGCCCAGGGGTTCGGGCTCGATTTTGGCTCGTTCCTTCCCGATGAGTTCTGGACCATGCTAGAGAAATCGGGAGATGATTGGGGTTTCGCACTTAACATGCTGGCGTGGAAATCGGTGGACAGAAGGACATGGTCCAGTACAAAAAAGACTGCGCCGGTCAACAAGGAGAAAGTGCGTCTGGAGTTCATGGGCAGGTATGACGCCAATGAACTGAGGCTTCTTTCCGCTATCGGACTCTTTCTGTCTCATAGATTGGGCGATTTCGTATTTGACATCTTCGAAGCCCGCAGCCCTTCTTTGAGGGCGGATTTCAACGCGTGGCATAAAGAAGTGAAGAAGAAGTGATAAAATATCCCTTAGAATAATGCATCTTGAAATTTATGACGGAGACTGCTGCGGTGCAGGAAGTCGCTAGTTGATCAGAGGCCAGATATATGAAAGCGGAAAACGATAACAGAAATCATGGAGTCTTTCCTATTCAGTTGCTCCAGAAGGCAGTTCAGGATGGAGCGATCATTGCAGAACAATACCAGATTCCACCGTTGAGTTACCAACCTGCAAGCCTAGACCTGCATCTCGGAGAGAAAGCATATAGGCTACGCTGCAGTTTCTTGCCAGGTACTAAGTCTGTTATGGATAAATTACCTGGTTTTGAAATGGGCGAATTCAGTCTTGTTGAGGGAGCGATATTAGAGAGAAATCGCCCTTATCTTATTCCTCTAGTGGAAAGACTGAAACTGCCAAAGAACGTGAGCGCCAAAACCAACCCAAGAAGTTCTACGGGGCGTTTGGATATTTTCACCAGAGTTATCACGGATTTAAGTCATAGATTTGACGAAATAGCTTCAGGCTATGAAGGCAAGCTATATCTTGAAGTGTTATCACGAACTTTTACGATAAAGGTGAGAAGGCTTGACTCACTTAATCAGCTAAGACTCCTAAGTGGTGATTCCGACTGCTTAGATGAGGACATAAAAAAATACCACAAAGAAACGCCGCTTCTTTATGAGGATGGTTTGCCTGTTGAACAAAACAGGCTGGTGCTATCCAATGGTCTTCTACTCGGTGTTGATCTTAAGGGGAATAAAGAACGAGTTGTGGCCTATCGAGCGAGAAAAAATAGTCTGTTGCTTGACTTTTCCAGAACGAATCACTACCGTCCTTCCGATTTTTGGGAGGCTCAATACGCCGAACCATCGGGTTGCCTTATCTTAGAACCAGAAGAATTTTACCTTATACGCTCTAAGGAGTTTGTAAGGATAACCCCAGATTTCGCCGCAGAAATGGCCGCGTATGATCCAACGAGTGGTGAACTTAGAACGCACTACGCTGGATTTTTTGATCCAGGTTTTGGCTACGGCTCACAGGGCCAGGTGAAGGGCACAAGGGCAGTCTTGGAAGTAAGGGCACATGATGTTCCTTTCAGTCTAGAACACGGCCAGAAGGTATGTAAACTCGAATTCCACAGGATGTCGGAATCGCCAGAAGCCCTCTATGGAGAGCATATTGGCTCGTCATATCAGGATCAGGAATTGACCTTCAGCAAACACTTCCATCGAGGTGATGATCGTCAACCACACCTGTTTAAATGAGAATGCCCGCAAGTTTGCATTATTCTAGCGAAGTGCGGAATATCCTTTGAGGAGAGTTCTTCCATGGTTTTGAGTGATCGTTCAATCAAAGAGGAGTTGGCCGCTGGAAGGATCAAGATTGACCCGCTGAATACAAAGAATATCCAGCCTGCCAGTGTGGACGTCACCCTAGGCGATAAGATACTGGTATCTCGCAGCTCTCTCTATCCCTCTCATATTGACATAAAGAAGGACTTGCAAGACATGTATCAAACGGTTACGCTCGGGAATGATAGTCCTTTCTTTCTCCAGTCAAGGGAATTTGTCCTTGCAACTACGCTCGAGTCCATCACGCTGCCAAATGACTTGGTTGCCCGCCTGGAAGGCAAGAGCTCTCTCTGGCGACTGGGACTCTTGACTAATTCAACCGCGGGGTACGTGGATCCCGGGTGGCAGGGTAACCTCACTGTTCAGCTCTACAATATTTCTAATGTTTCCATCACCTTGTATGCGGGCATGAAGATAGGGCAGGTTTCTTTCCTCCGTCTTACTTCTCCCGCCGACAGGCCCTATGGTTCGCCCGGCCTGAAGAGCAAATATCAGGGACAGGTTGACCCTACAGCATCGCGGTTTTATAAGGACTTTCAGGAGTAATCTTGGACTATATGTCCAGGGCAATAAGCCTGGCGAGAAAAGTCCTGGGTACTACCAGTCCGAATCCCGCCGTGGGCGCGGTCATCGTCAGGGATGGAGTTATTGTGGGAGAGGGCTGTACCCAACCGCCCGGTTCATACCACGCAGAAATAGGGGCTTTACATAAAGCAGGTGAAAGAGCAAAAGGAGCCTCACTCTACGTATCACTCGAACCCTGCTGTCACTGGGGACGCACGCCTCCATGCACCCGCGCGATCATTGCTGCCGGAATAGCCGAGGTCCACATGGCTATGCTGGACCCGAACCCGCTCGTTGATGGCAAGGGCAAGGAGGAGCTTGAAAAGTCCGGCGTGAAGACCTTTCTGGGCGAGGAGGGGGAACAGGCCTCCGAGACCAATGAGGCCTACGCAAAGTATGTTTCTACGGGTCTTCCCTTTGTTACCGCGAAGTTCGCCATGAGCCTCGATGGCAAGATAGCAACCCGCAACGGAGATTCCAAGTGGATAACCAATGAAACTTCCAGAAGGCTTGCCCGTAGATTTCGGCGCGAGGCGGATGCAGTGCTCGTGGGAGTTGACACGGTCCTCGCAGATGATCCCCTGCTTACCGCCAGGGATGCGCGAGGCAACCCCTTTCCAAAACAGCCTCTGAGGGTTGTTCTCGACAGCAGAGGCAGGATTCCGGCTGACGCCGCGCTGCTGAGCCAGCCCGGAAACACTCTTCTGGTGGTCCGCGAGGGACTTGACGGCAAAACCCTGGAAAGACTGGCCGCGCTCAACGCCGAGATACTGGCAGTTCCCTTTAAGGGCCCTCTGCTTGACCTGGAGTCCCTGCTGAAGACGCTCGGACAGCGCCAGATAGTTAGCCTGCTTGTGGAAGGCGGCGGCACAGTACTGGGTTCTTTTTTCGACCAGAGATTGGTAGATAAAGTTGTGGCTTTTGTGTCGCCGGTCATCATCGGGGGAAAAGATGCCAGAACAGCGGTGGGAGGACTGGGCGCGAAGTCAATGGCAGAGTCTCTCCGCCTCACAAAGACCCGAATCCAGCTAGCAAAAGGTGATATAATAATTACAGGTTATGTTTAGCGGCATCGTCGAGGAAATTGGCCAGGTCAGGGAGCCGGCTTATGGCGGCAAGCTCCTTATAAGGGCTGCGACGGTGCTGGCAGGAACAAAACCCGGGGACAGTATTTCTGTCAACGGCGTGTGTTTGACTGTAATCTCACTTGATAAAAGCACCTTTACCGTCGAAGTAATGCCTGAAACCCTCAGGAGGACGAACCTCGGCGTCCTGAAGGCGAATGACGCGGTAAACCTCGAGAGGGCTCTCACTCTGGATGCAAGAATTGGAGGACACCTGGTGCAGGGCCACGTTGATGCCACCGGAATGTTAGCATCGTTCACTGCGGAGGGGGTTGCTGTCATCGCGACTTACCGGGCGCCACCCGATGTCACCAGATACCTTGTGCCGAGAGCTTTCATTGCAGTAGACGGGGCCAGTTTGACCGTGATAGACTGTTCTCAGGATGCCTTCAGCGTATCACTCGTAGGTTTTACCAGAGAGCATACGATTCTGGCCAAAAAGCACACTGGCGATGCGGTCAATCTCGAAGTAGATATTACAGCAAAATACATAGAAAAGCTCATGGGAGGCAAAAGGGGCCTTACGATGGAATTTCTTCAGCAAAAAGGTTTTGTTTCGTGAGCAGGAGGGGAAATTGCCACTGGCAACCATTAAGGAAGCAATAGCGGAGATCAAGGCGGGAAAGTTTGTCATTATCGTAGATGACGAATCCCGGGAGAACGAGGGTGACCTGGGCATAGCCGCCGAATTTGTAACCCCTGAAGCCATAAACTTCATGTCCAAACATGCCCGCGGGCTCATCTGTGTAGCCATATTCAACAAGAGGCTGGACGAATTGAAGGTACCTCTCATGGTGCAGGAGAACACCTCCCGGTTCACCACGGCTTTCTGCATTTCCGTGGAAGCGAAGTATAAGACTACAACCGGAATTTCCGCTGCCGACAGGGCGGCAACGATAAGGACTCTGGTTGATCCAAAGACCATGCCCGATGACCTGGCCATGCCGGGACACGTCTTTCCCTTGAGAGCCAGAGAGGGCGGAGTGCTGGTGAGGGCAGGGCATACTGAAGCGATCGTGGACATGGCCACACTCGCCGGACTGTATCCGGCCGGTGTCATATGCGAGATAATGAACGAAGACGGCTCCATGGCCCGCATTCCAGACCTGGAGAAGATGGCGGAAAAGTACAACCTGAAGATGGTCAGCGTTCAGGACCTCATCGCCTTCCGGCGCAGACACGAGAAGCTCGTGGAAAGAGTGGCTACCACAAAACTTCCTACCAGATATGGGGAATTCACCGCCTACGCCTACCGCAGCATTGTAGACCCGGAAGAGCACGTAGCCCTGGTTATGGGGAAGATAAACGAAGATGAGCCTATGCTGGTCCGGGTGCACAGCGAATGCCTCACCGGAGACGTGTTTCACAGCATGCGCTGCGACTGCGGGGAGCAGATGGATATGGCCATGCAGGCAATTGCCAAGCAGGGCAGGGGTGTCCTGCTTTACATGAGGCAGGAGGGGCGTGGTATCGGCTTTCACAATAAGCTCCGCGCCTATTCGCTCCAGGATGTTGGCCTCGATACCGTGGAGGCAAACGAAGCTCTGGGTATGCCCGCGGACCTGAGAGATTACGGCATAGGAGCGCAAATACTGGCGGATCTCGGCCTTCAGAAGATAAATCTGCTAACCAACAACCCCAAGAAAGTCATCGGCCTTGAGGGATACGGACTGGAGGTTGTGGAAACAGTGCCAATCGTCGTCGAGCCTAATCCCTACAACGTAGAATACCTCAAAGTAAAGAAGAATAAGATGGGACATACTTTGCCCATTTGCGGCGAGATTGATAAGGCCTGTGATCAAATTAGCTGACGAAAGGTAAGGATTCAATAATGGGAGTTTATGAGGGCAAATTTCTAGGAGCCGGCCTCAAGTTCGGGATAGTGGTATCCCGCTTTAACGATTTCATTACCAACAGACTTCTCGAGGGGGCCAAAGACGCCCTGGTCAGACATGGAGCTAACTGGGAGAATACGGATATAGCTTATTGCCCAGGCTCGTTTGAGATCCCGCTGGTGGCAAAGAAGATGGCGCAGAGCGGCAAGTACGACGCTGTCATCTGTCTGGGCACAATAATACGCGGCGGCACTCCTCACTGGGAATACATAGCGTCCGAGACAACCAAAGGCATAGCCATGGTCAGTCTGGAAACAGGCCTTCCGGTTATTTACGGCGTGATTACCGCGGACAATCTTGAACAGGCCATAGACAGGGCCGGCACCAAGGAAGGCAACAAAGGCTTTGAGGCTGCCCGGAGCGCCATTGAAATGGCGAACCTGTTAAAGGGACTCAAGAAGTAGAAATATAGTTTCTACTCCGTCACCTTGTAGACCTTGTCCCCTATTCTGACGCGGTCGGTTACCTTGATACCGATGGAATCTCCCGCCTTAGCCTCGGTTACGTTCGCGTTGTTAATCTGCATGGAGCTTACCGCCACCTCCAGGTCCGTCGTATGTCCCTTGATATGAATTTTCTCCCCCGCTCTCAAGGGAGCGGTCAGGATTACACCTGCCACCACCGGGCGGGCGAAGAAATCTGATACCTCCCCGATTTCTACTTCTACCATGTCATTACCTCCTTACAAGCTGGCAAATCAGCTATAATGTAAAAACGTCGCTGCCAACAACATGATGAGTAAACTGTATCTTGTCGCTACTCCAATCGGGAATCTTGAAGATATAACCTTGCGAGCCCTGCGGGTGCTGAAGGAAGTGAGCCTTATTGCCGCTGAGGACACCCGCGAAACAAGGAAGCTCTTGAACCATTATAACATAAAAAACTCCCTCATCAGCTATTACGAAAAGAACAAGACGACTCTGATACCATACCTGCTAAACATGATTCGGGAAAAGGATGTGGCACTGGTGTCTGAGGCCGGTATGCCGGGAATAAGCGACCCGGGATACGAACTCGTACGCACCGCTCTGAGAGAACACGTCGAGGTCGTTGTCATACCCGGGCCATCCGCCATCTTGGCCGCCCTGTCCGTATCCGGCTTACCTGCTTCGTCCTTTCTTTTCAAGGGTTTTTTGCCCAGACGGAGAGGTGAGAGAGAGGCGTTGTTTGATCAGCTAAGCCAGGAGGAAGCAACGCTGGTGTTCTTCGAAGCCCCTCACAGGCTGAGGGATTCGCTCTCTGATATGATAGCTGTCTGGGGAGACAGGAACGTGGCCCTGGCAAGGGAAATGACAAAGCTGCACGAGGAGGTATTTCGAGGCACGGTTTCCGAGGCGCTGCGGCATTTCCAGGAGCCCCGAGGCGAGTTCACGGTTGTGGTACAAGGCAAGCCAAAAGGGGAGGCAGGTATTACGGAAGAACTTCTTTCAGAAGTCAGGCGCCTCAGAAAGTCCGGCATTGTTCTCAAGGAGGCCATCAGAGAGGTTTCCATGCTTTACGGCGCATCGAGCAGAAAGCTGTACAATGCCTATCTGAAATGGGAGCGGGAGGCCGGGTTAGCCTAATGCGGCGCAAAACCTGAAAATGCGTATTCAATGTATTTCCACATATGATATTGTATGTTACAATATTTCAGTTGGCTTCAAATAGCAGCGAGTAGCCTTGTTCGCATGTTTTCAGAGTATAGTTATTGACTAAAGAACGTATTTTCATCGGGGTAGCGTGGCCCTATGCCAATGGGCCCCTTCACCTTGGCCATATCGCGGGTTGCTTCCTGCCAGCCGACATCTTTGCCCGCTACCATCGCCTCAAGGGAAACGATGTGCTTATGGTTTCCGGAAGCGATATGCACGGCACCCCTATAATGTTGAGGGCGGAGAAGGAAAAGAAGACTCCCGGAGAGGTGGCTGAGACATATCACCGGCAGTTTCTGGATTGCTGGAAAAAACTTGGAATCTCGTTCGACCTTTTCACAAAGACTGAAACCGAGAACCATGTCAGAGTTACTCACGACATATTCAACGCCCTGTATCAAAAGGGATACATCTACAAGGACTCCATGGTCCAGCTATTCTGTCCGGTTTGCCGGCGTTTTCTTCCTGACCGTTACGTGGAAGGCATCTGTCCTTTCTGCGGGAACAAGGATGCACGCGGAGACCAGTGCGACCATTGCGGCAAGCCGTTGAACTCCGTCGAGCTCGTATCTCCCCGGTGCCGCACCTGTGGAGCGACCCCACAGGAACAGAACTCGGAACATTTTTTCTTCCGGCTTACCGCGTTCCAGGAAAGACTTCTGGACTGGGTGCGTCAGCAGGAGCACTGGAAGGAGAATGTCCACAGCTTCACCTATCGCTACATTGAATCCGGCCTCAAGGACCGCCCCATAACCAGAGATTTGTCCTGGGGTATTCCTCTGCCCCTTCCTGGTTACGAGAACAAACGCATCTACGTCTGGTTCGAAGCCGTCATAGGTTACCTGTCCGCGAGCATGGAATGGGCTTCCGCGCAGGGTAACCGGGAGGCATGGCGGGATTTCTGGACGGGAGACGTGAAAAGCTACTATTTCATCGGAAAGGACAACATCCCTTTCCATACAATCATCTGGCCGGCTATGATAATGGGCTATGACGGGCTTAACCTTCCCTACGATGTACCTGCTAATGAGTTTCTCAACCTGGAAGGCCGCCAATTCTCAACAAGCCGCAACTGGGCGGTCTGGCTTCCGGATTACCTGGAGAGGTATGCTCCAGACCCCCTTCGCTATTATCTTTCGGCCAACATGCCTGAGAACGCCGATAGTGATTTCGCCTGGCAGGATTTTTTCAGGCGTAACAACGATGAGATGGTGGCCACATGGGGCAATCTTGCGCAGAGGGTATTGAGTTTTACCTGCCGCAGCTTCGATAATACGGTCCCTGAGCCGGGCCGGCTGGATGAGGCCAGTTTATCCATCCTGGGGAAATCGGAGGAGACGTTCAAGGCCGTGGGTGATGGCCTCCATTCCTGCAAGTTCAGGGAATCTCTCAGGAAAATCATGCTCCTGGCCCAGGAGACCAACCGCTATCTTGAGGAGAAATCGCCGTGGAAAGAACCGGATCGGGGAAAGAAGGCTGCTGCCCTGTACACCGCGCTGTGCAGCATTTCCGCCCTGAAGACTATGCTTTACCCTTTTTTGCCTTTTAGCTCGGCGAAATTGCATTTTCTCCTAGGGGAGCAAGAGGCTATCGAGAAGAAAGGGTGGGGAATTGACCGGCCCAGGCCCGGGACGCGCCTGCCTCCTCCGGAGCACCTGTTCAGCAAGCTCGATGAGAAACTGGCGCAGGAAGAGCTGGAGAGGATGAAGAACGCTTAGACTATTTGCGGCAAACGGTAGGGGCACGGTCCGCCGAAGGCGGATGCCCGAGAGATGACACAGGATACGAGATACAGGAGATCTCTTTGCAGCTAGAGACGATATACAGATTCATAAAAGATGACCTGAAGAGCGTCGGCGATAAGATACTGGAAGTGAGCCGGGCGGAACAGCCCCAGGTAGCCGACAGCATGAAATACGTCCTGGAAACGGGCGGAAAGAGGATGAGGCCGGCCCTGGCTCTCATGGCAGGGCAATTCTATCGTTATGACCGGGAAATTCATGCCTACCTGGCCGCTGCGGTAGAGCTGCTGCATGTGGGGACGCTTTTGCACGACGATATCATGGACAAGGCTGCGCTTCGCCACGGGAAGCCCACTCCCAACGCCGTCTGGGGAGGCGGAAAGGCCGTGCTGATTGGAGACCTGGTCTTCGCCAATGCCGCCGCTCAGGCAGCCAGGACCAGGAATCTGAGATTCATTGAGCTTTTCGCCCAGACCCTGATGGACATGACGGCAGGTGAATTCCAGCAGTCGCTGAATGCTTTCAATGCCGAGCAGGGGCGTCAGGAGTATTATTTTCGCATAAGCCACAAGACGGCTTCTCTTTTTGCCACTGCCAGCGAAGGCGCCGCCATTCTCAGCCAGGCCCCCGAGGAATCCATAGCTGCGCTGAAGGATTACGGCTATTATTTCGGCATTTCGTTTCAGATCATCGATGACATTCTGGACGTTATCGGAGATGAGCGCAAGATGGGAAAACCGGTCGGATCTGACCTCCTTTCCGGAGTTATCACGCTACCTTCATTGCTGGTAGTGGAAAGAGCGGGCAACAATCAGGCACTGGCGGAAGTATTCGCCCATAAGGGCAATCCCGAGGTGTTCCAGCAGTTTCTGGCAAAAATGCAGAGACACGAGATAATTAAGGAGTGCTACTCGATAGCCACCGATTTCTGCCACAAGGCGCAGCAATCTCTGGATACACTGCCGGATAAGCCTGCCAGGCAGGCCCTAAGAGACCTTGCCGACTACATTCTACATCGTGAAAACTAGGTGCTTTCATATCTGATATGCGTGTCGGGGACTCTCGAACCTGTACCTTTGGGAGATTGAATCCGGCGAATTATTTTGTCAAAAGTATTGACTTTGCCTGGATAATATGTTATTAAATATACGTCCAAAAATTGCCAGGTACGAATCAGGGACAAAAAGGCCCCGTTTTGGTATTACGACGGTGGGGTTGACGTTTCGCTGAACACGCAGATAGGGGAGGTTCTTAAGGTCATTAAGGAGGTCTGGAGCATGACTTGAAAATGGCATTATATGTAAATCAAGATGAGCAGAAATTGGAAAGGAGTTTTGAGTTATGTCTAAAATAGGTTATAAGATTCCCATAATATTAGGCTTGGTGGCCGTGTTAGGTCTTCTGGTAGTTGCCTGCGTTCCCAGTGACTTACAGGATTCCATTAAGTCTACCCAGGCTGATGTGCGTGCCATTAAGGCCGACATAGCTGCCCTCAAAGGCGACGCAGGTGGAAAGCTGGACAAGGTCCTAGCCGGAGATAGCGATATCAATCAGGCTGAGAGAGACATCAAAGAGCACGTGGTCAGAGGCAGGGCGGACTTCATCGCGTTCAATGATGTATTTGACGCTCTGAACAAGAGGGATGCCACCTTTGTCACTGCCATTACTGGTGTTCCCGCGAAGAAGGACCCGAACACTGGCGCCACAATACCCGCTAAGCCGGGCTTCATTCAGAACATTGATACCAAACTGGACAGGGTCGTCGGAGTACCCGCTGTGGCAGCAGTGCCTGAGAAGATAGACCCCGCGACGGACAAAGTTATTCCCGGCAAGCCGGCAATTCCCGCGAAACCCGGCCTGTTTGATGATGTCAATGCCAAGCTGGAAATGCTCGTTGGAAAGCCAGGCGTAGCCGCGGTACCGGAATCTAAAGATGCCAAGACTGGAAAAGTAACACCCGCCAAGCCGGCGGTTCCGCCCACTCCCGGCTCAATTGAGAAGATACAGAATGACCTGACCGACGTAAAGGCTAGGCTTGCCGCCATTGAAGCTAAGGTTGCCCCGGCTGCACCCGCAGCTTCACCCACACCGGCAACGTCACCAGCTCCCACAGCCTCACCCGCGCCCTAACCTGATTTTGACCTTATCGGTCACAAGATAACGTTCGCATAGTCAAGAAACAAAAAAGGGGCTCTTTGATAAGAGCCCCTTTTTTGTATGTTCAGGTTATCCTATTGCTGCGGCCCTACCCAGACCTCCCCATCGACGAAGACCTCTTTCTTCCAGATGGGAACTATCTCTTTGAGCCTCTTCACCACATACTCACAAGCGGCAAAGGCTTCCGCCCGGTGAGGAGAGCCTGCGACCACGAGTAAGCTGACTTCGCCTATCTCCAGGCTGCCGAGCCGGTGAGCAATGACCGTATCCTTGATGCCCCATTTCTCCTCAACTTCCCGGGCTATTTCCTCGATTTTCTTCTCCGCCATCTCCCGGTAAGCTTCATATTCCAGCCGGACCACTTCTCTGCCCGCTGATTCATTCCTCACCACGCCCAAGAATACCACCACTGCTCCGTGCTCGTCCCTTCTAACCTTCTTTATCAAGGGCAGAGGATTCAAGGGCCTCGAAGTGACTATGGCTCTTTTCATATTCTCTCTAACAAATTTCTTGTCCCGGGCACGGCACGCCGCGCCCCTACTTCTTATCTTCCCCCGCTGAACGGAGGTAATACGGCCGCAACGTCGCCATTCTTCAGGACCAGTGCGGGACCGGCATATTCAGCATTGACCGCTATGAGCGGCTTCACGGAAGCGCCTGCAACAGCAGGATAGTCCGCAAATAGCCTGGACTCAAGCTCCGCAACTGTAGTGCCAGTGGGAACCTGCAAAGAGATTTCGGCCGTTCCGGCAAGCTGCCTGTACAAAGCAAAGAACTTAATTCTTATTTTCACGAGTTAAGGCCCACAGATATGTTCGAAGATAAAGAGCCGGATCCCACAGTGGAGAAGCGGAAAAAAAACCTGGCCAGTCAAGAAACCGATGCAAGTCAATACTGAGAACTAGGTCGCCGGGAGGGGAGTTATCACCGGGGCCGGCTTGCCCACAGGGGGAGCAGCTTTCTCACCACCCGAAGCTTCGGCCGCGGAAGGCGGCGGCTTTTGAGCGGTGGACTCGGCAGCTACCCCCTCGAATAGCTTTTCCAGCTCATCACCCTCTATCGTCTCTTCATTGATGAGCTTCTCCGCTATCTCGTCAAGCTTCTTGCGTTTGGCGTTGAGTATATCCCTCGCTCTCTGATAATTGAATTCAATCAGATTATGCACTTCCTCGTCTATTTGCTCCGCGACCTTGTCGCTGTAGTTCCTCTGCTCTGATATTTCGCGTCCCAGAAATACAAGCTCTTCTTTCTTGCCAAAGGTCCGAGGTCCCAGCTTATCGCTCATGCCAAACTCTGTAACCATCTTTCTGGCCATATTGGTGGCTTCTTCTATGTCATGCCCAGGTCCCGTGGTCAAATCGCCAAATACAATCAGCTCGGCAGCATGGCCGCCCAAAGAAAAAGCCAGATTATCCATAAGCTGAGACCGGGTCCATAAATATCTGTCTTCCGTGGGAAGCAGCCTCGTATGGCCGCCTGACCATCCCCTCGATACAATCGAGATTTTATGCAGGGGATCGGCATTGGGAAGAGACTTCGCCACAAGCGCGTGCCCGCCTTCATGGTAAGCAGTTATCCTCTTTTCCTTCTGGCTGATAATTCTGCTCTTCTTTTCCGGCCCCAACGCCACTCTATCTATGGCTTCTTCAAGCTCTTTCAAGCCAATCTTCTTCTTATTTCTTCTGGCGGTAAGGATGGCCGCCTCGTTAACTATATTTGCCAGGTCCGCTCCGCTGAATCCGGGAGTCTGTTTAGCAATTGTATCCATCGAAATGCCGTCTTCAACAGGCTTCCCTTTCGCATGGACCTGCAAGATCGCCTTTCTACCGGCAATATCAGGCCGTTCGAGTACGACCTGCCGGTCGAAGCGGCCCGGCCTAAGCAGGGCAGGGTCAAGAATATCGGGCCTGTTAGTGGCGGCGAGAACGATAACATTGGTATTGGTGTCAAAACCGTCCATCTCCACCAGAATCTGATTCAGCGTCTGCTCTCTCTCGTCATGGCTGCCTCCCAGTCCGGCGCCTCTGTGCCTTCCCACCGCATCTATTTCATCAATGAAGACGATGCAGGGGGTATTCCGCTTGGCCTGGTCAAAGAGGTCCCTCACCCTGGAGGCTCCAACTCCAACAAACATCTCCACGAACTCGCTCCCGCTAATGGAGAAGAAAGGCACCGCGGCCTCGCCAGCGACAGCCTTGGCAAGAAGCGTCTTACCCGTACCTGGCGGCCCTACGAGCAGGACTCCACGTGGAATCCGGGCGCCGAGCGATTGAAACTTTTCCGCATATTTCAGAAACTCCACCACTTCCAGCAATTCCGTTTTAGCCTCCTCCACACCCGCGACATCAGCAAAGGTGACTTTAGGCCTGTCACCTGAAAGTACCCTGGCGCGGCTCCGTCCGAAGTTCATGGCCTGGGAGTTCATACCCTGGGCATTCCTTAGCATGAAGAAAATGAGAGCGCCAAAGAAGAGCAGAGGCAGTATCGTAATCAGAGCACTCCACCAGTTGAAGCCCTTCTGCTCTTTGACGTCAAGCTTTATTCCCTCCCTGCCGCCGACAACCACCCCTTGCTCCTTCAGGAGCTGCATCAGGTCTGTGGTGCTGCCCAGAAAGGAAGACTTAACAATCGCCTTCTTATCCTTAAGCCCAACAAGAGCGTCCCCTTCCTGGCGTACCGTGTCGATGCTGCCCTGTTTCGCCTGGTCGACCAGTTCCCAGAGGGCAACGGTCTTAACGCTCTTTCCCAGCGGGAAAAAAGTGGAAAATATAGCCAGGATAGCGGCGATTATGATTAGATAGATAAATATGCTTTTCATCCAACGAAATCCCATTCTCTACGTCTCTCCAAAACCAATTATAATACTAATTATAACGAATATCTACAAGAAAAGTTACCACACGGGGTCTCTCGAATGAAAAGGGCGGTCCCTGAACCGCCCCATATAATGCTAAACTTCTCTCTTTGCGGGGTGAGAATACCGCTCTCAGCCCTGCGATTCGCCCGAGCAGACGACGAGTCGGACAGGGGAATGCCCCTCCCGCTCGATAGCTCACATGCTCTGAGTTAACTGGTAGAGCTTTCCCTCGGTCTTTATGGCTGGAGCGATGACCATCTGGGCCTTCTGCATATCCCTTATCGTATATGCGCCGCACACTCCCATAGCAGTCCTGAGCGCCCCCATCAGATTCTGGGTACCGTCTGTGACAGAGGTTGGACCGAACAGAATCTGCTCCAGGGTGCCCTTGACCCCTACTTTTATTCTTGTTCCCCGCGGCAGTGAAGAGTGGTAGGTAGCCATGCCCCAGTGGAAGCCCTTGCCGGGAGCTTCCTGCGCCTGGGCAAATATTGAGCCAAGCATCACGGCATCGGCGCCGGATGCTACCGCTTTGCAGAGGTCGCCGCCGTTGCGGATACCGCCATCGGTTATGATATTGACATATTTTCCTGTACGGCGCAGGTACTCTTCCCTGGCAGCAGCACAATCCATAGTGGAGGTAACCTGGGGCACGCCTATACCCAAGACCTCCCGCGTCGTGCACGCAGCTCCCGGTCCAACTCCTACAAGAATGCCCGAGACGCCTGACTCCATCAACTCCAGGGCCACATTGTAGCTGACGCAGTTGCCAACTATGACCGGTTTTTTAACCTCCTCGCACAGGTCCGCAAAGACGAGTCCCTTGTAACTCTTTGACTTGTGCTTAGCCGTGGTGACGGTGGACTGAACCACAAGGATATCCATGCCCGCCTCTGAGGCCAAAGGCCAGAATTTCTTAGTGTTCTGGGGAATCATCGATACCGCGCATATCCCTCCAGCCTTCTTGACCGCCTGAACTCTCTCACCGATCAGCCTTTCCTTTATGGGTTCGGTATAGAACTTCTGAAGCAGTGAGGTAACCTCTTCCCGGGACGCCTTGACGATTGTATTCAGTATCTCAGCCGGATTGTCGTACCTCGTCCACAGGCCCTCCATGTTGAGCACAGCCAGGCCGCCCTGGCGGCTGTAGTTCACAGCAAATAAAGGATCAACCACAGCATCCATTGCCGCGGCCAGAATAGGAACTGAAAATGAATGATTCCCGAGGATGAGTTCTGTTCTTGCCAGCTCAGGGTTTATGGTCACCTCCCCCGGAACGATAGCAACTTCATCAAAGCCGTAGGCCCTCTTGATTTCCTTAAAGACAGGCGTCTTCATCTTTTCCTCCAGGATGAGCCCCGTTTTATCGGAGCCCCCACATACCTATTTCAATAAAGCTCAGGATTTGAACCCGTAATTTTTCCAGTTGCTGAGAACCTTCGCCTTTATCTCCTCAGGATAGACGTCGTCAAAGGCAACCCTCGGGGGGACGTCTGTCTCCCGGGACCAGCTTGAAGGCCACGTGCAGTCCCAGACCGCCAGCGCGTCGGTGCCGCTTTGCCTCTCCTGATGGCTCAAGTACGGCGTCAATGGGTTCACGCCAGCTGTGCGGGTTGAAAACATGCCCCTGCCCGGGTGGCACTTAGTAGAAAGAACATGCACTACCTGTCCCAGGTCATACGGATCAATATCGGTATCAACCACTATTACTTTCGAAATGTTCACGCGCCCGGACGCAATAATGCTCTTGATCCTTTCAGCCGTGCCCTCCGACGGATTCTCAACACTCACTATAGCCAGGAACGTCGCCGTTTCAGCGGGCACGTGCACGTCTTTTACCTGCACACCTCTACGTTTCAGAAAGTCCTTGATTGAAATACCGGAGGTGATGCCCATGCAGGCAGCGCTTTCATCCACCGGCATGCCCATATTGCTCATGGTCAGAATCGGTGATTTTCGATGCGTTATAGCCTTAACCGTAAAGGGCGGCAGGTACCGCCTCTCCGGATGACGGTAACCCGTGTACTCACCAAAAGGGCCCTCGGGTATGAGCCTGTCAACGGCTACCTCACCTTCTATGACTATTTCCGCGTGGGCCGGGACGAGCAAGTCATTCGTCTCGCATTGCACCACTTCCAGAGGGGATTGATGCAAGGCTCCGGCATAATCCACCTCGCTCTCCCCCTTTCTAACGAAGGCGCAGGCTACCATTGACGTGAGAGGGTCGCAGCCGATGGCTATCGCGAACGGCATAGTTTTGTTCTGCGAAAAATACCTGGAGTAGTAGATTATCCCCTGGTGCTGATAAGGCATGATAAGGCAACCCAGCGTGCTGCGGTCATGTATCATCGCCCGGTACATTCCCCAGTTCATCCACTTGCTCTCCGGGTCTCTGTTAGCCACCAGGTGCCAGGTACACATGTACCTTCCCCCATCTCCGCTGTGAATAAGCGGAGCCGGGAACGAAAGAAGGTCTATGTCGTTGCCCGTTTGCTTCACTTCCTTGCAGGGAGCGTTCCCAACAATGTTAGGCTTCACAGGGGTCAGCATTCTCCTCTCGTATTCCATTTGAATATCCCGGGCAGAAGAATGTACCGGCATACCCATAGCAAGGGCAATGCGCCGGTTGGTAGCCATAGGAGTCCCGAAAACGTGGTAATCGGAGGAATAGCCCTTAATCTTCTCAAAGAGAACGGCTGGCCCCTGAAGCTCGTTGGTTCGCCTGACCACAGCGCCTGCTTCAAGTTCCCAGTCTATCTCCTCTTTTATTCTTACCAGGTCTCCGGTTTTCTCCAGAGCGGAGATAAATTCGCGGTTATCCTTAAAAGTCATACATCACTTCTCCATTTGAAATAAGTGTTCAGGGGAGTGGCGGGCAATAACCTCAAGCACCCCTGATTCCCAGGACCCCAGACCTATTTAGGAGAGGGTTTTCCCGGAATAGTCGATCCAACATTCTCGAGAATATTTATGTAGTAGGGCTGTGGATGACTGACGCCGGTATTAAAAACTATCCACATCTTGCTCTCCCCGGTCTTCTTTGATGCCTTAGGAGACACTCTCGCGCGGACGAAAGTTGTCTCATACTTATGCGTTCCCGGAGTCAAATCGCGCACCGCGATGGTAACGTCCTTGCCCTCGGGCAACTCGTTGAAGCTATAGATAAAAGTATCGTATTCTTTGGCCATTGAAGTATTCTCCTATATTCTATTTGAGCCCGTATTTATCCCAGTTCTTGAGGACCTTTTTCCTGATGTCCTCGGGATATATGTCGTTGAAACCGGAACGGGGCGGCACGTCCTTTTCCCTTGACCATTCGTAGGGCCAGGTACAGTCCAATATGTCCAGCGGTTCATAATTCTTTTTCCTGTCCTCGTGGCTCAGATAAGGATTCAAGGGATTGGTAAACGGCGCCTGAATGACCTTAACGCCATTCGCAGGATGGCACTTGGAGGAGAAGGCCTGGACGACCTCAGCGAGGTTGAACGGGTCTATATCATCATCGACGATGAATATCTTCGAAGCGAGAGCCCGGTCCCTGAAAGTATTGGCGATCTTCTCCGGCAGCCCAGGCTCCGTAATCTTGACACTTATGATGGCCGAGAAGCCGACTGTTTCAATGGGACTGTGGACGTCCTGTACGGTTATGCCCCTGACCTTTAGAAAACGCTTTATGGCGTTCCCGGTCGTTATGGATAAGCAGACAGCGCTGTCATCCACAGGCATGCCCATGTTGCTCATCGTGAGGATAGGGTTTTTGCGGTGGGTAATCGTCTTTACCATATAAGGAGGCAAGAAGCGCCTTTCCGGATGGCGATAACCTGTGTACTCCCCAAAGGGGCCCTCCGGAATGAGACGGTCAATCGCTACCTCTCCCTCGATAACGATTTCCGCATTGGCTGGAACCATCAGGTCATTCGTCTCGCACTTGACCACTTCCAGTGGCGACTTATGCAGTCCGCCGGAGAAATCGGACTCCGCTTCCCCCTTTCTGAAGAAGGCGGCCGCTACCATGGACGTTAGGGGGTCACAGCCAATGGCTATGGCAAAGGGCATAGGCATGTTGTGCGGCAGATACTTGTTGTAGTACATGTAACCCTGATGCTGGTAATCGAGTATCAGGTCGCCAAGTGTCCTCTGGTCGTGAATCATGGCGCGATACATGCCGTAGTTCATCCACTTCGTCTCAGGGTCTCTCGTGGCAACCAGATGCCAGGTGCACATGTACCTTCCGCCATCGCCGGTGTGGATATACGGCGCCGGGAAGCGGTACAGGTCAACATCGTCACCCGTCATGACCACTTCTTTGCACGGCGCGTTCTTCACAGCAACCGGCTTGATTGGCTTTGACACCCTCTCGCCGTACTCCTCCTGAATCAGCTTATGAGGGGTATCAACAGGCAATCCCATTGCCGTTGAAATGCGCCTCAGGCTGGCGAGAGGGGTGGCAAAAATCCGGTATTCGGATGAATATCCCTTTAACTTCTCAAACAGGACGGAGGGTCCCTTCAGCTCATTGGTCCTTCTAACGATGGCTCCCGCCTCCAGTTCCCAGTCTACTTCATCTTTAATGCGGACCACATCCCTGGTCTTTTCAAGGGCAGCTATGAATTCGCGATTATCTTTGTGGATCACGCCTTACTCTCCTGTTCAAAACCGTACTTCTTCCAGTTTTTCAAAACTTTCTTCTGCAACTCCTCCGGATAAACCTCTTTGAAGGAAACCCTGGGCGGAATATCAGTTTTGCGGGACCAATCATAGGGCCAGGAACAATCAAAAAGGACACTGGCACCCTTCCCCCAGTAACGCTCTTTAGGCGTCAAGAAAGGATGTAACGCATTCCCACTTTCCCCCTCGAAAACTCTCACCCCGCGTTCAGGGTGGCACCTCGTGCCCAGAGTGTGGAGGACTTCATCCATGTCAAAAATATTGACGTCGTCGTCCGTGACGATAACTTTGGGCGCCCACTCGGCACCTCCCTGTATAACATGATGCACCTGCATCGCCAAATTGGCATACATCCTCTTGAGACTCACTATGGCCATCATATTACTGCCTTCAGGAGGATAATTGACATCAACCACGGGAATTGACTGTTGCCTTAACAGCTTCTTGTTGGCCACCGCAGTGGTCATACTCCAGCAGATGCCGCTGGAATCAGATGGCTGACCGGGGTTGTCCATCGTAATAATGGGTTTGTTTCTGAAAGTTACCGCTTTTACCCGGCAGCCGACACCCCTGGGCACCATAGCCGTCCTGTACCCGGTATACTCACCAAAAGGCGCCTCTGGTATCCTGATATTGGGGTCGATTTCGCCCTCGATGACTATTTCCGCATTGGCCGGCACCATCAAATCGCTTGTCTGGCATTTTACCAGCTCAACGGGTCTTCCAAGCAAGGCGCCGGCGTAATCAACCTCGCTCTGTCCCGCGTTAAAGGGAGCCACAGCCACAAGCGCGGAAACAGGCTCTATGCCTATCGCTATAGCTACAGGCATGGGCTTGCCCACGGACAAATACTTGGACCAGAGAAGCATACCGCCCTGATTGTGGATATGCCACGCGCCGACCACGATGTTTCTTCTGTAAACCATCTGGCGGTACATGCCCCAGTTCACCCAGCTGCTGTCGGGGTCTTGCATGATAACCGCATGCCATGAGCCGATATATCTCCCGCCGTCTCCCCAGTGAATCAGCGGCACCGGAAAGTTGAAGAGGTCTACATCATCACCTGTAACGATGTTTTCCTGGCAGGGCCCTTTGCTCACCAGCATGGGCTTGATGGGACTTTCGATTCTTTGCTCGTAAAAATGCTGTATGTCGGGAACCGAAGTCTCAGGCTTCAATCCCAGAGCAATGGCAAGACGGCGGTGAGTGGCCAGGGGACCCCCAAAAATACGGTATCCCGGAGGGTAGTCCTTGAGCTTCTCGAAAACTATGGCCTGCGCCTTCCTCTCCATGGCGCGCCGCACCATGGCGCCCGCTTCCCCCTCCCAGTCAATTTCATCCTTGATTCGCACCACATCGCCGCTCTTTTCCAGGGCGGCGATGAACAGGCGGTTATCCTTAAAGGTCATGGTTTCTCCTCACTTCCATATAATGATGTCTCATATTGGAATGCTATTTATAGCCGAACTTCTTCCAATTCTTAACTATCTTACGCGTCATATCTTCAGGATACATTTCTCTGAAGCTGGCTCTCGGAGGCACCTCAGTTTCTCTGGACCAGTTGCCGGGCCAGGTGCAGTCGAAAACCACGCCGAAGCCCTGGTTGGTGTCCCTTTCTTCGATACTTATGTGTGGATTCAGCTTATTGTTGTAGGGGTATTTGGCGGTATAGATGCCATGACCCGGGTGACATTTCGTGGCAAAAGCATGAAGGACCTGACTCATGTTGAAAACGTCGATATCGCTATCCACTATAAAGACTTTTGTCTCCGGCCCAAGAGCCACGTGAATGTACTGCATCACCCTTTTGATCATGTTATCCGCATTGGACTTGATGCCGACTACGAGAAGGAAGTTGACCGCTTCCGGCGGGCTGTAAACGTCGGTAACGGGAACTCCATGCCTTTCGAGTCCCCTCTTAACGGCGACGGAGGTGGTCAAATTGTAAATCATGTCGTCGTCCTGCGGTATACCTGGATTGGCAAAGGTAGTAATCGGGTTGTTCCTGTATGTGATGGCCTTGACCAAACCCAGATGCTTCTTTTCGCCCGGCGTGCGATAACCCGTGTATTCTCCAAATGGGCCCTCCGTGATGACAATATCCGGGGAAATCTCCCCTTCCAGGATTATCTCAGCATGGGCCGGCACATAAAGATCATTGGTCTCACATTTTACCAGTTCCACCGGTTTACCCCGGAGGGCGCCGGCGTAGTCCACCTCACTCTCACCCTTTCTGAAGGCCGCTACGGTTGCCAGCAAACAGAGGGGGTCGGCGCCAACAGCGATGGCGAAAGGCATAGGCTTCTTCTGCGGAAGGAACTTGTGATACCACATGAAGCCGCCGTCGTTGCCGAGGTTGAAGAGTATGCTCAACCTCTTACGGTTGTACGCCATAGTGCGATACATACCCCAGTTAACCCAGTCACTGTTGGGGTCCCTGGTTATTACCGCATGCCACGTTCCAACATATCTGCCTCCGTCTCCTGAATGGACCACAGGCACTGGAAAACGGAAAAGGTCCACTTCATTCCCGATTAACTTATTCTCCTTGCACGGGCCGTCCTTCAGGATGACAGGCTTAATCGGCTTCTCGGTCCTGATTTCGAATTCCTTCTGTTGCCTTCTTGCGGGTGTGTTTGGAGGCAGACCCATGGCGATGGCGAGGCGCCGGTTTGTAGCAAGCGCACCGCCAAACATGCGGTGTCCAGGATAATCTTTTATCTTCTCGAAGAAGGGAGCAGGCTCCCGCCTTTCATTGGCACGTCTCAGTATGGCCCCGGCTTCGCCGTCCCAGTCGATTTCCTCCTTAATGGAAACAAGGTCTCCACCCTTTTTTAGAGCTTTAATGAATTCCCGGTTGTCGTCAAAAACCAATTACACCCTCCTATGTTATTCGAAGGCTCCTGAAATCAATAGGGAAACATACTCTTCCTCGGACATGCCCAAAATCTCCTTGTAAACGTATTCGTTGTGCTGTCCGAGAAGAGGCGCCGGAAGCCTTGCCTGGGCTGGCGTTAATGATAACTTAAATGACGCTCCATCACAATAGTATTTACCTACCTCCGGATGTTCAAATCTCATAAAATATGCCTGCTGTAATAGCTGCGGGTCTTCATGTACGTCCCTTGAGTTTTCCACAAGTCCGGCAGGAACTCCCTCACGCTGCAACATGGCCACGACGTCCTCTGCCTTCCGATGGCGTGTCCACTCGCTCAGCAATCCGTCCATCTCCGCCTCATTTTCTTTTCTGTCCAGGATGGAAGCGAAGCGATTGCCTTCCTGCCACGTAAGACCAAATCTATTCAGGACGCGGCAGAGGCCGAACCACTGCCGGTCATCGAAGACGCTTATGACACACCAGCGGTCATCCCCCATACAGGGATAGGCCGCATGCGGAGCAGCATACCGGCAGGCATTTCCGTCTCTCTGAGCTTCCCTGCCATTTGCGGAATAATCCAGGAGAGCAGGAGAAACAAACTGCAGGGCCGCCTCAAGCTGGGAAAGGTCGATGTAACAACCTTCCCCGGTATGCTGCCTGCGGTTCAGCGCGGCGAGAACGGCTGCCGCTCCAAACCGCGGTGCTATTACGTCGGTGTAGGCGCCATAAGGCTGGGCCGGACCCCTGTCCGGCCAGCCGGTAAGATTCGTGACCCCGGAAAGGGACACCAGGATGGTTCCGTAGGAGGGATGCACTGAGTGCGGCCCGGTCTGCCCCTGGCTTGAGGTGGAGAGCATCACCAGAGACGGATTCATCTTGCGCAGATTCTCATACTCCAGTCCCCATCTTTCCATGGTACCTGGCATAAAGCTCTCCAGAAGCACATCCGCCCACTTGACCAATTTCTTTGCCAAATCAGGCCCACGCGGGTGATTGAGATTGAGACTAACTCCCAGCTTGTTGCAGTTGTAGTTGGCGAAGGAACCGCTCCGGTCAATGCCGGGTCTGTCATCCTTGTAAGGCGGAGTCATCCGCATGGTATCGGGACGGTTGGAGGTCTCCACGTGGACCACCATGGCTCCGTAGTCCGCGAGGTACCGTCCCAGCATGGGTCCCACCACTACCCAGGTGAAGTCCAGCACTTTGATGCCTTCAAGAATAGACTGGCTCAATCCGACTCCACCTTAAATGACTGCCAGCTCTTTGAGCGTTACCATCTGCTCTTTCGTTAACCCAATCCGCCCCATGTAAATCTCCTCATTGTGCTCACCCAGAAGAGGAGACCTTTTTTGCGTTCCGATATTGAAACCGTCAATCTTCACAAAGGGGCCAGGGAAATCAATCTCGTCATTTGTGCCGGCAACATGAATTTTTCTCCAGAAAGAGCGGCTTTCCAGCTGCTGATTTGATAGTATGTCTGAAGGAGTAGCGACCGGGTAAAGCATTATCTGCCTTTCCACCGCTCCTTTGTACAGCTCATACCGGGTATGCTTCAGGAAAAAATCCCCGAAGGCCTTCAGATAACCGTCGTGAAACTTCTGCGAAGAAGTCGCCATATCGAAGGCATCCCAGTCAATGGCCTTCAATTCATCATTGGCCATGCCCTCTCTGTCCAGCCATTCCACGAGCGCCTTGTTGGACTGAGCCCTTCCTCCGGCGCCGCCGAAGACGACGAAAGTGACATACCCGTCTTTACAGGGCCAGGTCTGTCTCTGTGTAGCTTTAGAACTGAGGCCGGTGCGAAAAGGGCCGGCACGTTTGATAATGACCTGATTTATGTCCCAGTACGGCCTGGCTATAATCATTGCCCAGAGAAGGCTCTTTTGAACCGAAACGTCGACGAACTGACCCCTGCCAGTCATGTCACGATGAAACAGGGCCAGCATTGCTCCGGCCGCGGCCTCAGACCCGGCGTGCAGATAGGCCTGAGGAAGACTAATCCGGACGGGAGGTCTATCAGGGTCTCCGGTTATATACATTATGCCCCCGAATGCCATGCATACGAGGTCGGAGTCCTTATAGTCGCGGTACGGCCCGTCCTGTCCGAAGGGGGTAACAGCTACGCAGATCAAGCCCGGATTGACAGAGCTGAGCGCCTCATATCCGAGCCCCAGGGTCTCCATGTAGCCCGGATCAAAAGACTCCAGCAGAAAATCAGTCTGTTGAACAAGCTTCAGGAAGAGTGCCTTCCCATCGTCGGTTTCAATATTAAGGGTGATGCCCTTTTTCCCGGCGTTGTAGGCTAACCAGGACAGGCTTCTCTCCGGACCAGGCGCATCTTGATAGAAGGGGCCTATGCGGCGCGCCGCCTCGCCCCGCGGATTTTCAACTTTAATGACCTCAGCGCCCATGTCAGCCAGGATCTTGCCGCAAAGAAACCCTCTGTCATTTGTGAGGTCAATGGCCCGATATGAGCCGAGGAGGGACTTCGTTTTAGAGAGAAGAGCCGCGGCTTCCTGAACTACCACGTTCTGAAGTTACGGCATCCACTGATTAATGAACTTCATGACATCCGGTCCCCACATCTTTATCCCCTCAGAACGTATTGCAATCTCGTGAGCTTCCTGCTCCGTTTCCCCGAAGGGATAAATCCTTAGAGATACGGGCTTCCCCATTCGCCGCATTTCCCGACTGAAGACCACGCCGGGGCTGATGTCGTAGTCATTCTCTGCATAAACGAACATCATAGGTATTCTGGCATCACGTACCGCGTCGATAAGCTCCTGGCGCACGATGCCTCCATGCCTCCATATACCAGAAGCCGTAGTAAAAGCAATTCCCGCCACAAAGTCCGGATTCTTCCTGGCGACGAAAACTGTGGAACTGCCGCCAAAGGAATATCCAGATATCACGATTCTCTTCAAGTCAACATAGGCCATACCTCTTATATAGGAGGAAGCCGTCATTACATCGTCGCTTTCCTGATGTATCCTGTCTATTAGCTGCAACTTACCTTCCTGTGTTGCAGGGTCGAGGGTGAGAGCATCATCCAGCGAAGGTCCGGCCGAGTTTCCATATCCTCTGCGCTGCGGCAGGAAGACGGCATAGCCCAGGTCATTGAAAAATCTTACCAGCACTTTCTTTGGTTCCGGCTGTTGTTTGCTGCCATGATTAAATATTATTGTGGGGAAAGGTCCCACGCCTTCCGGAATTGCCACGAAGCCTCTCAGGTCCCCGTATGAGGTCTTTCCATAGGTAACCCATCTCTCGGCCAAAGGCCCCGACGGAGCGCCTGGACGCGAATATTCTACAAACGAAGCGGCGTAATCCGCGGTATATTTCAGTGTTATCGCATCAGCAGCCGCGCGGCTGCCAGGTTGATAGCCAGCCCCACCGGCAAGCAAAATAACACACAGTGCGAGAATGATTAATACTTTAGTCATGGATCTCCATTGTAGTACTTTTGACAGTCTCCCCTCATAAGAGGATTTGTGATCCAGCGACAGTGACACATGCGGTCAAGGCAAAAATCACTACATGCCTGAAGTCAGGGTAAAGATAGCCCACGTAACGCCGGCACCCACCATTCCACCCAATACTACTTGCGGAACGGTATGCTGGGCTACTTTTACACGGGACCAACCCACCACCGGCACCAGGATTACCATAGACCATGCCCAGGTACCAAGCACGAAAGTAAGTATGATTGCCATACCTGCAACGGTGCTGCAATGTATGCTCATCTTACACTTTGGAGTAAGCAAAATGGCCAGCACAAGTACAGTGACAGCAGAGAGGGTAAACGCGATGATGAAAGGAGGAGCAGACATCAAGCGCATGACGACAAAAGCTGCCAGGTTTGAGGCAATCGAAATCACGAAAGGCATATAGCGCTGGTTCGCCACGCTCATGTTGTGGTCGGACAGATGCCCCCCACGCAGCCTCATCAAGATAAAGGCAACGGGAATGATACCGATGAGCAGCGATGACAGTCCCCACCACTTCAGGAACTCAGAAGTATGGGCGGAGCTCTGATATGAAACAACGCCCATGGCAACAACCGCAAGCAGCGGAGGAGTGAAGACCTCCGTAACGATTCTAGCTATCTTGTACTGGAAGCCCCTGCGGCCCGCATTCTTGCCCGCGCAGGAGTTATTCACGTTATTGATAAGTTCCGTCATTTATGGTCATCCCCAAAAGCGCTGCTTATTCTACCACACCTTTACCGTCCGATGCATTTGACAACATCCTATATTTTCTATATATTGCGTCTGGAAGTCAATAGAGAGTACAAAAGATTGACCAGGGATAGAGACTGTATCCCGGTTTCCTTGCTCACAAATTTTTCAAGGGGGAGAATTTGAACGGATTTCATGGAGAATTCGACCATCACCACGACCAGGGGCACGAAGACCAAGCGGATATGCCCTTTGATGAGGCGCATCCCATATGGGCCACAGAAAGAGTAGAGCTCAAGAGCGTCGGCATAGACATCGGCTCGTCAACTTCTCACTTGATGTTGTCACGGATCGTTCTCAGGAGAATGGGAAAGGACCTCTCCAGCAAGTTCGTGGTGGTCAGCAGAGATATAAGTTTCGAGTCCGACGTGCTGCTGACTCCATACGTCAACGGGACCACTATTGATACCGCCCTCCTGAATGAGTTTTTCAGCCGAGCCTACAGGCTGGCCGGCATATCGGCGCAGGAGATAGATACCGGAGCCGTCATTGTGACCGGCGAGGCTGCGAAGAAAGAGAACGCTGAGGCCATCGCCTCTATCTTCTCAAGAGACGCCGGCAAATTCGTGTGCGCTACGGCAGGCCCCAATCTTGAGGCAAAGATGGCTGCCTGTGGCAGCGGAGCATGGGACAGGTCATTGCAGGAAGTAGACGTGAATAAGGTATTCATGAACGTGGACGTCGGTGGTGGAACAAGCAAAATAGCCATAGTGCAAAACGGCCAGATACTTGACACAATCGCCATCAACGTCGGCGCCAGGTTGATTGCCTGGGACAGCAGCGGAAAGATAACCAGAATCGAGGACCCGGGTAAGCTTGTGGCGAGGGAACTGGGCATTACTCCTGAAATCGGCGGAAAGCTAACCCTGAAACAAAAGAAGGAAATCGCGAAGTCACTTGCCGACTGTCTCTTTAACCTCCTCCTACGGGAGTCTCTTACTGCTTTGTCCCAGAAGCTTATGATTACTTCTCCCATATCATATAAAGGTAACATTGATTATATGATGTTCTCGGGAGGTGTCTCCGAATACATCTATCAAAAGGAGAAAAAGGACTACGGAGATATGGGAGGCATGCTGGCTGAGGAAATCCGCCGCCGCTACGGCTCCCACGATTTCTGCATCCCGGTGATTAACCCAGACCAGTGCATCAGGGCAACGGTCATAGGCGCTTCTCAGTATACTGTGCAGGTAAGCGGAAGTACTATTTTCATATCTGATGATAGTATTCTTCCTTTACGTAATCTCATGGTGGTCAAACCCAGGCTGCCCCAGGAAGTCAGCCGGGAGAGCATTACAGCCGCCATTAAAGACTCCCTGCGCCAGTCCGACATTGAGGAAGGCGAAAAGCCTGTGGTGCTGGCGCTCCACTGGGAACACGGTCCCGCATATCCGCTTCTCAAGAGCCTGGCGGAGGGCATCTTAAATGCCTTCCCAAACGGACAATCCCGAAGCTTGCCCCTCGTCCTTGCCTTCGACACTGATATAGCCAAACTGATGGGCAATATGTTATCCTCCGAACTGGGAGTCAAGAACGACATCGTGACCATAGACGGCGTGGAACTGCAGGACTTCGATTTCATAGATATCGGAAAAGAGCTTCCGGGTCCCCACGCGGTTCCGGTGGTGATAAAGTCATTGATATTCAAGACCGGATACAGCGAATAGTAGATTGTAAGAGTGCAACATTGAAGGTGTGAAGACTAAAGAGTATTTCTGGAAAAACGTTGGGGAGGCGTTATCCCGACGACAAAAGAAGAGCATCGAACGTTCTGACCTGAAGCCAAGCGCCGTAATTTTCCCGTTGTTTCGGAAAGGCGCGGATATACATATACTTTTCACGAAAAGGACCAGTTGGGTAGAAAACCACAAGGGACAGATATCCTTCCCCGGCGGGCGTTTTCAGGAAACTGATGCTACTTTGAGAAACACAGCATTCCGAGAAGCCCAGGAAGAGATAGGCTTGATGTCTGAAGACGCGGTCCTTCTTGGTGAGCTGGATGATGTGGAAACAGTGGTTTCCAACTTCAAAATCTCTCCGTTTGTGGCGGCGCTGCCCTATCCATATGAGTTCAGCATCAACCGCGACGAAGTCGATAGCATCATTACGCTGCCGCTGAGGTCCTTCCTGGACTGCACGAATTTCCGTACCGACGGCAGGGAGGGGGTTGTGCCCCCATATTTCATCGTCCAGGACAGTATAATCTGGGGAGCAACTGCGAGAATACTGATTAATTTTCTTGCAATTGTTTATCCCGGCGAGTGGAATTGTCCTTCCATCGTTCAAACTCCAGCTAGTTTAAGGTAGTCTCCGGAAGATCCCCGCCCGGAGTTACCTCTTCAGACTGAACTGCGTGTTTTTATCCTGATATTATTGAACAAACTTCTTATGCCAGCATTATCAAGTATATTGACACCGCATTATTAACTCTTTTATAATCGTAGTTGAGGTAATTATATGGCTAAAGACTATTACCAGATCCTCGGCATGTCAAGAAACGCCAGCGACAAAGACTTAAAGCAGGCCTACAGGAGGCTGGCGCGCCAATACCACCCCGACGTAAACCCAGGCAACAAGGAGGCCGAGGCTAAGTTCAAAGAGGTCAATGAGGCCTATGAGGTCCTGTCTGACCCCGAAAAGAGAAAGAAATACGATTCCTACGGCGATAAGTGGAAGTACGCCGACCAGTTTGCCCGGCAGGGGGGTCCGCCTTTCTGGCAGGATGCGTCCGGGAGAGAAGGCTCCACAATCTACGATTTCTCCGACATCAACTTCGAGGAGGAGCAAGACCCTCTGGGAACTGTTTTTGAGCGTTACTTTGGCGGCAGGGCTGCAGCTGACAGGGGTCCCTCCCGCAGAGCGGCAAGGGGCCAGGACGTGGAAGTTCAGGTGGAGGTGAGTCTGGAGGAAGCATATCATGGTACATCCAGAATCCTGGAATTACCCGGGCCGATGGGGTCCATGAGGAGGCTGGAGGTCAAGATACCGAGGGGAGTAACCACCGGGTCCAGAGTACGTATTGCGGGAGAAGGCAGACCGGGTATGGGACGCGGGAGCAAGGGCGATCTGTATCTCCTGGTTGCCGTCATGCCACACGAGGCATATCAGAGGAAAGGTGATGATTTGTACATAAATCTTGAAGTTCCTTTGACGACCGCTGTTCTAGGTGGTGAGGCGCAGGTTCCCACCCTCGGAGGGAACGTGATATTGAAAATACCATCTGAAACTCAAAATGGACGGACCTTTAAACTCAGCGGCAAGGGAATGCCGCACCTGGGAAGCACGGTCAACGGGGACCTGTATGCCAGGACCAGAGTAGTCCTTCCCACGGGACTCACACCGAAGGAAAAGCAGCTCTTTCAGGAACTGAAAGCCGCAAGAGAAAAAGCGACATAAGGTCAGGAGGAGAATCGTGGAAGACAACTTTGAAGATGCCCGCTATGTCATAAGTATAGCCGCAAGCATTGTGGGAGTTGGAACTCAGACCCTCCGCTATTACGAGAGGGCAGGACTCGTCACACCTTTACGTTCCCGCGGAAAACGGCGTCTGTACTCGCAAGCTGACATTGAAAGGCTGAAGAGGATTAAGAGGCTCACAGAGGACCTGGGCATCAATCTTGCGGGGGTGGAGGTTATCCTTCGCCTCATGAATCAGATAATTGACCTGGAAAACAAGGTCCGGATGCTGGAGAGAGAACTTTCTCTCATACAAAAGTAAACAGGAGAGAGAAATGAGACAGGAAAAATATACGGAGCAGGCCCAGGAAGCACTGGTTTCTTCGCAGGAGCTTGTCCGGCAGATGCAGCACAACCAGTGGGACGTGGAGCATGTGCTGCTCTCGCTCTTACAACAGGAAAAAGGATTGGCTCAAGAAATCTTGAAGGAACTTGGCGCCAATGTGGATACGCTGAAAGACAGAGTGATGGCGGCCCTCTCCAAGACTCCAAAAGTAGCCCATGAGACGGGTCAGATTTATGCTACTCCCCGGGTGGTTCGCATACTTGAGGCGGCAAGAGCGGAAGCGGACAGGTTAAAAGATGAATTCGTGGGAGTGGAACATCTGCTTATATCTATCTCAGCGGAAACCCAGGGGGAGGCCGCCAGAATACTGCATGATTTTCACATCGACCAGGAAAATATTTACGGAGTACTTCAGAAAATCAAGGGGCCCCACAGAGTAACAGATGCCAGGGCTGAAGCAAAGTATCGCTCTCTGCAAAAATACGCCAGGGACCTGACAGAGCTGGCAAAACAGGGAAAGCTGGATCCTGTGATCGGCCGGGACAATGAGATAAGAAGAGTCATGCAGGTGCTGACCCGCCGCACCAAGAATAACCCCGTCCTGATAGGCGAGGCCGGCGTAGGTAAGACGGCTATTGCCGAGGGACTTGCTCAGAAGATAGCTTCCGGCGATTCGCCGGATTTCCTCAAAAACCGCAAGGTTTTGGCTCTTGACATGGGCGCGCTGGTAGCCGGCACCAAATTCAGGGGGGAATTTGAGGAGAGACTGAAGGCTGTGCTCGATGAGGTCCGCCAGGCGCAGGGTGAGATCATACTATTCATAGATGAGCTTCATACAGTGGTAGGCGCAGGAGCCGCCGAGGGGGCCATCGACGCGTCCAATATGCTCAAACCCGCCCTCGCCCGGGGCGAAGTACAGTGTGTGGGAGCAACCACCCTCGATGACTATCGGAAGCATATAGAAAAGGATGCGGCATTGGAAAGGCGCTTTCAGCCAGTGTACCTGGAGGAGCCTTCGGTGGAGGATACCATTGAGATGCTGAAGGGCATCCGGCCAAAATACGAGGCGCATCACAAGATTCAGATTAGTGATGAGGCGCTTGTGGCCGCGGCCCAGCTCAGCAGCCGCTACATCACTGAACGTCATTTGCCTGACAAGGCCATAGACCTCATTGATGAGGCAGCTTCCAAGAAAAGGATAGACAGGGCAAGCGCTCCCGCTCCGGTAAAAGCGCTGGAACAGAAACTGCAACAGCTAAAAAACGAAGAGGAGGCGGCGTCCCAACGAGAAAACTACGAGGGGGCGGCCAAACTGAAGGCCGAGAGGCTTCAAGTCGAGAATGAGTACAACAAAGCCAGAGACGCATGGCAAAAGGCCGAAAAGATAGACAGCGTGGTAGACGAGGAAGACATAGCCGAGCTCATTTCACGGTGGACGGGAATACCGGTATCCAGAATGCTGGAAACGGAAGCAGACAAGCTTGTCCATATGGAAGAGGAATTGCACAAGAGGCTAGTTGACCAAGAAGACGCCGTCGCAGTCATATCCGATGCGATCCGCCGGAGCCGTGCCGGACTTAAAGACCCCAGAAGACCTATCGGGAGCTTTATCTTTCTCGGACCAACCGGGGTTGGGAAAACAGAGCTGGCCCGGGCCCTGGCCGAATTTCTCTTCAATGATGAAGAGGCCATGGTGCGTATGGACATGTCGGAATATATGGAAAAACATACCGTATCGCGACTTATAGGATCTCCTCCCGGATACGTAGGCTTTGAAGAGGGAGGACAGCTTACCGAAGCGGTTCGGCGGCGCCCCTACAGGGTTATCCTGTTCGATGAGGTGGAGAAGGCTCACCCGGACGTATTCAATGTGCTTCTGCAGATTCTGGAGGATGGCAGACTTACCGACGGACATGGCAGGACGGTTAACTTCAAGAACACCGTGGTCATCATGACCAGCAACCTTGGTACAGCAGAAATTCAACGAGGAGGAATGGGATTCCGCCGCGAGGGAACGGGAAAAGAAGAGCGGCAGCGGACCCGTGCCGCGGTCGACACCGCGCTGAAGCAGACCTTCCGTCCCGAGTTCCTGAACCGCATAGATGAGATAGTTATCTTCCAGCCCTTGACACAGGAGCATCTAAAGCAGATTATTGAGTTAATGATGAAAGATGTCAGAAAGAGGCTCGAAGACAGGAAAATCGATATCGAACTCACCGACAAAGCCAAAGAGTGGCTTATTAAGGAAGGCTTCGACCCTGTGTATGGCGCCAGGCCCCTTCGCCGTGCGATACAGCGTTCGCTGGAGAATCCTCTTTCGAAGAAAATATTGGCCGGAGAATTTAGGGAGGGAAATAAAGTCATTGCGGACGTGGGAACGGATGGGCTGACTTTTTCCCTCGTTGCTGGTAAGAAAGGGAAACCCAAGTAGAACATTGTTCCGGAGAGGCGCCCACTCCCGCGGGCGTCTGTCCTCTCAGTGAGGCCATGTAAGGTTGTATTCTTGCAGCAATATCCAAAGAAGATTAGGACTGCTTCCTACGCGCTGAAACTTATCAGCACCGCGGTCGGGATGGCTGCGGTTCTGGTCGCCATCTTCCTGTTGATTTTCCAGCCGGCGGTGCTAGACATGAAGGGGATGGGCTATGCCGGGGCCTTCTTTATCAGCATTCTGGGAGGTTCTACGATAGTAATACCCGCCATGGCCGTTGTGTTCGTGCTAGGCGGTATTTTGAAATACCCATTCCTTGTGGGCATCGCCGCAGGTATCGGGGAGACGGTCGGAGAGATGACCGGTTACGCGGCGGGATGGGGAGGTGGAGGACCTCTTAAGAAGAAGAATTTCAAGTTCTACGCCAAACTGGAAGAATGGACAAAGCACCAAGGATTCCTGGGGCTTCTGGTCCTTTCCGCGTTTCCGAATCCCTTTTTCCTGTTCACCGCGGCGACAGCGGGCGCGTTGCACTATTCCCTGTGGAAATTTCTGCTCTCCACCGGACTGGGAAAGATCATAAAGGGCACCTCTGTGGCCTATGCGGGCGCATTCGGTCTGAATATTATCATGAAGGTCTGGCCGGGGTAAGGCTTTGTCTGCGAAATGAGAGAAATGTGTTCTACAGTGGTCCCATCAACAAGACCCTCAAGATTCTGAAATGATATCCAGGTTATCACACAGCCAGCCGCTCCTCGTGGAGGAGTTCCCGCTGCCCGCTGAGCCTTTCCAGTTATTTTCGCGCTTCGCTTCTGAGCTTTACAGTTTTATACTGGACAGTCCTCACCCAGGCGGCGACCAGCCGAATCAAGGGCGCTATTCTTTTTTTGGATACGATCCATTCGCCATAGTGAAGAGTTTTAGCGAGGATATCGAGATTCTTATGGACGGCCACCTTAGCCGGCAAAGAGGGAACCCTCTGGACCTGCTGGGTGAGCTTTTGAAGAGATACCGGCTTAGCCCGGTCCACAGCACCCTGCCCCTGATCGGGGGAGCGGTCGGCTACATCGGATACGAGATTCGCCATTTCATAGAAAAGGTTCCTGGAAAGAATACTGATGATTTGCTCATGCCCCATCTCTATTTTGCCTTCTACGACCGCATCATGGCCTGCGACCACCTGGAAAAGAAATGCTATCTAATATCTAACGGACTGCCGGAAGAAGACAATAACAGAAGGATGACGCGGGCCTCCGAACGCTTGAAGGAGCTTAAACACAGGCTGGAAACGGGAATAGATTGTTCGTCAGTCCATCAGCCGGGCAGCCGGGCAGCTGTAAAAAGCCATATCAAGTCCAATTTTACCCGAGAGGAATATTTGAACGCTGTAAAGAAGGTTAAGGAATATATACTTGCAGGAGACATCTTCCAGGCAAACCTCTCCCAACGTTTTGAAACCGATGCTCCCGCGTCTCCCTTCATGCTGTATGACCGGCTGCGCCGTGTGAACCCTTCCCCTTTCTCGGCCTTTCTAAATTACCCCGAGGGAATAATAGCCTGTTCCTCTCCGGAGAGGTTCCTGAGAGTTGCCGGGGACAGAGTTGAGACCAGTCCGATAAAAGGGACCCGGCCCAGAGGCAAGACACCTGCCGAGGACCGCATGATGGCTGAAGCTCTGCGGAGCAGCCCAAAAGACAGGGCAGAGAACATCATGATTGTGGACCTGGAGCGCAACGACCTGGGCAGAGTATGCCGCTTTGGCAGCGTTAAGGTTGATAAACTCACATCGTTGGAGAGTTTCCCCACAGTCTTTCACCTGACCTCGACAATCTCAGGTACGCTCGACCCGGGAAAAGGCATCATAGACCTACTCAAGGCAACCTTCCCTGGAGGCTCCATAACCGGCGCCCCCAAGGTGAGGTCCATGGAGATCATAGACGGGCTTGAGCCAAATCAGAGAGGACCCTATACCGGTAGTCTGGGCTACATCAGTTTCAACGGCAACGCGGACTTGAATATTATCATTAGAACTTTTATATTGAAGGGTAACCGGGCGTACTTCAATGTCGGCGGCGGCATTGTCCATGATTCCCAGCCCGAGATAGAATACCAGGAAACTCTGGATAAGGCAGAGGGACTCTTGAGGGCTTTGAATCTGGAGGGGAGGAATACCTATGGTTCTAATAATAGATAACTACGATTCTTTCGTTTATAACCTGGCACAGTACGTGGGTGAGCTGGGCTGGAAGCCAAACGTCCATCGTAATGACAAGATCGGTCTGAAGGACATCGAGTCCCTGGCACCCACTCACATAATCATTTCTCCGGGTCCATGCACACCCATGGAAGCTGGAATATCGAACGACATCATTAAGTCCTTTTCGGGGAGAATCCCTATCTTGGGCGTTTGCCTGGGACACCAGTGTATCGGCCACGTCTTCGGGGCACTGATTGTGAGGGCTGGTGTGCCGATGCACGGCAAAGGCTCGCAAATCTTTCACGATGGGAAGACCATATATCAGGGTCTGCCCAACCCTTTCGAGGCCGGCAGATACCATTCCCTGGTCATTAAACCGGAATCCGTGCCACCCGTACTCGAGATAAGCTCAAAAACCCGTGACGGCGAGATAATGGGAGTGAGACATAAGGAATTCCGGGTGGAAGGGGTCCAGTTTCATCCGGAATCCATAATGACCCCTGTGGGACACCAGATGCTCAGGAGTTTCCTGAGCAATACCGGGGCCCGGTGGTAAGACGGCTCTGATGCCAGGATCTCCACTGATTTATCTTAACGGCCATCTTCTCCCCGCCACCTATGCCAGGATTTCTCCTCTCGATTATGGTTTCCTGTATGGCTTCTCCGTTTTCGAGACGCTGAGGAGCTACAACGGGTGCCTTTTCCGCCTGCCCGAACACCTTGCCAGATTGAGAAAAGGAGCCGACTCCCTTGGAATTCCCGCAGTGCCGGACGATTCCGAAATCGAGAAGGCCGTCAGGCAGGTCTTACAGGGAAATAATCTCAAGGAGGCCCGCGTGCGCCTCACCCTTTCCGCAGGAGAAGGCAGTTCATCAGCGGACCCCGCCTCATGCGGAGAACCGTCGCTTGTGATAGCCGCGGCCGCCTTTGTCCCGCCGGACGAGGCAGCCTATCATAAGGGATACCGGGTGATAGTGTCGCAATATCGGAGGGACAGCCGTTCCCCGCTGTCCGGAATAAAGAGCGGCAACTACCTCTCCAGCCTCCTGGCCCGCGCCGCAGCCAGAGAGCAAGGAGCTGAGGACGCGGTACTTCTGAACGAACGCGGCAGCCTCTCGGAGTGCAGCACGGGAAATATGTTCCTGGTAAGGAACGAAGGACTGATAACTCCGGATGAGAAAAGCGGCATTCTTCCCGGCATAACCAGGCGGGAGGTTCTGAGACTGGCCCCTCAAGTCGGACTGAAGGTGGAGGAAAGGGAAGTCACTCCGGAGGAGATATTTCAGGCGGACGAAGCCTTCATCACCAGCTCCCTGCTGGAAATAATGCCATTGACCCGCGTCAACGGGAGTACCCTGGGGAAAGGATTGCGCGGGGCTGTTACGAACAAGCTGCAGGTTGCGTATAGTGCAGCCGTCTCAGGTGAAGCAGTCTAAACCAGAGACGCGCCCAATCGCAGCGCCCGCCTGTTAAGCTCCAATAGCGAAGCCTTCTTCCCGCCACCCATCCTGGTCTCCAGCGCCACCTCGACCTTTTCCAGTGTCAAAGCTCCCGTCGCCTCCAGGTAGGCGCCCAAGAAGATAAGATTGGCCACCTGCCCTGAACCCAGCTCATGGGCCTTCTCCAGGGCCGGAATCAGGTAAAGCCTGCCTGGAAAGGAATCCACGGTTGACCTGGAGTCATCGCTCCCTGTCGAACATAATGAGGACTCGACAAAGAGCTTTCCTCCACTGCCGAGCCTCTGAGTTATCCCTGCCAGTCCACCTGAGGAAAACGATATGGCTGCATCGGGATGAAGCCGGGGCTGGGAGTCCTCGAGAGTTTTTGCCAGCGCGGCAGAGCACTGCACCCAGCCGCCTCTTTGTTCTGTGCCGTAGGATGGAAAGAAGAAAGCGTGAGGGTAGTCATGCGCGGCGGCCTCTACAAGCAACTTCGCTATCGTTACAACACCCTGGCCCCCAAGACCGGCAATCAGGACCTCAAATCTACTCTCCGTCCTCACGTCTTACCTCGCACTCCTTCTTACTCCAGCCTTTCCACATTCCTGAACTCACCCAGAGGGAACTCCCTGACCATTTCCTTTTCTACGAACTCAAGGCTTTGCAACGGGTCCAGCTGCCAGTTCGTTGGACACGTGCCGAGAATTTCTACCAGGCTGTAACCTGCGCCGGCAAGCTGCTTTTCAAATGCTATTGTCACCGCTCTCTTTGCCTTCTGGTAATGAGCGGGGGTATGTACACTGACTCTCGCGGAGTAGGCCACGCCTTTTATGGAAGCCGCCAACTCCGCCCCATGAAAAGGATAGCCCTGCTCAGCGGACTGCCGCCCGTAAGGAGTGGTAGTGGTCTTCATTCCCAGCAGGCTCGTAGGGGCCATCTGGCCGCCGGTCCTGCCGAAACCGGCGTTGTTCACAAAGATTGTGGTGATCCTGTCTCCTCTGTGCATGGCATTAAGAAAATGGCCGGCTCCTATCGCGCCCAGGGCACCATCCCCTTCCATGTGAAATACGACGGCCTCCGGATTGACCCTCTTTATGGCGGCTGCAACGGGTATGCAGCGTCCGTGCAAGCTCCATATCAGGTCTATATCCAGGCCTCTCGTAATCGCGCAGCAACAGCCTATGCCTATGATGCCGATAGCCTTGCCGCTGAGATTCATCTCATCGAATACCTCGCACATTATGCGGTGAATAAGCCCGTCGCTGCACCCGGGACAGAAACTCGCCGCCAGCCCCAGCCCATCGGTGTACAGCTCCGGACGCCCACAGACCCTCTCCCTATGGCTCACAATATTTTCTCAGCTTCTTCAACTATTCTCTCCGGGTATATCAGTCCTGCCGGTCCCGGCACATTTCTTCCCTCTATTCCCAGCAAGTGCAAAGGCACCCTACCTTGCATAATTCTCTCGATGTCTTCATGCATAAGACCCGGGCTATCTTCTACTACCAGAACTCTGCCGGCTTTAACCGCAACCTCATTGAGCGCCTTTTCAGGAAACGGCCACAGCGTCACCGGGCGAAAGAGTCCGGCCTTAATTCCCTTTCGCCTCAGCAAGCCCACCGCTCCCAGCGCCATCCTGGCAATGTAACCATAGGCAACCAGCACCGTGGAAGCATCGTCCAGTTTATAGGCATCGTACTTTGCCTCGCTTTTCGAGATTTCCTCATACTTCCGCTTCTGGTCCACATGGAAGCCCCTGTAATCCGAGAGCATCCTGTGCGCCATGAGGAACTGCTGCTTTCCCGAAGAGCTGGAATCTTTCCCTCTCACCGCCCAATCCCTGGCAGGTGGGAGGCCGAAGTCCAGTGTACGCATTTCAACATATTCCTGTCCCAGGCCAACAAAGGCATCCGAAAGGACGATAACCACCATACGATACTTATCGGCCAGATGAAACGCCAGTTGAATCAGGTCAAAACATTCCTGTGAAGAAAACGGCGCCAAAACAATGCAGCGGTAACCGCCATGCCCGCCCCCTTTTGTTACCTGCATGTAGTCAGTCTGACTCGGTGAAAGATGTCCAGTCCCTGGCCCACCCCTGACAACATCCACGATGACCGCGGGGCAAAGCTGCGCCGCCATGCATGATATGAACTCCTGCATCAGGCTGAAACCGGGTCCGGAAGTGGAGGTCATAGCTCTTGTTCCAACCATTGAAGCCCCGAAGACCATTCCTGCGGCGGCGGTTTCGCACTCCGCCTGAAGAAAAACGCCGCCCCGGAGCGGCAGTTCCCTTGACATAAACTCAGGGATTTCGCTCTGGGGAGTAATTGGATATCCAAAGAAGGCACGGCATCCCGCCTGTAGGGCGCCCCTGGCGATAGCCTCATTTCCACTGAGCAAGATTCTTTTCGGCACTTCGAGACTTATTATATCAGCCAGCCAGGGCTATTTGAAATTCATATGGTAGTGGTCAACTATCTGACGCGTTGAGCGGTCCGTGTTTTGAAGACCAGAAGCATTACCAGAAGGGTCATGAGCACAGACAGGAATGAGAAGAACCAGAAACTCAATTCATAGCTGCCGGTAAAGTCCCTGAAGAAGCCTGCCGCATATGGCATTAAAACTCCACCGGCATTTGAAAGAGCATTGGTGAGTCCGAAAGCTAACCCGATCTTCTCGGGAGCCATATAAAGCGGCACCGAGGTGGTGACGGAAGGCGGCACCAGTGCCGCGAAGAGACCCATTACGGCTATGAGGGGAATGGCAAGGTGGGGGAAATTGAATATGAGAACAAAGAGAACGGCAATTACCACTCCTGAAACAGCTATGAAAAACTTCTGAGGACGGAATCTATCTATCAGGAGGCCCGCCGCGGGGGTGAAAACGAACGACATAAGGGCCATAAGTCCGCTGGTAAATCCTGCCAAAGTAATAGAAAAGCCGTTTTTAGTCAGGAAGTCGGTCGCAAAGTTAAGAAAGGAACTTATGGAGGAAGTGTAGAGCATCCAGATCAGACCGAGGAACCATACGGGGCCTCCAATTTTGAATATGCCCGTGATAGTCTTTTTCCCCGTGCTGCCTTGCTTCGCATGCTTAACAGGCGTCTCGACGAAAAGCAACAGAAAAACAACGAGCGCAACTACGGCCATCGAGGCAGTGAACAACTGCGAAGAGCGCCATCCGAAGGCATTTGCCAGGGCAGGCATAGTATTAAATGAGATTACAGACCCCATCGGAACTCCCGTATGAAAAACCGCCATAGCAAGTCCAAGCTCCTTGCCAAGGAACCACCTGGCCAGGATAAGCGGAATCACGATGGATGTAGAGAGAGCCCCGATACCTGTAATCAGCCTCCCGACCCCAACCATAAGATAAGTTGGAGAGAAGGCAACCATCAAGGCTCCCCCAATGATAAGTAACAGCGAAGGGATCAGGATGTTCCTGGCTTTATGCTTATCGGCAATCAAACCAACAAATACGGAAAGAACGATACCGGGAAAGAAGAAAAAACCCATTAACAAACCCGCCTGGGCGTGGGAAATCTTCAGGTCCTCGATGATTAGCGGAATAACGGGAGGGATGGACTGAAACGCCATAGCCATGGCTAATTGACATAAATAGACAACAAAGAGAATTAGCCAGCGACTTCTGCCAGTCGAGGATGAAGGATTCGTGTTAAGGATATTTGACTCTTTGTACTGTACCGTCGGGCATGAATTTCTCTCAAACAAACTTTGTGGATTCAAATTATAACTTACAACAAGCTGCTTAAACAAGCATGTTTGAGAACGCAAATTAAAGCGCAATTCCTGAAACGCCCGTACGAGATACCTCATTCTTTTTCTTCCTCATCGTTTTGGGACTTCATAAACCAGATATTGTTGTAATCTTTGTACGTTATTGATATAATCATATCCAATAGAAGCACAGGATGCCTTGATACGCATTTGGTTTTACGATATAGTATCAAGAAAAAATTTCGTCGGGGGAGAGTTATATTTACCGGGAATTTCCCGTTGGATTTCCTGGCAAGTTTAATAGATGAGTTCCATCAGCCCTGTTCGGCCTCAGCCTTCTTCTGAGTTTCGAAAACAAGTTGAAAAGATAAGCGGCCAAAAAGTCCAGCGCTGTTACCAGTGCGGCAAATGCAATGCAGGCTGCCCTTCCTCTTACGCGATGGACATGGGACCCCGCAAGATAATCCGCGCGGTGCAGCTAGGCCTTAAAGAGGAAGCCCTCAAGAGCAACAGCATCTGGGTCTGCCTTTTCTGCTACACATGTTCCGCGCGCTGCCCGCTTGAAATCGATATCGGTAAAGTGATGGAGAGTTGCCGCACCCTCGCTAACAAGGAAACTGTAGCTGCTCCAGAAAAAGACGTGGCTCTATTGTACCGTTTGTTCTTAAGTTCGCTGCCCCTTTATGGAAGATTCCACGAACTAAGCCTGGGAATGGCTTTCAACCTGCTGAGCGGACATCTCTTTTCCAATGTAAACGTTTTGCCTGAAATGCTGTCCAAGGGCAAACTGACCATACTTCCGGATAAGGTAAAAGGCTCGGCTGAAGTGGCTGCGATCATCAAAAGGGTCCTGAAAAGCAAAGAGCAGACAGCAGAAGGCCAACAACAGAAACCAGATAGCAAAGAGTTGAAGTAAAGAGTTAGAACGAAAAGGCTGGACGAAAAGCAACGATGACCGTTAGTACCTCAAAGAGTCCGGTCTCCGGACATCAGGCTGCGGACTCTGTGCCCAGGAAATCAGATTATTCTTATTTTCCCGGGTGCACGCAGCATTCTTCCGCAAAAGAATATGACGTTTCTTCAAAGCTGGTCTTTGAGAAGCTTGGCCTGGGACTTCACGAAATCCAAGGGTGGACCTGCTGCGGAGCAGGCGTGGCGCAGACGTTCGATCCTCTGCTGGCGCTGGCTCTCTCCGCCAGGAACATAGACCTTGCCGCCGAAAAAGATAGGCCCATAGCCATTGGATGCGCCAAGTGCTTCTCACGCCTCAAGATTGCATCCATCGCCTTGAAAGATGAAGGAAAATCACGTGATATCGCCAGAGCCCTGGATAAGCAAAACGTTAAGTCTGGCGACGTCCTTCACATGATTCAAATTCTGGACCCGGGCAAAATGGAAATCCCGGTCACAAAGCCCCTGACCGGGCTGAAAGTTGCCTGCTATTACGGCTGCCTGCTGGTCAGGCCAAAGAAAAGCATCGGTTTTGACCACGAGGAGAACCCCATGATGATGGACCACCTGATGAGTCATATTGGAGCCGAAAACGTCTCCTGGGCCTTCAAGACTGAGTGCTGCGGGGCGGGATTTAACCTGGTCAGAAAAGAGATAATGTTGAAGCTCACGCATCGAATCCTGAAGAACGCTAAGGCCAACGGGGCGGAGTGCGCGGTTGTCGCCTGTCCCCTGTGCTATAACAACCTAGACGCGGGACAGAGGGATATGAAGGATTTCAAGGACGATTTTCGTTTGCCGATTATCTTCTTCACGGAATTTCTGGCGCTGGCCCTGGGCATTCCGGCGCAGAAGTTGCTTCTGGATAAGCACATGGTAGACCCGCGGCCTTTATTGAAGAGTAAGGGGCTCATTTAGACTATGGCTAAGATAGGCGTTTTTATCTGCCATTGCGGCACCAACATTGCTGGAGTCGTCAATATTCCCAGGGTATTGGAAGCTGCCCGTAAAATAGCCGGCGTGGCCTATGTGGAAGATAACAAGTTTACCTGCAGCGAGCTCGGCCAGGGTATGATACACAAGGCAGTCAAGGAGCAGCACCTGGACCGTGTCGTGATCGGGGCCTGCTCTCCCCGCATGCACGAGAATACTTTCCGCAAGACCGTAGCCAAGGCAGGGCTTAACCCCTACCTGCTGGAAATCGCCAACATCAGAGAACATTCAAGCTGGGTGCATGGCGATGACCACGGTGCGGCCACAGCTAAGGCTATAGACCTGGTGCAGATGGCCGTCGCAAAAGTAGCCATCAACACGCCTCTTTATCCCAAGAAGGTAGGGCTCACAAAGCGTGCCCTCGTAATCGGAGGGGGGATAGCCGGAATTCAGGCCGCCCTTGATATAGCCAACGCAGGAAATGAGGTCGTGCTGGTGGAAAGGAATTCCACCATAGGCGGCAGAATGGCCCAGCTTGACAAGACCTTCCCGACTCTGGACTGCTCCAGCTGTATTCTATCGCCCAAGACTGTGGAAGTGGCGCAGCATCCGAAAATCACAACCCTGACATATGCCGAGGTGAAAAAAGTCGAGGGCTTTGTGGGCAATTTCGATGTGCAAATCGTCCAGAAAGCCAGAAAAGTGGACCATACCAAATGCACCGGGTGCGGCAGTTGCTGGATGAAGTGCCCGGCCAAAGTGTCGTCCGAGTTCGATATGAACCAGGGAAAGAGAAGCGCGATTTATATTCCCTTCCCGCAGGCAGTCCCGAATAAGCCGGTTATCGACCTGGATAACTGCCTTTACATGAAGTACCAGGATTTTGTTAACAGCAAGCAAGAGGGCAAGAAACCTATGCAGTGCCGCATCTGCGAGAAGATCTGCCCCGTGGCTGCGATAGACTGGGAGCAGCAGGAACAAGTCCTCACGGAGAAGTTCGGCGCCATAGTGGTGGCCACAGGCTTCAAGACCTTTGACCACAGCGTATATGGAGAGTACGGGGGCGGCAAATACAAGGATGTCATTACCGGGCTTGAACTGGAAAGGCTTCTCAGCTCATCCGGCCCTACCAGCGGGGAAGTTAGAAGGCCATCCGACGGCGCCAAACCGAAGACGGTCGTATTCATTAGCTGTGTGGGTTCACGCGACGAAAAGGTAGGAAGGCCATATTGCAGCAAGGTATGTTGCATGTACCAGGCCAAGCAATCCATAATGCTTAAAGAACATGACCCCGAAGTACAAAGCTATGTATTTTACATCGATATCAGGGCCGGAGGCAAGGACTACGAGGAGTTCGTCCGGCGCGCCCAAGAAGAGTACGGGACCGTCTATTTAAGGGGACGGGTTTCCAAGATATATCCAGAAGGGAAGAAGCTCATCGTGCTCGGCGAAGATTCTCTGATAGGCCGACCCGTGGAGATTGAGGCGGACCTTGTTGTGCTGGCTACCGGTGTCGAGCCCAACGAAGGAGCCGCAGAACTGGCACAAAAGCTGCACGTGAGCCATGACACCTATGGATTCATGGTTGAAGCCCATCCAAAACTGAAGCCAGTCGAAACCTCCAGCGCTGGAATATACCTCTCTGGCACCTGCGTTGGTCCCAGGGATATTCCGGAAAGCGTAGCGCATGGCGGAGCCGCCGCGGCGAAGGTTGTCGGCCTGTTCAGTCAGCCCGACCTGACGACAGAACCAATGACCGCAGTCGTTGACCAGCTTAAGTGCGTGGGTTGCTGGATGTGCGCCCAGGTATGCCCCTTCAATGCCATCGAAAAGGCAACTCTGCGGGACGGAAGGCAGGTGTCACAGGTTAACGAGAGCCTTTGCGGCGGATGTGGCCTTTGTCCCAGCGTTTGCCGTCCTGGAGCCCTCAATCTGAAGGGCTTCACCAATCAGCAGCTTCTGGCGGAGGTCGTATCTTTATGGAAGTAAATTTCGAACCCAGAATACTGGGGTTCCTCTGCAACTGGTGCGGCTATGCGGGCGCGGACATGGCAGGCACAAGCCGTCTGAGCTATCCGGCTAACATAAGAATTATCAGGGTCCCCTGCACGGGCAGGGTCGATTCACTTTTCATTATCAAGGGTTTCCAGCAGGGGGCCGATGGGATCCTGGTAGTGGGTTGCCATCCCGGTGACTGCCACTATAAGGAGGGCAACTACCATGCCCGGAGGCGTATGGCCGTTTTGAGACCATTGCTGGACTTCATGGGTGTTGAAGAAGCCAGGCTAAGGCTGGAATGGGTATCGGCCTCGGAAGGAAAGAAATTCGCCAATCTGGTGCAGGAGTTCACGGAGAAGATAAAGGCTCTCGGACCGTTTGACCATGCTCGAACGCACCAGACGCCTGCTAAGCAACCGGCAAACAGCAAACCGCAGACAGTAGAGGACATGTTGAGACGTTGAGTTCAGGCTCGCAGATCACACGCACGTAGATGGACGTTAAAGAGAAAGAACTAAGACTGAAAGAGAAGGCGGCGGAGCTGCTTTCTTCCGGCAAGGTGAAATGCGTCATCGGCTATGAGAGGGGCACCGACGGCGCGAACGCCCGTCCCTTCTTCTCCTATTCCACGGAGGACGTCAACCGGATGATATTTGACCAGACATGTGTCCACAACCTGGCCAAATATCTCATTAACAAGAAAGGCGGCGCGACAGCTATAGTCGCCAAGGCATGCGATGAGAGAGCTATCAACCTTCTCCTTAAGGAAAGCCAGATAAAAAGAGAGGAAGTCGTGATTCTTGGAGCCGTCTGCGACAGAATCGTTCAAAGAACCTGGTCAAGGTCAAGCACTGAACTTGAACCCCGCTGCAATGCATGCCAGTACAGGACGCCGCTTATTTATGACTTTCTGGTGGGCGAACCCGAACCAGCGCCGAAGGAACTCCCACAGCCTTCCTATCCCGATGTTGAGAAATATGAAGCGATGACCGCGGCGGAGAAAGCCGGTTTCTGGAGGGAACAGAGCGAGAAATGTATTCGCTGCTATGCCTGCCGCCAGACCTGCCCGGGATGCTATTGTTTTGAATGCTTTGCCGATGTTCTGGACCCACTGTGGCTGGGCATAAGAATCGCGCCTCCCGAAAACCAGATGTGGCTGACTGGCCGCGCCTTTCACCTAGCTGGCCGCTGCGTGGACTGTGGCGAATGCCAGAGAGTTTGTCCCGTGCACATACCCCTGATGCTACTGAACCACAAGCTGCTGAAGGAAGTTGGTGAAAAGTTCAATTTCCATCCCGGCATGGATGCGGGCGCGCTGGCCCCTTTCGATACATTTAATAAAGAGGAAGGCTTAGGATTTAGCCACTAATACAATGACAAAGGATTATTTAAGTAAGGAAGCCCTTCTGGCCTGGCTGGACGAGTGCGGCAAACAGCGGCTCGTGGTCGCCCCGCAGCAGGTCGAGGACATGCTTCTCTTCGCTCCCGTACGCGACAGTTCGAAGGTAGTTCTGGATTACATCAACACTCAGCTATCTCCAAAGGAATGGTTCCTACCAAAGAGCGACGCCCTGTTAAGGGTTGAAGGCCTGAGGCCCACGGAGTGGACCCTCAAGCCGGGTGAGGAGATAAGGGAAGTAATGATATTTGGAATGCGCCCTTGCGATAGCTGGGGCACGAAAATCCTCGACAAACCCTATCTCTCCTCGCCAGCCGACAGCCGCTATCTCGAGCGCCGCACGAAGAGTCTTACGGTAGGACTGGCCTGCGTTAACGCGGCCACCAGTTGTTTTTGCACCAGCATGGGCACAGCTCCCGACGATTCCAGACACAACGACGTTTTCCTTGCCCCTGCTGCCGGTGGATTCAAGGTCAAGGCCATAACAGACAAGGGAAAAGAGATTCTGGCCCTGGCCAATCTTCAAGACAACAACGCGGCCCCGGCGGCTCCCCCAACCGTATCCACAGTTCCTTCTAAAGGCGTTGAAAAAGCTTTTCGCAATAATTTCGATTCCAAATATTGGGACGGTGTCGCAGACAGGTGCATCCACTGCAACATATGCTCCTATGTCTGCCCCAACTGCTATTGCTTCGATATGCGGGACCTGTCCATCCACGGCTCTGCCGGAGGCTGTGAAAGAGTCCGCACGTGGGAAAGCTGCCAGTCCCCGGCCTTTACAAAGCTTGCCGGAGGCCACAATCCCAGGCCTACCAAGGGCTCCCGCATGAGGCAGAGGTTCGCCCACAAACTGCTTTATTTCCACGACGAGTATGGAGACTACCTGTGCAGTGGATGCGGACGGTGTGTCTGGGCCTGCCCGGTAAACATAGATATCAGGGAGATCATCAGTGACCTCCAAAAGATGGAGAACTCAACGGACAAAGGTAGCGGGAAATAGCGATGTCAAGTAACGGGAACAATCCTTTAGTGCCGCATATGGCCATTTTGCGGGAGAGCCTCGACCTCACTCCTGACGTCAGAATGCTCAGGCTTCAGCTGCCGGATGACGCGGCTAAAGAGGCGTTCAACTACAAGCCGGGACAGTTTGCTTTCGTCTCAGCGTTCGGGGTTGGAGAATCACCTTTTTGCCTTTCTTCCTGCGCCAATTCCGATGGAATTCTGGAGTTCGCCCTACGTAAGGTCGGGACCGTGAGCAGCGCCATCCACGAAATGGGCATCGGAGCCAGAATAGGGGTCCGGGGACCGTTTGGAAACAACTTCCCGCTGGAGAAATTCAAAGGAAACAATATCCTGATTATTGGCGGCGGCATTGGAATGGCCCCCCTGCGTCCTCTGATAAATACACTGCTTAAGAGTAGAAAAGACTACGGGGACGTGCTGGTCGTCAACGGGGCGCGCAGCCCGCAGGACCTCGTGTTCGTCGGCGAAATAGACACGTGGAAAGAGAACGAGGCCCGCGTGGAGCTTACGGTGGATAAGGGTGATTCAAACTGGACAGGAAGAGTGGCCCTCATACCTCAGGTCGTCGAGGAGTTGAAGCCCTCCTCGGACAATGCGGTGGCCATAACTTGCGGGCCTCCGATTATGATACGGTTTGTGCTGGTGGCACTGAAGAAGCTAGGCTTTAAGGAGAACCAGATATTTACCACGCTGGAATCCAAGATGAAGTGCGGTCTGGGTAAATGCGCCCGGTGTAACGTGGGGAATATTTATGTCTGCCAGGATGGGCCAGTTTTCAGCCTGGACCAGATTTCCCAATTCCTGGAGTCCTTCTAAGTAGCGAGCCAAAACCCCCGTGCTTATTTCATCTCTGCTTTCTGCTCCTGGCACCTGGAACAAATAAAGCTCTGCTCGTGAGTATCCAGAGGCACGTTCCTTACGTAACCACAGATGGTGCACTTAAGAGGTTTCACTTCCTTTTTTGGCTCCCGTTCATGCCCCCTGAAACCCTCGTAAGTTGCGTCCTTCTTCTTTTGGGCGAAATACCTCTCTCTATCCTTCTTACGGCTCATGTCTCATACGATGCAAGACTATAAAATATTCAATATTGCTGATTGAAGATCAATGATTAAATATTGCCACGGCAGCCTCAAGTCTCCAGGCCTGCAACTTTTAACTATTGACTTCTGGTTCTGAACTTTGAGTTCAGAACTGGTATTCGTCTTCTCCCTTTTTGGACAGCTTGTCCTTCATAGCCTTGGCATCCTGCAGCTTCTGCGCCTCGTCATCAGTGATTATGTCGTTCGCCATGACCGTCTCACCTATCACCTTAAGCTTCATAAAGGAATGACACTTGTAGCACTTGAAAGGCCCCTCAAAGCTACGGTCCATTAGAGAAAAACGGCTTTGCGCACCGCACTTGGGACAGGTAACACTTATCATTACTGCTCCTCCTTAAGAAAGACAGCAAAAATATAACAGAGAAGGGGCGCAATATCAAGAAAGACTGATAAAGAATCGAAGACAAAATGCCGATACTTCCATAACAGAGGGACTCACTTCTTTCAGTGTCGTGTCAACCTCTTCTCTCGACAGACAGACTTGACACATAGATAGAGGTATAGTAATATATATCTGTCAATGAATTTGTCATACTTTTGCAACTAATCTTCGGCAAGTGTTATGACTTTGCAACTATTCGTGAGGGACCGAATGAGGAATAGTAATGACCGGGGACTAGCGCCACATATGTCAGGGGGGAGCAAAATGAGAATGTCGCAAATACTCAGGGCATGTCTGCGTCATGGTGTAAGAAGATGGGTCCTTCTGTCATGTTCATTGCTACTTCTTGCCTTCCTGCTGGCAGTCCGGACGGCACCGGGTCAATCTGAGACCTATGAGAATAGTCGGCCAGACCATCTTCATGCCGGAGCCTTAGGAGCACCTGATAATACCCCGGCGCTGAGCGACACTACTTCGGCCTCCCCTGTAGCGACAAACATATCTTCTTCGCAGGAAGGAACTCGCTGGGTCAGCCCAGTCCCTTCTCCCGATGATAGAGCAGCCGCAGCAGTTGGCAAAGACAACGTTCCTGAAGAGGAAGCCCGTGTGGCAGTCAATGATAGCCGGCAACTGGAAGAAGTTACGCAGACCGCAGAGAAAGAAGTTCAGGCAGCCGGGCCCAGGACTCTCGCCGTCACCATGCATTCCAATCTATATCATCCGGCAGAGTTGACCATCCCCGCGGGGACTACTGTCCGCTGGGACAACGGTGAGGCGATACCCCACACCGTTAACGCGAAGGATAGTAAATTCGACAGCGGCCTGATAATGAATAAGGGAGCTTCGTGGAGTTTCCTTTTTAACACACCTGGAATCTATAACTATTACTGTATACTTCATCCGGCCATGCTGGGAAAAGTCACCGTACAGGAAGTCCGGGTTACACCACCCTCACCTTCAGATAAGGAAACACCAGCATCTGCCGCTCCGGTTGTTCTTACGCCTGAACATGACTTCCTTCAGTTATCAGAAAACGTATCCGCGGCAGATTTACCCATATCGCCTTCGCTCACGAATCCGGTTTATCTGACCCTTGATAGCGTGTCGTTCTCTCAGCCCAGTCTGACAATCAACCCCGGTAAAACCGTATTCTGGCTCAATACCAGCCACCTGCCCCATGCCATCAGTGACAGCAGCGGATTATTTGCCAGCGAAATATTCATGCCCGGGACCTTCTTTGCCTACACATTCGTTCAGCCAGGAACTTACTACTACGGATGCTACCACCACGAAGGGATGTACGGCTCCATCACGGTGACAGGTACCCCTCTGCAGGAGGCTCCCATGCCGAAGACCGTACCAGTGCCTGAACCAATACCCGCTCCGATAGCCCCCGTTCCGGAGCCAACTCCTCAACCCGCTCCCCAGGCAGCTACCTCATCTCCTGTAATTCCCACGGTCCTTGAAAAGGTAACGGTCTCTATGGGAACCAGCACTTTCTCACCTGTCTCAATTTCAGTCAATGCCCGAGGAACGATTGTCTGGACCAACACGAGTTCTCTTCCTCATACGGTAACTGCCAGCGACAGGTCTTTCGACAGCGGTATACTCATACCCGGCGCGTCCTTCTTTTACTCATTTTCCAGGCCAGGCACCTTAAACTATACCTGCATTCTCCATCAGGGCATGAACGGTTCCATAACGATAACAGAAAGCTCCGTGGCCGGCCCCACTGCCTCGCCCCAGTCCGCCGCTCCTGCTCCAGCCCAGCCTCCAGCCCCGTCCATGCTTCCACCCGTGGAACCCTTGCCCCCTTCGGTCGGCGAACTTGTAATAATAAGTAACAGCGGCTACTCCCTTCCAACCCTTACTATTGCGCCCGGGCGCATCGTACACTGGATGAACAGAACCCGCGAATATCACACAGTTACTGCCAGCAGCGAAGCCTTCGATAGCGGCATCATGTTGCCCGGCGTTACCTTCTCCTTTAACTTCACCCGGCCAGGAACCTACAACTACACCTGTCAGTTCCACCCCCAGATGTCCGGCACCATCACAGTTACGGGAATTCCCGGAACTACACAAACCATATCCTCTACAACCTCCAGTTCCGGTTCTATTACCATGGGTGCAAGCAGCTTTTCCCCTGCCTACTTTTCCGCCAGTACCGGCCAGGCCGTAATATGGACAAACACAAGTTCCTTGCCCCACACTGTGACTGGCGGCAATGGCTCTTTTGACAGCGGCATCCTCATGTCTGGAGGTTCCTTCTCGCACACTTTCCACCAGCCGGGCACATACAATTACAACTGCATCCTTCACCCCGGAATGTCCGGTTCCATTGCTGTGACGGGCGCTTCTTTACCGGGCGCTCCCACCTCCACACCCACTCCGGCCCCCACTCCCACACCATCTCCGCCACAGGGCCCTCAGCCACCGCCCGCATCTCAGCCATCCCCACCCGGCCCGACGGTAACGGTATCCGTTGGGGACGACTTCTTTTCCCCGGCTTCCATATCCATAAATCAGGGGTCGGCCATTTCATGGACCAACAACGGGCGCTCTCCACATACTGTGACTGCCGCGAACGGCAGCTTCAATAGCGGAACCCTTCAACCGGGCCGGTCATACTCCTATACGTTCAACGTTCCGGGAACCCACAGCTACGACTGTATCTTCCATTCAGGAATGAGGGGGACGGTGATCGTTAATGCCGCTCAAAGTCCGGCTCCTTCTCCAGGCGTTTCTCCACCTGGCCCTAACCCTGCTCCTGCTCCAGCGCCGCCGACTTTTCCCATTCCACAGGGGGTTCAAATGACTTTCTCGACTCAGCAGATATCTCCCACCGTGGTTTCAGTCCAGGCGGGCGGCAGTGTGACTTTCGTTAATAATGATTCCACACGGCACCGGGTGCGCTATGAAGGCTCAGGCAACACGGACTTCGACAGCGGCGACATTCAACCTGGAGGAAGCTGGACACGTACCTTTCCCGTCGCAGGCACTTACAGGTACTATGACCACCGCAACGGGCAGATAACAGGTACTGTAAGGGTGCTTGCCCCAGGCCAGGCGCCTTAAGCTGGTCGTTGCCATTAACGCGCTGTCCTAACTCTTTTCCAATTGAAAAATGAGCTTGAACAGATATCGATGGACTAAGAGAATTCAGTCATCCCGGTTAGCAAATCTAGAGATTTGTTGAAAGAGATTGGAACGCGCTTTTACCATCCTTTCTGCGAATTCATTATC
>ORJL010300372.1_pt1 | contig 50967 bp, 39 predicted proteins | sample 1779941 | NCBI WGS metagenome assembly ORJL01 (sample SAMEA104232317, study PRJEB22302) | groundwater metagenome | biome: forest; feature: aquifer; material: groundwater | place: USA | collected 2011-08-07 | depth 5.8 m | reverse complement strand
TTGTCGAAGGGCGGGACCCGGCGCTCCCGGAAATCCTCGCGCGGATGCCGTTCCCGCTGCTGCTGCCGCACCCGGTGGACGCGCGCATGGCGCGCTGGTCGCCGGCGCACGGGGTGGTCGCCCTGACCCACGACGGCCGAGTGATGCACTGGCGGCGCAAGGGGAACGGGGCGCACGAGCTTTCGGCGACGGCACCGCGCGGCACCTTGTTTGGCGCCGGCATCGAGGAGAGCGGCCATGCGTGGTTCATGGTCGGCGGCTACCCCGACGCGCATGCGGCGCTGGAGGCGTGGACAGGTGACGTGGAGCTCCCGCGCAGACCGCGGGCGGGGCCTGCTTTGCGTGCGATCGGCGTGGACCTGCTCTCGGGAGAATGCTCCCTGACCGAGGTGCCCGCCAGCGGGTACCCGCCGCTCGGGCTCTGCTCGCACCTGGGGGCGGTCTTCGTCATCTTCAAGCGGCAGATCGACGTGATCGACGTGCGCACCGGGGACCGGCCGCGCACGGTGGCGATCCCCGCGGGGATCCGCTGGCGCTGCGGCAGATTCTTCTTTCAGGCCCCCGATCGCTGGCATGCCTTGGCGTACGACGGGTCCGGCGCGCGGCTCGAGCCGGTGCCGATTGCCGGGCCGAACGCGCCGCGAGGGATCATCGCGCTCTTCGACCGGCAGGGATGCGACGGCCCCTGGGCGCTGTGCGAGCACGGCGGCGTGGTGTCCCTGGCCTCGGGAGAATCGTACCCGCTCTCCGCTGCGCGCGCGGAGCGCCAGGGGGCGGTCCAGGTGCGCGGTATCTCCCAGGACGGCCATCGGCTCGCGGTACGGGTGCCGGGGGCATCGGTGTGGACGCAGCTCCTCTTCGACCTGGGGGAGCGCCGGTCGTTCCCGATCCAGGGATCGCCGCACCGCTGGCTCGAGCCGGAGATCGACCGCTGGACGGGGAACGCCTTCATTCTGCGGCGCAAGGTGAACGGGGCCGGCTTCGACGAGGAAGGTGGCCTCTGGTTGCGTACGACGACGGGGCGGCAATTGCAGTTGGTGCTGGCCGGGGCGCGGAACGAGCTGTACTGGCAAGTCGGTCCGGCGCGGTCCCCCGGGCGGGACTATGTCGCGTTTGCGCAGTCCGGCCGGCCGCCGCGCACGGGGTACGACCTGCGGGTGGCGACCTGGGCGGACGGCAGCCGGGTCTATCTCGACTCCCGCGGGATGGTGCATCTCAAGAGCGCGGACCCCGACCTGCCGGAGTTGACTCTGGTGCTGCATGACGGGGCGACCGCGGCGTGGTCGACCGACGGCTGTCGGCACGGGCCGCCCTTCTTTCAAGGCGAAGCCTCGGTGATGGATGGCCGGCCGATGTTCAAGACCGTGCAGCGGTTCGCGGCGGGGTTGCGATGATGCGCGTCGAGCTGCGGCTGCGCCTCCGCGAAGGCCCGCCCGCGGAGGCCGCCGCCTGGTTCCTGCCGGGGGACGATCCCGCGGAGTGGCTTGCCGAGTTGGCGGCGGGGGGAGCTCCGCTCGCGGGGCTGCGGATCTGGCCGGTGCCCCGGTCGCGCCGCGACCGCACGCCCTGTGGAGCGTTGGTGCCGCTGCCGACGCCGTTGCGGCCCGCGCGCGGGTCGCGGGCGCAGCCCTGGCAGGTGCGCGCGCGCAAGCTCTACTTCCCCGCGGACGCCGCGCTCGAGCCCGAAGTCCACGACGGCGAGCTCGACGAGCTGCTGCCCGGCGCGCTCATCGTCCTTCACCCTGCGGCGGGCCTGATCTCGTTCGACGCGGCCGACGGCCGGGCGCCCGCCGCGCTGCTCGAGCTTCCGCCGCAGCGGGACGCCGCGTGGGATGTCGCGACCGCGGGGGTCGCGGGCGTGCGGCGGTTGCTGTCGGTGGAGCCCGAATCGCCGCCGACGCTGGAGCGGGTGCTCGAGGAAGGCCGCGGCGACATCGGCTCGCGCGCGCCGGAGGAGCTGCCCCCGGCCCCGGGGGAGCCGCGCGAAGGCCTGATGGACCGGATGGGGAAATGGGCGGGTCAGCGCGTGGCGCACGCCGCGTGGTGGCTGAGCGATCTGGCGCCGAAGACCTCGCCCGAGCCGACCTGGATCGACCGGATGCGGGATTGGCTGACGCAGCAGAATACGCGCCTGCGCAGCGATCTCGAGTCGGCGCGACACCGGGAGATCCTGCGGCTGATGCACCTGCTCGAGGCGGATCCGGATCAGGGGTTGAAGTTCGCGTTGCCCCTGAAGGGGCTGGGGAGCCGCGGAGTGGCGCCTCCGGGCGGCCGGCTGACTCCGCGCGACACCAACTTCGACCTGGGTCGTCTGCGCGGCGGAGGGCCCGGGGACTCCTGGTCGGTCCCCTGGCAGGTGCACGAGCAGTTGCGGGCGCGGTACCGCGACCTGGCAAACCGCGAGCTGCGGCTGGGGCGTCATCGGCGGGCCGCGTACATCCTGGCGGAGTTGTTGGCGGACTACTCGGCGGCCGCGGGGGCGCTGATCCAGGGCCGGCACTTCCGCGAAGCCGCGGTGATCTACCGCGACCACTTGAAGCGCCCGCAGGAGGCGGCGCGCTGTCTCGAGCAGGGGGGGCTTCTCGGCGAGGCCGCGGCGCTCTACGAGAGCCTGGGCCACTTCGAGACTGCCGGGGACCTGTACGCGCGCATGGACCGGCGCGACGAGGCCGCCGTCCTCTGGCGTCGCGCCGCCGATCGTCATCGCGAAGGCGGCGAGGTGCTTGCCGCGTGCCGGTTGCTGGAGGAAAAGGTGCGCGCCCCCGACGAAGCGCTGGCCCTGCTGGCCGCGACCTGGCCCTGGTCGGAGCAGGCCGGCGTCTGCCTGCGCGAACGCCTGGCCCTGCTCGGGCGCCTGGCCCGCCACGACGATGCCCGGGCGCTGGTCGTGCAATTGCGCCGCGAGCCGCCGCCGTCCGGCCGGGTGACCGTGCTGGCGCAAGCGCTGGGTTCCGCGGCCGGCGCCTATCCCGACGCGCAGGTACGGCGGTCCTGCGCCGACGCGGTGAGGGTGGTCGCGGGCCGGGCGCTGCCGCACGCGACCCTGGCGGAGACCACCGAGCTGGTCCAATCGGTAACGCGTCTCGTGCCCGAGGATCGCCTGCTCGGACGCGACGGCAATCGGTTCCTGCTGCGGCGCCGGGCGCAGCTCGCGTCCCGCGCCGTGCCCGCAGGCGGGGGAGGGACCGACCCGGTGTTGGTGGGCCAGTTCCGTCTTCCCCGCGACGTGACCTGGAAAGCCGCCGCCTCGCAGGGTCGGGTGTTCTACGCGGCCGGGACCGTCGCGGGCGGGCTGGTGGTGGTGCGGGGACTGTGGGACGGCATGCTCCAGCAAGTGCGGTGGGAAGTGCCGGTCCCGTCGCAGGCGCGCGTCGTGCTCCAGCCCGGCGCGATCTCCACCCATCCCACCCTGGTCGCGTTGCCGGGCGGGCCGAGGCTCGAGATGCTGCGTTTCGAGGCCACCGAGGCCCTGCCCGTGACCACGCGGGTCGGCTCGCCCCCCGGACTTCCCGATCGATATCTGTCGCTGGCGTACGGGGAGCAGTCGACCGTCTGGGTGCTAGCCGAGGAGGACGGCCGTCTGGTGCTGACCGCGCGCACGCTCGACGGGTCGCTGGTGGCGACCAAGGCGGTTCCGCCCTCCGAGGAGGCGGACGCAGCGGCGCCGGCTTCGGCAGGGTACGCGATCGCGCCCGTGCTCACCCGGCGGGACACGGTGTATTTCGCGGTGCGCAATCGCGTGGTCGCGCTGCTGCGCGGCGAGAGCTTCGTCTCCTGCGAAGTGCAGGATTCGGTGCTCGACCTGACGGGGTCGGATCCGCTCTCGCGCACGCGGGTGGCCGCGACGTTCGAGTGGGGCGGCGCCGTCCTCTGGGGCGGGCTCGACTGGGGCAACGTGCGGACGTTCGGGGAGCGTCTGTGGCGTCCGCTGGCCACGTTCACGCGCGACGGGTCCCTGGTGGCGATCGCCCAGGGAGAGGGGCAGGTGTTCAGCACGCACAATCTGGCGATCCTGCACCGGCGGACTTTCCCGTCCCCCGAGAATGTGCCGCTCGCGCTTCTGCCCGCCGCCGGTCTTTCGGAGTTTGCACTCTTCGGCGCAGATGGTACCGTGCGCGTGTATCGCTTGCAGGGCGGATAGGCATGAAGGTCGAAACCCGGCGCCGGGAAGTCCCGGTCGGCAGCGAAGGGCGCGTGGACCGCGTGGTGCAGGAGCTCACCGGGCTCTCCCGGGCCCGCGTGTTCGGCCTGTTCGACCACCGCTGCGTGACGCTCGACGGCGCACCGTGCGCGGAGCCCGGACGCATGACCCGCGCCGGCGAGGTGGTCGAAGTCTGCTGGGACCAGCAGCGGAAGTACCGTTCGGTCATGCCGGTGAAGGAGGACCCGGGCTTCCGCATCCTTCACGAAGACGAACACCTCGTGGTGCTCGACAAGTCGGCCGGCGTGCTGACGATGCCGACGCACGCGCGCGAGGACGACACGCTGGTCCAGCGCCTCGCCCGCCGGCTCGGAGGCGCGAGCGGCCCGCGGCGGGTGCAGATCGTGCACCGGCTCGACCGCGGGACCTCCGGGCTGCTGGTCTTCGCCAAGTCTCGCGAGGTCGCCACGGCCCTCAAGCGCCAATTCCAGGAGCGCAAGCCCGAGCGGATGTACTGGGCGATCGTCGCCGGCCAGGTCACGGATTCCTCCGGCAGCTTCAGCAGCCATCTGGCCACGGACACGCGGTTGAACCAGTATTCGACCGACCAGGCCGAGCGGGGCAAGCTCGCGATCACCCATTGGGAGGTGGTGCGGCGGGTGCGCGGGGCGACGCTGCTGCGGGTGCGGCTGGAGACCGGGCGGCGGAACCAGATCCGCGTGCACTTCGCCGAGGACGGGCATCCGGTGCTCGGCGACACCCGATACGGCGAGGGACGGGAGGGGCACCCCGAATGGGAGTGGCGCCGGCTGGCGCTGCACGCGGGGACGCTGGGCTTCACCCATCCCGAGACCCAACGCCCCCTGCGATTCCAGACCGAGATGCCGCGCGCGATGGCGATTTTCCTCGATCGGGCCGGGAAGGACCGGGCGAAGGGCGGGGCCGGGGCGCAAGGCACGACGGCGCCCGGGGCGCAGGGCGGGACTGGGCCTGGGGCGAAGGGCGCGACGGCGCCCGGGGCGAAGGACGGGGCCGGGGCGGGGACGAAGGGCGCGACTGGGCCTGGGGCGAAGGGCGCGACGGCGCCCGGGGCGCAAGGAGGGGCCGGGGCGCATAGAGGAAAAGCGCGCGAGTCAGGAAAACGGCCGGCGCACACGCGGAATCCGCGCGCTCCGACGAAACACCACGGGGATTCCCGAGGGAAGGCACCCGGCGGCAAGAACCGCGGGAGGCACGAGTCGCGGGGGCGAGGTCCGCAGGATCGCGGGCGGCCTGGCTCGAAACGCGACCGACGGCCTGGGCGCTAAAGCCCGGGCTTGGCAGGGCAGGGTCACCACCTCGTAATCTGAAGCCCGGTGGAATGGGAAAGTAATGCCTAACGAGCCCGAAGGAAGCTGGCCGTCCAACTTCGCTCCGACGGAACCGTCCCAGCCCTTGCCCGCGCCGAAATTTGCAGAGTGCACTCAGGCACTCGACGGATTCGGCATCAGCTTCTACGGCTGGCCCCTGGACAACCTGTGGGCCGTGGTCATGGACGGCGGCGGCCATCTGCGCCCGATCCCATTCGCCGCGAAGGGCCGTCTGCCGGATGCGCTGCAAGTCCAGTTGAGCGCTCATGCGATGAAGGGCCATCCGCGCGCGCTGGAGGCGGAGCACCTCTATCTCTTCGCGCTCGAGGTTCTCGAGAATCTCGCCGACATGCCGGGCTTCAACGACCCGGTCGCTCTGTGCGGCAGGCTATTTGGTCCGTTCCCCACACGGCACGATCGGGCCGGTGAACCCAGGGTTTGCCGCGGACGGTTCTGCGTCAGCCGGGCCCACGTGCTGGAAGGACTGGTCCGCGGGGAGCCGTTCGTATTTCACGGCGCGGGCACGGAGGCGCATGGCGAACCGCTCGGCTCCAGCTACCATCTAATGCTCCCCGCGGGACTGCCGGAAGCGCAACCCGGACAGGCGCAGGTCGTGTTGGCCTATCCTTCTCCCGTTGCCATGCGTGCGGCCGCGGACACCACCGCGCTCGCTGCGGCGCTGGCGTACGACGTGCTCGCGAAGATCCAGGACGACATGCGCCGCGCTCAGGTGTGCGGGGCGTTTCCGGACTTGATCCTGCCCGTGCCCAGCCGCCGCAACCTGGAATGGCGCTTGAAAACCCGAGGCTATGAAATCCGGGGCGACTACGCGTATGCGCCCAACACCAAGCCCGCGAACTCCTGGCTGGGACGGCTCTTTGAAGGACTGGCTCGCGACCGCAAGGAATTGCCGCCGGAAGCGGCGCTGCCGGAATTCCTGCGCCTGGCGAGAATCGTGCTGGAGAGCCTGACCGGCTGGCCCACCATGCAGGCGCATGCCTTGCGCAAGCAGTGTCGCGTGCTCGAAGCCGCCTGGCCGCCGGACGGACTGGGCGGATTGACGCGCATCCAGAACGCGGATGACGTCGTGGTCAAGCAGGGTGAGATCGTCCTGCGCTGCAAAGGCCAGAAAGGCGCCAACGCCGTCTTTCGCCTGCCACCGGAATTCTACCCGTACGACGGCGATTTCTCCACGCCCCTGGAAATCTCCGTGGAATGGTTCGACGACGAGGGCGGCGGCCAGATTTGTTACGTCCCCGGCTGGAAAGAGGAATACAAGATTCTCGGAACCTATGCTCTTTCCGGGAGCAAGACCTGGAAGACGGCCACCTACCTGATTCCCGACGCGCGGAGCGACGGAAAGCTCTGGGGCGGCGACGTCGGCGTCTACTTTCACTATCAGGGCAGGAAGCCCCTGCGCATTCGGCGGACCCAGGTGAGAGCCGTCCGGCCCGACCGCCTGGATGCGGCGAAAGGCCGATGTCAGGGCAATCTGGATCGCGTGGGCGGCCTCGACCTCAGCAAGGAAGTGATTCACTGGGACATCGGGGTGACGGACGCATTGCCCTTCAGCGGCTGGGCCATCGACCTGGGGCAAGGGACCGCGCAAGGAGACGTGGTCCTCATCCTGGAGTCGGAAAACGGCCAGTGGCCCTTCGGCGCATCGCAACGCCTGGATCGACCGGACATCGTCCTCCAGCACGGCGGCGCCTATGCGATGGCGGGGTACTCCGGCATCCTTTGTGCCAAGGGGTTGCCTACGGGCCTATACAAGATCTTCTTACGGATCGTGATCAGCGGGAACTATGTTCAGCGGGAGCTGTGGTATCGCCTGAATCTGGTTGCCGGCAACGCCGCGGCGGCGTCGCAGACATCCGACGAAACAGCCACCGCCGAGCCTGCAAGCCCGATTCCCGCGGTTGCGGCGCCCAGCAAGATCGAACCAAAGCCGGCCACGAAAGGCCCGCTCCAGACGGCCTATCATGATCCCGATTTTCGTCATGCGTGGCTCAAGGATCCGGAAGACATCGCGAAGTTCCTCTCCGAGCAGGGATTCACGGTCCTGGACGCCGATGCGCTGGCCGATTGGATGAACGAGCATGTCGGCGCCGGCGCGGTCGGATCGGTGTGTGTCTTCACGCAGGACGTCGCGCCGGACACGGTCCTGGAAGTCAAGAGCAGGGACTGCCTCTTTCGCAAGTACCTCGACGCGGGTGGCCGGATCGTCTGGCCGGGCGATGTGCCGCTCTACTATCGAGGGACGCTGGGAAAGAAGGTGGAGGAGTGGGGTGGGGAAGGCCAAGCCGCCGTCCTGGACCTGCCGCCGTCATGGGCGGACTTGAAACCCAAGCCCGTCGTGACCGAATTCGGCAAGGAATGCGGGGTCACCGTGGTGGGGAGCACCGAGCGATGCCAGGCCGTTGCCGACGTGACGGTCGCGCTCACTACGGTGCGCAAGAAGTTTGCGGAGTCGTGGCTCAAGAATTTCTGTCCGCAGTTCCCCCTGAGCGGGTTCTGGCGCCTGCACGTGGGCGCTTTCCCCGGCAAGGACGCCGAGGCCAATTCGATGCTGGTGCGCGTCGCGAAACACAAGTTGGAAATTCCCAAGTAGCATGGCCCGCCCTGCATCCCGTTCCGCCTTCGGGTCACTCTTGGGCCCCCCGCGTCGGCGTGGCTGCCGCCCGCGCCCGAAGCCGTCTCCGGCAGCCGAAGCGGATCGCGCGCCGATCTCGGGGCGACGAAGTGTATCGTGTCCAGATCGCCGACGCGGTGTTCGCGCTCGATCACTGCATGAGTTCCCCAGCCTCCCGAAAGCTGTATCGCCCCTCACGTCCGACGATTACATGATCGAGCAAGCGCACGCCCAAGGCGTCCAACGCGCGCGCGATCTCCTGCGTGATCCGCCGATCCTCGGGCGAAGGGGCGGGGCAGCCGCTCGGATGGTTGTGCACGACGATGACGGCTGCGGCACGCCGCACAAGCGCCTCGCTGGCGACCTCGCGCGGGAACACGGCGGCGCGGTCCACCGTGCCCTGGCTCAAGACCCGCGTCCGGCGCACCCGGTGGCGACTGTCGAGGCATAGGACCACGAACGATTCGGCCGCTTCGCCCGCGAAGCGTGCTCGGCAGTAATCGGCTACGAGATCAGGATTCGCAGCCACACTCCCCCGGGCGGCGCGGTCTTCGAGGTATCTGGTACAGGCCGCCTTCACGGTCCTCAAGACCCGAATCACCCCGGTGCCCACCCCGAGTACGTCCTGGAGGTCGGCCTCTCCCGCATCCAAAACGCCGCCGAAGCCGCCGAACGTGGCGAGCAAGGCCTTGGCCGTGTCTTTCACATCTCCTCGTCGCCGCGCCAATCCCAGAATCAGTTCAAGTAGCTCGTAGTCGGCGAGGGCGTCGAGGCCGGCACGCTCCACTCTGGCGCGCAGGCGCTTGCGATGACCCGGGGAGGGAGGGCGGGTACGGCTCATGCGATCAGCGACAACTCAATCCAAGGACCTCGGTTCGCTCGACACCAACTGGCACCCCGGACGCTTACGCCACCAGCGGATCATTTCGATTGGCGCTCCGCTCCCAGACGTAGTCGTACACCCGATTCGCGACGGCCTCGGTCTCCTCGTCGTTGAAAGGGGGCCGGGGTAGCGACGCCCACAGGTTGTCGAGAATGAACGTTCTGACCTGCGCCTGGGTCGTCGTATTCTGCGTCCAGTCGTGCATGGGCCGAAGCAACTCGCGCAGCGATGCCAGCAGGCCCTTGCTCGCCTGTTTCAGCCGCTCGCGATCGGCCTTGGTGATGGTCTCCTTGAACAGGAGATCGAAGAGCGCCAGTTCGCCCTCGCTGAGGCCCTCTTCCGCGGCCCGCCGCTGCTCGGCATCCAGGCCGACGGCGAGTGTGACCAGCTTTGCAAACGTCTCTTCTACGGTCGCGCGATCCTTCTCGCAATTGTAGTCCGCGACGATCTCCTGGTACTTCTTGTAGTAGTCCATCCGCGTCGGATTCCGGGCCAGCATCTGCGCGAGCTTCTTCTCGACGAGCTCGCGGATGTCCTGCAGAGCCGCGTGCTTCTGCCTGACCTTACCGGCGAATTCACTCCGCAGCTTCTCGAAGTCGATCTGGCTCAAGTCCACCTTGAGCCCTTCGGCGTGGTCCTCGCCGGGAAGCGAAGCGCGGATCGCCTCATTGACGATCCGGTGCAGTTCCTTGAGCACCTCGGTCACGTCGGCGTTGTCGCGCTTCTCCTGGAGCTTCTTGTAGATGGCCTCGATGTTGTCGTGCCGTTCCGCGAAGGCGATGGGGCTCGGCTCCATCAACAGCGCCTTGAACAGGAGGAACACCTGGCGCGCCATGATCTCGAACCGGCGCTTGGCCTCGTCCGAAGTGTAAAGCGCGTCCACGCCGTCTCGCAATGCCTCGATACGCGCGAAGCCCGTTGCGCCGCGCAGTCGCGCTGGATCGAACCCGAGGCCCCGAAGGTGGATTTCGGTGGCCTCGATGGACTCCCGTAGGGCCGGCACCAGTTCCTCCAGGGGAGCCACGATCCCGCCACCATCGCCGGCCTCTTCCTCGTCCCCGAGCGCGTACTGTGCCAGCGCCTCGCGAAGGCTCTTGAGCATCCCATTGTAGTCCACGATCACGCCGCATTCCTTGCCCGGGTAGATGCGGTTGGCACGGGCGATGGCCTGCATCAGATTGTGGGCCTTCATCGGCTTGTCGATGTAGAGCGTTGCCAAACATTCCACGTCGAAGCCGGTCAGCCACATCGCGCAGACGATGGCGATGCGAAAGGGATGCTGCGGATCCTTGAAGGCGTCCTCGACGTCTACGCGCTTGCCGTCGGGGGTCTGGAAGCCCTTTTTCATGACTACGCGATGCGGGATGATGTCGAAGCCCCAGCGCTGGAAGTCCCGCACCTCGTTCTGCGCTTCGCTGATGACGATCTCGATCAGGGCATCTTCCATCCACTGCGCACGACCGCGCAGCTCCTCGACCTCCTTGGCCAACCGTTCCCTCGCGTCTGCGTCAGCCATCGACATCCGCTCCGCATCCTTCGTGCCGAGGAGGGCCTTGACCCGGGCGAGTGTAGCCTTCCAGCGCGGCGCGATGCGCTGGGACATTCGCGCGCAAGTGACCTTGTCGATGCACACGAGCATCGACTTGCCGGTTTGCCAGCGGGTGGAGCAGTGCTCGACGAAGTCGTCGGCCAGCTTGTCCAGGCGATCGTCTGCGGTGATGATTTCGTAGTCCTTGCCGAGCAGCATCTCGAGCAGGGCCGTCTGGTCCGGGTCGAGATCGGCCTTGTCGATTGCCTCGGCGATCCGGTCGTTCAGGTCGAGCTGGGCAATGCCCAGCTTTTCGCCGCGGCTCTCGTAGACCAACTTCACCGTGGACTGGTCTTCCTCCGAGCGTTTGAAGTCATACCGCGAGATGTAGCTTCCGAAGATGCGTCGGGTCAACTCGTCGTGCTTGAAGAGCGGCGTCCCGGTGAATCCGATAAAGGCGGCGTTCGGGAGCGCGAGGCGCATGTTGCGCGCGAACCTCCCGGCCTGGGTACGGTGCGCCTCGTCCGAGATGACGATGATGTCGTCGCGCGTGCTGTACGGCTCGAAGACGGGCTGATTGAACTTGTGGATGAGGCTGAAGACGAAGCGGTGATTCCCGCGCAGGGTTTCCTGAAGCTCCTTGCCGGAGCGGGCGCGCGGCGTATTCTCATCGACTACGCCGCAGCCGATGAACGTGCGCCGGATCTGCTCGTCCAGGTCTTCCCGGTCCGTCATCACCAGGAACGTGAAATTGCCGGGCACGAGCCGCCGTACCTTTTCCGCGAAGAACGCCATCGAGTAGGACTTGCCGCTGCCTTGGGTGTGCCAGAAGACGCCCAGCCGCCCGAGGTCCGGGTGCGCCCGTTTCAGTAACGGGAGTGGCTCACCCCCCGGGCCATCGCTGGGTGCCATCGCCGTGTAGACCGAGTCGGCCGGCGGTGCCTCGGCAACGTGGCGTCGCTCCCGCTCTGGAATGCGGTACTCGATCACCCGCCTCTCCGGCGGGAACTCCCGTTTCAGTTCTTCCTGCCTCAGGACCGCGGCCACCGCGTTGTTCACGCCGAGCACCTGGTGATTCCGCGCCACGATCTTGCGCATGCCCCCGGCTCGGCTGTCATCGAACAGGATGAAGTGCTCGACCAGGTCGAGGAGGCGCTCCTTGGCCAGCATCCCGTTCAGCAATGCCTCGGCGTCCACCCGCCCCTTGCCCTGCTCGGAGGCGCGCTTCCACTCGACGAAGTGGTCCCACTTGCTGGTGATCGAGCCATAGCGGGCCCGGTCGCCGTTGCTCACCACAAGAAACGCGTTGTGGTGAAAGGCTTGGGCGATGCTGGTTTCGCCCAGGTAATCGGTGAGGTTGCCGTCGAAGCCGGCGCGGATGTTTCGATAGACGGCCTTCAACTCGATGAACACCAGCAGCAGCCCGTTGACGAAGCAGACCAGGTCGGCGCGCCGGTTGTAGTGCGGCACGCGCACCCCTTGGATCTTCAGCTCGCGTACGGCCAGGTAGCGGTTGTTGGCGACGTTGCGAAAATCGATTACCTGCGCCCGTGCGTGTCGTGTCGCACCGGCAGCGTCGTGCCACTCGACCGGCACGCCGGTGCGGATGAAGCCATAGAACTCGCGGTTGTGTTGCGCGAGGGAACGCGCGAAGTCGATGCGGGTGAGTTTCTCGAGCGCCTGCCCCCGCGCGGAGGCCGGGATGCCCGGGTTCAGGCGCTCCAGCGCCGCGCGCAGGTCTCGCACCAGCACGACGTCCCGCTCGGACATGCGCCCGAGCGTGCCGTTCGGCCCGAACGTCTCGGCGCTGTGCGCGTAGACGATCTCCCAGCCGAGCGCCTTCTCGAGATGAGCGGCGAATGTCTGCTGGACCAGGCGGTCTTCGCTGTTGATGTTGGTGATCATGGTCTGAAGAGTCGTTGCTGAAGTTCGTGCGGAATCGGGAACACGCCGACGATGACCCAGGGGTTCGGCGCGATGAAGTGAAACTGCTGCGTGGTGCCGAGAAAGAAGTGCAGGTCCTTCTGGAGAAACTCCTCGAGGTACTTCTGCCGCACCTTGCCGAGGGCGCGCTGTTCGTCGCCGTCACATGACCTGAGACAGTTCCAGTAAAGCGCGCCTGCCTCCCAATCGAGAACCTGTAGTTCGCTCACACGGCCGGCGGCATCCTCGAACTTGTAGGAGAAGCTGTACGGGAGTTTGGCTATGACCTTGAAAGTCTCCCTCCAGTCATTGTCCTCGAACAATTGGAGCTGGCTGTATCTCTCCCGCATCTGGCGGACGCGGTCAGGGTCCCATTCGCGCTCCTCCTCCTCCCAGACGAATTCAAGGATGCGGGAGGGTTTGAACACGGCCAGGGACACGGTATTGGCCTTTGCGCCCGCGATCAGTTCATCGAGCCGAGTGTATACTTTCGCGGTTTGTAGGAGGAGCGTACGTCGCTCCCGCCACTCATCTGCCGTGCCAACGTGATCGACGCGCCGAAGCTCGGCCACGTCAGCGGGGCGAAACGTCTCCGGTCTCGGGTCGGTCGTGTTGCGGATGAGCCTGCATTCCAGCCAATCGAATTTCTTGTACTGCTCCTCTTGGTCGAGGCGGCGAAACGGCACCGGATACATCCGCACCCACGAGCCGTCGGGCCGAACCCCCGCCGTGCAGACCGTCTCGCCGTACTTTCGCGAGAGCGTCGGATACGTCTTGACTGTGATGAGGATTCGTTCCTTGTCCATGACCCCCTCAGAGATGCTTCGGGGCAAAGTGCTTCCCGAACTTCTCCTCCAGCGCTTCGGCGACGCAGTGCCGGTGGCATTGCTTCGGGAGGTGCTCGTAACAGGTCAGCGCCACGCACGCATTGCGTTGAACGCAGCCACCAATGGAATCCAGGGACTCCGATTGAGTGGGCAGGTGGCGGCGTTCATAGTCGCGGAATAGCGCGTCGTAGTCGGCTTGCGAGGCGAGATTCTGGCGTCTATCCGACGCGATCCCGAGGGCCGGCAGGTGCTCGTATCGAACGCCGACGCCGTCGCATGCGTTGGCCAGGGTGCGCAGCGAGAAACCGTACTTGCGGCTGATGGCATTGCGGCGCACGTCGCACAGGATCGTGACCCCGTTTGTGATGAGCTGGTTGAGGTACCGTTCGAGCGAGTGACCTTCATAGCCGATCGTCAAGATCCCGGATGCTTGCGCGCCGGACCGGGCAGCGTCGATCTTGTCGAGCGTAGCTTGGTCGCCGTGGAGCACCCGCGTCGCGATCATACTCTTCGTCGCGTAGTACGGGAAGCGGCGGTAGGTTTCAGCGACCAGCCTATCTCCCCGGAGATCCCGGTGCTCGCGAGCGAACGTGAGCTGGCGGTCACCATCGGTTCCAGCGCTCTTGACCACATCCCTTCCTTCGGGCGTCAGTTGCCAGTGGTCGACCTCGTCGCGGAGCAGGCCGCGCTCCACGAGCTTTCGGCGGTCGGCGTACGACGTGAACGAGAATGCCCCGTACAGGTAGGGAACGAACTCGTACGGCGCTGACGCGCCATCCTCCTGGCAGCGGAGAAAGAGCAGCTTCTGGAAGTCCAGGTTGCCGACGGTTCCTCCAAGAGCATGCAGCAGAGCCAACGCAAAGCGCTGCCGTGAGCTGAGCGGAACATGGGGGAGCGTGGTCATACGTCGATCTCCCCGCTCATCAAGCGCGGCAGCAGTAGGTCGCGGGCGGCGCGGAGCTTCTGATTCTGCGAGTGCAGGGTCCTTACTTGCCGAAACATCGGTCGCACGGTCTCCGTGAAAATGCCGAGGAGCAGTCCCGACGGGACCGGGACGAGGAACCTGTCGAAACAGCTCTCCTGGACACGCTGTCGTCCGGATGAACCGATCATGCTCTTGACGGCATTCTCACGGAAGTCATACGTGCGCGCCAGGCAGTAGACAGACTCCGGCGTCAGACGCCTTGAGCGAAGAACGATGAACTCGGTTGAACCGCGTGCTACTTCTCCATCATCGTCCAGGAAATCCACGAACGCAGTCTTGCCATTCTCAAGGCATGGCGTGATTCGTGCGAAGAGCGTGTCACCGTACCTGAACTTGCTTCCGGATCGTCCTTCCCGCCGGGTTACTTGCTGAATCACCATTCTGTTGGGCGCGAGGTCGGCCATCTCGACCGACCAGTGCTCGGCTTCATCGGAGAGTTTCGTCGATGGGTTGATGTCCACTGCGTCCGGCGTTGGAACTCGCTCCCACCCTCCGGCACGCCGTTGGTGATGCGGGTGTGCTCGTGGCCTGGGAAGCGGAGGCGGACGAACCACTCACGGTAGAGCTGCCGCGCCGCCTCCTCCAACAGCGACATCCGCCGTCGGTTGTTCTCGATCAGGTCGTCGTAGGCGGAGAGGATGGTGGCGATGCGATGCTGAGTGCCAAGCGTAGGGTAACTCAACGGGAGATCGGCGACTATTGTTGCGCTCAGATTCAACATGGTCGTGCCAATGGCATGCTGCTCCAGCCAACGGACGACCTCCTGCCCTTCCATGTAGTAGTAGAGGAATTCCGGAAGAAGACGGTTGCCATCGAGCGCAATCTGCAAACACCCTGTTCCGCATAGCCAACCAATCTGGTCCTCTCGAACAAACGCGCGCTTCGAGATGTCGCCTCGTCGCGGAAGAACGATCGTTCTTGGCCGAAGCCGATGCCGACCGAGACGGCTCGCCGTTTCGTCCGAGACCCTTGCGACAGAGTCGGCATCCACTCGCGCATCGGCAATGTCCTTCGGCATGATTACCGGAACGCCATCGGCCACGTAGTCGGATTGATGGAGCTGAGATCCGAACGGGCCCGTTTGAATTCGCCCGCCATCCCCATCAATGACCTCACCAAGAGTCGCGGCGCTCCACCTCATCCCCCCATCTCCTCGAAGTTCTCCTGAATCCTCGCGGCCAGCGCCACCGCCTCCGTATTGAGGTCGGCAAGCTCGGTGTGGATATCGCGCAGGCTCTGCTCGAAGTCGAAGTCCGCGTCCTCCTCCGGTGGCGCGACGCCGACGTAGCGGCCAGGGGTGAGGCTCCAGTCGGCGGCCTCGATCTCCTCGCGGTCCACGACCTTCACGAGTCCCGGTACGGCCTCGAGCTCGGCCTTCGGAAAGCGGTCCTGCAGCCACGCGACCTGACGGTGGAAGTAGGCGGCATGCTTCAGCTGCTCAACGGCGGCCTTGCGCCCCTCGTCGAGCGCTTTCACCAGCCGGGCCGCGGCACGGCGGTCGTAGGCGGCTGAGATCGCATCGTCAGCGACCAGCCCGCCGCCCAGGTCCGCCAACCGTGCCGCCAGCTTGTAGAGCAGGTCAACCTGCTTGAGCAGGCCGCGGATCCCGTCCGCATGGGGATCGAAGGCCTTGCGCGTCGTGTGCTGGGCGTCGTTCTCCTCCGGCTGCGTCTTGGCGTACTTCTTGCCGAAGCCGTGCAAGCCGGCGAGGAGCTTCTTTTTGTCGGCGTCATACAGCGTGGCCGCCTCGCGCAACTCGGCGACCGCATCGGCGAGCGCCTTCTTCTGGTCGGCGTCGAGTGCAGCGTGCTTCGCCGCTATCTTGGAGAGCGCGTCGAAGCGTTCGCGCAGGTCCGCGAGCGTGGTCTCAAAGGGTGCGAGTGCCCGCGGTATCGCCGCGCTCTCCCCACAGACGCGCCCCAGGTAGTCCTTCACCAGCCCGAGGAATCGCTCCCGCTCGCCGCGATAGAGCCAGACGATCGCCGCGAGGTTCTGCATCTGCTCCGGCGAGAAGTCGTTGATCTTGCGCGTTACCTTGCGGTAGACACTTCGCGCGTCGAGCATCAGGACCTTTCCCTTGCGCTCCGCCGGCTTGGCTCGGTCGAAATGCCACAGCTCGCACGGGACGCTGCGCGTGTAGAAGAAGTTGGAGCGGATGGAAATCATCACGTCTACGTCGCCGCTCTCGACGATCTTGCGGCGCACCTCCTTTTCGCCGTGCGGGGCGCTCGACGCCTGCGAGGACATGACGAAGCCGGCGCGGCCCTTCTTGCTCAGGTAGCTCCAGAAGTACGAGATCCAGAGGTAGTTGCCGTTCGAGACCTTCTTGCCCTTGTTCACGCCCGGCAGACCGAAGGGCAGGCGCGGGTCGCCCTTGATGCGCTCGGCGTCCACCAGGTCCACGTTGAAGGGCGGATTGGCCATCACGAAATCGCACTTTCCGGGCAGGGAGTGTTCGTCCCGGTAGTAGGTGATGGCCTCGGCGATCTTTCCCTCCAGCCCGTGGACGGCGAGGTTCATCTTGGCGAGGCGGATGGTGTCGCGATTCTTCTCCTGGCCGTAGAAGACGACCTTCTTGGCGGTGTCGCCGCCCTCGTGCTCGATGAAGTGGCTGGACTGGACGAACATGCCGCCCGAACCGCAAGCCGGGTCGAAAACCACACCATGATCGGGCTCGATGACGTTGACGATCGTCTGGACGATCGAAGACGGCGTGAAGAACTCGCCGTTGTCGTGCGCCTTCTGGACCGAGAACTTGGCGAGGAAGTACTCGTAGATGCGGCCGAAGACGTCCCCCGTCGCCAGCCGGATCCGCTCGCTGTTGAACAGACGCATCAGGTCTTCCAGCACCTTCGGTTCGAAGATGCCGAAGTCCCTCGGCAGCACCCCCTGCAGCGGCGCGAAGCCGTTCTCAATGGCGATCATGGCATCGGTAATGAGCCGCGGCAAGTCGCTGCCGCTGACGGCGGCCTGCTGCATGATCCAGTCGAAGCGGGCCGGTTCGGGCAACCACAACGCGCGGCGGCTCAGGTAGTCGGCGGGGAGCACCCTGCGCTTGGGCATCCGTCCCGCGCCCTGATCCTCCGCGATCTGCCGTGCGGCCGCCTCGAAGCGGTTGGCCGCGTGGCGGAGGAAGATCACCCCCAACACCGGCATGAAGTAGTCGCTGGACGTGAGCTTCGAGTTGGCGCGCAAGTTGTCTGCGGCCTCCCAGAGGTCGGATTCGAGCTTCTCGATGTCCTTGAAGGCGTCCGTCATCCCGACTCCCTCTGGTTCTGAATAACTCCAGGCCGAACATTCGGCCGACCACCCGTGCTACGGCTGGTCTGTCAGGGGTGCGGACGGCGCGGCGCCAGCGCTCTTCCCCGCCGCGGGATCCACCGATGCCAGGTACTCCTCGGCGCTGAGGAGCACGATTCCCCGTTCGTGCAACCACCGCACGCAAGCCGGGCTCTGGGAGAGCCGGGCCCGGAGCTTGGAGTCCTGCGTGATAATCAGGGCGGCACCGTGCAATGCTGCCTCCTCGAGGACGTAGTCATCATGGATCTTCGGAGCATTGGCGACCGCGCGCACTTCGTCGGGGAGAATTGAACGCGCCGGAACCACAGGCACGATCTTGTTGATCGTCCGATCGCCCAGACGGTATTCACCAAGAATTTCGTGGACCCTCGGCACGGCTTTGGGGGAGATGTTCCCATAGGACGGCGCTTCCGCAAGTCGGCGTGCCAGCACAAGGTGATCGCAGCGTTTCGCGATGGCCTCGTACAGTGGACGAGAGTGCTCTTCTCCCCCCATCCCGAGCAGGTACATCTTGTCCACGACGACGCGTCGCTTTCCGCCCTCGAGCGTCATGCTCCGGACTCCCGAGTGTAGCGGTCAACCACGTGTTGCTCCGCCTCGCGCCAGGACTTCGGCCAGTCGGATCCGGGTTTCATTCCGGCCAGGTCGAATTCGGTGACGCGACTGGCGCCGGCCTCGGTGCGTGCGATTTCGCAGGCCGCCAAGGACCCGCGATCCAGCTTCTTCTCCCGCACCATCGCCCCGAGCGCTTCGAGCAGGTACGGGCTGTGCGTGGTCACGACCACTTGCTTGTTGGCCGCCACCGCCTCGACGAGCATGCCGGCCAAGTCCTGTTGCGCAAGTGGGTGCACGCTCAATTCCGGCTCCTCGACCAACACGCAGGTGCCGGGAGGCGCGAAGGCGAGTTCGACGATGACGGGCAGAATCTGCCGGAGCCCGCTCGACGCTCGCGGGGAGGGAAGCACGGTGGTGGTCCTCGCGTCGCGAAACGATGCGCTGACCTTGTTCACGCCGATCGCCCGCGCCACGAAGGACGAAACGCCGAAGGGCTTCAGCCACTGGGTCATCCAATTCCACTCTGTTTCGCGCTCGGAACGATCGATCGAGGCGAGGAATTGGAGGAGGGTCTCGCCGTTGGTACCTACGCCCTTTGGTGGGTCGGCCATCACCGCGTCTGGGGGGAGGTGACCCCGGGTCGAAGAGAGAAAGCGGATCTTTCCGAACGCAGCCAACGCGGTTGTCGCGAGGCGTTGCGCCAGCTTCAAGCGTCCCTGCGCAGTCGTGAAAGTCGGACAAAGTTCATTTGAAAAGGGTTTTGTCGGAGTGATGTCGACATCGAACGCCTGCGCCGACGGATACGCCAAGTGTGAGTGGTGGGAGTGCACGGGCCATTCCTGTCCGTCGAGGAACAGCGTTGTCGGAGGTGGTGGAAGGTCTAGTGTCCGTGCTCCGGTCCAGGTGACGGCGGCGTGCCAGCCGCGGTTTGCCTGCCCACATAGCAGGGTGTGGGCTAGTCTCCGGGGAACTCCTCCGACGCCGACGCACCACCCGATCGGATGTCGCGAAATCTCCTCCAGCCCAGGCACATGATTTGGGTAGTCCGCCTCGCCTAGATTCGATTCTGGCGCGGAAGCGAACAACTCGATCACCGCCTCGCGCGTCGCGTCCAACTTGTGCCAATCGGTCCTGTCCGGCACCTCGGCGGGGTGGGGGGCAAACCCCCTGAACGGCATGTCCGTCTCCACGCTGGGCGACATCGCTCGGATGGCGTCGAGCACGGTCGATTTCCCAGCCCCGTTCCTTCCGGTCAAGACGGTCAATGGCCCGAGAGCGATGTCCTGCTCGGCCTCGTCATAGCAGCGGTAGTTCTTGAGCTTTATTCGGGTCAGCATTCGCTTGCCTCACGAGGTGGTTGGAAGGAACTGCCAAGTCCCCTGGACGGGCTGGTTGAAGGCGAGGCATATCTCGACGAGAATCTCCCCGGCCAGATGTTCCGCGTGCGCAGCGTCCTGGGGGAGGGCGATTTCGCGGACCACCCGCAATGGGGAAACTCCGAGAAACCGCCGGTCTCGAGGAATCATGTCCCACGCGCGGCGGCGACTCCCGAGCGTCAGGCCCTTGACCCCGCTGATCGCGACTGCGGCGATAGCGGGGCCAGTCAGGCCGTGCGTCAGGCTGGGCGAATCTCCTCCACCAATCACATGCGCCATTGATTGGACGGCCGGGCCAGGCACTCCGAGCGTCAGGCTGTGCGAGAGAAACAACTGAAGGGCGCTGAGGACGTAGCCTTCGACAATCTCGATGTGAAGGGACCCGCTCTGGCTGTGGCGCGAGAGATCGATGCCGAATTCGAGCAAGCCCGACCGGTCCGCATGTACGTGCATGAGCGGCGCTTCGAATGCTCCGCCTGCCCATGCGTCGAAGACCTGTTGGTCCCAGCGTGTCTCCTCGAACGAGTTGGCGCCTCCGGGGATGCGTACCAAGGCCAGCTCGTCCTTGGGTGAGAACGGCAGCTTGCCCACCTCGAATTCGCGCGTGCAAATGCACACGCCCAAATGGACCTGGTCTGCGAGGGCGCGCGGAATGCCCCAGTTCCGCTCTTCGAGTCGCAGCTTCCATGCGACGGGCCCGACCGCAGCCAGTGCCTGGAACTGCTGCTCCAGCCGCGCGATGCGCTGTTCGGCTTCGGCGAGCCGTGGGCCAAGCTGGAGTGGATCCTGGTCGGGGGTCATCTGCGCTCCGGGTGACCACGCTTCGCTCGAAAGCCCATCATGAACGCGTAGGCTTGAATTCACACCTGCCGTTGCACATATCTCGCGTCCAGCATGCATCAGTTGGAGGTCGCGTGTCAATTGGTCACGCTGGTTCGCTGGTTCGTGAGGAGGTCAGCCAAGCTTCGCTTGCGCTGTGGCTCCACAGCGATGCACCGACGGCGGCGCGAGAGGTCGATCACCGTCGGTGCATGCGCCGACGGGTGGGGAGTGCGTCCAGCCCCTGCTGGGGCGTGCGCCGAGCCGGGCGGACTGCGGCGGGAGCGCTTCGGTGCGTGCACCGACGGGCGCCAAACGCGGCCACCGGCGATCGGCGCGCACACCGAACCGCACAGAACCCCTTCGACGCGCATCGCTGCGCGCCCCGAAGCGGGTGGAACGACGCTTGACTGCGTCGGTGTATGCGCCTACGGGCACGGAACGCAGGCTGTGGCGACCGGTGCGCGCGCCGAGCGGGCGCGAAGCGTTTGGCGCCGGCTGGGTCGGCGCGCGAGTCCCCCGACCTACTTCGCAGGCAGGAGCACGATCGTCGCTTTCTGGATCGTCACCGGCTCCAGAGTGGCGCCCGAGCTCGACCCGACCTTCTCGGCCGCCCGCGCCGTCTCCTGCCCCTCGGTGAGCTCGCCGAAGACCGTATAGGAGCCGTCGCACCCGGTGCACTGGTCGTAGGCGACGAAGATCTGCGAGCCCGCCGAGTCGGGCTTCTCCGTTCGCGCCATCGACAGGCGACCGAACGTGTGGCTGTAGCGCAGGTCCGTGGTGAATTCCGCAGGCAGGGACCAGCCCGGTCCCCCGGAGCCGTCCCCGCTCGGGTCGCCGCCTTGCATCATGAAATCCGGAATGATGCGGTGGAACGTCAGCCCATCGTAGAACTTCTTGCGCACCAACCAGAGCACGTGATGCACCGTATTGGGCGCGATCTCCGGAAAGAGCCGGCAGACCATGGTGCCCTTCGAGGTCTCCCAGCGGACGCCGACCCGGGTCTCTCCCGCAGGTCCGGGCAGCACGTTGACCTTTTTCACGACCGAGGACGCTCCGAGTCGGACTTCGATCGCCAGCGCTCCGGCCTGCACCGTAGGCACTTCGAGGGTCGCGGTCACCGACTGACCCCGCGGCAGGTCGTTCAGGCTGATGCCCCGATCCGGGTATCGGCGGAAGGAGAAGGACTTCGGGTCGAGCGTCACGTTGACCATCAGATTGCGCCCGTCGGGGATGAAATCGGGAACGTCTACCGTCGACTTGCCGGCGTTGGTGACCTTGAGCTCGAGCACGATCATGTCGCCGAGCGGGACGGTATCCTTCTGCAGGGACACCTCGAGGGTTTGGGCGCCCGCGGAAGCGGCGATGAACGCCGTAGCGAGGACGGCACCGAATATCGCTCCCGATCGCCGCATGGTGTGGTTGCCTCCTTCGACAGGGGAACGACGCCGAGTCTACTTGCCCGGCGGCGAATCGTCCATCTGCGCGAGCCGCCGGCGTGCATCGCGGAAAACGGCGAGAAACATCGGCCAGGTGAGCTTGCGCGTGTTGGTGTTCTGGCGGCTGCAGTGGTAGCAGTCCAGGAGCAGCCGGCCGTCGGGCAGATCGTGCGCCGCGGCGTGTGCGAAGGGATGGCGGGATAGGCGCTCTCCGTACAGTCGGAGAACCGCATCGTGGCCCACCCTGCCCTGGGCGAGGAAGATCCGGCGTCGGGGGAGGAGCGCGATCTCGCGATCGAGGAACTGCCGGCAGGCTTCCAGCTCAGCCGGGGTGGGCTTGTTCTGCGGCGGGGCGCAGCGCGCAGCGGCGGTGATGTAGGTGTCGCTCAGGACGAGCCCGTCTCCCGCGTGATCGCTCGCCGGGCGGGAGCTGAATCCGGTTTCGTGGAGCACGCGGAAGAGCCAGGCGCCGGACGCGTCCCCGGTGAACATGCGTCCGGTGCGATTGGAGCCCTTGAGCCCGGGGGCCAGGCCGACGATGACGAGGCGCGCCTCCGGGTCGCCGAATCCCGGCACCGGGCGGCTGTAGAACCCGGGCCAGCGGAAGCGGGCGACGTCCAGCCAGGCGACCAGCCGCGGGCAGGCGCGGCAGGTGACGATCTCCCGATTCAAGGCCGCGAGGGCGCGATTCGGAGCGGGTTCGGGAAGCTGCGGCGCCATTTCCGTTTTCCTGATGAACTTCCGCACGGTGCGAGCGGTACTACGCCGGAGAATCGTCCACTCGTGAGGATCCTGCCATGAACACGCGCCGGGCCGCCAATCGTCATGCATGCCATCCGAAAGCGCAGGCATTCTACGCCATGGCGCGCGCCTTTCACGCGCTTGCGCGTGGGGGATGCGGGACGGATCCGTGACGCCCTTCGGCGTCCGCGAAGTCGGCCCCGCATCCGAACGATGCGGGGCGCGTCGTTTTCGGGCACACGCAGGTCTGGTGTATCAGTCGCACTGCTGCCTGAAGAGCAGCCGGGCCCGGTGCGAGTCCGGGGGCCTGCATTCTCGGGACCATACTCACAATCGGGGGTCATCGTACAACAGGAGTACGCCGCCTTCGCAAGACGGAAATCCGGGTGCAACTCCCGGTGGCTCCACTCGAACTCGAGCGCAGCAAGGCGCCGGTCGGCCGGGCCGGAATCGATCAGATCGGAACCGGATGCGGGGTCATCGTACAACAGGAGTACGCCGCTGTGGCATGGCGGAAATTCGGGTGCGACTCCCGGTGGCTCCATTTCGCGGACGATCGAACCAGGAGGCGAGGGATGAAAGGCCGCAATTGCGCGCCGCGTGTACGGCGGCACGTTGCGAGTCGTCTCCCGGAGATTCGTCGAAGCGATTCCGGGCGTGCTGCCGAGTGGGATCGGAGGCGGGCTGTAAACCCGTCGCCTTTTCGGGATAGGGGGTTCGATTCCTCACACGCCCATGGCGGCCCCGGATGCGGGTTCCGCGGGCGGCCCCGGGGGGGCCGCGCTCTATGGTGGCCGAAGGCGAAGTCGTCGAGCCCCGTGGCTGTGGCCCACGGCGTTAGCGGGTGCGAGTCCCGTCGGTCACCCTTCGAGTCGCGCGGGCCGATGGCCCGGCCAGGAGACCGGGTCGGCTCGCGCGCGCTCGAACGCTGTGTGCGCGCGGCGATCCCGTTCGCAACGGCCCGCACGATCCCGGCGGGTTCGCCCCAGCGCCTCCGGAGGTCGAAGGCAGACGACCGGGCTTTTAACCCGGGGGTGGAGGTTCGAGTCCTCCCGGAGGCATTCGAGAACGACGGTCCCGTGGCGAAATGAGAAGACGCGGCGGTCACCCCCCATCCGGGTGCCGCAGGTTGGGGGTGCGAGTCCCCCCGGGACCCGACCACGCGGCCGTGGCGGAATCAGCAGACGCGCGAGTCTGAGGGGCTCGTGCCCGTTTGGGCGTGCAGGTGCAAGTCCTGCCGGCCGCATCCGCGAAATCCCAAGCCCGCTTAATGATCCGGGCTACCACATCCTCACTTCTAGTTCCAGATCCACGCCGGTCCGCTCCTTGACCACGGCGCGCGCCTTCTCGATCAGTGCGAGCATGTCGGCGGCGGTCGCGTGGCCGGAATTCACGAAGAAATTGCCGTGCATCGTCGAAATCACGGCGTCGCCGACCCGCACGCCCTTGAGGCCGCTCTGCTCGATGAGGCGTCCCGCGGAGTTCCCGGGCGGGTTCTTGAAAATGCAGCCCACGCTCTTGGAGGTCAGGGGTTGCGTGGCTTTTTTCTCGCGCAGGATCTCGCGGGCGCGGGCCAGCAGGGCGTCAGGATCCCCGGCCGAGAGCGTGAGCACCACCTCGGCGATGAAGCCGTCGCCCAGGTTCGATTTGCGATAAGCGAATTCCAGCCGGTCGCGCCCCCGGACCTCCGAGCTTCCGTCGGGGTGGAAGACCAGGACCGACTCCACGATCGGCCCGATGCTGCCGTACTTGCCGCCGGCGTTCATGCACACGGCTCCGCCGACGGTTCCGGGGATGCCCACCAGCGTCTCCATCCCCGCCAGGCCAAGCTCGCTCACGCGGCTGATCAGCGACGAGAGCGGGAAGCCCGCGCCCACGGTCACCCGGGGTTCCTCGATGTGCAACTGGCGCAGGTCGTGGAAGCGGATCACGGCGTCCTCGATCGGCTCGTCCCGGATCAGCAGGTTCGACCCGCCCCCGAGGGCGCGCACGGGCACGCCGTGGGTGTGGAAGATCCGGAGCATCTCCCGCAGTTGGGCCACGTCGCGCGGGGCGGCCAGGAACCTTGCGCGGCCGCCCACGTACATCGACGTGTAGCGGGCGAGCAATTCGTCGAAGCGGATCCGGGGCCGGAACGGCTTCAGGGCGTCGAGCAGGTCGGCGGCATCGGCCACGGGATTCATCTCACGCGTGCTCGAAGGGCCCGCGGCGCAGCGCTTCGGAGATCTTCCACACGTCGCCGGCGCCCATCGTGAGCGCCAGAGTCCCGGGTCGCAGGTCCGCGCCCACCCGGCGCACGAGCTCGGCGGAATCCGGAATGTGCTCGGCGCGGCCGCCTTGACCGCACACCGCGCGCACCACGTCCTCCGGGCCGACGCTGCGCCGATCGGCCTCGGTCTCGCGCGCGGTGTAGATGCCCGGGATCAGGACCAGGTCGGCAAGGGCGAGCACGCGGCCGAAGTCTTCCAGGTGGCGGCGGGTGCGCCCGTGCTGGTGCGGCTGGAATACGGCCAGGATCCGCTCGATCCCCGGGATCCGCCTTGCCGCGCGCAGCACCGCCTCGACCTCGGTCGGGTGGTGCGCGTAGTCGTCCATCAGCAGGCAGCCGTTCTTCTCCGCCAGGCGCTGCATCCTGCGCTCGACCCCGGCGAAGGATTCCAGCGCGCCCGCGGCGTCGGCCGGCGCCACCCCCGCCTGGGCGAGCGCCACGATCGCGGCAGTGGCGTTCCACAGGTTGTGCAGGCCGGGAAGCGGAAGCCTCACGGCCACCGGCCCGCACCCCGGCGGATGCACCTGCGCGCGGCCACAGCCCTCCCGCACTTCCGCATCCGCCAGGCGCCAGTCGTTGCCGGGCTCGCGTCCGAACGTGACCGGACTCGCCGCCGCTCCGTGCCGCTCCACCGCGAGGCGCACCGCCCGCCGGGTCTCGGAGTCGTCCCCGTTGGTCACCAGGTGGCCGTCCGCCGGCACCTTCGCGAGAAATTCGGCGAACGAGTCGACGATCTCGTCGAGGTCCTTGTAGTAGTCCAGGTGGTCGGCTTCGATGTTCGTCACCACCGCCACGCAGGCATGCAGGAAGTGAAAGCTGCGCTGGTACTCGCAGGCCTCGGCGACGAAGTGCGGGCCGTCCCCGACGTGGGATCCGGACCCGAATCCCTGGAGCACGCCGCCGACCACGAACGAAGGATCGCGCCCGAGCGCATGGAGCGCATGGGCGATCATCGCCGTGGTCGTGGTCTTGCCGTGGCACCCGCTCACCGCAATGCCGAAGCGGTCGGCCATCACGCGTCCGAGCAGGTCGGCGTAGCGGATCACCGTGGCGCCGCCCGCGAGCGCCCGCGCGACTTCCGGATTGCCCTCGTCCACCGCCAGCGTGCGCACCACCAACCGCGCTCCGGGGGGGACGTGTTCGGCGGAATGCCCCACCCGCACGTCGGCCCCCAGCGACCCGAGCCGGTCCAGCACCGCGGAGGGGGACGCGTCCGAGCCGGAGACCGGGAACCCGCATCGCAGCAGGCATTCCGCGAGACCCGACATGCCGCTGCCGCCGATCCCGACGAAGTGGACCGGCTGCGGCTCCGACAGGAAGCCGTGCGCCGCGGTCCGGCGTGCGTTCGCGGTCGGGGTGTGGCTCACGCGAGTGCCCCCTGCGGCGTACGGTGCGAGGCGGCGAGTTGGAGCACGATGTTCGCGACGCGCTCCGCTGCTTGCGGTCGGGAGAGGCTGCGAGCGTGGCGCGAGAATTCGGTGCGCCGGCGGTCGTCCAATAGCAGCGTATCGAGGTAGTTCTTGAACCAGCCGGGGTTCCAGTCCCGCTCCGCCTGCACGAACCCGCCCTTGTGCTTGGCGATCTCCAGCGCATTGCGGAACTGGTGGTTGTCGGCCGCGTGGGGCAGGGGCACGAGCACCATCGGGACGCCGAAGAAGCACATCTCGGCGATCGCGGTGCCTCCGGCGCGCGCCAGCGCCATGTCGGCCGCCGAGTAGAGCACGGGCATCCGCTCGAAGAAAGGGAACACGCGCGCGGTCACCCCCAACGCGGCGTACTTCGCCCGCACGTTCGCTTCGTTGTCGCCGCCGCACAGGTGCACCACCTGGACCCGGGCGGCGAGGTCTTTGAGGGCTTCGCCGTGCTGGAGGATGACCCGGTCGACGCCCGACGCCCCCTGGCTTCCGCCCATGACCAGCAGGGTGCGCTTCTCGGGGGAGAGCTCCACCTCGCGCAACGCCTGTTCGCGCGGGATCGGGATCATCTCGGCGCGCAGCGGGTTGCCGGTGGCTTCGTACAGGTCGGGCCGGCGCCGGAACCGCGGCCCGGTCACGTCCCATTGCCCGCAGATCTTGCGCGCGAAGCGGGAGCAGAAGCGGACGGCCTTCCCCGGGACCACGTTCTGCTCCAGCAGCACCAGTGGGATGCCGAACCACGCGGCCGCCAGGGCCGGGCCGACCATCGCGTAGCCCCCCAGGCCGACCATCGCCGAGGGCGCGAGCCGTTCGACGTTCTTCCAGGCGCTGTGGTAGGCCCGCATGAGGGCCGGGAACGCCGCCACGCCGGATTTGCGGAGCCCCTGAAGTCGCTGTCCCGGAAGCACCCGGTAGGGGAGGCCATACCGCGACAAATGCCGGGCGTCGATGGGGCGCTCGGTGCAGAGGAAGAACGGCTCGGCCGAAGGGTCGCGGCGGACGATCGCCTGGGCGAGCGCTACCCCGGGGAACAGGTGCCCGCCCGTCCCGCCGCCCGCGAACACGATTCTCACGCCGGTTCCTCGTTCGGGGACTCCGGGCTCTTGATCGTCGCGGGGAGCCCGGATGCTGAAGGGAGAACCGCGGTCCGGGAGCAGCTCCCGTAGACGATGCCCATGCCGATCATCAGGACCAGCAGGCCGGAGCCGCCGTAGGAGACGAACGGCAGCGAGATGCCCTTCGGGGGGAGCACCCCGGTGACCACGGCGACGTTCATCGCGGCCTGAAAACCGATCAAGAGCATCATACCCGCGGTGACGATGAACGAGAAGGAATCCGGGGCGCGAGACGCCGCGCGCCGTAGCGCCAGGATCAGCGTCGCGAACAGCCCGAGGACGAGCAGGCTGCCCGCGAAGCCGAGCTCCTCTCCGATCACCGCGAAGATGAAGTCCGTGTGCCGTTCGGGCAGGTAGAAGAGCTTTTGGCGCGACAGGCCGAGCCCGACCCCCCAGTCCCCTCCCGCGCCGAGCCCGATGAGGGCCTGCTTCACCTGGTGGCCTTTTCCCAGCACGTCCGCGTCGGGCTGGAGGAAGGTGTCGATGCGCTCGCGCACGTGGGGGAAGAGGAAGAGGGCGGCGACCAGAGCGGCCGGCAGGGCGATCGCGCCGGCGGGGAGCAGGTAGCGGAGCCGCACACCGGCCAGGAAGGAGAGGGTGAGCCCGACCGCAGCGAGGAAGAGCGCGGTACCGACGTCGGGCTGAATCAGGATCGGGATCGTGACCAGGGCGATCAGGCCGAGGGAGCCGCAGAAGCCGGCCAGGAACCGGCCGGGGAGGTCTTTCTCCCGCGTGAGCCAGTGGGCGAGCCCGAGCACGAGCGCGAGCTTGGCGAACTCGGAAGGCTGGAAGCCGAAGCCCGCGAAGCGGAACCAGCGGCGGACGCCTTTTCCTTCGGCGGCGAGACCCGGAATCAGCAGGAGGACGAGCGCGAGCACGGTGAGGCCGAGGATCCAGGGGGCCGCGCGCCGCCAGAGCCGGGCGGGCACCTGGGCGGCGAGGCCGAAGGCCCCGACCGAGAGGATGGTCCAGAGCAGTTGGCGCCGGAGGTAGAAGAAGCCGTCCTGGGCGGTGCCGCGCTCGGTGGCGACGAAGCTGCTGGAGAAGATCATCACCAGGCCGATCGCGACCAGGACGTAGACCGCGAACACCGCGAGTTTGTGGGCCTCGACGGCGTTCCGGCGGGGGGCGAAGTCCGGCTCCGCGACGGCATAGGTTGCTTCCATGGCGGTTCCCGGGCGCGGCCTCCGCGGCCGGTTCTCCTCTCGCGTCTCCCGCCGGTCCGGACGGGACTTCAGGGGGTTGCCCAGCGCGGCCTTCGCCGCAACCGACGGAACTACGGATTATGCGGATTGGCCGGATTGCACGGATTGTCCAATGGCAGAGCGTGGGATTCCTCGCAAGATCGTCGAAGATGCGACGATGTTGCCGGTGTGTACCATGGGGCGCACGCGCGGCCGAGAATGCCACTCACTGGGGCGTCCCAACCCACTGGTTCGAGGTTGATGGCGCACTAGCCCACCTTGAGAGTCGCGAGGCTCAACAGGGCGAAGATCGCGGCGACGATCCAGAACCGGATGGGGATTTTTGTTTCGTGGAGTCCGAGGAACTGGAAGTGATGGTGGATCGGCGCGATCTTGAAGAACCGGTAGTTCCATCCGCGGACGGTGATGATCTGGATGATGACGCTGAGGGTCTCGATGACGAAGATCGCGCCGACGAGGAAGAGGATGATCTCCTGCTTGGCGCAGACGGCGATCATGCCGAGGGCGCCGCCGAGCGGGAGGGCGCCGGTGTTGCCCATGAAGACCTGGGCGGGGTGGGCGTTGAACCAGAGGAAGCCCATGCCGGCGCCGACGATCGCGGCGCAAACCACGGTGAGCTCGCCCACTCCCGAGACGTAGGGGATGCCGAGGTAGCGGGAGAAGTCGGCGCGGCCCGCGAGGTAGCAGATCGCGGCGAAGGTCAGGGTGGCGATGATGATGCAGCCGATGGCGAGGCCGTCGAGGCCGTCGGTGATGTTGACCGCGTTCGACGAGGCGACGATCACGAGGGTCACGAAGAGCGGGTAGAGCGCGCCGAGGTCGATGGTTTTCTTGAGGATGGGGACGTAGAGGACGGTCACGTCGGGCATGACGCCGCGGCCGTAGTACCAGAGCTCGAAGCCCACGATCGCGCCGATCGCGATCTGGAAGCCGAGCTTCACGCGGATGCTCAGGCCCTTTTTGTGGACCGCGGTGAGCTTGATGTAGTCGTCGTAGAAGCCGACGATGCCCAGGCTGATGACGACGTAGAGCGTGGCCAGGACGAACGGGTTGAAGACGTGGGAGCAGAGGAGCGCGGCGATGACCACCGCGAGGAGGACGAAGAAGCCGCCCATGGTGGGCGTTTGGGCCTTCTTGCGGTGGAGATCGCTGAGGACGCGCGAGTCCCCCTTTTCGGTCCGCTCCCCGATCTTCTTGCGGGTGAGCCAGGCGATGACCGGCGGGCCGAGGAGGATGCAGGCGACGAAGGCGACGATGGCCGCCGCGGCGGCCCGAAATGTGATGAACTTGACCTGGGGAAAACTCTCTTGGAACAGGGTGTAGAACACGGCTGACCCGGACGACGTCGGACGGCTGCGCCGACCGCCGATCTCCGGCTCCCACAGGGCCCTACGAGACCGTCATCGCCTGGCCATCCCGTCCCGCGCTACGGCTGCGGCTGCAAGCCACGGGGCCGCGGGTGGACCTTTCCGGAAGCCGGCGCGGCGGCATCCGTGAGGATCCGGGCTAGCTCAGGGCGACGGCGGGGTGGGGGCGAAAGGCTTCCAGGATGCGCTCCAGGCGGATCTCGCGGGACCCCTTGAGGAGGACCATGTCTCCCTCGCGGGCCTCGCGGAGCAACGCCATCCCGGCCTGCTCGGAGTCGTCGAAGTGGCGGACGCGGACCCCGCGGCGCAATTGCGTAATGCGTTGGCACAGGTGCCGCGACAGCTCGCCGACGGCGTAGATGGCGTGGAAGTTGAGATCCATGATCTGGTCGGCGAGGCGCTCGTGATAGAGGCGCGCCTGCTCGCCGAGCTCGAGCATATCGCCGAGCACGAGGATCTTGCGGCCCGCGCAGGGCATGAAGGCGAATTCGCCCACCGCCAGGCGGGTCGACCGCGGGGCGGCGTTGTAGGCGTCGTTGATGAAGGTGATCCCGTTCACCGAGCTGCGCTCCATGCGCATCGGGGGCGGGGGGTAGTCGGCCAGTCGCGCGGCGATCTGGCCGAGCTCGAGGCCGAGGGAGACGCACACGGCGCTCGCGGCGAGCGCGTTGTAGACATTCCACGGCCCGAGGATGCCGTTCATCTCCACCGCCACTTCGCGGTTGATGGTGAAATTGAGCCCGCCCTCCGAGGTGGTGATGTCCGCCCCCTGGATGTCGGCTTCCTGGTAGACCCCGAAGGTGACGACGCGACACAGGCTGCGGCGCGCCATCTCCCGCGTGTGCTCGTTGTCCTGGTTGAGCACCGCGACTCCCGACGGCTCCAGACTGTGGATCAGCTGGGACTTCTCGGCGGCGACCCCATCGACCGAGCCCAGCCCCTTGAGGTGGGTCTCCGAGACGTTCGTGATCACCCCCACGTCGGGACGGGCCACACCGGCCAGATAGCGGATCTCGCCGGGGCCGTTGGTGCCCATCTCGACCACCGCGAACTCGTGGGTAGGGAGGAGGCGGAGGAGGGTGAGCGGTACGCCCACGGCGTTATTGAAGCTCTTGACCGACTTGATCCCCTGGCGGTCCTTGGACAGGACGTGGTGGATCATCTCCTTGACCGTGGTCTTGCCGTTGGAGCCGGTGACCGCGACCACGGTCGCCTGGCATTGGTTCCGGTGGTAGCGGCCGAGGTCGCCCAGGGCGGCGAGGGTGTCGTTGACCTGGATCACCCAGGCCTCGGGGAGTTGCTCCTCGGGGATGGGCCGGGAGATGATGATCCCGGCGGCCCCGCGTGCCACCGCGTCGCTCACGAAGTCATGTCCGTCGAAGTTCGGTCCCCTCAGGGCGATGTACAGGTCGCCCGGTTTGAGGCTGCGGGTGTCGGTGGAGATCCCCTTGACCGACAGGGTCTGCGCGACTCTGCGCACCCGGCCGCCGACGATCTTGGCCAGCGTCTCGATCTGTCTCTGCACGTCGTTTCCCCGCACAAGGGTCCGAAAGACTCACGCACCCGGGCTCAAGGCGGCCCGCGCCACCAGGCGGTCATCGAACGGCTTCACGCCGTCGCGGAAAATCTGGTACGTCTCGTGGCCCTTGCCGGCGATCAGGATCGCATCGCCGGGTAGCGCCGCGCGAATGGCTTCCCGGATCGCTTCCGTGCGGTCCACGATCGCGCGGAATCGGTCCGGTTGCGTCATGCCGGCGAGAATCTCCCGCACGATGGCCTGCGGGTCCTCCGAACGCGGGTTGTCCGAAGTCACGAACGCGAAGTCCCCCAGTCGTTCGACGGTGCGCCCCATGAGCGGCCGCTTCCCGCGGTCGCGATCGCCGCCGCAGCCGAACACGGTCAGGATCCTCCCCCGGGTCACCTCGCGGAGCGTGCGCAGGACGTTCGCCAGCGCATCGTCCGTGTGGGCGTAATCCACCAGCACGGCGAAGGGCTGGCCAGCCTCCACCGGCTCCAGACGCCCCCGCACAGAGGCCACGCCGGCAAGGCCGGCGACAGTCTGGTCCGGCGGGATGCCGAGCGCATGGGCACAGGCCGCGGCGGCGAGCAGGTTGCTCACGTTGTGCCGACCGATCAACCGCGTCTTCAGCTCGACCGTCCCGGTCGGAAGCCTCAGGGCCAGGCGCGTTCCCCCGAGCGAGCGATCGAGGATCTCCGCGCCGACGTCCGGGTTGCCCGAAAGGCCGTACCGCACGACCCGTGCCTTTGTCCTCCGCCCATAATGATCGGCAGTTTCGTCGTCGGAATTCAGGATCGCGGCGGACTGCGGCGACAATCCCTCGAACAGGATCCCTTTGGCGTCGCGGTACGCCTCTGGGGTTTTGTGGTAGTCCAGGTGGTCGCGGGTGAGGTTGGTGAAGATCGCCGCGGCGAACGGGATGCCGTCGACCCGGTGCTGGTGGAGCGAATGCGAGGAGACTTCCATGCTCGCGTGGCGAATCCCCTGGGCGAGCGCCTCCGCGAGGTAGGCGTGCAGCTCGGGCGGGTCGGGGGTGGTCATCGGCGCCGGGATCGAGCGCTCTCCGATTTCGTAGGAGACGGTGCCGAAGAGCGCGCAGGGAAAGCCCCCGGCCTGGAGGCACGCGCGGACGAGGGTGGAGGTGGTGGTCTTGCCGTTGGTGCCGGTGACGCCGACCACGGTCATGCGCCGGGCGGGATTCCCCGCGAGCGCCGCGGAGGCGAGGGCGAAGGCCACGCGGGTGTCGGCGACGACCAACTGCGGCACCCGCCGGGCAATGTCGAGCGGACGGGAAGCGATCACCGCCGCGCAATCGGCCCGGATCGCTTCTGCGACGAAGTGGTGCCCGTCGGCGCTGCCGCCTTCCAGGGCCACGAAGAGCGCGCCCTCGCGCACTTTGCGGGAGTCGTGGGTGATCGAGGTGACGGCCACGTCGGAAAAGTCGACGGATTGGACCCCCGCGAGCGCCTCGCGGATCTGCGACAGGCGGACATTCATGGCTGCGCCAGCTTTCGTCATCGGGTACTTTCAACCCTGTGCATTATATACCTATCGGACAGTTCTTTTTTCGTCCAAAGGGGATCCGGCGCGGGCGTTGCGGAATTTCCGGCGGCTGAACCGGGCCGATTATCCGCAGCAAGGGCACCAGCAAGCGGCCACCGACTGCCTGGGAACGCACCATGTCCAGGTAGCTTAAGACCCGGCGCCCGGCTGCTGGGCGACCTCAGGCGCGTCGGGCGGGATCTGCAAGTGCCGGAGGACCTCCTTGAGGATGGCCCCGGCGACCGGACCGACCGCGGTCCCGGCGAAGGGCGCACCCCGCGGTTCGTCGAGCACCACCACGAGCGCGACGCGGGGGTCGCTCACCGGCGCGATCGCCGCGAAGAGGGTGGCGACCTTCGAGCTGGAGTAGACGCCGCGAACGGTCTTGCGCGCGGTGCCGGTCTTGCCGCCCACGCGATAACCGGAGACCTTCGCCTTGACGCCGGTACCCGACGCCACCACCTCCCCCAGGATCTCCATCCAGTCGCGCCAGGCCGCTTCGGAGAGCAAGGGGGCGGCGGGGGCGGGGTCGGCGACTTCGCGCTCCGGGCGCCCGGTCTCCGGATCTTCGATCCGCCTGACAATACGGGGGCGAACCGGGATCCCCCGGTTCGCCAGGGTCGCATAGGCCGCGGCCATCTGCAGCGGCGTCGCCAGGATCTCGTAACCCATCGAGACGGACTTCACGGAGTCGCGGCCCCAGCGCGCGAGGGGGTGCACGAGTCCACTCGATTCCTTGGGCAGCCTGCACCCGGATGCCCTGCCGAACCCCAGTTGCTCGAGCCAGTCGTGGAGCCGCTCTCGGCCGAGTTCGAGCCCGAGCTTGCCGATGCCGATGTTGCTCGATTTCGCGATCACGTCCCGCACCGACAGCACCGAATACCCGTGGTGGTCGCGGATCGTCCGCCGCCCCTCGGTCCAGACCCCGTTTTCGCAGTCGACGCCGTCGGTGGGGGAGTGCAGTCGGTACTGGAGCACCGCGGCGACGATGAACGGCTTCATCGTGCTGCCCGGCTCGAGCGGATCGGTCACCGCGCGGTTCTTGCGGTCTTCGGCGCTGGACTGCCCGTAGCGGTTGGGATCGAAGCAGGGCCGGGCGGCGAGTGCGAGGATGTCTCCGGTGCGGACGTCGAGGAGCACCGCGCAGGCCGAAGCCGCGTGCCAGTCCCGCATCGCCTGATCGAGCGCGCGCTCGACGTGGTACTGCACGGTGGAGTCCAGGGTGAGGACCACGTCGAGGCCCGGAATGGGGGGAGTGCCCTCCTCCTCGCACAGGTCGATCCGGTTTTGCAGGGCGTCCCGGGACACCACGTGCCGGCCGGGCATGCCCGCGAGCTGCGCCTCCAGGGCGAACTCCAGACCCTCCCTGCCGGTCTCCTCGAGGTCGGCGAAGCCGAGCAGGTGGCAGGCGAGGATGCCTTCCGGGTAGGCCCGTCGGAACTCGCGGCGGAAGGAGACGCCGGGGATGCGCAGGGCGCGGACTGCGGCGGCCTGCTCAGGCGTGACCTTGCGCTTGACCGGGACTTCGCGGCGGTCGGATTCGAGGCGCTGGCCGAGGACCTCGGGATCTTCGCCGACCGCCTCGGCGAGGCGCTGGGCGGCGTCGCGCGGGTCAGAGAGCTGGCGCGGGTCGATCCAGACGCTTTCCACGGGGATGCTGATGGCCAGGGTCTTGCCATGGGCGTCGCGGATGGTGCCGCGCTGGGGCGCGACCGAAACTGTAGTGAGGGCCTGGCGGCGCTGGATCTCGAGGTACTCGGCGTGCCGCTGGTGCTGGATGCGCCAGCAACGAAATGCGAGCCCGCCCAGCAGGGCAATCAGGATGCCCGCCAACAGGTTTGCGCGAACCTGCCGGCCGCGGTAGGGTTCCATGGGTTCTCCCGGTCCTCGGGGGGCTGAGTACCGGCCCCCGCAGGCCACCTATCCATTTACGGGGACCGGTACTGAGTGCTCCGGCCGCCCGGTCCTGACCCTGGGGCCGCCTCCGGTCGTCCGCAGGGGGGCGACCGCTTGCCACTCCGGTGGGCCGATCCTTGTCGAAGGTTTCAACCCGTGCCCGGAGAGACGGCGGAGTGAGCCGCTACTGGCCGCCCTCCATCTTTTCGCCCGCTCCTCCCACCAGGTCAGCGGCGGTCGAACCTACGCGGACGACGTTGTATCCGCTGGGGGTGCCGACGTTTACTCCGAGGGCCTGGGCGCGCTCCATGAGGGACGCGCTCGACAATCCGCGCGCGACCTCCAGTTGCATGCGACGCTGCTCCTCCTGGAGCAGTCGCTTCTTCTCCCGGAGCTCGTTGATGCGATAGCCGAGCCGCCAGGTCCGCACTTGCTGGAATACCGTGATGAATCCGATCAGGGTGAGGAGCACCACGAGCATCGCCAACCGGTGGAGATCCATGCCACCCTCCTCGGAACTGCGCGGCTCCCGTCGGATGGGACGCGCGCGCTCTCCACGCCCTGCCCTGGGTCAGCCTCGCGTCGACGGGTCCTGCCCACGAGACGAGGGAAGCGGAGTCTGGTCCTTCCCTTCCCTAGATCGGATGAAGTCTGTCGCCTCCTTGCGTCCGCGAGGTCGAAATGTGTCGTCCGCGGTCTCGGCCGCAACCGACGGAACTACGGATTATACGGATTGTTCGGATTGCACGGATTGTCCAACGGCAGAAGGCGTGATTCCTCGCAAGATCGTCGAAAATGCGACGACGTTGCCGGTGGGCAATCCATCGCTGCCTCCGGAGCCCCGGACCCGGCGGAACATCGTCCATCGGGTCCGGTCGGCTCGAGGTTGAACCGCGGCTGCTTCTGGACTCACTGATTCCGTTCCGACTTTTCGGCGGCACGAAGTCGCGCGCTGCGACAGCGCGGGTTCGCGGCCTCCTCGGCCTCGCCGGGGCGAACCGGCTTCTTGGTCAGCACCTTCAGGGTGCCCGCGGCGGCTTCCCGGCGGAAGGCCTGCTTCACGAGCCGGTCCTCGAGCGAGTGGAAGGCGATCACGACGGCGCGGCCGCCGGTCCGCAGCAGGCCGGGCAGCCGCGTCAGGAAGTTCTCGAGGGCCTCCAGCTCGCCGTTGACGGCGATGCGGAGGGCCTGAAAGCTGCGGGTGGCCGCGTCGATCCCGCCCGGGCGCCCTCCGACCGCACGCCGGATGATGTCGGCCAGGCGGCCCGTTCGCACGATGGGGGCGCGGCGGCGCTCGTCGGCGATCGCGCGCGCGACGGCACGCGATCGGCGCTCTTCGCCGAAGCGCCAGATCAAGTCGGCCAGCTCTTTCTCGGGAAGCCGGTTGACCAGATCGGCCGCGGTGCCTCCGCGGGAGCGATCGAGCCGCATATCGAGCGGCCCGTCGAAGCGAAAGGACAGGCCGCGCGCGGGGTCGTCGAGCTGCTCCGAGTTGATCCCGAGGTCGAGAAGCACCCCATCGACCGCGGGGATGCCCAGATCGGCGAGGATCGCGCAGGAATCGGCGAAGCTCGCGTGTCGCGCGAGGACGCGCGGGCCCAGGCCTGAGATGCGCGCCTCGGCCCGGGCGAGGATGTCGGCGTCGAGATCGAGGAGGATGAGGGTGGCGTCCGCGCCGAGCGCCCGAGCGATGCGCTCTGCGTGGCCGCCGAGTCCCGCGGTGCCGTCAAGCACGATCCCGCCCGGTCGCGGCGCAAGCCAAGCCAGGGTCTCGTCCGCCAGGACGGGAACGTGCCCGGTCAAAAGAGCGCGGCCTTCCCCAGGAATCCGTGGCGGCGCTCCAGCAGCTTGATCAGGACCCCCAAGTCATCACAGAGGCCCAGCTCGGTGCCGGGGAACATCTTGCGGACCCGCTCCAGCCGGGCGACCACATCGTAGATTTCCTTCCGGATGTCGGTCACCCGGGCCGGGGCGACCCGGCCCTCGTCGAGGTCGACCATGAATCGCTTCACCACGTCGTACGCGTCGCGCCGACCCGCCTGCGTGTCCCTCTCCACGTTCCCCCGAGCATCCATTCCGCACCCCCCAAACATGTCGAGCATCCCCGCGACCCTCCCCTTTGACTCCTCTACCGGGACGTCAGGGCTACGGCTCCGGGCCGGCCCTGTAGAGCGCCTTGCGAAGCTGAGGTGCTTGGTGAGCCAGGCTCTGATCCACTTGCTTCCACGTCTCCACGTCCCACACCTCGATCCTGCTGAACACGCCGAGGACCGTCACATCCCGCTTCAGCTTGGCGGCCTCGACGAACCGATCCGTAAGGGTCAACCGCCACTGCGGGTCCAGCCGGAACTCCTCGGTGTCCGCCCCGAGCTTGCGCAGATACCACTCGCCATCCTCGTTTTCGTCTGCGGCGCGCTCGGCTCGCTCCCGCAGGCGCTTCATCGACTCAGCCGTGTGGAGGGACAGCCAAGTCCCGCGATTGGCGATTTCGATTGTAACGTAAACTATTTTGTCATCGGTATTTGTGCCGAAATCATCGCGGAACTTCGCGGGCAGAACGAGGCGTTTCTTGTCATCCAGTGTGTGAAGATACTGCCCGGTCAGCATGACGATCTCTGGTTGGATGCTCCCGTTTGCTCCACTTCATGGGAAAGCGTCCCATATCATACCCAGGTGAATCGTCAAGTCAATGGGGTTCCTGGAGCTAATCCGCATCGGGCAGTGGCAAAACCAACAATAGAGCGTGTTGAACACGCTACAGGTTGTGGTGGGAGATAGGCTCCCGTCGAGAGGTATGGTGGGATCGCATGGAAAAGAAAATAGTGTCTGGTGAACGGATCCGGGCCTGGCAAGATTGAAGTCGGGGAGCGTGATCGCAGGCGGGCGGGAAAGGCAGGCCGATCCGGAGGGCTGATCCATGCCTATCCGGTTCCTTCCCAAGACGGTCGCGAAGTCCCCGCGGAGGCCACACGGGTGGTGGGGGCTGGCCGTCCCTGGCATTAGTTAGCGGCAGTACCGTTGGGCGTCAACCGGATAGGCATGGGCTGATCGAGCGCAGTGGCAGACCGGTGGCAGGAAGATCTTGGTAACAGCCCGCCTTGCGTTCCGGTCCGAAAGCGCAGCGGGGCCCGCGACCTGGTCGCGAGCCCCGTTCCGTTCGGCGTCTTGCGCGGTGCGCTGACCGGTATTGGGCCTAGCCCGACTTGGCCTGCGGGAGGAGGAACTTGGTGGCGGTGAGCGAGTTCCCCTTGTCGTTGTACTCGAGGCGGTCGACGCACTTGAGCATCAGCATGATGCCCAGGCCGCCGAGCTTCCCTTCCTTGTGGCGCTCGCGGGCGGCGGTCAGGGCGTCGCCGGCCTTGCCCTTCTTCACGTAGCGTTGGTGGTCGAAGCCGTTCCCCATGTCCTTCACCATCGCGGTGATCTTCTCGCGGTCGAGCAGGTAGAGGATCTCGATCTTCTTGTCACGGCGATATTTGTTCCCGTGCTGGGCGGCGTTGCCGATGCCTTCGCGGAAGGCCGCGCTGAGCGCCACCTGGTCCTCTTCGCGCAGTCCGCTGGTCTCGAAGAGCTGGTGGCCGAGCTCGTTCGCGGCCTCGATCCAGACGTCCTCGGTGGGGAACTGGAAGAGCACCTGCTGCTCGAAGATCGCCTCCTCTTCCGCCGAGCGGACGAGCTCGCTGTCCGCGATATTGAGCAGCTTGCGGATCTCGAAGGGCTGGACGATGTGCTCGTCGCCGCAGACCATGAGTTCGGTCGGGCGGTCCAGGTTCATGCCCTTCGGGAAGATGATGATCAACGGGATGTGGCTCGTGTCGCGGTTGCCCTTGAGCTCGCGGCAGAGCGACTGGAACTTCGGCACGGTGGAGTCGAGGATGACGAGGAAGGTGCCTTCGGCATCCATTTTCTGCCTGGCCTCGTCGACGCTGATCGCGGTGGCGAGTTCCCAGCCGGCGCGCTTGAAGTAATACTCGAGCGTCCGGGTGAAGAAGTCGCGCTCGGGCACGACCAGCAGGATGGTCGAGGCGCGCGAGGCCTCGATCTGATTGCGCAGATCGTCGGTCACGGTGAGCGAAGCGCCGGCCAGGTTGGCGGCACCGGTGAACTTGAACGCCTTCTTCGGGGCGGAGATCAACTTGTGGCCGCGCTTGGGATCCTTGATGATCTTGGCCTTGTCCTTGGCCACGGAGAACGTGCCCACGCCCTCGAGTTGGAGCTCGCCCGCACGGAGCAATTGGCCCTTGAGCGTGGAGAGGAAGCTCCGCACCATATCGCGTGCTTCGTCTTCGGGCATGCCCGCGCCGGCCGCGATGGCTCCAGACAGCGAGTCGAGCATCACGCTCTCACCGCCGCCCGTGGAGAGCGTGCCCAAGTCGCCGAATTGGACGGCTTTGGAAGCGCCCAGGGAGTCCTGCACCGCCGTCGCCATCCCGGCGAGGAACTTTCCGGCCTTCTCTTCGTCGGACTCAGAAAGAGTCCTCACGAGGTCGGCCCGCGTAAGCGATCTCATCACCGCCCCTTTCCTGGATGGATCCCGTCTCTCCTCCCGCGCCCACTCAGGCGCGCCCAGCCGGGCGCACTCTGTTCGCTGACCGTTGCCTGCGAATCATGGACTACAAGAGCACGACTTCGCCGAACCTATCGCCGGTCGAAGATCCACCTGCCAAACCGCATCGAGGCCCCTTTCGGCCCCGGGTGAGCCGTCTACCAGACCCATGACCGGCGGATCGCGCCCGACTTGACCCTCATGGCGCAACCGGTCAAAGACGATTCACCGATTCGGCATCACCGATACCGGTGTCGAAGCGCCCGCCAACCGCAGGCGCTCCCCGTCTAGACTTCTACTCCCTTCGCCGCGAGTTCCTCGGCCTTCCGGCGGAGATCCGCCTCCGTGATGATCCCCTTCTCAATCAGAAGCGGGATCAAAGCGCGGCGGAGATCCGTCTGCGAAAGGTCCTCGACCTTCGGTGCCGGTTTCCCGACCCCCAAGCTCGCGGAGAGATCTTTGAGCAATTGTTCTTTCGATTTCGGCCCCGAGGGCTTGCTCGGCTCTTCCACCTGGAAGGCGTTTGAAAGCGCTCGCGTGATCGCGGCGCGGGAGGCGAGCTGCATCTCCACCTTGTGCCCGGTGGCGAAGGCGATTTTCTCGCCCGCGCTCAGGTCGGTGGGGTCGCTGGTGGCGACCACCAACACGCCATCGCGGAACGCGATCGGCACCACCTGTTCGTCTTCCAGCAGCTTCCGCGGAACCTTCTTGATCAGGTTCTCGGCCAGGAACATGTTGTCGAGATCGGCAACCGACATCCCGACTTTCTTGGCGATGAAGTTCGTCAGCCTATCGTCGGCGATCATCCCGAGCTTGACGAGAATCACGCTCAAGGTGCCGCCGGTGGATTTGCAGAAGTCCATGGCCGTGTTGAGCTGGGCTTCCGTCAGAAGCTTCTCTTTGACGAGCATCTCGCCCAGTTTGCTCTTGGTGGCCATGGTTCACCACGCTCCTTCCAAACACCCTCACACGCGCCGCGTCCCGCGGCTCGCGGACGGGATGCTCGGTCATTCTACCGTTCCCGCGAGAGCACCTCGCCGTCCCAGATCGTGCCCGTCTATAGGTTTATGTAGTGCCTCGCGACCTCTGCCCCAGACGTCCGCATACTACTTGGGCAATTCGTGGCTGTCAAGGTTTTTCGGTTCGTTTTTCGCTATGCGATTTCAACGCTGGCGGCCCTGAAACGTCCCCGCCAACGCCTCCATCACCCGCTTCACCGAGGCGTCCGCCTCCTCTCCCGTGAGCGTCCGGTCGTCGGCCCGGAACGTCAGCCGAAACGCCACCGACTTCTCCCCGGGCCCGATCCCTTTCCCCCGATACAAGTCGAAGAACCTCACCGCCTCCAGGTGCTCCACGCCCGCGGAGCGCACCCGCTTCTTGATCTGCTCCCAGGTCACCGCCTCCGGGAACACCACCGCCAGGTCCCTCGTGACCCCGGGGTAGCGGGAGAAGGGCCGATAGCGCCGCTCCAGGTCGGCTGACCCGAGCAGCGCCCCGAAGTCGGCTTCGAGCACCGCTACCGGCTGCCGCAGCCCGTACTTCTCCATCATCCGGCGATCGATTTCGCCAATCACGCCGATCGGCCGTCCCTGTAAGCGCACCTGCGCCGAGCGGCCCGGAGCCAGTCCCGGAAGGTCGGCCGCCTCGAGCCCCCACGCACCCGCCAGGCCGAGCCGTTCCAGCAGCACCTCCCAGGCGCCCTGGAGCGCATGGAACCCGGCCCGGTCGAGGAGCGAGACCAACGCGACTTCCCCGGGCTCTCCCCCGGCAGCACGGACATAGGCCTGGGCGATCTCGAAGTAGGCACCGCCCTCCTCGGCGTACCCTTCGTTGGTGCAGGCGATGCGCAGCATCGCCGGCACGAGGCTGCGGCGCAGGTGCTTCTCGACGCCGCCCTGGGGGTTGAGCGCGGCCACCGCAGGGTCCTTCGACCAGAAGGGGAAGTCGTCGATCTCCTCGGCTTCGGCAAAGCTCGTGGTCAGCACCTCGCGAAGCCCGCAGCCGACGAGCGCCGTGCGGGCGGCCTTGCGGACGAAGTCGATCTTGCCTTCGCGGGCTACGGTCATGCCGATCTTCGGGCTCGCGGGGATCTTGTCGTAGCCGTGGATCCGGGCGATCTCTTCGATCAGGTCCTCCTCGATCGCGAGGTCGATGCGTGAGGACGGAATGCGCGCGACGATTTCGCCCGCGCTGCCCGGACGCGGCTCCAGGCCGAGCCCGGCCAGGATGCGTTGGACGGCGTCGGCCCCCACCGCGAGGCCGAGGATGCGCTCGAGGCGGGGCAGGCGGAGGACGACGGTGCGGGTCTCGGTCTTGGTGTGGTTCAGGTCGACCAGGCCGCCGTCGGGGACGCCGCCGGCGAGGTCGGCGATCAGCTCGGCGGCGCGGCGCGAAGCCCAGACGACGCGCTCGGGGTCGACTCCGCGCTCGAAGCGGTAGCTCGACGCGCTCGAGAGGGCAAGCCGTCGGCTGGTGCGGCGGATCGAATGGGGATGGAAGCACGCACTCTCGAGCAGGAGGTCGGTGGTCCGCTCGACGACTTCGGTCTCTTTGCCGCCCATGACTCCGGCGATCGCGACCGGAGCGTCGCGGTCGGCGATGACGAGCATGTTCGGTTCGAGCGCGTACTCGCGGTCATCGATGGCGCGCAGCTTCTCGCCCTTGGTGGCGAGGCGAATGCGCAGTTCGGGCCCGCGCAGGCGGGCGAGGTCGAAGGCGTGGAGCGGCTGTCCACATTCGAAGAGGACGTAGTTGGTGACGTCAACGACGTTGTTGACCGGCCGCAGGCCGATGCCGGTGAGGCGGCGCTGGAGCCACGCCGGGGAGGGCCTGATCTGGACGCCGCGGATCACGCGGCCGGTATAGCGCGGGCAGCCGGCCGGGTCCTCGACGCGGATCGGCACCTGGTCGTGGTGGCCGACGATGGCGAGGGCGAGCTTGAACGCGGGCGCCTGGAGGGTGCCGCCGACGAGGAGGGCGACCTCGCGGGCCACGCCGATCAGGCCGAGGCAGTCCGGCCGGTTGGCGGTCAGCTCGAGCTCGAAGCACCAGTCGTCGCCGGCCTGGGTGACGCCCTCCACCTTGATCCCCGCGCCGGTGAGGAGCGCGGAGAGGCGCTCCGGGGAGAGGGCGTTCGGGCAGTATTCCTTGAGCCACTCGTCGGTGAATTTCATGGGGCAGCGACTCCTGGGATGGGCCGGGTTGCGGGTCTGCTGGAGGATGAAGCGCGGCCTCCGCCGCGAGAGAGAGGGACCGAACTACGGATTGCACGGATTGGACGGATTACACGGACAGCACCGATTTCGCCCGAGGGGGAACGGATCGACCTCAGAACTGCGCGAGGAACTTCGCGTGGTTTTCGGTGAGCAGGCGGATGTCGGTGACGCGGTGCTTGAGCATGGCGATCCGCTCCACGCCCATGCCGAAGGCGAACCCGGTGTACTTCTCCGTGTCGTAGCCGACGTTCTGGAGCACGCGCGGGTGGACCATGCCCGCGCCGAGGATTTCGATCCAGCCGGACTGCTTGCAGGCCGGACAGCCGGGTCCGCCGCACAGGAGGCAGGAGATGTCGACCTCGGCGCTCGGTTCGGTGAGGGGGAAGAAGGACGGGCGGAAGCGCATCTCGACCTTGGCGCCGAAGTAGTCCTTGGCGAAGATGGCGAGCACGCCCTTGAGGTCGGCGAAGCTGACCCCCTCGTCGACCATGAGGCCCTCGACCTGGTGGAACATGGGGAAATGGCTGGCATCCGCGGTATCGGGACGGAAGACCTTCCCCGGCACCGACACGCGCAGGGGCGGCTTGCGTTGCTGCATGGTACGGATCTGGACCGGGCTCGTGTGGCTGCGGAGGAGCCACGGTCCGCCGAGGTAGAAGGTGTCGAACGCGTCGCGGGCCGGGTGATCGACCGGGATGTTGAGCGCCTCGAAGTTGTAATAGCTCTTCTCGACCTCGGGGCCGTAGATCGGCTCGAAGCCGAGGCGGGCGAGGATCTCGACGATCTCTTCCATCGTTTGGTAGACGAGGTGGGTGCCGCCGACGCGCGGGCGTGTGCCGGGGAGGGTGATGTCGAACGTGGTGTCGCGGGCGACGGCGGTCGCGCTGCTGCCGATGCCGGCGATGCGGCGGTCGATGACGGCGGAGACCGATTCCTTGACCTGATTGAGGAGTGCGCCGGCGGGGCCTTTCTCCTCGGGGGGGAGCGTGCCGAGGCGGGCGAAGAGGTCGCGAAGCCGGCCCTTGCGGCCGATCCACTGATTGCGGACCGACTCGAGGGCGGCGTGGTCTGCCGGTGCGGCGGCGACGGAGGCGAGCGCCTCGCGCTCGAGGGCGGCGGCGTCGTCGGAGAAGTTCGTGGTGCTCATGGTTCGGATCCCTGCCCAACAAAGAAGCCAAGAAGCCCGTCCCCGGCCTCTTGGCTTCGCGTGCGGATTTCGTTCGGTTGCGGGGTTCGCGGCTACGCGGTGCCCTTGGCGAGGGCGGCGAGCTTGGCAAACGCGCCCTCTTCATGGGCGGCCAGGTGCGCGAGCACCTTGCGGTCGAGCAGGATCTTGGCCTTCTTGAGCGCGCTGATGAAGCGGCTGTAGCTGATGCCGTGCGCTTTGGCGGCCGCGCTGATGCGCGTGATCCAGAGCGCGCGGTAGTCGCGCTTCTTGAGCTTGCGGCCGACGTGGGAATACATGCCGCCCTTCTGCAGGGTCTCCTTGGCCAGCTTGGTCTGGCGGCTGCGCTGGCCCTGGAAGCCCTTCGCGGCCTTGCGGATTTTCTTGATCCGCTTGTGTCGCGGAACCGAATTCTTGACTTTCATGTTCGTCAGCTCCCGGTGAAAAAATCGGAGAATGGAAGCGGGCGCGCGCCCGGGGCCCGGGCCCGCACCGTGGGTCGCGGACTAAGCCAATTTGAGCCCGAGGGCCTTGCGGAGGTTGCGCTGCTGCTGGCCGACCACGGCCGCCGATTTGCGCATCTTCCGGCGCAGCTTGGAGGGCTTGCCGGACAGCATGTGGCGCCGGCCGCAGCGCTGGCGCCGGACCTTGCCCTTGGAGGAGACCTTCAGTCGCTTGAGGAGCCCTTTGCACACCTTGCGCTTGCGATTCATGGGTCGCTCCCTTGTTACTTGATGGGCATTTCCTTGGGTGACAGGGTCGCGGTCATGTGCGACCCCTGCATCATCACGCGCTGCTCGACCTTGGCGATGTCCTCGAGTTGCTTGATCACCCGGTCCATGATCTCGCGGCCGATGTCCTTGTGGGCCAACTGGCGTCCGCGGAAGACCATGTCGATGACGACCTTGTCTCCCTTCGAGAGGAACTCGCGCGCGTGTTTCACCTTGGTCTCGACATCGTGCTCCTCGGTGATCGGTCGCAGCCGGACCTCCTTGACGTGCACGACATGCTGTTTCTTCTTCGCCTGCTGTTGCTTCTTGCGCTGCTCGTATTTGAATTTGCCGAAGTCGAGCAGCCGGCAGACCGGCGGATCCGCATCGGGGGAGACCTCGACCAGGTCGAATCCCTTCTCTTCGGCGAGGTGCAGCGCCTCCTGCGTGGTGATCACGCCGGCCTGGGCACCGTCCTCGGAGATGAGGCGGACCCGCGGAACGCGGATTTCCTGGTTGATGCGAAACTTCTTCTCGGCTATTGTCGTCACCTCCACTCGGCGATTTGGGACTCGAGCTTTGCGATCAGCTCGGGGACGGCGACTGCGCCGAGGTCGCCGGCCACCCGTTCGCGAAGCGATACCTTCCGCGCCTGAACCTCGCGGTCCCCGATCACCACCATGTACGGGACCTTCTGCAAGCTCGCGTCGCGGATCTTGTGATTGATGCGCTCGTTGCCCTCGTTGAGCTCGACCCGATAGCCCTCGCGGCGCAGCTCTCCGGCCACCTCGCGGGCGAAGCCGTGCTGGGCGTCCGCGATCGGCAACACGCTCACCTGCACCGGCGCGAGCCAGAGCGGGAACGCGCCGCCGTAGTGCTCGATGAGCACCGCAAAGAAGCGCTCGAGGGAGCCCATCAGGGCCCGGTGGATCATGTAGGGCCGCTGCGCCTTGCTCTCGTGATCGATGAAGCTGATGTCGAACCGGCGCGGCAGGTTGAAATCGAACTGGATGGTCGAGCACTGCCATGCCCGGTTCATGCTGTCCTTGATCTTGAGGTCGATCTTGGGGCCGTAAAAGGCTCCGCCGCCCGGGTCCATCTTGTACGGCAGGCCGACCTTGTCGAGCGCGGACTTGAGCGCGGCCTCGGCCTTGTCCCAATCGGCGACCTCGCCGACGTACTGTTCGGGGCGGGGCGACAGGTAGATCTCGTAGTCCTTGAAGCCGAACATCTTCGCCCAGTCGATCGCGAACTGGAAGGTGCTCACGATCTCCGGCTCGGCCTGGTCCGGAGTGCAGAAGATGTGCGCGTCGTCGATGGTGAAGCCGCGCACGCGCTTGAGCCCGTGCAGTTCGCCGGACTTCTCGAAGCGGTAGACGGTCCCGAGCTCCGCGATCCGGATCGGCATCTCGCGGTAGGAGTGGAGTCGCGACTTGAAGATCATGATGTGGCCCGGGCAGTTCATCGGCTTGACGCGATAGTTGCGTCCGTCGATGTCGAGCGGGGCGTACATCAGCTCGGAGTACTTTTCCAGGTGCCCGCTGATTTTGTAGATCTCTTCGCTGGCGATGTGCGGGGTGAAGGCGAAACTGTAGCCGCGCTTCAGATGCTCGTCACGCCAGAGGTTCTCCATCAGCATCCGGATCATGGCGCCCTTGGGGTGCCAATGGATGAGGCCGCCACCGACCTCCTCGTGGATCGAGAAAAGGTCGAGGTCCTTGCCCAGGCGCCGGTGGTCGCGCTTTTCGGCCTCCTCGATGTTCTTGAGGTAGGTGTCGAGGTCGTCCTTCTTGAAGAAGGCGGTGCCGTAGATGCGCTGGAGGACCGGCTTCGACTGGTCACCCTGGTAGTACGCGCCGGTGACATTGAGCAGCTTGAAGGCCTTGATCCAGCCGGTGCGCGGGATGTGGGGACCGCGGCACAGGTCGGTGAAGTCTCCGTCTTTGTAGAAGGAGACCACGGGCGACTCGAGGCCGCCGAGGATGTCGACCTTGAAGTCCTGCTTGCCGTCCCGCGCCCATTGGAGCGCCTGCTCCTTGGGCATCTCGGCGCGCTCGAAGGGGTAGTCGGCCTGGACGATCTTGGCCATCTCGGCCTCGATGCGCGGGAGGTCGTCCGGGGTGAAGCTGCGGCCGATGTCCATGTCGTAGTAGAAGCGGTCCTCGAGGGCGGGACCGACCCAGAAACGGGCGCCGGGGAAGAGGCGCTGGACGGCTCCCGCCATGACGTGGGCGCAGGAGTGGCGCAGGACGGCGAGGGCGGCGGGATTCTGTTCGGTGAGGATCTCGAGCCCGATGTCGCCGTTGAGCGGCCAGGAGAGGTCGCGCACCTCGCCGTCGACGCGCGCGGCGACCGCGGCCTTGGCGAGGCGGGGTCCGATCGCCTGGGCGACCTCGGAGGCGCGCACCCCGTCCGGCATCTCGCGTACGCTCCCGTCGGGGAGCTTGATCCTGGCCATGACGACCGTTGCGTTCCCGTAAAAAGCGGGGGGAAAAAAAAGACTTCGACAGGGCCCTCGAGCGGCAGGGGTCGAGGCGGGTTCTGCCCGCAATCCGCGCGCGCTTACGAGAGGGTCATGTCAAAGTCTCGTCTCGTTCCAACCGGTGGCGGCAAATAAGGTTCAAGAGATTATGCCGGCGACTGTGGGGGTGTCAAGCGAAATCCCGGACGCGCCCTCCGGCGCTCGGCATGGCGGCGCCCAGGGCCGGAGGTTCCAAGTACCGGTCCTCGCAGATGGCTGGCCCATCGGCTCGGCGCCAAGGGGACCGGTACTGATCGCACCCGGCCGCGCGGTCCCTTGGCGTCGGGCGGCGGATTACTTCTTGGCCGGCGTCCCCGTGTACCCCTCCTGCTCCTTCTCGAGCAGGCTGAGCTTGAAGTCGCGGCCCTGCGGCACGATCGTGATCTTGTCCTCCCGCGCCAGCCACCCGCAGGCGAAGACCGCGAGCGACGGGTCGACGCCGAGCGTCTTCGACAGGCTGGACATCAGAATTCCGGGCTGGGCGCCGATCGCGCTCCACGCTTTGCCCGCCAGCAGTCCGATCTGGTTCCTCATGAGCTCCCCCTTGTCAAGTCCAGGTCCCCCCGGCAAAATCGTCACCGGCATCGCCGGGATCAAGTCCTTGCAAGCGTTCAGCCGGGGTCCGCTGCGAGAGGCAGCAGGACCAGGACTGCAATCACGCGCTCGCCAGCCGTCTCGCGGACCACGATCCGCGGTGAGCGTTCACGGTCCGAAGGGCCGTGAACGCTTACAAGTTCCGATTCGCCGCCCCCGGGTCTTCCGGCGGCGGCGCCGGCTGGATATGCAGCTCGGCCAGATGCTTGGGGTACGCCTCCGAGGGCGCTCCGGTCATCAGGCACATGCCGCGTTGGTTCTTGGGGAACGCGATCACGTCGCGGATCGAGGGCGCGCCGACCAGCAACATGATGAAGCGGTCGAGGCCGATCGCGATCCCGCCGTGGGGCGGAGCGCCGTATTGGAAGGCGTCCAGCAGAAAGCCGAATTTGCGCCTGGCCTCCTCGTCGGAGATCCCGAGCAGTCGGAAGATCTTCGCTTGCGCGTCCTGTCGGTAAATCCGGATGCTCCCGCCCGCGACCTCGACGCCGTTGAGCACGAGGTCGTACGCGCGCGCGAAGCACTCGAGCGGCTTCTCCTCGAGCTTGTCCATGTCCTCCGGTCGCGGCGAGGTGAACGGGTGGTGCTTCGCCTGGATCGTCTTCTCCTCTTCGTTCCACTCGAAGAGCGGGAACTCGACCACCCAGACGAACTCGAAGGCGTCCTTGACGGCGAGATTCAGCCGTTCCGCGACGTGGCAGCGGAGCGCGCCGAGCGCCTGATTGACCGACTCCCGCCTTTCGGATGCAAGCAGAAGCATGAGGTCGCCGGTCTCCGCCTGCAGCGTCTGCTGGAACGCGGTGCGGTCCTCGGGACTGAGCATCTTGGCGATCGAGCCGGCGAGGGCGGCGTCCTCGACCTTGAGCCAGGAGAGCCCGGCCATGCCGTAGCCCTTGACGAACGTCGCGAGCTCATCGATGTTCTTGCGCGAAAACTGAGCGGCCTGGCCCTTGACGGTGAAGCCCTTGATCGCCCCGCCCTTGGCCGCGATCTCCTGGAACACCCGGAAGCCGCACTGGGCGGCGACCGGCGTCAGGTCGCGCAGGGGCATCCCGAAGCGGAGGTCGGGCTTGTCGCTGCCGTAGGTCTCCATCGCCTCGACGTACGACATGCGCCGGAAGGGACGCGCGAGCGGGCGCTGGAGCACGTTCTCGAAGACGGCGGCCACCGCCCCCTCGACGACGGCGATCACGTCGGACTCGTCGACGAACGACATCTCGAGGTCGAGCTGGGTGAACTCCGGCTGGCGGTCGGCGCGCTGGTCTTCGTCGCGCATGCACTTCACGACCTGCACGTAGCGGTCGAGGCCCGATACCTGAAGGAGCTGCTTGAAGATCTGCGGCGACTCCGCGAGCGCGTAGAACTGCCCGGCGAAGATCCGGCTCGGGACCAGAAAATTGCGCGCGCCGCCGGGGGTGAACTTGACCAGGAGCGGGGTTTCGATGTCGACGAAGTTCTGCTCCGCGAAGTACGCGCGCATGGCCTGGATCGCGCGGGCGCGGAAGACCAGGTTACTCTGCATCTTGCGCCGGCGCAGATCGAGGTAGCGGTGCTTGAGGCGGAGTTCCTCTCCGACGTTGACCTCGTCGGCCACCTCGAACGGCGGGACCTTCGACTCGTTGATGACCTCGACCTCGCCGGCGTCGATCTCGATTTCGCCGGTGGGAATGCCCGCGTTGACATTGCCGGCCGGGCGGGCCGAGACCTTGCCCTTGACCGCGACCACCCATTCGGCGCGGAGGGAGGTGGCAAGCCGCTGCAGATCGGCGCTGCGGGTCGGGCTGAAGACGACCTGGGTGCGGCCGTAGCGGTCGCGCAGATCGATGAAAGTCACGCCCCCGTGATCGCGGCGGTTCTCCACCCAGCCGTTGAGGATGACTTCCTTGCCTTCATCCGATTTGCGCAGGGCGCCGCAGGTATGCGAGCGCTTCAATCGCCACATGGGGCCTGACCTCCGGTCGGACGTCGTACATGGGTCCGTGGAAACCATGGGAAACCCATGTATACACGGATCGGGCGGCCGCGGTTCGCGGGCAACTTCGAGGGAGCGGAGGTTAGGTCAGATCGACGGGAAGGTCAAGGAAATCCGGGATCGCCGGGCGGGCATCGGGTAGGATGCGGATCGATTGCCGCGGATCGCGGCTGGGCGGCGGGATTCGGGCGGCGTCGCAGGAGATTCACTCGGGCGCGGCCGACCTGGTCGCGCGATTCTGCGCTCTGACTGAGAATTCCGGACCGAGCCAGGCGGAGCGCCGCACAGCCGAGAGGCGATGCGGCGGAGAGCGGTTCCGTTTGGACCGCGCCTGAGTCCGGGTTGCGAAATCGCACTCGCGGGGGATGGAGCCCCTGCGGAACCAACAGGGCCTGCTTGCGGGGGAACGACGATGTATCCGACGGGTGCTGCTTCGGGCCGACTGCCGCTCCTCGTGGCGCTGGTCGGCGGACTGGCGGCGGGCTTCTTCTGCGGCTTTTTCACCGGAGGATCGAGCGGGATCGCGGAGCCGCTCTTGACCAAGGTGGCGCCGCCGCGGGACGACCCGGCACAGGGGCAGATCGCGGAGCTGCAGGAGCAGATCCGGTTGAAGAGCTCGCAGGTGGAGCAGTACGAGGCCAAGATCTCCTCGCTCGAGGCGGAGGTCCGGAGCCGGGGGCAGGTGATCGAGAAGCTCGAAGCCGACGTGAAACGGCTGCAGGGGGCGGAGAAGAAGTGAGGTGACCTGTCCCGCCTGCGGCGGCCACCTCCTCGCGGGCGGCCGCTGTCCGCGCTGCGGGCCCGGAGCCGCCCCCCCCACGCTCGCGTCCGCGGCGCCTGGTCCGGTGCCCGTCACGGTCGTCGGCGGCGGACCTGGTACCGCCGCCTCCCCGCGCACGGGGGCTGGGTCCGGTGCGCCATTCCCCAGCAGCGACGGCGTCGCTCCCGCGTCCTCGCTCGCGATTTCCGGCGTCACCTCCGGGTCGGGGGCGCTCCCGGCGGCGACTTCGCCGGCGGCGCCCGATTCCAACGCGCGCTTCGGCCGATACCAGCTCGAGCGTCGCCTTGGGGAGGGGGGGATGGGGGTGGTGTGGAGGGCGTGGGACCCGGAACTCGGGCGCCATGTCGCCCTCAAGCAAATCCGCGGGCAGGATGCGGGAGACGCCGATGCGCGTGCACGATTCCTGCGCGAGGCCCGCGTTTCCGCACGGCTTCGCCATCCCGGGATCGTGGCGCTGTGCGATGTCGGAGAGATCGCCGGGCGACCGTACCTGACGATGGACCTGGTCGAGGGCGGGGACCTCGCGGACGGGATTCGCGGACCGCACGATGCGGCGTCGCTCCGCCGATTCGTGGCGCGGCTCGCCGCCGTCGCGGAGGCGGGGGGCCCCCCCCCCCGCCACGGGGGGCGCCCTCGC
>ORJL010584087.1_pt1 | contig 51096 bp, 55 predicted proteins | sample 1779941 | NCBI WGS metagenome assembly ORJL01 (sample SAMEA104232317, study PRJEB22302) | groundwater metagenome | biome: forest; feature: aquifer; material: groundwater | place: USA | collected 2011-08-07 | depth 5.8 m | reverse complement strand
TCTTTGCTACCCAGTTAGCCAAACTTCTTACACCGGGCAAGACGCTGCCATAGATTGTCATATGGCGTCCACTATACCTTCCCTTCATTGTTTTTTGAAGCTCTAACTGGAGGATATCATATGAACCAGCGCAAAACCTTGCTTTTGAAAAGCTTATCTGGTATATTGTACCCAGCACAAACGGGGCGGTTTTGTTGGAAAACTTCAAAAAGGAGAATTAGTTATGCTGTATAGGGCGATATTTTACGTTTCCATTTCGCGCAGCTCGCCTGGGAAGGAAGAAGGTTATGAATTTCCCGCGCATAATAACAAAGAGGCGAGACAGAGGGTCAGTCCGACTGGAGATGTCTACCAAGATGTTTTACACAATTCACCCAATCGAAATGCAGTTTCCCCAAGCGACACCTGCGTTATTCTTAGGAGTTTATTTCGGCTTACTTTATTGGAGGAGCATTTTTAGGTTTTGGCGTTCGCGGCAGGGCGGTTGCTTCCAGCACCCGCCATTTTTTTTGCGTAAAATTATTAAAAATCGACATCTTGTATTTATGCAAGCTTGTATATTTACAAGACGGATGTTTTTTATAAAATCTTGCTTTTGAAAAGATTTTGTGATAATATTTAATCAGCACAACCTTTCTTGTTGGGAGATAATCTTATGGCAAAAGTAGAATGTCCAAAATGCAAAAAACAAGCGAAATGCTTTTGCAAAAAGGGCGGAGGAGAAGGCGGTTTTGATGAATTTTTTCTAATCTGCAGCAGTTGCGGGCATCAAGAATTTTTCAAAAAACGAATCGGCTTGCCCGACGCGCTGTTCGGCAGTTTTTCAGACGAATATCCCAGCTGCCCATTCTGCGGGCAGATTTGCACCAAACATGAATTTCCCCCAAAATCGTAGTTTGGATAAAATAATGAGTGAAAAAATCCAATTGACTGATTCTCGTGAAGTGGGGCATATTTACTGCATCCATTGCAGGGCTAATCATATGTTGTCTGATTTACGCAAAGAATTACAAGGCGAGACAGATTTGTACATTTGCCCGGCAAAAGAATTTGTTCTTGCAAAATCAAAATCCGACGGGCGGGTGGTTCCGCTCCTAGGCGACGCAGGTTAGGGCGTTCAACAGAACGCCTTTTTTTATAAACCCTTGCTTTTTGCAAAAAAGTTTGTTAATATATGAGATATACAAATTCAACCAATATTATGAAATCAGATATCCATCCAAAATATTATAAAGCTACTGTGAAATGCGCTTGCGGGAACACTTTTACAGTCGGCTCTACAAAAGAGTTTATAGAAACTGAGGTTTGCGCCTTGTGCCATCCTTTTTATACAAAAAAAGAAAAAATTATGGACACATTGGGCAGGGTTCAGAAGTTTAAAGACAGGGCATCAAAAAAGAGGATAACAACAAAAAAAAGGACATAATTCGAATATCATCCCAATGAAATCCGAATGCTCCGAATACGGATTTGTAGATTCGGATATTATTCGTAGATTCGTATTATATTTTTATGGAAAAAGACATCAAATTAAACATAGACGAAATGACTCAAGCGGGAGTTAATTTTGGGCATAAGGTTTCAAACCTTCATCCTAAAATGAAACCTTATGTTTCTGGCATTAAAAATAATGTCAATATTATTGATTTGGAAAAAACCGCCAAAGAATTTGAAAAGGCTTTAAAATTTATTTCAAAACTCGTTTCTGAAAATAAAACATTGCTTTTTGTCGGCACAAAAATTCAGATAAGAAATTTAGTAAAAACAACAGCCGAGGAATGCGGATTTCCTTATGTTACAGAAAGATGGCTTGGCGGAACAATTACAAACTTTGAAACCATTACGAAAAGAGTGGAATATTTTAAAGATTTAGAAAAGAAAAAAGCAACAGGAGAGCTTGAAAAATATACAAAAAAAGAAAGGTTGAATTTTGATAAGGAAATGGAATCTTTGAGAGTAAAATTTGAAGGCATTAAAAATATGGCGAAATTGCCCGACGCGGTTTTTATTTTTGATATGAGAAAAGATGATACCTGCGCTCGGGAAGCAAAAATAAAAGGAATTAAAATAGTAGGAATTGCAGACACAAATATCAATCCCGATACGGCAGATTATCCAATTCCGGCCAACGACGACGCAATCTCTTCTGTAAAATATATTTTAGAAAAAGTAAAGGAAGTAATTTTAGAAGCGAAACAAATAACAAAATAAGTGCGAAATAGTTCGAATACACCGTCATTGCGAAGAGCCAACAGGCGACGAAGCAATCTGGATTTTGAGATTGCTTCGCCCACGACTGCGGTCGGGGCTCGCAATGACGAAGTGTAAATATTTTATGGTTTCAATTGATCAAATAAAACAGCTTCGCGAAGAAACAGGAGTCTCTTTGTCAGAAATTAAAAAGGCTTTGGAAAAAGCTGATGGCAATTCAGAAAAAGCAAAAGAGATTTTACGAATGTGGGGCAAGACATTGGTTGGCAAAAAATCTAACAGAGAAACAAAGCAAGGAATTATTGAAGCGTATATTCATCCAAATTTTAAAACGGGAGTTTTATTAGATTTAAAGTGCGAATCAGATTTTGTTGCAAAGTCGTCCGACTTTAAAACTCTTTCCCATGAAATTTGCCTGCAAATTGCGGCGATGAAGCCTTTGTTTGTTTCAGAAATAGATATTCCGGAAGAATTTTTAGACGGCGAAACAAAAATTTATAAAGAGCAAATAAAAGACTCCGGAAAACCAGAAAGCATTGTAAGACAGATTTTAGAAGGCAAGCTGAAAAAATATAAAGACGAAATTTCTTTATTGTCACAGTCATGGATAAAAGACGATTCTAAAACAATAAAAAATCTTATTGAGGATACGGTTGCCAAAGTAGGGGAGAATATTGAAATTAAGCGCTTCGCGCGATACGAAATCTAGTCGCACACTCGTCATTGCGAGCCACAGCGAAGCAATCTCTAATTCGTATTTAGATTGCTTCGTCGGTTACGACCTCCTCGCAATGACGGTAGAGAATTAAATTGAAATTTAAAATGGCAGAATTAATTTTATCTATAATTTTTGTTTTAAGCTTTGGCGCAGTGTTGTTGATTTTTGCGCGCAAGATGCCAGTTTTGGTCACTTTGCCCAAGAACGGCAGAACCGGCATAAAAAAACACCAGATTATTTTAGATACGGAAAACAAAATAAAAGAAATTTTAATTTATTTTGAAAAGCAAATTTTACTGCACAAGTTTCTTTCATGGATTAAATGTATGACGCTGAAAGCAGAAGTAAAAATTGATCATCTTTTGCACAGCATTCGCAGAAAAGCCCAGCAAATTGACAGAGATTTAAAAGACAAAAAATAGAAATTTGGAACTTGCCGATGTAGCTCAACAGCAGAGCAATACTTTTGTAAAGTATAGGCTGTCGGTGCAAATCCGACCATCGGCTCAATAATTTGTCAAGTTCATAAATTTCGGGATTAACTCTCGTTTTTTATTTTATGATATAATGAAGTAATGGAAAAAGATTATTCCTATTACACAAAGGAATACAGAGAGCAACAGAGTATAGCGATGAAAGAAAATATTGTAGCAATAAATGTACAATGGCGGTCGTCGGTGGGAAACCGACTTCGCCGAAGGCATCAAGGGGAAAGGCGGGGATTAGGAAAGATATTAGCGATAAAATTTATTTTCATAGCAGGTGGGAAGCAAATTTTGCCAGATTGCAAAATTATTTAGGTGTTAAATGGGAATACGAGCCAAAGACCTTTGATTTAGGTTCGCAAAATTATACACCCGATTTTTATCTACCAAAATCTGATACATATATTGAAGTTAAGAATTTTCTTTGGAAATACTCAAAAATTAGAGACCAAAAATTCAGAAAATTATATCCAAACATAAAATTGCAGTTGCTTTTGAAAGAAGATTATTTAAAATTAGAAAATAAATATTCCCATTTAATCAAGAATTGGGAATTCAAAAACAGCCCGTTAAATGTAAATTAAATTTTATGCCAGAAAATTTTGAAAATCGAGCTGAAAATAAACCAGAAGAATTGACTAATCAAGAAAAATTATTAAATAGTATTATGGGAAGAGAATATGATGACCCTTCTATTTCAGTTGCAAATGAGGAGCAAATGCAAAATGAAAAAAAACAATTTGAGGACGCCTTCAGAAGATTAGATAAAAGGGCGCAAAAAATTATTACGCTTAGATACGGCCTCGATAAAGACGGAGCGACTCATACCCTTGAAGAAATAGGTCAAATAGTAGGGGTTAGTAAGAGTAGGGTTGCACAATTGGAACATAGAGCCCTGTGGAGATTAGGCGTCGAGAGAAATCGGAATGAGTGGCTCAAAAAATAAAATCCGTAGCACGGACTATTGACAAGGATTTGTTTTGGGATAGAATAACAATATAACCATTATATACACAATAGATACATTTATGAAAACTATTTTGAATGTTAAAGTGGACAAGGAAGAAAAAGAAAAAGCCAAACAAATAGCAGCGCAAATGGGAGTTCCTCTTTCTACCATTATAAACGCTCATTTACGCGAGTTTATTAGGACCCGCGAATTTTCAGTAAAATTAGACCCGGTTTTAAAGCCGGAAGTAGAGAAAAGGTTATTGAGGATGAGTCGCGAATATCACAAAAATCCAAAAGTTGCCTTTAGGGCTAGGTCTGCCGACGAAGCGCGAAAATTCCTTTTTTCAAAATAGTATGATAGTGGATTTACATAAAAATTTTAAAAAGCAATTGGCTAAAATGCCGAAGGAACATCAGGAGCAATTTTCCAAGAAACTCGATATTTTTTTTGAAAATCCATTCAATCCTATATTAAATAATCACCAGCTTCACGGCGAGCTTAAAAATAAAAGCAGTATTAATATAACAGGTGATATAAGGGTAATATACGAACAAATAGACAAGAATACAGTTTTATTTTTAACAATTGCCAACCATAGCAAATTATACGATTGACAGTATGCTGGGCTATTGAGTCTTCACCCTAACGGTAAAATTTTCCTCGAAGTAGATACAAGACTCGCTAGTGATTATATTTTTGCGTAAAATGTATTATGGGGAGGGTGAAGACTTGACAAGAAGTTATTTTCGGATAAGATGGATAATATAACGAATTTGAAATTTACAATTTGAAATTTGAAATCAAATTGCTGAATTTAAAATTTATAAAATTGTAATCAAAAATATTCTAAAACTTAATTAGTTTAATGAATATCCGCGAAAATATTTGAGCTTTCAAATATTTTCGCGGGTGTTTTTTCTTAGCCCTTCCGAAGCCTTGGCAAAGGAGGGTCAGCAGGACGGAAAGCATTTTGAAAATTAAGTAATTAGTTTTTTAAAGTTGTTTCGAATTATCCCGCGGAGCCGCAAGGCGAAGTGGGAACACATTAGTAGTTTATTCTAAAGTTAGAGTAAAAACTTCAAATGTTTATTTGAGAGTTTGATCCTAGCTCAGGGTGAACGCTGGTAACGTGGATACCGGCATGCAAGTCGAGCGATCCTTCGCTTCACACTGTGTGTGAAGCTACGGAATCGCAGGCGGTCTAAAATCATATAGGCAGCTTGCTATTCCGAAGCTTCGCGCTTAGCGCGAAGCGTAGGATAGCGGCGAACGGCTTAGTAACACGTAGGTACCAACCCCAAAGTGGAGCATAGCTCGTCGAAAGACGGGGTAATTCTCCATAGTATCGCAAGATTAAAGCAGTAATGCGCTTTGGGATGGGCCTGCGGCCTATCAGATTGTTGGCGAGGTAATAGCTCACCAAGTCTATGACGGGTAGGGGGCGTGAGAGCGCGACCCCCAAGAATGGCACTGCGATCAAATCGGTCGCCTAGAGAAGTAATTTTCTAGTAAAATCCAACTCATAACGGTGGAACCCTAAAATTTTTATGTTATAATGATATAAAAATGGGCAATACCGTGGGAAGTCAAAATATATCTTTAAAAATTTCGGAAACAGAAGCAGCTTTTACTGCTGGGTTTTTGGAAGGGGACGGCTGTATTTCAGCAAAAATTGGTCCTACTTCCGGAAGCTACAGAGTTCGCGTGGTTATAAGTTTTACTCAACACACTAAAAATAGAATTGTTTTAGAATATTTGCAAAATTTAATCGGAGGAAATATATCCGATTATCCTTCTAGAACTATGTCGGAACTGACAATTTATGATCGCAGTAAAGTAAATGCGATTTTGTTAACGATAGTTCCGTTTCTAGTTAGTAAAAGAAAACAAGCAGAAATCGCCTTAAAAATTATTCCAATACTCAATAAGGACAAACAAGGAAAACTTAAAAATTCATACGATTTGTTAGAAGCAGTAAAATTAGCAGAAGAAATTAGAGCGTTAAACTCTAACCGAAAAAATAAGACCGTTCACACTTTTGATAAAGTGTTTTCAAGATTAAAAGATAAAGGTATTTTGACCCCGTAACGACTTAGACAATAGTTGTCTGGATTCCGAGAAAAAATCGGAATAATACGTTGGCGCCAGTTTATAAAAAACTGGATGAAGGTATAGTCTGTACCATAAGTGATTATGGACAAAATATGACGGGCCATACTCCTACGGGAGGCTGCAGTCGAGAATCTTCCGCAATGGGCGAAAGCCTGACGGAGCGACGTTACGTGAACGAAGAAGCCCTTCGGGGTGTAAAGTTCTTTTATTTGGGAGGAAGTCCCGCCGCAAGGCGGGACAGACAGTACCAGATGAATAAGAGGTTGCTAACTCTGTGCCAGCAGCAGCGGTAATACAGAGACCTCAAGCGTTACCCGGATTTATTGGGCGTAAAGGGTCTGTAGGTGGCGTAGTAAGTTTTGGGTTAAAACTCATCAGCTCAACTTTTGAGATGCTCAAAATACTGCTACACTAGAGGGCGTTAGGGGCTAACGGAACCGACGGAGTAGGGGTGAAATCCGTTGATATCGTCGGGAACACCAAAAGCGAAGGCAGTTAGCTAAGACGACCCTGACACTGAGAGACGAAAGCGTGGGGAGCAAAAAGGATTAGATACCCTTGTAGTCCACGCTGTAAACGATGAATACTGGCTATTTGAAGTGTCGACCCTTCAAGTGGCGAAGCTAACGCGTTAAGTATTCCGCCTGGGAAGTACGGCCGCAAGGCTAAAACTCAAAGGAATAGACGGGGACTCACACAAGCGGTGGACCATGTGGCTTAATTCGACAACAAACGAAGAACCTTACCAGGTCTGGAAATCTGCATGAAAGCTTTATGAAAGTAGAGCCCTTCACAAGACATGCAGACAGGTGCTGCATGGTTGTCGTCAGTTCGTGTCTTGAGACGTACGGTTAATTCCGGTAACGAACGCAACCCTTGCCCTGTGTTTTAAATGTCACAGGGGACTGCCCGAGATAATTGGGAGGAAGGCGAGGATGACGCCAAATCAGCATGGCCCTTTGATGACCTGGGCCGCACACGTGGTACAATGGCCAGTACAATGGGACGATGCCGCAAGGCGGAGATTAATCCCACCAAAGCTGGTCTCAGTTCGGATTGAGGGCTGAAACCCGCCCTCATGAAGCTGGAATCGCTAGTAATCGCCAATCAGCTATGTGGCGATGAATACGTTCCTGAGTCTTGTACTCACCGCCCGTCAAGCCAAGCGAGCTGGGAATAGCCGAAGCTCCTCGCAAGAGGTGTCAAGCTAGGCTCAGTAAGAGGGGCTAAGTCGTAACAAGGCACGGGTAGCGGAAGCTGCTCGTGGATCATATTTTTTAAAATTTTGGATTTATCCAGAATTATGTAGTCGACTTCGATTGAAGTCTGAGAATTCTGATTTCAATCAAAAGCGTTTTGAGGAGAGTCGCTAGAAATTCTTCTTATTCGAAACAACTTTAAGAAACTAAATTTACCGCAGTAAATTTACCACTGCCCAATAAATTATTCACAAATTTTTTGCGGATAATTTCTTGGGCAGTTGGCAGGGGATGCAACGGTCGCCGACTTTGAGGGGTCTAGGCAATGCGCGCAACACCCGATTCGTCTGGCGATGATATCTGTCGCTTGCCAGCTGCCTTTTTCTTATTTTGTTCTTTTTTTTCTCCGATTGGGGTCGTAAGCTCAATAGGGAGAGCATCCTGTTTTACAGGAAGGCATGCAAGTTCAAATCTTGCCGACTCCATTTCAGGTCGCATTCGTGCGACTTTTTTTTTACTTGAAAAATTATGAAAAATAAGATAATATAAATTATGACCCAATACTTTACAAAACAAGGTTTAGAAAAACTTAAAGAGGAATTACATCAGTTAAAAACAGTTGAAAATAAAAAAATTGTTAAGCTTATTGCAGAAGCCGCGGCTTTTGGAGACCTAAAAGAAAATTCTGCTTATCATGACGCCCGCGACAAAATGTCTTTTTTAAGAATGCGAATTAAAGAATTAGAAGGAGCAATTAACGATGCAGTTGTCAAAGAAAAAGACGGAACAAATAATGTTCAGATTGGTTCTGAAATAAAAATTTTGTTTGACGGCGAAGAAGCAAATTATGAAATTGTTGCGCCAAGCGAAGCAAATATTTTAAAAAACAAAATATCTTACCAGTCTCCGCTGGGTCAAGTATTGATAGGCAAGGCAGCCGGAAAAGAATTTGATTTTATGGCAGGAAATAAAAAAGTAAAAGTAAAAATTCTAGAAATACATTAAAAATTTCGCACGGGCCCGTGGTATAGTGGCAACACATCTCGTTTGCAACGAGAAGCTGGGAGTTCGATTCTCCCCGGGTCCACTAGACAGGAAATTGCAAGCAAGGGGCAGTCGCTTCGCTTCGCTCGGCGACCAAATCGTAAGGTTTTCTGGGCGAAAAAATCAGTTGGCGATTCTGCATTTTGGGAAAGGAAAATTTTTCATTTGAAATACCATGAAATTAATGTTAAAATTAAAAAGGTCGAAAAATAATTAATTAAGAAATCACAATAATACATATGAAAAAAATCATTTTTAGTGTTATAAGCTTTGCGGCCATGTTTGGTTTAGTTCTTTTTGTGGCGCAGACAAACATTTCTACGGCACAGACAAAGGATGATGGCGGCCGAAAGATAGTTGTCTTTAATATCGGGCTAAACGATACTGCGAAAGACGAATTGATTGCCCGCGCCGGCGGCGCCAAATTGAAGAATCTTGACTTTATTAGCGCTAAAGCGGTATGGGTGCCGGATCGCGCCGCGGCAGCGAAATTGGCTGCGTATTCCGGTGTAGTGCGGGTAGATGATGATGTGGTAGTAGAGGCGCTTGTCAAAGAAGGATTTGTGAAAGTGAATAAAGCGTCTCGTCAACCGGCTGAAGTACTTCCGTGGGGAGTGGATAGAGTAGACGCGGAACTGGTGTGGCCTTCGGGCAACACCGCTGACCCGATCAAGGTTGGCATTATTGACACGGGGATTTCCAACAGACACCCCGACCTCCTGGCCAACGTGAAAGGGGGCGTCAATACCATTAACCTGCTCAAAAGTTGGAATGACGATAACGGTCATGGTTCGCACGTCGCCGGAATTGTTGCCGGCCTTGATAACGATATTGGAGTGATTGGCGTTGGACCGGCGGTCGATCTTTACGCCATTAAGGTCTTGAATGCCGCTGGTTCTGGGTATCTGTCTGATGTAATTGAGGGGATTCAGTGGGCAATTGCCAATGAAATGCAAGTGATCAACATGAGTTTGGGTACGGCTTCGGATATTCAGTCATTTCGCGACGCCGTGGTTGCTACCAAAGCTGCCGGTATTGTAGTGGTAGCGGCCGCAGGAAATAATGGCGGCTCGGTCATCTTTCCGGCGGCGTATCCAGAGACAATTGCGGTTTCCGCTACCGATCGGAACAACGTAATCGCTTCTTGGTCTAACCGCGGTCCAGAAGTGGACTTAGCAGCTCCTGGCGTGAGCATCTATTCCACCTACAAAGGAACGGGTTACGCAACGCTTTCCGGAACCTCAATGGCTGCTCCACATGTTGCCGGCTCTGTTGCTCTTGTCTTAAATACACCAGTTGGTGCGTATGATATCAATGTTAATGGGAAGTGGGATCCGGACGAGGTACAGAAGAAACTTCAATATCGCGCAGTTGACTTGGGAGATGTAGGATTTGACAACCTCTATGGTTGGGGGCTGGTAAATGCATTATAAAGGGTGCAAAAAGAAGATGGAAAAGCTCGTTATTGATATTGTGGATCTTTTCGGCGATAGAGTTATACTTACCGAGAAAAAATGGAAGCAAAAATCCACGCAACATCCTGAATTAAAAAACAAGACATTCCTTAAAAACTTGGAAGATACTATAAAAAGCCCGAATGAAATCTGGGAAGATTACAGCGACAAAGAAAACAAAAGATGTTATTATAAAAAATACTCTACAAATTCTTACGTTAAAGCTGTTATCTGGATTAAAGACAATCCTTGCCATATAGTATCGGCTTTTGAAACTAATAAAATAAAAGAAGAAATTTATCAACCAAACTTAAAAAGGTTAAAATGACAACACAAGATAAAAAAGATTTATTGGATTTAGCAACTGGATTTAATGCCTTTGCTAAAAAACACGGATGGGTTTCTCGCTATGACACAGAGAGCGATGCTTTTTATATTACAGTTCCTAAACTATCTGACTCGGCTCGTATAAATTATTTTGATGACGAGGTAGCTTTTTACATAACTAACGACAACAAAGTTGAGGGTATTTTTTTAGAGTATTTTAAGGCGAACTTTATAAAACATCACAAAAAATCAAAAGAAATAGAAAAGGTTTTGGATGATTTGGAAGAAAAAAATAAAACCGATGACACTCTGGTTAAGGTTGATATAAATCAGGTAAAAAAAATAGCTCCCGATTTGGAAGAAGCCATAAAGCTCTCTTTGGCGAATAAATTAGATTTAGATTTATCGCCCTGCTAATTTTTAATAGCAACGCCCCATCCAACCGAAGGGTTCGCTGGGGTTTTTGTATGGATAAATTTTTATATTTATGATATGCTTATATTAAAATTGAAGCTGGTAAAAACCAGAATCCAACGCTCGATACTCTCAAGAAAATAGCGAAAGCTCTTGAAATAAGCGTCGATGATTTAATAAATTAAACTATGCTTGAGCAATATACATTCAAAAAGTTTTTGGGTCGCAATTGGTGGTTTTTACTTTTGGCGTTTTCTAAACTCTTCATACAATCAGAAAAGGAGAGTGCTTTCGGCTCCTTGTTCCTCGATGTGCTTTTCTTCGGTGGTATATTATTAATAATAATGCTTGCTTATTGGTTTGTTAGATACGGCCGAAAGCAACAATCAATAAAATAAATGGGATTAGGATTGTTTTCAAATAATAGAATAACGAGAAAAAATATTCTAGAAGCTCTTTCTGGTTTTTTTGATGTTGGCTATAAATCGTTGACACAAGGATTAATTGAAACATTTGAGGGTAAGATTGAAATAAACGAAAAACAAAAAAGTGAGTTAATGATAGTATCTATGTTGGCGGTATCAGAAGCAACCTCAAAAACATGGGGAAAATTAGGGGAGGAAAAAGAAATTGTTGGTAGAAAAGCTAGGGAAGTAATTTTGAAAAAATATTTTTCTAACACAGCAGAACTTGAGCAATTTGAAGAATTGTTTCGTGACAGACTTGATGAATATTTAAAAATAGGTTTTGATCCACTTCAATTTGGTCAGGTTTTCTGCAAACATTTTTTTGGGGAAAAAGAAGGTGGGACGCCCGCCGTAATGTTTTTCATAGGAACATCGCATTCTAACCAAATGATAGAGGTTAAAAAATTTTTTGACGAAGTAATGGCGAAATGCGTTTTTGATTGGTAAATATAAAATTATATGGGATTTTTATCAAACTTAACGGGACAAAAATTAATAGGAACAGTTAGGGTTTGTTTTTACGGAGAAGATAAAGCATCTGTTGAATATAAAACCGATGTTTCCGAAAAAGAGCAAAGAGAAGCTGATTTAATGCAGTTGTTTGCTCTTTACTATTCTAAAATGCTTTATAATCTCAATAAAGGAGAAATCGCGGACAATCTTATCCTTTATATGCAAAAAGCTACGGCAAAAATAATAGATGCTACCGAAGATAATGTTAAACGAGAGAATATTTTATCAACTGGTCAAGAGTTAGTCGAGGCAAAAGTTGATGGGATTACAAAAGAATATTCAGGAGAACTTTTTGAAAAACCTAATGGCATGAGGATTGTTCAAACTCATATGGATATGGTCGGTGAAGGATATTACGCTCCGACATCATCAATAATATTTTTGCAGTATCTTGTGAAAAATCTTTCTGAGGGTCATTTAAGATTTCTTCTTTTTGTATTGGCTGGAATGAATGGATATTATAGTGAGGTGGGCGATTATTCAAACATAAAAAGTTTAAGCGAAGCTCCAAGTCATGGATTTAGTTTTGCGATAAAAATTCTTAGCAATAAATAATATGCGAAAAGATAGGGAATGGAGTGTAATTGACGGAGAACCATGTAGGATAATTGAGTTTACTCCGTTGGCCACAATTGAAAACGGAAAAGTTATTACTCCCAATAAAACCGAGCCATACGCCTCCGTTATTTTAGAATGTAAAAAGCTACCAGAACAGACAAAAGGCTTTATCTGTCATAAAATGGATTTTCAACATTTATGGGCGGCTTTTAATGAAAGAGGAGTAAAGGAAAATGAGGAAGTAATAATTTTTTACAGCAAAAAACACCTTAAAAGTTATGCGAAACTTTTTTCGGTCTTTATGCCAAGGTTGTGGGTAATGATTTGTCAAAAAGGAGCCTTTGAATTAATGACAAATCCCGACAGTCGCCCAGAATTACAAGGCGAAGCAAGATTTTTAGCAGAGAGGCCAATTATAGAATGGAAGCCCGATGTGATGGATTAAATAATTTTTCAAAATAAATGCAAGAGTCACTTTTTACAATAGAGCTTCCCATAGTAAATACAGATGAGGAGTTAGAAAGAATAAAAAATGCACATCCAGATTGTGATCCTTATTTCATTGCCAGCGGGTGCATTAAAGAAAGGCGAGAAAAATTTAATAATCTTTGGAGTCAATTTAAATTTTTAGCTGACAAGCATTTTTTATCGCAAATAAAAAGGGAATTTCACGAAAGAACATGGGAAATGTATGTTGGTTGCGTTCTTAAAAAAAATTTCGCTGATTTATTTTCGGAAGATATTGGTCCGGATTTTATATTAAATAAAGAAAAAACCGATGAAATTTTTATTGAAGCGGTCGCGTGTAAAAAGGGTGATTCAGCGGACGCTGTTCCAAATATGATTGTTGCCGAAAAACCAGAAGACATAACAGTCCATGATGTTCCACATGATGAAATGCTATTGAGATTATCAAGCTCAATATCCTATAAAGCCAGCAAATATAAAGATTTTATAAAAGCCAAAAATAAACCTTATATAATTGCAGTTAATAAAGGAGCATTAGAACACCCTGACCCACAAATACCCTTAGTTCTGAAATGTTTGTTTGGGCTTGGCTATGAACACTTTAAAAAAATCAACGAACAATTAGTTTATAACGGTTGGACCCGAAGAGAGTTTATTGAAAAAAGTAATGGCGAAAAGATATCAATGACATTTTTTGAGAAAGATGAAAATGATTTCGTGAGCGCGGTTATTTATTCGCCGGATAATATTTTGAGTTCTCCGCAGAATATTGGAAGCGATTGTGTCTTAATTCATAATCCAAAAGCAAAATTTCCGATAGACATAAAAACTTTTTCTTTTTTACAACAATGGAGGCCAGAGTATATTGGAGATGGATTAGAAATTAAAAAAATTGAGCATTAATTTTTTGATGGCGTGTCAGCTTCGCTGACACGAAAAATTGCGGCAACGAAAAAAGAAACGGCGAAAGCGAGGGCGGGCAAAAATTTATCAGAAGTCGTCGGCCCCACTTCGCTAAAGCTACGAGGGGCAAGCGGGATTTTCTTGAAAATGAGTTCTAACTTTTTCAAACAAATACCACCAAATGGTAAATTATTAGAAAAATTTTAATATGGAAAACAACTCAACAAAACAACACTGGGAAGAAATATATCAGACGAAAGATACAGTACGCGAAGTGAGCTGGTATCAGGACATCCCAAAAACTTCAATTGATTTTATTTTATCAACTGGGACGGATAAGAACGCCGATATTATTGATATTGGCGGTGGAGACTCCAGGCTTGCCGACAAACTTTTGGAGCTTGGTTTTAAAAATGTGTCTGTGCTGGATATTTCCGCCAAGGCTTTGCAAAAAGCAAAAACAAGACTTGGAGAAAAAGCAAAATCAGTTATTTGGATTGAAGCAGATATTTTAGAATTTGACACAGAATCTCGTTTTGATATTTGGCATGACAGAGCCGCATTTCATTTTCTGACCAAAGAAGAAGACATTGCCAACTATATTGAAATTGCAGGCAAGCTTATAAAAACAAGCGGCTACCTAGTCATATCAACATTTTCCATGAATGGGCCGAAAAAATGCAGCGGGCTTGATATTACGCAATACTCCGAAGATTCAATAAAAAAGACCTTCCAGAAAGATTTCGGTCATATAAAGAGTTTTGAGGAAATTCATACAACGCCGTTTAATACAAAACAAAACTTTTTATTTAATTTATTTAAAAGAAAATAATATTTAAATTTATGGAATTTGATTACACTACAACAACAGCAAAAACTTTTGACGAGGCGGTTCAAAGCGTACAAGACGAAATTGCCAAAGCTGGCATGCGGGTTTTATATGTTCATGATGTGCAAGAAACTTTGGGCGAGAAGGGTTTTGAACGGGAGTCGTTTAAAATTATTGAATTTTGCAACGCAAAGTTTGCCAACGAATTTTTGAATAAGGATATTAAAATCGGACTTTGTCTGCCTTGCAAAATAAATGTTTATACTAAAGATGGGCCCGCCTCCGCCGAAGCTTCGGCGGGCAAGCAAACTTTTATTTCTGGCATGCGGCCGATTGTTCTGCAACAGTTTTTCCCGCAAGCCGATTTGGGCGAGCGGCCAAAAGAAATTGATCAAATCATTCAAAACATTATCAACAACGCAAAATAAATTAATGATTTTCTAATTTTATCGCGTGAATAATAAATATGAGCTTATCTATTGGAATAGTCGGCTTGCCGAATGTGGGCAAGTCCACATTGTTTAAAACATTAACAAAAAAGGAAGTTTTAATTGCCAATTATCCATTTGCAACAATTGACCCCAATGTGGGGGTTGTTTTGGTTCCTGACGAAAGAGTTGATAAATTAGCCGAATTGTCAAAATCAAAAAAGAAAATTTATGCAACTGTGGACTTCGTAGATATTGCAGGTCTGGTAAAAGGAGCATCAGAGGGGGAGGGCTTGGGAAACAAATTTTTGGCAAATATAAGAGAAACTGACGCTATTTTGTATGTTTTGCGCGCATTTAAAAAATCGGATATTGTAAACACCCAAAACGAGGTTAATCCACTAAAAGAAAAAGAAATTTTAGATGTAGAACTAATTTTAAAAGATTTAGAAACCGTTAATAAAAGAATTGACGGGCTGGCTGGCGATATTAAAATTGGAAAAAAAGAATCAATAAAAGAAATAGAAATTTTGAAAAAGGCAAAAGATTTTTTATCTGCGGAAAAAGTTTTAATTGATCAAAATTTTACAGATGACGAAAAAGAAATTTTAAAAAATTATCAATTGCTGACTTTTAAGCCAAGGCTATATTTACTAAACGGCGCTCCCGAAGAAGTTATAGGTGTCGGACACCTATATAATTCTTTAGTTTTGGATGTGGCGCAAGAATATGAGTCGGCTGAATTTACAAAAGAAGAGAGGGCGGGGTTGGGTTTACCTGCAGAATCCGGTTTAGATATTTTAATAAAAAAAGCCTATGAGTTGCTTGGCTTGATTACTTTTTTGACAACCGGAGAAGATGAAACTAGAGCTTGGACAATAAAAAAAAGCGACACGGCTCCAAAAGCCGGAGCGGCAATTCACTCAGATTTTCAAAATAAATTTGTAAAAGCAGAAGTTGTTTTTTGGAAAGATTTGCTTGACGCAGGCGGATATCCAAAAGCCCGTGAGCAGGGAAAATTAAGAACAGAAGGAAAAGAATATGTCGTAAAAGACGGCGATGTGATCGAGTTCAAACACGGCTGAGATTGATTCGCCTGCGGGCTCGCAATGACGTCATTGCGAGGAGGTCGCAACCGACGAAGCAATCTAAATATTATGGATTTCATTATAAAAGATATAAAAGAAAATATAAATTGGCTGGCAAGAGAAATCGGGTATATAATCTTGGAAGCAAAAAGCCCGAACGAGTATAATATGGTAAGGAAACTAACGGGTGACAATTATCCTCGGTTTCATATTTATGTAAAACCCTTCGGCAGAGCTCAGGGCACAGCAAACAATTATTTATTTAATTTACATTTAGACCAAAAACAACCATCTTACGCGGGCACCCATGCCCACGCAGGCGAATACGAAGGACCGGTTGTCCAAGACGAGGCAGACAGAATAATTGAACTATTTAAAAAATGAGAAGGAGTGGTGCGTGTTTTTCACTCGAGTGAAAAATACACACTAATCAAAAAAAGATAATGTCAATAGTAAAAGTTTTGCACGAGGATAATCATATTATTGCGGTGGTGAAGCCAGCCGGGGTTTTGACGCATGGCGATAGAACTGGCGAGATAAGTTTATATGATATGGTGAAGGATTATATCAGAATAAAAAAGGGAAAAGGCTCGCTTCTTGAGCCGGGGAATGCGAAGCAGGGTAGTGAAGCAAAGCTCTACTACCCTGCGAAGCCCCGTAGTGAAACCGCAGTTTCTACTACTGGGGTATTTTTGGGTTTGGTTCATAGGTTAGATAAGCCGGTGCAGGGGATTGTCTTGTTTGGAAAAACTTCAAAAGGAGCAAGCAGATTGTCAGAACAATTTAGAAATCACACAATACAAAAAACTTATCACGGAATTGTGGTGGGGAAGTTAGATAAACAAAAAGGTGAGCTCAAAGAACAAGTTAATAAAATTTCTTTTTTTGCCGAGGGTTTTATAAATAAAACTGATGAAGAGCTTTTACAAGAAATTAAAAAGGCAACTAAAACAAGAATAGCGGAATTGTCTTGGGAAGTGGTAAAGTATATTGAAGGGCTTTCACTCTTAAGGATTTTACCGAAAACCGGCAGGTTTCATCAAATTAGAATCCAAATGGCAAATATGGGTCACCCAATACTCGGAGATTCCAAATATAGTAATCAAAAACCGTTGCCTGATAAATCTATAGCATTGTGTGCCACTTCAATCGTGTTTAAAACCGCTACAGAGAACAAGACGATTAGTTTGCAAATTGATTTGCCCGAGAGCTGGGACGACTTAATTTAAAATTTAAAATTTAAAATTCCCCCGCCTGCGGGCGGGGGTAGTTATCCACAGGGTAAGGGGTTGATTTACTTTCTTGATATTGGGATAATGATATAATTTAATAAAAGGTCGACTTTATTTGAAATTTAAAATTAAATTTTAATTTTATGACATATACAGATTGGTCTTTATCAGTTATTCAGCCACTTTTACAAGGATTTGTGGCTTTTATAGCTAATTTAGTTTTAGCAATAATCGTTTTTATCATCGGTTATTTAATATCAGTAGGAGTCGGAAAATTAGTGACGGAGATATTAAGAAGCATAAAGTTTAATATGCTTTTTGAGAAAGAAGGATGGAGAAAAGCCTTGCAAAGAGCAAATGTTAACGTAAATCCCTCAGATTTTATTGGAGCTATTTTAAAGTGGGTTCTTGTCATCGTAACCTTGTTGGTGACAGTAGATATCCTCAAATTAACCGCATTCGCAGGATTTTTGACGCAAGTTCTAAATTATCTGCCCAATGTAATTGTGGCCGTATTGGTTTTTGTTGTTGCCATAATTATTTCTGACATTATAGAAAAAATTGTAAGGGCAACGGTAGAAAGATTAAAAGTTGGCTACGGATATTTAGCGGCCTCAATTGTGAAATGGGCAATTTGGATATTTACGCTTTTCTTAATTTTAGATCAGCTTTTGCCTTCAAGCTTGCTAATAAAAACTTTGTACAGCAGTATTGTTTACGGAATAGTTGGAGCGCTGGCATTGGGCATTGGATTAGCAATTGGGCTTGGAGGAAAAGATACAGCGGCAAAAATTATTTCAGAAATACACAGAAAAATTGAGGAGTAAATAACGTAAAATTTTGATAACCGGGCGCTGGTTAAAACAGCATTCGGATAAATTGAAACACACAAAAAGGCGCGTACGTACCGCGCTTTTTTGCTTTCAACGTTTTAGCTCTTGACAAGGGCAAATAAATTTAATAAACTATATTTACATGATGAATAACATTAAATTTACCACTAAAAAAAGAAGCGGATAACTGCCTGACTTTTTTTGTTGAATGAGTACCGCTCCACAAAGGCGGTTTTTGATTTTATCACATCACGTACTTTGAAAATTTAACCCTGTTAAATATTTTTATTTAACAGGTGTTCTAATTAAACTTTAGACAGGGGTCTTTATTTAATTAGAACGTAGGTAACAAAGCATACAAAATATAAGTTCATAAGATACATAAAATCTGTATCTATTTAGAAACTTACGCATATAATTCCGGCAGAAAAAAAGCAAAAAGCTCTGCTGGATTAAGGTGTTTTTCGGCGATGAATTCAGAGTAATCTTGAGTTCTAGTCGAAGAAATAGGTTATAGGCGAATGGTGGATGCCTTGGGATATTGATGCGATGAAGGACGTGGCGTGCCTGCGATAAGCATCGGGGAGCTGGCTAGCAAGCTTTGATCCGGTGATTTCCGAATGGGAAAACCCAATCATGTTAAAACGTGATTATTTGCGTCGCAAGATGCAAAAGCGCACCCGGTGAAGTGAAACATCTCAGTAGCCGGAGGAAAAGAGAACAATTGTTATTCCCTTAGTAGTGGCGAGCGAAAAGGGAACAGCCCAAACCAATTTTTATAATTGGGGTTGCAAGGGTTTAACGTCGGGAGCGCTTACATGAACAATTTATTGTTTATGTAAATGTTTGCCGAGGGAGAGCATTTAGGTAGAGTTGTTAAAAGAAGCACCCTGGAAAGGGGCGCCATAGAAGGTAATAGCCCTGTATTTGAAAATAACTTTACGCTCCTTGTTAGATTTCTTAAGTACTGTCGGGAATGATAACCTGGCAGGAAACAGGCCGAACTATCGGCCAAGGCTAAATAATCAATATCACCGATAGTGAACCAGTACCGTGAGGGAAAGGTGAAAAGTAGGGGGTTGACCCCGGTGAAATAGTACCTGAAACCATTTGCTTACAAAGAGTCGGAGTGCTGAGGCGAAAGCCGAAGTATGACGGCGTGCTTTTTGCAGAACGAGCCAACGAGTTTTATTATTCAGCTTGTCTAAGCCCTTATGGGGCGCAGGCGTAGCGAAAGCGAGTGTTAATAGCGCGAATTTGCTGAATACTAAAGACCCGAAGCCAGACGAGCTTACTATGAGCAGGATGAATCCCGCCGAAAGGCGGGAGGAGGTCCGAACCGGTGAGGCGTGCAATCCTCTCGGATGACTTGTGGTAAGGAGTGAAAAGCTAATCGAGTTTGGTAATAGCTGGTTCTTCCCGAAACAGGTTTGGGCCTGGCGTCTCCAGCCAAATCATGGGGGTAGAGCACTAAATAGAATTCCTTGGAGTTTCTCCAGGTTTTCTAATTAAACTCCGAATACCATGATTTTTGTGGAGGCAGTTAGACTACGGGGGCTAAGCTCCGTGGTCAAAAGAGAAACAGCTCAGATCATAGTCTAAGGTCCCTAAATTAAACTAAGTGCTATTAAGGAAGTATTTTGCCCTAGACAGGCAGGAAGTTAGCTTAGAGGTAGCTATCTTTTAAAGAGTGTGTAACAACTCACTGTCCAAACTGACCTCTTTTGAGGTTGGAGGGGCGAAGTGCGCCAAAGATTTCCGGGGCTAAGTTTAATACCGAAGACATGGATGTCCCGCTTAGGCGGGACGTGGTAGGGAAGCATTCTTATTGCAGTGAAGCAGGAGGGTAACCGACTGTGGAGCGATAAGAAGAGAGAATGTTGGCCTGAGTAACCGCAATGCAGGTGAAAGCCCTGCACACCGAAAGTCCAAGGTTTCCTTGGCAATGGTATTCAACCAAGGGTTAGGCGGTCCTAAGGCAAACCCGAAAGGGGCAGCTGATGGACAGTTGGTTAATATTCCAACCCTTCTTTATTTTTTCAATATGGTGCGGAATTTAGTATATGAGGCGACTTATTGGATTGTCGTCGGCAGCATAACGCAAGAAGTGCTGACGGGAAGTCGTGTTTACACGGCGAACCTCATAAAGCAGGTTCCCTAGAAAAGCCGTATTTAAATAGAATAGAGAAACCGTACCGCAAACCGACACAGGTGGACAAGCGTAAGTATGCTAAGGTGAACGGGTGAAACCTCGTTAAGGAACTCGGCAAACAAGTGGCCGTAAGTTCGCAATATGGCCTGCCCGACCCGAAAGGGTTTTGGGCTGCAACTAACGTATCTCAAGCGACTGTTTATCAAAAACACAGCTCCCTGCTAACTCGTAAGAGGATGTATAGGGGGTGAGGCCTGACCAGTGTTGGAATGTTAAGTTTGGGAGTCCATGCCGCAAGGTATGGGCCCACTGAATGAAGCACCAATGAACGTCGGCGATAACTATAATCGTCCAAAGGTAGCGTAATCCCTTGCCAGGTAAGTTCTGGCCCGCATGAATGGCTTAACGACTTGAGAACTGTCTCAACGAGGCGCCCGGTGAAAATGCAGTAGCAGTGAAGATGCTGCTTACCTGCGGCTAGACGGAAAGACCCCGGAAGCTTTACTGTAGTTAGATATTGGCTTATGATTTTTGATGCGTAGAGTAGTGGGGAGGATTTGAAACGGCATTTTCGGATGCCGCGGATCCGCCAATGAAACACCCATCTTTAAAAATTATAATTCTAATTCACTTTACTGTGATGACAGTGTTTAATGGGCAGTTTAAGTGGGGCACTTGCCTTAACTCTTGCAAATCATAAACGCATTTGCAATGGGGCCATTCGAAAGTAATTTCGAATGCAAACTCGACTAATATGCTGGAACATCCGAGTATCCCAAAATACTTTTAGTACCACCGATGGGTCGGTGGTACTGAGTGAAAATTTTTGGGTGCGACCTCCTCCGTTAAAACTACGGAAGGTCAACGGACAATCAGCAGGGAATTATTCGAAAATTGAAAGTTGTGCTATTAGGGAAGTTTTTACAAAAAGGACCAAAACAATGCCAGACTTCACCGTAGTTGCTATCACATTCGTCGCGTCTCTTCTGTTTGCCTACTGGCTGTGGCGAAAAGGTCTGTCAAAGAAGGGGGATTAAAAAGTAATAACTTTCAAGGCGAATCAAGGACGATTCGCCACAACTTTCAATTTTCGAATAGACCCTCAACGACTACACGTCGAGTCCCTGTAAAATTTACAGGGCAGTGATATAGTCTGAACTTTATGGCGACATAAAGATTCGGTAATGTTAATTTTTAAAATCTTTGGCGAGGTTTTAATCGTGCCAATTAACTAACCCGAAACTTAAAATTTTATAATTTTAAGGTTAACAGAATTGCCTAAAGAGTAATGGAGGCGTTTAAAGGTTGGTTAGCTTCGGATGGAAATCGAAGCGATAGGGCAAAGCCATAAACCAGCTTTACTGCAAGACGGCTATGTCGCGCAGTTGCGAAAGCAGAACTTAGTGAACCGACGTGTTTTTATAGAAAACACGAAGATCATCAGCCAAAAGCTACTCCGGGGATAACAGGCTAGTACTGCCCGAGAGTCCATATCGACGGCAGTGTTCGGCACCTCGATGTCGGCTCAACTTATCCTGGGGGTGGAGAAGCTCCCAAGGGTCCGGCTGTTCGCCGGTTAAAAAGTTACGTGAGCTGGGTTCAAACCGTCAAATAGAACCATAATATCGAGATCAACACGGCGGCTTTCACGAGCAATTGTGATAGCAAAACCGACTCATATCGGTGAATTCCTAACAAAGTATTGAACATTAACCTGTCATATGTTAGGATAATACCGAGGGAAGTTGTGTATGAAAAAGTTGATTTCGCAAACAAAAAGAGCATATTTAGCTGGTTTTCTCGACGGAGACGGCAGTATTTATGTGCAATTAAAACCAAATAAAACATATAAATTTGGTTTTCAGATTGCACCATATATTGTTTTGTTTCAATCGCAAAAAGACCAGAAAAATTTTGAACAACTTTGTTCAATGATAAATCTTGGCTATATGAGAGTAAGAAAAGATGGAATTTTAGAATATATAATTGGAAGACGAGAAAATATAGTCAAATTCGTAAATTTAGTGGAGCCTTATGTTGTAATGAAAAAATTACAAATAGGTTTGCTAAAAAAAATTATCATTGCAAAAAATAAAGTTCAAAATAAAAAAGATTTTCAAGCTCTTGCGAAATTAATTGATACTTTTAGAGAATTAAATTATTCAAAAAATAGAAAAGTACGTACATTAACCCCGTAGAGACTTGTCCTGAGTTTTTATAACGAAGGGCAGATAAAATTAGCAATAATTTTATAAAACGTCGGGTTCCGTAAAAAAATAGTTACAAATTCCAAATAAGTTCTAAAATAAAAGAAAACCACGCGACTTTCGTCCGTGGTGCGTAGCAGTTTAACCCCTGCTCGGGTCTGATGGACTCAACCAACTTTCGGTTGAAATCCGATGTGATCACAGAGTCCAAGAAATCCCTCCGGAGAATCGCAGGCGTGGACGCTGGGCACCTTGTTCATCTGGTCGCGCATGAACTTGTCCATCTCCACAGAATTCGTCAGAATTTTCTCGTGCAATACGATGCTTCCGCAGGCACGACACTTGTAGGCTGGAACATATTTCATGGCAGTTTCCTTTCTTTAGAGGGAGATTCGGCCTGCCATAGGCCGTCCGACACGAGGTCGGGAAGTGAATTGTGCTATGTTTTAATTGTATCATAGTCAAGCGTTCTTGTCAAGAGGCAAGGGTAAAAATAGAATTTAGAATTTATTTGGGATTTGTAACATAAAAATATACGGAATATGGTATAGTCCACGCACTTAGTAATAAGTGGTATAAGCGTGAGACAGGTTGGTCCCTATCTACCGCAGGCGTTGAGTTTTGAGGAGATTTGTTCCTAGTACGAGAGGACCGGAATGAACTGACCTCTGGTGTATCAGTTGTCCTGCCAAGGGCATTGCTGAGTAGCTAAGTCGGGAATAGATAAGCGCTGAAAGCATATAAGCGCGAAACTAACTCCAAGATGAGAACTCATAGATTTCCCGTAGATGACGGGTTTGATAGGCTCCAGGTGTAAGCTGAGTAATCAGTTCAGCCGGGGAGTACTAATAAATCATTTATTTCTTCGACTAGGCTCAAGATTACCTTGAGTTTATCGAAAGCATTTTTATATAGCGTAAGTTTAACCCCGCGATGAGCGAAAGCGAATTTTGCGGGGTAAATAGATACAGATTTTAGGTATTTTAAAAACATATAAAAACCGGAAAAACCAATTGAGTTTTCCGGTGGCAATTATACTGAGCTTGTCCCACCTGTTCCCATTCCGAACACAGAAGTGAAATAGCTCAAGGCCGATGGTAGTGCATTAGCGCGAGAGTAGGTAGTTGCCGCCAGAGCACTTAATTGGTTTTTTATTGTAATAAAATATAAAATTTGCATTTTAAAACACTATGAACTAAAATGACTTAATTAATAATGTTTTAAAATGAACATCTCGACTAACGCCCCAATAAACCCCATTAGAAAAAAATCAATTTTTTCTAACGGAGTAAATAAAAAGAGTAATATTTTTATAAAAGTTTTGGTTGTTTTTATTTTTTTATTTATTTTTATTAGTTTTCTAAATTTATTTCAAAATCAGATAAAAAATTATTTTTATATTATATCTTCTCCAATTGAAAAAACTTTTTGGAGGGCAGGGGACAGCGTCTCTGTTTTTTTTGCTTCGCTGATTAACGCAAAAAATACAGAGAGAGAAAACGAAGCCTTAAAATTAGAAAATCAAAGTTTGTTGATAAAAATTATCGCTCTACAGGAGCAAAATCGCCAAAACGTGGCGATAAACGAAATGATTTCTAATGATTCGCAAAAAGAATTTAGGCTGGTTTTGGCAGAAGTATCCGGGCTCAACAACAGTCAGGATATTATTTTAATAAACAAAGGGTTAGATAATGGAATTTCTGAAGGCATGCCCGTAGTTTCCCAGCAAAAAGTTCTTTTTGGCAAAGTTTTAAAAGTTTATAAAAATTTTTCGGAGGTAGAATTAATTTCAAATAAGGAAAATGTTTTAAATGTAAAAGTGCAAAATAACGATCCATCGGCCGCGCTAATTTATGGCGTAGTGCGGGGAAACAACAATTTAGGGATTTATTTAGATCTCGTGCCCGTTGACTCTAATATAAATAAAGACGATATTTTAGTGACTTCAGCGCTTGGCGGAGATTTTCCTAAAAATCTTTTAGTTGGAAAAGTTAAAGAAATAGAAAAAAATGATTTAAAACCTTTTCAAACCATAAAAATTGAACCATTTTTTAACGTTAAAGAAACTGACAATTTGTTTGTAATAACAGATTACAAGCGATAATTTTTAATTTGAAACATCTCCACCGTCATTGCGAGGAGCGGAGCGACGAAGCAATCTAAACATATTAGAGATTGCTTCGTTGCGGCTCGCAATGACGATCAAATTTCAAATTTAAAACTTCTATTGTGTGGCTAAAATATTTAATTATAATTTTACTTTTCTATTTTTTTGCTATTTTGCAAAATAGCTTTTTGGTTCATTTTGGCGTATTCGGGGTGATGCCGAATTTTATTTTGATATTTTGCTTCCTTTTGATTTTTTTTGAAAAACCAGATAAATATTATTTAGGATTGTTTGCTTCGGTGGCTGCAGGATTCTTTTTAGATGTTTTTTCTCATTTTTATTTTGGCATTTCTATTATTTCTCTGTTAACTGCGATGTTTTTAATAAAAAAATCTCTTCAATTTTTATGGGATAGAAGCGGCCAATATTCTGTATTTTATTTTATGCCTCTTTTTGCAGTTTATTTAATAATTTATAATGCATTTTTAAATATTATTTTGTTTTTTTCAAATCCGTCTTTTGCAAATTTTAACGTAAATTGGACTTTTATTATATTTTTGGTTCATAACCTTGCATTTGCGTTGCTGGGTTTTTACATTTGTAAAAAGTTTAATTTATTTAAAGATTTAGACAGGCAGTTAAAATTATTCTAATGAATTTTAAAAAAAAATATAAAGTTAAATATTTTGAAAAGGACATTGAACCGCACGAAGTTTTTTTAGACAAAATGGCCAAGGTTCAAGAGGAAGAACTCGGCCTCTCGGAAAAAAAATTTGAGATTCCATTAAAAGAAAAAATGCCCTACATGCTTTTAGGATTTTTTTTATTATCCGTTTTAGCGCTCTTTTTACAAACTTTTTATTTTCAAATTTTGCAAGGAAAAAAGCTTTATATTGCAGCTCAAAATAATAAAGGGGGAATTACTTTAATAACCCCGGAACGAGGAATAATTTATGACAAAAATTTAAAAAAACTTGTATCAAATTCTCCTGCTTTTGATTTAGTCTGCGACAAAAGGAAATTTTCAGCAGATACCTTTACGGTTTTGGCAGAAATTAGCAAAATAGCCAATCTATTGGGCAAAGACCAAAAAGAGCTTAAAAACGAAATTGAAAGCTCAGACCAATCAAAGGTTTTAGTTTCTGAAAATATGCCGCACGAAACATTGCTTATTTTGGAATCAAAAATAAATGAATTTTCTGAATGCGTAATAGAAGAAAACACTGTAAGAAATTATATTTTTGGTCAGAATTTTGCCCATGTGTTAGGGTATATGGGCAGGATAAATAAAGGCGAGCTGGAATATTCTGTAGATTATTCATTAAACGATTATATTGGAAAAACCGGGCTGGAAAAATCATACGAAGATTTTTTGCGGGGAACTCCGGGAAAAATGGAGGCAATAAAAAATGCAGTTGGCGTGAATAAAGGCGAAAAAATAATTTTGCAGCCAATTTCAGGAAAGAGTTTGGTGCTAAATGTTGATTCAGACCTTCAGCAAAAAGTTTATGAGGCGCTTGAAAAAAGCATTAAAAATATTGGAGCCAAACGCGGCGCCGCCGTGGCAATGAATCCAAAAACAGGAGCTGTTCTGGCATTGGTTTCTTATCCGTCTTATGATGATAATTTATTTTCAAAAGGAATTTCAAAAACAGATTACAGTAATATAGCGAATGATGAGTCTCAGCCGCTTTTTAATCGAGCCGTATCAGCCCAGTATCCAATTGGTTCCATAATAAAACCCCTTGAGGCTTCTGCCGTTTTGCAAGAAAAAATAATTTCGCCAGCCAAATTAATAAACGACCCGGGATATATTTTAATTCACAGTAAATATGATCCGGAAGTAGTTTATAAATTTGGCGGAGTTGCTCCGCACGGCTTAGTTGATATGAAAAAAGCTATTGCTGTTTCATCAAACATTTATTTTTATACAGTTGGAGGAGGATATGGCGACCAGCAAGGATTAGGTCCAACAAAAATAAAAAAATATCTTGAGCTTTTTGGCTGGGGAAATAAAACAGGCATTGATTTGCCTAGCGAATTTCAAGGATTTATTCCTACGCCCAGCTGGAAACAACGAACAAAAAAGGAATCTTGGTGGGACGGCGACACTTATAACCTTTCAATAGGTCAGTCAGATTTAATGGTAACCCCATTGCAAGTTGCTTCGGCATATTCTGCAATCGCAAACAACGGAACACTATATAAGCCTCAAATTGTAAATAAAATTATTGGCGCTAAAGAATTCAAACCAGAAATTATAAGACAAAATTTTATTGACCCCGTAAATCTGCAAATTGTCAGAGAAGGAATGCGAGATGCCGTACAAAAATCATACGGCTCTTCTTACTATTTAAACGACTTGCCGGTTCAGGTTGCCTCAAAAACAGGAACCGCTGAAACTTCTAAAGCCGGGCGCTTTAACACATGGACATCGGCTTTCGCGCCATATGATAATCCAGAAATAGTTTTAACAGTCACAATTGAAGATGTTCAAGGCTTGCGTTCTGCCACTCTGCCCGTAGCCCGCGATGTTTTACAGTGGTATTTTTCAAAAAAATAATTATTTATCATAACATCTATTGTGCGACATCTATACTACAAATTATGAAGCTTCATAATTTGTAGTATAGCGATTTTTTGTAAAAAAAGGGCGCCGTATCGTTGGTCTCTGTTCCTGCCTTAAATAAGAGGCGCAGGAGAAGAGGACGATACGGCGCTTGGATAATAAACTGACAGGCGGTTCGCTTGTACTTCGCGAACCTTCGCGTTGTCCGCTGAATGCGAACTGGCGGGTTACTCCGCGTCCCTTCCACTGAGGGATCGGATTGGCCAAAAGCCACGCTAAGTTTTGGTACTCTTTTCTATATCGCTCGGGTAATCCTCATCGTCGGAGGTGAATACCTTTTGCGACACGCCGAATTATTCAGGTTTCGGTAACCCACCAAAACTCCCTGTCAGTTCTGAATGAAAAAGAACACAGCCATCCGCGAACTTCCTACTTATGCACGGTTGCGACAGGCGCTACACGCACCTGTAAGGCCTCCACACACGGGGAGAAGTTCCGATGGCATTGGCGTTTCCTACATTGCTCGTCTGTACCCCGTAGAACGAGCGGAAACACCTTAATCTTAAAATTTAATTTATTATAATAATCTTAGCATATTACAAATCCCGTGTCAAGGGGTTGTAGGGTTTTGTCAAGTTTGCTATAATTACCGAAACAAAGTCTCTACCCGTCATTGCGAGGAAGCCCGCAGGCTGACGAAGCAATCTCACAGATAACTGGATTGCTTCGTCGGTTGCGACCTCCTCGCAATGACGAAAGTGTTGTGGCAACAATTGACGAATTAAGAAAAATTAGAATTGAAAAATTAAAAAAGCTGGAAGATTCTGGCGTTTTGGCATATCCAGCAAAAACAAACAGAACGCACACTATCGCGGAAGCATTAAAAAACTTCGATAAGTTGACAAGCAAACCCGCCTCCGCTAAAGCTTCGGCGCGGCGAGGAAAAAGAATTGTTTTGGCTGGCAGAATAATGGCTCAGCGCGGGCACGGCGGGGCAACTTTTTTAGATATCTACGATGGGTCTGGTACAACACCCGGTGTTGACGGAAAAACACCGGGTGTTAATGTCGGGAAAATTCAAGTGATTATAAAAACAGATAAGGTGGGGGAGAAGGGTTATAAATTTTTCCTTGATGTTTTTGATATTGGAGATTTTGTTGAAATTAAAGGAATCTTGTTTACAACAAAAAGAGGCGAAAAAACAATTGAAACAGAGGATTATAAAATGCTGGCAAAAGCGCTTTTGCCTTTGCCTGAAAAATGGCACGGACTGCAAGATATAGAAGAAAAATTAAGAAAAAGATATTTAGATATTATTTTCAATTCGGAAGTTAGGGTAATGATTGAAAAGCGAGCGATGTTTTGGGCTTCGATGAGAGAATTTTTGGTTAAAAAAGAATTTTTAGAGGTAGAAACTCCTATATTGGAAACAACTCCCGGCGGGGCCGATGCCAGGCCGTTTGTAACTCATCATAATGCCTTGGATATAGATATTTATTTGCGAATTTCAACTGGCGAATTGTGGCAGAAAAAATTAATGGTGGCGGGTTTTGAAAAAACTTTTGAAATAGGCAGGGTTTTCAGAAATGAAGGCATGGATTCAGAACATCTGCAAGATTACACTGCTATGGAATTTTATTGGGCGTATGCTGATCATGAAAAAGGCATGAAATTAGTTGAAGAAATGTATAAATATGTTGCTAAAAAAACTTTTGGAACTTTAAAATTTAAAATTCGCGGATTTGATATTGATTTTTCAAAAAAATGGGAAAAATATGATTATGTTTCAATGATTTCCAAATACACAAAAATAAATGTTTTAGAAGCCAGTCTTTCAGAAATGGAAAAAACATTGCAGAAATTAAAAATTGATTACGATAAAAAGGGCTTTAACAGGACAAGAGCAATGGATAGTTTGTGGAAATTCTGCAGAAAAAAAATTGCAGGACCAGGATTTTTAATTAACACTCCCATTGAAATTTCGCCTTTGGCAAAGAGGAATGAAAAAAACAAAGATACGGCAATGCGTTTTCAGGTAATTTTAGCAGGATCTGAAAACGGAAACGGATATTCAGAATTAAACAATCCAATTGACCAGGCGGAAAGATTTACTGAACAGCAAAAATTAAGAGACAAAGGCGACGATGAAGCGCAAAGATATGACAAAGATTTTGTTGAAGCATTAGAACACGGAATGCCTCCAACCTGCGGATTCGGAGTTTCTGAAAGATTATTTTCATTTTTAATGGACAAACCCATGCGCGAATGCCAAATTTTCCCATTAATGCGTCCACGAGACCCGACCTCTTTTTAGCTTTTATTTTTGTATTTTAGAGGTCGGGTCTCGCCCTGTTTAAATTAACTCCTAATTCGAGCGATCGCTCGTTTTGAGAGTTGAAAGTTGCATGTAAAATATGTAAAAAAAGAGAGCGGCCGCGTGGTCGCTCTTTGCATGGCGTTAGCTGGCTGACGTTGCGCGTCCGTTCACTCAAACGGATTGAAGTTTTGCCAGTAACGATTTTCTTGTTCCTCATGTCTCCTGATTTCTTTGCGAAGCTTATGGGCTTGCTCGAAATCCTCACTTTTTTCTGCTTCCTGCAAGCGACAGAAAAGCTGCATTATTTGGTGGTGGTTGCTGATTATGCTTGCCACCGCCTGCGCGTATTCATTCATGTGGCGATGCCAGAATCTTACTCGATAGACGACCGTACGAAATACTCGCGTCTTCTGATCGTGTCGAATAGTAGATGGCCTACTGTGAAAACGCTGTGCCCACTCTCGGTTTAATTCTTCATGCCGGTCGTAAGCCGGCCCGCCGAGCCGAGAAATGACTTTCCGAAAAAGCCCAAGTGTTATGACCGTGAGCCACCATGGCACGGTTTCGGTTTTCACCTCCAAGGGTCCGACAGTGGTCTCAAACAGGGAAACAAATTTGATGTCCTTCATCAGATACTCCCTAGTAAATGGGCGGTTTAGACATACTCGAGAACTATATTATTTATAACATTTAATATGATGTGATGTCAAGGGGTTTACGCGGTTTGTCAACTTTGATATGATTACATAATAAAAACTTGAAAAGATAAAAAGCTAAAAATATTTTTATGTTTTTAATTTTTTAAATTTTTACGACAATGCTTGATATAAATTTTATTAGAGAAAATCCGGAGGTTGTAAAAAATGCGTGTAAAAATAAAAATGCCAATGTTGACGTGGATAGGGTTTTAGAATTAGATAAGAAAAAGAGGGAACTGATTACAAAATCAGAAAATTTGAAATCGCGGCAAAACAAATTAGGCAAGGAAAACACTGAAGAGGCAAAAAAATTGAAGACGGAATTTAAGGAAATTGAACCGCAGTTAAAAGAAGTTGAAGAAAAACTGAAAACATTACTTCTACAATTGCCAAATATTCCTTTTGACGATGTTCCGGTTGGGAAAGACGATTCTGGAAATGTTGTTTTAAGGAAAATGGGGAAGCCCCCGAAGTTTAATTTTAAGTTAAAAAATTATATGGAATTAGGCGAGAGTTTAGATTTAATTGACACAGAAAGATCTGGAAAAGTTGCAGGCTCGCGGTTTGGTTATTTAAAAAATGAATTGGCATTACTTGAATTTGCTTTGATAAATTTGGTAATGGATACTGTAAAAAAACCCTTCGGCGGGCTCAGGGCAGGGAAAGGTTTTGTGCCAGTGATTCCGCCGGTGATGCTAAAAGAGGAAATGGCGCGCGGGACAGGATATTTTGAAGCAGCAGATGAAAAAGAAGCATATTATTTGCCAGAAGACAAAATGTATTTGGCTGGAACTTCAGAACAGTCTTTGGTTTCAATGCACGCGAACGAAATTTTAGACGAAAAAAAATTGCCTTTACGATACGTCGGTTTTTCAACCTGTTTCAGAAGAGAAGCGGGAAGTTACGGAAAAGACACAAAAGGAATTTTAAGGGTGCATCAGTTTGATAAGCTGGAAATGGTTATTTTTTCAAAACCCGAAGATTCAAAAAAAGAACACGAATTGCTTTTATCTATTGAAGAAAAATTAATGAAGGCATTAGGTTTGCCTTATCAAGTAATAAATATCTGCACCGGCGACCTTGGGAGGCCGGCGGCGAAAAAATATGACATTGAAACATGGCTGCCTTCAGAAAATAAATACAGGGAAACTCATTCAACATCAAACTGCACTGATTTTCAATCCCGCAGGTTAAATATCCGCTACCGCGATAAATCTGGAAAAATAAATTTTGCGCATACTTTAAACGGAACGGCTTTTGCAATCGGCAGAATTTTAATTATGATAATGGAAAACTACCAGCAAAAAGACGGCAGCATAAAAGTGCCGAAGGTTTTGCAAAAATACTGCGGTTTTAAAATCATCAAGTAAAGATTTCGTCATTGCGAGCCACATGAGCCGAAGCCGCGAGCGTAGCGTGGCGGGAAGCAATCTCTAAAAAACATGTTTAGATTGCTTCGTCGATTGCTATCTCCTCGCAATGACATTTAAAATGGAAATCGTAACCAACGGGGTTAAAACAAATTACATAACTTTTGGCACGGGCAAACCCTTTATAATTTTACATGGCTGGGGATCGGCATCTGACCGGTGGATAAAAGAAGCTGAAATTATTTCGGCAAAAGGGCCTGTCCTGAGCGGAGTCGAAGGGTTTAAGGTTATTATTCCTGATTTACCGGGCTTTGGGCAAAGCGATAAAATAGAAAGGCCATGGACAGTTAACGACTATGTAAAATGGTTTGAAGAATTTACAAAAAATCTTAATATAGAAAATTTTTATTTGTTAGGATATTCTTTCGGCGGAGCTTTAGCTGCAAAAATAGCCGTAAAATATCCCCAAAGAGCGCAAAAATTATTTTTGGTATCTGCCGCTATAATAAGAAAAAAAACAGCCAAAAAAAAAATCCAATCAAAAATTTCTAAGTTTATAAAATTATTTTATTTTTTGCCATATTACAGTTTTTTTAGAAAAGCAGTTTACAAATTTATAATCAGAAAAAGCGATTATATTTATACGGAAGGAATAATGAAGCAAACCTATTTGAATATTGTGGCAGAAGATATTTTACATCACCTGCCTTTTATAAAAGTTCCAACAATAATTATTTGGGGAGATAAAGACCAGTCAACTCCCATAGAAGATGCTCGCATGGTTAATGAAAAAATAAAAAATTCAAAATTAGTTGTTATTCCGGGAGCTGACCATTTGGTGCACAAAACAATGCCAGAAATATTGGCAAAAGAAATTTTAAACAATTTATAAAAATGTTTTCTATTATAAGTATTTTTTGGTTTTTTAGAGAGGCAAAATACATTTTGTTTTGGCTTTATTTGTGGCAGCTGAAAGAATATCACATCGGCAGATTTTTGGACCATTTTAAAACCGATAAAGGTAAAAAATTAATTTTGAACCCAATTTTATTCGCTAAAGTTATTTTGGCTGTATTATTTTTAGCAAATAATTATTTATTCTCTTTTTCTTTTTTACTTTTATTTTTAGTATATCTTCTTGAATCAGCGGTCTTTTTAAAGTCAATTTTAGCCAAACAAATAAAAAAACCAATAAAAACCAATAAGACCTTATTTTTAATTTCTGTCTCTTTTGCCGTATCAATTATATTTTTGTGGAATATATCTCAAAGCGCGAATGAAGCATTTGTTCTTTTTAGCCTTCTAATTTTTGACATATTCACTCCTTTAATTGTTTCTGCTGTTGTTTTTATTTTCCAGCCATTTTTTGTTTTTGCCAGAAACAATATTTTAATGAAGGCGTCTCAAAAAGTTAATAGTTTAAAGAATTTAACGGTAGTCGGAATTACAGGGTCTTACGGAAAAACCTCAACAAAAGAATTTTTAACAACAATTTTATCAAAAAAATTTAAAGTTGTTTCAACGCGAGAACACCAGAATTCTGAAATTGGCATAGCAAAGTGCATTTTGAACGATTTAAACAGCGAACACCAGATTTTTATCGCTGAAATGGGCGCTTATAAAAAAGGTGGAATAAAAATGTTATGCGACATGATAAAACCAAAAATTGGAATTGTGACCGGAGTCAACGAACAGCATTTGGCCCTATTTGGCTCTTTAGAAAATTTATTGTCGGCTGAAGGCGGCAGGGAATTGGCCCAAGCCATTCCAAAAAACGGGCTCCTTGTTTTAAACGGCGAAAATAAATATTGCTTAGATTTGTATAAAAAAGCTTCTAATGCCAATAAAAAAATTTATACCATGTATAAGGGCGTTATTGATTCAGATATTTGGACGGAGGATATTACTGTAGAAAAAGATTCTATTTCTTTCGTGGCCGTAAATAAAAATAAGGAAGTGGGGCATTTTAAGATTAATGTTTTGGGCAAGCATAACGTACAAAATCTTTTGGCCGCTATTCTTGTTGCGCGAGAATTAGGAATGAGCATTGAAGAAATATCTGAAGCCTGCAAAAATATAAAACAGGAGCAAGCAGGAATGGTTTTAAAGCAAGGCAAACTTGGAATTGATATTATAGATTCGTCTTACTCTTCAAATCCGGACGGCGTTTTTGCAGATTTGGATTATTTGAGTATTTTTCCGAATAAAAAAGCAATTATAATGCCATGTTTAATTGAATTGGGCCCAAAGTCTTCAGAAATTCACCAAAGAATCGGCAAAAAAATTGCAGAGATTTGCGATTTGGCAATAATAACCAGCAAAGATAAATTTGATGATTTAAAAAAAGGAGCGATGGAATCAGGAATGAAACAGAAAAATATTCTATTGTGCGACAATCCGGAAGAAATTGCAACAATAATTTTTCTATTCTGTAAATTTAGCGACGCAGTGCTTTTGGAAGGCAGAATACCAGTAAAGGTAATTAAATTATTAATCAATGGTTAGCCGCTACAAGCCAATTTCTATTTCCTTGTCGCCGAATGTGGAAAAAGATGATTTGCGTCTTGTTTTAAATTTGATTATACGTCCGTGGCTTTGGACCCGCCTTCGCCAAGGCTTCGGCGGGCAAGGAAAACGGAACGCAGTAGAGGAAATAGAAGAACAATTTAAAAAATATCTCGGAGTAAAATATGCTTTTTCTTTTAATTCGGGAAGAAGCTCTCTTTATGCGATTTTAAAATCCTTGGAGCTGGAAACAGGAAGCAAAATTTTATTGCAAGCGTTTACTTGCAACGCGGTTCCAAACCCTGTTTTATGGGCAGACTTAGAGCCAATTTACGTTGATTGCAATGAGGAAAATTTTAATATTGACACCGAAAATTTAAAAAAGAAAATTGCAGAAAATCCAAACGCAAAAATTTTAATAGTCCAGCACACTTTTGGATTGCCGGTAAATATGGACGAGATAGGTTTTATTGTGCGACAATACGGTCTGATTTTAATTGAGGATTGCGCGCATTCGCTGGGCGCAGAATTTAGAGGGCAAAAAGTGGGGACATTTGGCAAAGCGGCATTTTTTAGTTTTTCAAGAGACAAAGTTATTTCTTCTGTTTACGGCGGAATGGCTGTGACAAACGATGATATAATTGGGAAAAAAATAGAAGAGTTGCAAAAACAATTTGGAATGCCTTCGCGTTTTTGGATTTTTCAACAAATTTTCCACCCAATTTTTTTAAATTATATAATTTTGCCAATTTATAATTTTTTAGATTTAGGAAAAATATTTTTAGTTTTATCGCAGTGGCTTCATATTTTATCAAAAGCAGTTCACTGGAAAGAGAAGAGGGGAGAACAGCCTAATTATTTTCCAAAGGCTTTACCAAATACTATAGCCGTGATGGCCTTGAATCAATTCAATAAATTAGATAAATTTTATAACCACAGGAAAAAGTTATTTGATTATTATTTTGAAAATTTAAAAAATACGCAATTTGATTTGCCTGCTGAAGATTCACAAAGCAAGCCGAGTTATTTGCGTTTTACTGTAAAACATCCAAAAGCCCACGAAATAATTTATGAAGCTTGGCACAAGCAAAATATTTTATTGGGTGATTGGTACACAACTCCGATTGCTCCTTTTAACACGAAGTTAGACGAAATGAAATACAAAGTGGGCAGTTGCCCAACTGCAGAAAAATTATCAAAAGAAACTTTGAATTTGCCAACCCACATAAACATTTCCAAAAAAGATGCCGAGCGCATAGTAAATTTTCTGAAACAATTCTAAAAAGCCTACTATACTACAAACATAAAAGCTTTTAAATTTGTGGTATAATAAATTGTTGTATAATAAAAAATGAGATTATTTATTACAGACGAATTTCTTTGGGATCTATACAATTTTATAAGTGATAGCGGCGATATTTTCAGTTCGATTTTAAAATATCCAACGATGCGCAATTCGTTACCAGGGTTGGAAAACCCAATTTTTGGAAAATATAAAAAAGAAAAAGGCGCAAAAAATTTCAGTAAATTAATATACTATCTTAAAACAAAAGGCTATATTAAAATAAAGGGCTTAGAAGGTAAGCCAGCCGTAATATTAACCAAAGAGGGCGTAAGTCGGGCATTACGAGCAAGTTTTAAACTAGATAGAAAAAAACGAAAAGACGGAAAATGGATAATGCTAATATTTGATATACCGCAAAATCATAAAAAATCCAGGAATTTACTGAGAAGCGTTTTATATAATTTAGGGTATAAAATGTTCCAGCAAAGCGTTTGGATTACCCCCTACGATGTTTCAGAAAAAACAGAGAAATTATTGCAGATGTATTCTCTGGATAAATATGTTAAAATATTTTTAATAGAAAAAATTTAAAGTATTTCTGTGAGTATTATTTTTATTGTATATACTACAATTTGTAAAGCTTTACATATTGTAGTATAGCATTGAAGAATACAAATATGACACAAATAAATTTAATCACTCACACAATACAACCAAAATGAAAATGAAAATGAAAAATGAAATAAATTAAAAAATATTATGGCAGTAAACAAAACTATTTCTGTTTGGCTGGTCATAATTGACGGGGAAAATAAAGGAAAAATACCTCTGCAAAAAAGATCTGTTGGCGAACAGGCATTTCATTATGTTTGCCAGGCAACATGGGCTGGAAAAGTTGAACCAGAAGAAAGCACGGAAGCCGCTATAAAAAGGGAGTGTAGAGAAGAACTTGGGAAAGATTTTTTTGAAAAATTTAATTTTTCAAAACTAAAATTATTATCAGAAATTAATTTTATAGCCAAGGAGAGGAGATGGGTTGGCTATAACTATTTGGGCAAAATAAGAAGTAGTTTTTTAGAAGATGTAAAACTTCATAACGAGGCTTTTCCTAATTTTGTTTTTATTGGCAATATGGATAAAATTTATTCGGTAAAATCTGGAAAAGATCCGAAAAATAATATTGTTTTGTTTGATGACCAATATAAAATTTTAAAAAAATTATTACGATAATTAATAGATGGAATTAAGAGAAATACAAAATAAAGAGGAGTGGGAAAGTTTTCTCTTGCAATGCGCAGAGAAAACATTTTTGCAGTCTTGGAATTGGGGCGAGTTTAATTTAGTAATGCAAGCCTCCTTTGCCAAGGCTTCGGCGGGCCAAGGCAAAATTTGGCGGTTTGGCATTTACTTTGGCGATAAATTAATCGCCGTTGCTTTAGCTATTAAAGTTTCTGCCCGCCGCGGAACTTTTCTTTTTGTTCCCCATGGCCCGGTTATTATTAGCGGATTAGATTTCAAAGACAAAAAAGAAATTTTAGAAATTTTGCTTTCAGAATTAAAAGAATATGCGAAAGAAGAAAACGCCAGTTTTATACGTTTATCGCCTATTTTAGAGGATAACAATGAAAACAAAAAAATATTTGTGGAACTTGAATTTAGGCAAGCTCCGATTCATGCCTCGGCTTACGAAGCCACATGGAAATTAGACATTTATCCGCCAGAGGAGGAGCTTCTGAAAAATATGCGCAAAACAACCCGCTATTTGATAAAAAAAACCAGCGAAAATCCAGATATTTCAATTGAAAAAAGCGCTGATTCAAAAGATATAAAAATATATCAGCAGCTAAATAAAAAGGTGTCGCAAAGGCAAAAATTTGTGCCGTTTTCCGACACTTTTATAAAAAACGAGTTTGACATTTTTGCAAAGGATAATCAATCACTGTTTCTTTTCGGAAAAAATAAGGGCGAAATAGCGGCCGGCGCCATGATTATTTTCTGGTCCGGCGTAGGGTTTTACCACCAGGCGGCCTCGGTTGGAAAATTTGCAAAACTTTCCATTCCTTATCTTTTGCAATGGGAAGCAATTAAGGAAGTTAAAAACAGAGGATGCGCTATTTACGATTTTTGGGGGTTTACGGATCCAGAAAAATTTCCAAGGCATCCTTGGGCAGGGCCGACTTTGTTTAAAATGGGGTTTGGGGGATATAAAAAAGAATATATTAAAACCCAAGATTATATAATTTCGCAAAAATACTGGATAAATTATATAATAGAAAAAATAAGAAAATTAAGGTGCGGATCGTAGAAGCGAGGCAATAAATTTTTTGCAAGCCTACGTACACGAAGTGACGTTTGCAGCAAAAAATTTGATTGCCGAGCTTCGGGAAAAATGTCTTACAGAAAAAAATACATAAAGTCAAAAATACATAAAATAAAGCCGAAAAAATCAATTTTTAAAAAGCCTATTTTTTTGATTGCTATTCTGGTTTTGGTTATTATTTCTGCTGCTTTATATTTTCTTTTCTTTTTTTATGGATTTCAGGTTAAAAACATAGTAATTTCAGGAAACGAAAAAATTCAGTTAAAAGATATTGATAATTTGGTTTCTAATAATATAAACAAAAAAATTGTTGCTTTTGGAAGCTGGAGTATAACGTCAAAAAGTATTTTTTTAACTAATCCTTCGGAATTGCAGCGGATAATTTTAAAAACTTTTCCGACAATAGAAACCGCGACAATCGAAAGGCAATTACCGCAAAACGTAAATCTAAAAATAGAAGAGAGAAAGCCCTTCGCTGTTTTTTGCCAGACAGAAACAGTTGTCGCGCCCGCCTCCGCCGAGGCTTCGGCGGGTAAAAGAAGGTGTTTTTTTATTGATAGAAACGGCGTGGTTTTTGAAGAGTTGCAAAATATTCCCCAGGATATGCCAATTCTAAAACAGTCGATAGATGTCCCTGAAATTTTTTCAGGAGAAAATGTCATTGAAAAAAACATAATGGATGTGATTTCAAAAATAGAAAAAAATCTGAAAGATAATTTTCAGATAAATGTGAAAGAAGCGTTTTTAACTAGCCCGTTGAGATTAGACATCAAAACAAACGAAAACTGGCAGATTTATTTTGACTTAAATTCAGATACTGATTTGCAGATTATAAAATTAAACTCTCTTCTGAAAAATGAAATTTCTCAAACCAGCAGAGCGAACCTCCAATATATAGACCTTAGGTTTAAAGACAGAGCATACTACAAATAAATATTTTGCGTTCGGGCGGCATATAAAGACCGCGTCCGGCGGTTTTTGTTTGACAAAGATTGGTAGATATTATATAATGCAATCAGATTTGCAAAATTTTAAGACTATGAATTTTAGACAAAAACGACAAAATTTAACTGAATTTATAAAAAAAATCGGCGGCCAAACAAGCCGTTTATTCGTGCCGTCAGAAGCAAATGCCTACAGACCGGGCTTTTTGCAAAGCAAGATTTTATTTTATTTTGCAATTTTAGTATTTATCGTAAAAATTGCCGTAATCGGACCGTCAGTTAACTTCCCAAAAAATATATTTTTTGCCGATATAACAAAAAATGCCCTTATAAATTTCGTCAATCAAGGAAGAATAGACATGGGACTGCCGCCATTGGTGAAAAATCAAAAATTAGATCGGGCGGCTGAGCTGAAGGCTCAGGATATGTTGCAAAAAGGATATTTTTCTCACCAGAGTCCGGAAGGTGTTACTCCATGGTTTTGGTTTAAAAAAGCTGGGTATAATTATAAATACGCCGGAGAAAACCTGGCTGTTGGATTTGTTGATTCAAAAGAGGTTTATAACGCGTGGTACGATTCAATTTCTCACAGGCAGAACATTTTAGGTTCAAATTATAACGAAATCGGGACTGCGGTTTTAAGCGGATTTGGCGATAACAAAACCGCTATAGTTGTCCAATTTTTTGGCCTCGCAGAGCCCTTAAGCGCGCCAGTTTATTCTGCAAAAACAACGGCTTTTGTTTTATCTCAATCAACGGAAGCTCCAGACAAAATCAACTCATATCTTAAATATCTAAATTTAATAACATATAATTACGAAAAAATTAGCGTTGATAAATTACAAAGCTCAAAGGCAACTGAAATCAAAAATCTCAAAAATTAAAGCAAAAGAAAAATTCTAAAAAATCTATAGGTGTCGGACACCTATAGATTTTATTGCGTGAAACCTTTGCACGACACTTCTGCCGTTGTGGCTACGATCGTAGCCACAACGGCAGTTTTTATTACGCGACAAAAGGACTTGACATAAAATTATTTATATACTATAAATAATTATTGTTGAGAACGGCTCAATAATCCCGTTTGCGAGGGTATTTCGCAAAATGCGCCTTTTAAAAGGAGCGAAGCAATGGACAAGGAAAAGATGGCTTTCTGCGCTCTTGCTACAGCATTTTTGGCTGTAATGTGGAGCGCCGCCTGTTATTCGGGCGAAGTTGTCTCTTTTGTCTGCCGGTTCTTTTAGAACCGCAGACCCAATCGCCGAGAGCCACAGTGCGACCCCACTCTGGCTTATTTTTTTACACAAAAAACTTGATACTTAGTATTAAATATCTTATACTAAAAAATAGCCTAGAATAAGTTTCTATGTGAGGGGCCCATAGTAAATCGGCATTACGGCTCCATGGCATGGAGCAGGGCCGGGTTCGATTCCCGGTGGGTCCACCAAAGGGCTTTCCCAATAAAAATTGGCGAGATTGGCCGATGTCGCTAATAATACGATTATCAAAATTGAGCAGGGCGAAAACCAAAATCCAACATTAGATACGCTGAAAAAACTTGCGAAAGCGCTTGAGATTAGTGTTGATGATTTAATAAATTAAAGGAAAAAATATATGAACTGCAAACATTGTGATAACAAATTAGCGAATGATGCAAAATTTGATATCCAATCAAAAAATTAAAATCATTCTTGCTAAAATGCCTTCGCAATTTGAAGAAATAAAACTTTGGTTGAAATTAGGGTGGATTAAAATTTTATAAAAAATATGAAATACACAGACCGAGTATATGGAAATTTTGAAATTAAAGAATCTGTTATTTTGGAATTGATAAATTCCAAGACCTTTCAACGATTAAAGGAAATAGACCAAGCAGGATATTTCGAACCTCATTTTCCAGGGACGGCACATTCTCGCTTTGAACATTCAATTGGTGTTTATTTACTCTTAAAAATGTATGACGCACCGATTGAGGAACAAATTGCCGGCCTTATTCATGATGTTTCTCACTCGGCTTTTTCTCATTGTATAGATTATGTTTTAGACGCTGGCTCTGAAAAAGAACATAATCATCAGGACAATGTTTTTGACGAATTTGTTAGAAAGTCAGAAATTCCCGAAATGCTAAAAAAATACGGTCTGGATTTAGAGTATATCTTGGACGACAAAAATTTTCCGCTAAAAGAAAAAGATTTACCAGATTTATGTGCAGACAGAATTGATTACTCGTTAAGAACTGCCACTGTTTTTAAAGAAATTGAAAACGGAAAATATTTTATTGATAACCTTTTAGCGGAAAATGGAAATTGGGTTTTTAAAAATTTTGAAAGTGCGGAAAAATACGCAAAATTGTTTTTGAAGCTGAATACCGATTACTATGTCGGTTTACCCTCTGCAGTTATGTTTAGAACAGTTGGCGATTATCTTCGCTACGCACTTTCAAAAAATTATATTTCTGAAACCGATTTATATACTACCGATAAAACCGTTTTGGAAAAAATAGAGCCACATATCAAAACTGATTCAAAATTAAGTATGTTGTTTGATAGAATGAACAATAAAATCGGTTTCAGAAATGATCCGAATGATTATAATGGAAAAGTTTTTTGCAAGTCGCGAGTGGTAAATCCTCTTTGTAGACATAATGGAAAAATCAAAATGGTTTCCGAGGTAAATCCGAGTTGGAATGATATAATTGAGCATGAATCTAAACCGAAAGAGTATTTTTTGAAATTTGATAAATAGGCGGCGCGCCAGTTTCACTGGCACGAAATTCGGCGGCGGAAAGCGAGGGCGAGCAAAAACTTGTCCTGAGCGTAGCCAAACGGATTCCTTCCCCCCAACCCCCTTTTTACCCGTCCATAGTTTTAACGAAGGAGGGCCTTTTTGCCCGCCCGACTTGTCCGCCGAAGTTTTAACGCAGGCGGGTCAGCCTGGATTTTGTTCAAAAGGTGGGCAGTTGACCATTGAGTCCTGTCCTTATTGATTTGTAAATTTTTTTTTGATATAAAGATATAATAATAAAATTTTATGTTTATAAATAAAAAAAGCATCTTATATTCGCTTGTTGTAATTGTTTTAATGGCTGGCATGTTTGGCGCTGGGGTTTGGGTTGGAGTAAATAAAATTTCCTATAATGTTCCGCAACCAGGCACAATTGATTTTTCTTTATTCTGGGACGCTTATAGCAAGCTTCAGCAAAAATTTATTGACCCTGAAAAAATAGACAATCAAAAAGTAATTTACGGAGCGATTGAAGGAATGACAAAATCTTTAGGCGACCCCTATACTTCTTTTTTTGATCCTGACCAGGCAAAAAGATTTCAGCAGGATTTGTCTGGATCTTTTGAAGGGATTGGCGTTGAAATTGGAGTCAAAAAAAATCAGCTTACAGTGGTATCTCCCTTAGAAGGAACGCCCGGACAGAAAGCCGGATTAAAAGCCGGGGATTTAATTTTGAAAATAGATAAAAAAAATGCGCTTGATATGACCACCGAAGAAGCGGTCAGTTTGATAAGGGGTCAAAAGGGAACAATTGTCACTTTGTCAATTTTTAGAGATGGCTGGCAGTCGCCAAAAGATATAAAAATCATAAGGGAAACGATAAAAATTCCGTCAATGAAGTGGGAGTTGAAAAATGGCGACATAGCGTACATCCATATTTACCAATTTGACGAATTGCTGTCGTCAGATTTTAGAAAATCGGCTTTTGAAATTTTATCGGGGCCTGCAAAAAAAATAGTATTAGACCTAAGGGGCAACCCGGGTGGATATCTTGAGGTCTCCCAGGAAATTGCCGGCTGGTTTCTGCAAGCAGGACAAGTTGTAACCATTGAAGATTTTGGCAAAGGCAAGGAACAAAAACAATATAAGGCAGAAGGGAATGCTAATTTGGCTAATTTTCCAACTGTTGTTTTAATAAACGAAGGCTCGGCATCCGCATCTGAAATTTTAGCCGGAGCTTTAAGAGATAATAGAAAAGTAAAATTAATCGGCGAAAAATCTTTTGGTAAAGGTTCGGTTCAAGAAGTGATTGATTTAAGAGGGGGGTCTTTTCTTAAAGTTACAATTGCCAAATGGCTTACTCCAAAAGGAAATTACATTTCAGAGGTTGGTTTAGACCCGGATATTAAGGTTGAAATTACCGACAAAGATTTTGAAGCAAAAAAAGACCCGCAATTAGACAAAGCTCTTGAAATAATAAACAATTTAAAGTAAAATAAAAAAATATGAAAGTTATTCTGCTCCAAGATGTAGAAAATCTTGGAAAAAAATATGAAGTAAAAGAAGTAAAAAACGGCTATGCCAGAAACTTTTTGTTGCCTCAAAAATTAGCTAAAGCCGCCACTAAAAAAGCTTTGAAATGGCTGGAAGACCAAAAAGAAATTATCAGCAGAGAGGCTGAAGAAGATTTAAAACAGGCGCAAGAGCTGGCTTCCAAACTAGATGGCTCAGAGGTGGCTATTAATGTTAAAATCGGTGAAGAGGGCCAGCTGTTTGAATCAATCAATAATCAAAAAATTGCGGAAAAATTAAAAGAAATGGGTTTTGAAATCAAAAAATCACAGATTAAATTAGATGAGCCGATAAAAGAGCTCGGCGAGTTTCCAATAAAAATTAGTTTAGACCATAATTTAGAAGTTGAAATAAGTTTAATAATATCAAGCGAAAAGTCATGAAATATATTTTTGTTGCAGGCGGAGTGATGTCGGGAATTGGCAAAGGCATAGCTACGGCTTCAATAGGGAGAATTCTAAAAAGTAAGGGCTTTAGAACAACAGCCATTAAAATTGACCCCTATATAAATGTTGACGCTGGAACAATGAATCCAGTAGAACATGGAGAAGTTTTTGTGACCGATGACGGCATAGAGTGCGATCAAGATGTTGGAAACTACGAAAGATTTTTAGACGAAAATATTTACACAGACAATTATATGACTACGGGAAAAATCTATTTGTCTGTAATAAACAAGGAAAGAAATTTAGAATATGGCGGGGAGTGCGTAAGTGTTGTCCCGGGAATTCCTAACGAAGTCATTGACACAATTAAAAGAGCCGGCAAGAAAGCAAAAGCTGATTTTGTCTTAATTGAAATTGGCGGGACTGTCGGCGAATATCAGAACTTGCTTTTTTTGGAAGCCGCCAGAATGATGAAATTTCAGCACCCGAAAGAAGTGCTTTTTATTTTGGTAAGTTATCTGCCCGTGCCAAAAATGATAGGCGAAATGAAAACAAAACCAACCCAACAGGCCGTAAAAAACCTGAATGAGGCGGGGATACAAGCAGATATGATATTAGCAAGAGCTGACATGCCGTTAGACGAGCCACGAAAAAAGAAATTAGCAATTTATTGCAATATTCATCCCGAAGACATTATTTCCGCTCCCGATGTAAAATCAATATACGAGGTTCCTATCAATTTTGAAAAAGAAAATGTCGGAAATAAAATATTGAAAAAATTTGGAATGAAAAGCCGGCCGAGCGACTTGAAAGAATGGCAGGATATGGTAAAACTGATAAGAAACCACCCTAAAACCGTTGAAATAGGAATTGTGGGAAAATATTTTGAAACAGGAAATTTTACATTAATGGATTCGTATATTTCTGTTATTGAGGCGGTAAAACATGCCGCTTTTTCTCAAAATAGAAAAGCGAAAATTTCCTGGATTTCTTCTGAAAACTTTGAAAAAGATTTTGAGTCTTTAAAAGAGTTAAAAAAATACGCAGGCATAATTGTGCCGGGCGGATTTGGAAATAGGGGAGTGGAGGGCAAAATTAAAGCAATTGAATATTGCAGAAAAAATAAAATTCCGTTTTTGGGATTATGCCTTGGGCTTCAGCTTTCTGTAATTGAATTTTCAAGAAACGTTTGCGGAATAAAAGACGCCACTTCAAGAGAATTTAACAAAAATGCTAAAAATCCTGTGATTGATGTAATGGAGGGGCAAAAAAAATTATTAAAAGAAAAACATTATGGCGGAACAATGAGGCTTGGGGCATATGACTGCGAGCTTGTGCCTGGCACTATAAGTCATAGATCATATAAAGCCTCTTTAATTTCTGAAAGGCACCGTCACAGATACGAAGTCAACAATGATTACAGAAAAATTTTAGAAGAAAAAGGCCTTGTTGTGGCCGGCGTAAATCCTAAAAAAAACTTAGTAGAAATAATTGAAATAAAAGACCATCCTTTTTTTGTGGCCAGCCAGTTTCACCCAGAATTTAAATCAAGGCCATTAAAGCCTCATCCATTATTTAAAGAATTTATGAAAGCCGCCATCAAAGTAACAAGTCAACGTTTACTATTTTTACCAATCTCTGCGACCCGTTAAACAATTGTTTTGATTTTGTAGAGAAACGAACAACTCCGTCTGCCATAGAGTATATGGTGTCGTCAGAGCCCAATTTTACATTCTTGCCAGGAATATATTTTGTGCCCCGCTGTCTAATAATTATCATTCCAACTTTGACTTTTTCGCCAGCAGAAGCTTTAATACCCAGCCTTTGAGCCATTGAATCCCTTCCTAACTTGGTAGAACCTCCTTGTTTTGTTTTTGCCATAATTTTATGGATTTATTTTTATATAAAGAAAGTTTAACAAAATTTTCAGCCTTTGTCAAATCACATTTTAATGATATAATGATATTTATTATTGTCGCGCTTTTAGTATTACTTTCGTTCGCAGCAGGATTTATAATTGCAAAATACCAAAATAAAGAACCAATTAAAATAGAACAAAATAATTGAATAAAATGAATATACCAAATCATATTGTATTATTTCCAGACGGCAATAGACGATGGGCAAAACAAAAAGGGATTGCTTCATTGGAGGGCCATCAACAGGGATATAATAATCTTTTAGATTTTTCCGAATGGTGCAAAAATAGGGGAGTTAAAATACTCACTGCTTTTGGATTTTCAACTGAAAACTGGAATCGTTCAGAAGAAGAAGTAAATTATTTAATGAAGTTATTAGAAGACGGCTTAACTAATAATTTAGAAAAATACAATAAAGATGGCGTGAAAATTCGGGTAATAGGGCAACGGGAGCGATTGCCTAAATCTTTGCAAGAAGCAATTAAAAAAACTGAGGAAGCAACAAAAAATAATGCCGATCTTTTTTTGAATTTTGCAATAAGCTATGGCGGAAAATGGGATATTTTGCAGGCTGTTAAAAAAATAGTCGAAGATAAAATTCCGGCGAATAAAATTGACGAAAAATTATTTGAGAACTATTTATCAACTGCTGGGTTGCCGAATCCTGATTTAATAATAAGAGCTGGAGGCGAAATGCGAATGTCAAATTTTGTTTTATGGCAGGCAGCCTATTCTGAATTATATTTTTCTGCAAAACTCTGGCCGGAATTTACAGAAGGGGATTTAGATATGGCTTTAGCTGAATTTGACCGCAGGTCGCGCCGCTTCGGCAAATAATAACGCGCGGCAATCAAACAAAAAAATTATTGCCTCGCTTCTCAATTTTATTGTGCGACAAAAAGCTCTGTTAAAACTTGCGGTAAAAAGTAGGTTAATATCCTCTGCTAAAATAACAAATGGATAATCCATCACACTGTTTTTGACAATGTTTTTGCCATTTCCAGCCATTTGCATTTTCTTGGCCTGTTTTTATATTTTGCCGATGATTTTTGAATTTCTATAAGTAAAGAAAGATCGTGTTTTTTCCAGCTTGAAATTTGTTTCCCTTTATTTTTATAAATTATTTCCGCTCCTTTTGCCCAGAGTTCAAAACATTTTTTCTTTTTATCAGCCAGTAAATTTTTTTTAAAAAACGGCACTACAATGCCAGTGATATCATCAATTTTTTGAACTGAAAATCTCGCCTGGTCCTTTGAAATATTTATCTCTCCGCATCCCATCCCTTTTTTTATTTTTTGCAACATCTTTGCATTTTCTCTTGAAGCCGTTACCACAAACTGCGCCCTCCACCTATAATAAGTAGGGGAGTTGATCCTTTCGCGCCTTGTATCTTTTCTAAATTGCAAATCAAAACATCCGTCAGTATTTACTAAATTTGCGATATTAAAATCACTTTTTACCGGCATAGGTTTTTTAATTATTTTTTATATATTTATTATATTAAATTGTTTATTATGCGACAAATTAATTTATTGTTTTAAATCTTTTCCGCTGTGGAACTTGCGATGTATGTCCCGCAATTGCTTATTTGTAACATGCGTGTAAATCTGCGTTGTCATTATGCTTTTATGTCCAAGTAATTCTTGGATAGATCTTAGGTCAACGCCCTTGCTAAGCAAATCTGTTGCGTAGGAATGCCTCAGGGTATGGGGGGTTGTAGATATGGGCACGCCTGACAATATTGCATACTTTTTTATTAATTTTTCAATATACCGCGGCGTCAACCTTCTGTTAGCGCCTTTTTTTGATCTGGTGTTTATAAAAAGGGCTTTTTCTTTATCTTTCCGCATTTTTAAATAACTCTTAAGCCAAGTTAACGCGCGTTCTGAAAAAAAGACTGTCCGAGGCCGTCCGCCTTTGCCAATTATACCGATCTCAAAATCGATTTTATCCTTGATATTCGCAAACTGTTCCACGTTTAATGCAACAAGCTCGGCTATTCTTAAACCGGTAGAGAAAAAAGCCTCTAAAATTGCCCTATCCCTTAGCCTTATATCGTCTGCCGGCTTAATTACCGTTAAAAGCTTCTCAACCTGCTCTATATTGAGGAATTTTACATTTTTTGCCCCTTTATCGCCCTTAGGAAGGGCGATTTTGTCCGGTGGTAGTGAAAGTATATCTTTTGCTATAAAATAGCCTAAAAAGGCCCTTAGAGCGATTAAATAATAGTTTTGGGTGCTTTTTTCAAGGGTTTTATGCCTTTTTGGGTCTTGGCGCCTAGAAAGGTATAACCGATACTCCCAGATGTGGTCTTTAGTCAATTGGTGGGGGAGAAGGCCTTCTAAATTCTTATATTTCAACCAGCCGAAAAACTTATTTAAATATTCCTGATAATTTTTTTGTGTATTGTTTCGCAAACCCTTCTCAACGTCGCAATAATCCAAAAAATCGTTCAGGTGTTTTATCATCGGCTTGTTTGATTGTTCCATTGTCTTTTTATGCTTATATTAACTAGTCTATATTAGGTTCGCTTTACCAACATTTTACGAACCTATATTAATATATCATAAACCCAGTAAACGGTTGTGTCAATGCGAATAATTTATTCAAGCAAACAATGCCCTGCTCAACTTTACTCAACTTTTGTGCCAGAAAATTTTGAAAATTGCTCTGAAAAATATTTTTTTATTTTTTCCCAAATATTTTGCGCAATAGCATTTTTTTCTTTATTTACCTCTTCTTTAATGGCCTCTCCCCTCTTTTGCGCTTCCGAACTGACCCGAGGATAGACATTTACCCTAACCCAATTATTTGCTTTTGACCAATATGAGCCGATCTGCGCCTCGGCCTGATTATAGATATTTTTGCCAATTCCCCTAAAATACGGCTGCTGACTCAAAAAAACAATTACTAAAATAATAATTATAATTACAATATATTGTATAAATCCCCTTTCATTTTTCATTTTTTTTATTCAATGCAGCCTTTCAACTGCTTCCTTTATTTTTTTTAAGGTTTTTTCGCGACCGAGAATATCGGCAATTTCAAACGGGCTTGGAGAGAATTGCCTGCCAGACAACGCCACGCGCAAGGGCCACAATAAAAATCCCCTATTTTTTTCTGGGTAGCCTTTTTGCTTGTTAAATTCCCCTGCGCCAAAAAGCAATAATTCTTCTATCTTTTTAATTTCCCAATCTTTTAATTCTGATAAAATTTTGTCGCACAATAAAAGCGCTCCTCTTATGTCGCTGTCCTGCATGCTGCTCCATTTCAATAAATTTTTATCGTAACTTAATTTATCTTCAAAAAAGAAATTCGATAATTCAACAATGTCTGATATTTTTTTCATTCTGGTTTTTGAAACTTCTATAATTTTTTCAAGTTTGTTTTCAGAAACCTGGCCTTGCGTCAAAAGGCCCGCTTCTTTAAGATAAGGTTTGCAAAGCTCTGCTAATTTTTCTATCGGTTTTTCACGGATATAAAAGCCGTTTATAAAATCTAATCTTTGGATATTAAATACGGCTCCTGCTTTTTGGACTTTTTCCATTGAGAATTCTTTTTCAAGTTGAGATAAAGAAAAAATTTCTTTTTCAGTGCCTGGATTCCATCCCAAAAGCGCTAAAAAATTAACCAGCGCCTCTGGCAGATATCCCTGTTTATGATAATCTATTAAAGCAACATCTCCTTTGCGTTTAGAAAGTTTGCTTCTGTCTAAATTTAACAATAACGGCAGATGCCCATAAATTATTTTATCAAAATCTAAGGCTTCCTGTATCAAAATTTGGCGCGGAGTGTTTGAGATATGGTCTTCTCCTCTGATTACATGGCTTATTTGCATTAAAAAATCATCAACAACAACCGCAAAATGGAATAAGGGATTGTTTAATTTCTTTGCAATTACTATATCCCCCAAAAGGCCTGTATCAAACTCAACATTGCCACGGATTAAATCGTTGAACTTAACTTTTTTGTTTTCAACCCTGAATCTTATTACCGATGGTTTTTCTTCTGCTAATTTTTTTTCGACAATTTCTTCTGATAAATGAGCGCACGGGCCATTGTATTTTGGGGCCAATCCCCTGCTCATCTGCTCCTGCCTCCTTGCTTCTAATTCTTCTTCGGCGCAAAAACAATAATAAGCCTTATTTTCGTCTAAAAGTTTTTTCAAATATTTTTCGTAAATATCTAATCTCTGCGATTGTTTGTACGGTCCAAACTCGCCTCCAATATCAGGACCTTCATCCCAATTGATTCCCAGCCATTTTAATTCTTTTAAAATTTCGTCTGTCCATTTTTGTTCTGATCTTTCTTTATCTGTGTCTTCAATTCGTAAAACAAACTTACCTTTGTTTTGTTTAGCAAATAAATAATTAAACAAAGCAGTTCTTGCGCTGCCTACATGCAAGGGCCCTGTAGGAGACGGCGCAAATCTCACTCGTATATTTTTTATAGCAATCTTTTTCATTATTTAATAATAGCAAAATTAATTAAGAGTTAAAAATTCTAAAATTTCACGCGCCACTGCTTTTGCGGCCAATGGTTTTGAAAACCTCAAAGCTTCCTCTTTCATTTTTTCCAGCGCTTCTTTGCGCAAAAACAGCAATTTAATTTTTTCCAGGAAAAAATTGGGGGTCAAATTGTCTTGTTCAATTACCAGCGCGGCTCCGTTTTCCGCATATGCGTACGCGTTTTTTGCCTGATGTTTTGCCGCGGCTGTTGGCAGAGGAATTAAAATGCTTGGTTTGCCCAACGCCGCAATTTCAAAAACTGCCGATGAGCCTGACCTTGAAATTATAAAATCTGATGCTTTGTAAACATGCTTCATTTTTTCTTCGTCTAAAAACCCAACCGGGTGATAATATCTTTTAAAATTTTCATCAACCACAACCTCAGACTCGGCCTCCGTTTCTTTATAATTTTCTCGTCCCGTTATATGAATTATTTCAAAATCTTTTAAAAGATTATTTAAAATTCTTAAAACAAAATCATTTATAGCTTCCGCTCCCTGCGACCCGCCGCAGATCATAATTACTGGTTTTTCAAAAGTTAAATTAAATAAATCTTTTGCCATTTGCTTGTCTCCCTCCAGCAATTCTTTTCTAATTGGGTTTCCAACCAAAATAATTTTTGCGGGATCAAAATATTCTGTTTTTGGAAAAGAAGTAAAAACCTTTTTTGCCCATTTTGACGTTTCTTGGTTTGATATTCCTGGCGCAACATCTGACTCATGCAAAAAAACCGGGATTTTTAAAATTTTTGCGCAAAAAGTTACAGCTATTGAGCCCGATCCGCCTTTGCTAAAAATTAAATCGGGCTTTATTTTTAAAAGCAGAAAAAAGCTTTGCAAAACTCCGAATGGAATTTTAAATAAAATATCTAAAAAATTATCCCAGGAAAAATATCTTCTTAATTTTCCTGAAATAATTGTTTTAATTATAAAATCTTCTTGTTGTAGCAAAATTAAACCAAACTCGTCTTTTGGGCCAATATAATAAAACTCCAAATCTTTTTTTGTATAGATTCTCCTTATTTCTCTTGTGATGGCGACAATCGGAAAAACATGCCCCCCTGTGCCGCCGCCGGTAAATAAAATTTTCATAATTTTTATTACTTAATAATAACAAAATCGTCCCGCGCAGTAAACTCTGTCCAGGTTCAGATAGATACCCGCCACCGTTAGGCTTGTAAAATGATTATGTCTCTTGTCGGCAAATTCATGTATTTCAGTTTGTTTAAATATTCCTCCGGGGTCAGATAATTTAGCGCTTCGTGCGGTCGGATGTAAT
>ORJL011159450.1_pt1 | contig 51472 bp, 48 predicted proteins | sample 1779941 | NCBI WGS metagenome assembly ORJL01 (sample SAMEA104232317, study PRJEB22302) | groundwater metagenome | biome: forest; feature: aquifer; material: groundwater | place: USA | collected 2011-08-07 | depth 5.8 m | reverse complement strand
GTCCGGGAAGGGGCAAGCGTCAATGAACCCCTGTTCTTTTATCTGAACGGCGCGCCTCTGACGCCCCTCTCCGCCGGCCAGCTCACCTGGCTGGGAGACGGGCAGCGGCTCCGCGTGGATTTCCTGGGGAGATAATCATGTTTCCTCGGTCTACCAGTGTTCGTAGCGCACCAGCTCCGACAGCTGCTTCCTTTTTTTCTCTTTCGGCTGGTCCGCGGGATAACCGAGAGGGGTCAAGGCGATAGGTTCCACCCCGGCCGGCAATTTCAGCACTTCCCGCACCTCCGCCGGATCAAAGGCGGCGATCCAGCAGGTGCCAAGCCCCAGCTCCGTGGCTGCCAGGATGAGGTGATCCATGGCAATTGTGGCATCCACCTCGCTGTAATTTTTGCCATCGATCCGCGACCAGGCCCCGTCATAAACGGCACAAGCACAAAGAACATAAGGCGCCTGGCTGAGCCACTCCTTCTTGTACATCCGCTTCAGGTCCTCTTCCCTCCCCAAGGTCCGCATAACGACGAACTGGATCGGCTGCCGGTTGGCTGCCGTCGGCGCCAGCCGCGCCGCATCGAGGACCCGGCGCAGCTTTTCCTCTTCCACAGGTTGGGACTGATAGGCCCGGACGCTGTACCTCTCTTTGATCAAATCCTGAAAGTCCATGGTCTCCTCCTTGATCTTTTCAATATTAGTCACCGATGATCTTCACTAATACCCGTTTCCGGCGGCGCCCGTCAAATTCGCCGTAGAAGATCTAAGACTTCATAGCGGCAAAACCCCATTTTTTTAGGAGCTTATGACAAAAGCCAGGCTGCTGTCAAGACGCAAAGAGTCAAAAATCTCTGAATTCACTCTCCTCCAGGGGGATCATCTGGTCAGGCCGGACCACCCGTTTTTTTCCCCTTTTGTCGAATAGGGACAACACATTACTTCTTTTTTTGCCTTCCGCCTCCGTCGCCTGGGCGATAGTTCCGCTGCTATCGGACGGCATTTCCCATGGGGTTGCCAAAATCACACGTTCGCCTGCACCGCCGATTACCCTTACCAGGTCATCGACATAGGCTTTCATCTGCTCCGCCTGGGCATTCAATTCTTCCGCGGCTGCCGCCGCTTCCTCCGCATTGGATGCCGCCTGCTGCGTCACTTTGTCCATCCCGATTACAGCCTTATTGACCTGGGCGATCCCCGCCGCCTGTTCCTCGGAAGCGGTGGCAATCTCATCGACCAGATGACCGATCTTCCGCGAAATCTCCGCATTTTCCCGGAAGGCCGCCTGGGTGGCCTGGGTCAGCTCATTGCCGTTGTGCACGGCCTTAATGGTATTCTCGATGAGGCCGCTCGTATTCTTGGCCGCTTCGGCTGCCCGCATCGCCAGATTCCGCACCTCGTCAGCCACGACCGCGAACCCGGCCCCGGCTTCCCCGGCCCGGGCAGCCTCCACCGCGGCATTCAAGGCCAGCAGATTCGTCTGGAAGGCAATCTCATCGATCGTCTTGATGATCTTCTCTGTCTCTTCGCTCGACCGGGTTATTTCCTGCACCGCCTCGCCCATATCTTCCATGTGCCGGTTCACCTTTTCCACGATCTGATTGGCCTGCGCCATCATACCCTTGGCTTGCCTGGCATGATCGGCATTCTGTTTGGTCATGGATGCCATCTCCTCCAGAGAGGAAGACGTCTCCTCCAGAGAGGAAGCCTGCTCTGAGTTTCCCTCGGCCAATTGCTGGCTGGCAGCCGACACCTGGCCGGCTGCCGCAGAAACCTGTTCCGCACCTTCCAGGAGTCCGCCCGCCACGTGGTTCAAGGGACGGGTGAGGGAGAAGCTTAAGAACACCCCCAGGCAAAGCGCCACGATGATCCCCAGGATCACCGTGGCCGACATGACGACCACCGGCCTGTCCACGTCACCAATGGCATTTTTAATGAATGCCGCGGACTCTTTGTTCTGGAGGTCAATTAACTCATGCAACAAACTCTCGGCCCTGGCGAAACTATCCTGAGCTTTTCCGACAGACAAGCTTAGGGCTTCTTCGCGCTTGCCCGCCTTGAGGAGATCGATGACCTGCTGATGATCGTTTTTCCATCCCTCCCAGGCGGGTTTGAATTTCTTCCACGTTGCCTCTTCGAACTTGCTCTGGGGCAGGGGCTCATAAATCTTCCATCCCTTTTCGACGTTCAGCCATGCTTCTTCCATACTGCTGTAATGACGTTGGAGATCGTTGGGATTAGCCGCAATCTCCGGGATAAAGAGGGTGTGTTCCTGTCTTTGTATGGCCGTCTGCGCTGCGTTTATCATCTCCAGACCGTGTAAACTGGGCAGGCGCACTTGCGCTACCTCCACCAAAGCCGAGCCGGTGGAGGAGATGCCGCGCCAACCGATGATTCCCACCAGAAGTGTAATGAGCGCCACCATGGCAAATCCCCCGATCAATTTCACATCAAATCTCATTTTCTGCTCCTTCCTTAATGATAAAGTTCAACCATCCTTTTCAAAACAACCCCCACATCGGCAAAGTCATTGGTCATCCAGGTCAGAAAGCGCGGCCTCAAGGAATGAGCCTGGGCAATCGTCTCATGATCGCCATCGGGGAGTACCAGGATAAGTCTCATTTCCAACAGGTAATCGCGCAGGCGGATAATATCCTGAAGATGCTTGACCGTGGCGGCCAAAAGAACGGTTATCCTGGTATCAGGACAGGGTTTCTGGAAACGTGCCGCAAGATCGGCGAGGGAATGGTAGATTTCGATCTGCTTCGGGGTCGTGGTCTTGATCGCCTCTAAAAGACGATCTCCCGCATTCTCTGCATCAGGCAAATAAACAATCACTGACATAGTCATGCCCCTTTCCGGAACCTAATCGATTGTTGAGTGCATTACCGATCCAGGACCTTACAATAATCGCGCCAGGAGGGATACTTTTAACGGGGCATGTAATTACGGCTAGTTAGCTTGGCGATAGCTCTTGTTGGAAAGGAATTTTGTGCGGAAAAACCGGATTTATACGGAAAAACCGCACCGCCGTACGGTTTTTCCGTACTTACTCGGCGAGGGGGAGCTTGTGTTTGCGGAGCAGCTCGTAGAAGCGCGTCCGGCTGAGATCGGAAATCCGGCAAGCCAGTTCGAGGTCTCCTTCCGTAACCTTGAGCAACTCCTGAAGATACTTCTTTTCCACTTCCTCATAGGTGGAGCGGCGCAATTCTTTCAGCTTGGGCAGCTCGGGAAAAAAAGGGATCTGCGGCGCCTCGTCTCTTGGCGGGCTTATCTTCGCCACCCTGTCATTTGCCGCATGGTTGCCGGTGGCGCTATTGGCCAGTTGCACCCGGATCGCGCGGGGGAGATGTTTGCGAAAAAGCGTCGCGACCGACAAGGCCGCGGCAATGGCTCTCTCCAGGGCATTGATCAGTTCGCGGACATTTCCCGGCCAGTTATAGGAACGCAGGGCATCCAGAATATCGGGTGAAAGTTCCTTGACCTCCAGGCCCATGCGTTTGCAGATCTTTGCCGTGTAATAGCGGGCAATCTCCCCGATGTCCTCAAGACGTTCGCGCAGCGGGGGAAGGGCAATGGTAAAGGAGCAGATTCGAAAAAGAAGGTCTTCGCGAAATTGCCCGGCCTGAGCCATTGTCTCCAGATTGCGGTTGGTAGCCGCAATTAACCGGAAGTTACTCTCCACTTCTTGCACATTGCCCAGGGGTCGGAACCGGCGTTCCTGGAGCACCCGGAGGAAACTCCGCTGCAGGGACAGGGGTAGTTCGCCGATCTCATCGAGAAAAAGCGTCCCCCCATCGGCCTGTTTGATGAGCCCCTCGCGGTTCTCGTCGGCGCCGGTGAAGGCGCCTTTTTGATATCCAAAGAGGGTGCTTTCGATGAGATTGCCATGGAGGGCTGCACAATCCACCACCACAAAATTCCTGCCGGCCCGGCGGCCGTTCTCATGGAGGGCTTTGGCGAAGAGTTCCTTCCCGGTGCCCGTCTCCCCGGTAATGAGAACATTGATATCCGTGGCAGCCGCCTCGGCAACGGACTCGTAGATGTCCTTCATTCTTGGACTGCTGCCGATGATGCCAGCTAATTGGGGGAGAGCCGCTGTCTTCCCTTTTAATCTCTCCCCACGGTACTGAAGGGCCCGCAGGAGGTGCAACCGCACCGTGCTGACCGGTGCGGGCTTCTCGATATAATCCCAGGCGCCGCAGTCAATGGCCAGCTCCGCACCATCCGGCATGCCGGCGCCGGTCAAAATAATCACCTCGGGACGGGACGGGCTGCTCCTGATTTCCTGGATTTTTTCCAGGCCGCTCCCGTCGGGTAGACGCACATCGAGAAAGACCACATCGGGATATCCCGAAAGGGCGCTCGTTAACCCGGCCGCAAGTGTATAGGCGCAGAGGATTTCATTGTTCTCCAGTTTCAGTGCCCGCTGCAACAAGCTGCAAAAATTTTCATCGTCATCGATGATCAGAATGTTTGCCATGGATCTCCTATAAAACCTCATCGTTCAGGGACGGCTTTTTTCGCTTCCAAGCCAGGCAGACGCCAAGCAGAGAAGCCACCAGCATCAGCCCGATACTGGACAAAAAGTACCCGTGATAGCCTCGTCGCGCGACCAGAGCCCCGCCCAGCGCGGGACCGAGAAAAAAACCCGCCTGCACGGCAAAGAGCATGAGATTGGCATTCAAGGCGCGAAAGCGCGGGGCCGAGACTTCAAACATCAGACCGTAGAGGCTGGGTTGACCCATCCCCATCCCCAACCCGAAGAGCAGCGCGATTAGCGGTATGGCCCAGACCCCCGGCAGGTGATCGAGCGCCAGATACCCCAAGGCAACAACGGCAAAGGTGGATGCCACCAGCCAGGCCTTGTCAACAGCGTCGAACAGTTTGCCTGCCAGCAGGCGCAGGACGATCATCAGCCCCATCTGCACGGCAAAGAAAGATCCCACATTGGCCACTCCCTGCTGATCGGCAAACCCTTTGAACAGATAGAAGATACTGCTCCAGTTGATGAGGTTGATCATGTTGAGCAAGATCAGGAGCGCCACTGGCAATTGCGTCACATCGGCACGTATATCCTGCCAGGACGGGACGTATTTTTTCTCTCCGACATTCAGCACCATCCGGTGCCGGCGGCGGATCTGCCAGACAACCCCGGCCGCCGGCAGCAAGGTCACTGTGGCCGCCGCATAGCCGTGCGGCGGGGTCGGGATGAAAGCAACCAAGAGATCCATCACGGCCGGCACTATACCATAGGGCAGGAGCATGGCCACGGAATAGATGGCAAAGGCCTGCCCGCTTTTTTCCTGCGGGATGACGGACACGAAAAGGGCCATCGCACCGGCCCCCATGAGAGACTGGCCGAAGCCGTTCATGATGCGCAACCCCAGCAGACCCCAAAAGGAGTGGATGAAGAGATAGCCGATCCCACAGACCGCCAGCACTGCCATACCCGCGAGCATCGTGCGCGGCGCATTTACCGCCGTAAGAAAAGGACTCAGCAGCAGGTAGATCGCCATGCCCGTAAGCGAATAGGAACCGATCAAAAAGCCGCACAGATCGGCAGGTATGGCCAACGTCCGCAGGTAAGTGAAGAGATTATAGAACACGGCGAGATTGCAGAAGGCCACAAACGTGACCAGGCAAAGGCCGAGAAAATCAAATGACAACAGCTTCCGGGGTTCAGTCATATTATCCGTTTATCCGTCATGAGGCTCCACTTGTCCCGTTTCACGTTTCCCTTTTCAGTCCCAGCCGCTCCCAGAGGAAACCGAAGTCAAAGGGCTCACTGCCTTGGTCGCGGTTCCGGTGCGCTTCGTGGACCTCATAGGTCTTGAGAAGCTCGATTACGGCCTGTCGCCCTGCCTTCGTTTTGACCGCTTGCCGGGGGCTCTTGTTGCCCAGGGCCGGGATGGGTTTTTCCGTCCAATCGTCATAATGCCGGAAAAGCACCTCGCGCATCAACCGCATCTGGACGCCCGCCGGCATATCGGGCGGTGCCGCCGTCGAGGCGGAGGCAAGAGCCTTTGGCGACCGTGGGTCAACTATCCCCCGCACCTTGTACCGCACAGCCGCACCGGCAATACCTTCAAACCAGGTGCGCGCCTCATTGGCCAGTTTGAGAGTGCGGCAAAATATTTCCAGACCATCCGGCTCCCGGACATTCAGTGCGGCCCGGGCCCGGCGCACTTCACCCTTCTCTTCGGCAAACCAGCCCCATCCCGACCGGCGATCACCTTCCACGTCCGGCTGCAGTGCCAAAGAGCCGCTCAAGGCATCCCAATCCGTCACCTGGTAGTGTTCCGTAACGAGCATGATCGGCTCCTTGGTCGAAGAGTCCAGAATCTGGGGCAACGGCCGTTCCGCGAGGATGCTCCGCAACCAATAACTGATCATCGTCGTGCCCACCAAATCCCGCGCGCGATCGGAATTCCAGTCCTCGCCTGTCATTTTCCCGATAATCTCTTCCCGGCAGTCTTGCGTTTCTTCACGAATAAAGGGATACGCCGCGCCCGAGAGCACCCAACCAGGACCTTGCCGTACAATCCGCGTACCAACCACATCCCAGCGCACCAGGGCCTGTGATGCCGCCTTTTCCTGAACCCAGACCGACGGTTCATCGGACTGCAACAGGTCGGAGAGCTGCAAGCCCTCTGCCCGCGTCACCCCCCGCACCTCGTAGAGACTCAGGCGGCGCTCTACCAGCCTCTCCAGCCAATCCCGGCCCCCGGCAGAAAAGAGCGGGCCACCCGGCTCCAACAGTATTTCACGGACCGGTTTGCGCACCCCCTTAATCATGATGGACGCATCGGCGATTAACCATTCATGCATGTTGATGATGAGCATTTCCTGGAGCTTCGGCGGCAGTTTCCCCAGGGCGGCCATTTCCCCATCATCCAGGTCACCGTAAAATTCATCGCGCACAACGTCCCGTATGGCCTCCGGATAACGCTCGCCGAGCCATTGCAGCGCCCGAGGCGCCGCCGTCATCTCATCCCGCTGCCGTGACGGCGTTTCCTGTTCTTTAACCAGGCAGCATCTTGCATATTTTTTCCCACTGCCGCAGGGACAAAGGTCGCCTCTCCTGATTGTAACCATACTGGTGGACCTCCTAATCTCTAGCTTACCAACGCTGCCGCAGGCATGACGGGCCATGTATGCATAAAACATTTTTTACGTCAATACTTCTGCCTTTCCTAAACCCACCAAACCTAATTTAGTAATGATTGATTTCTTAATCTTCAGTCCTGTCGGACAGCCAATTTTAAGTCATTTTACGGAAAAAGAAATCTGCCTTAGCATAACCTGCAAAAGTTCTGACGAACCCGTAAAAAGTCAAAAACTAAGAGGGAAATTCGACTTACTATGAAAATAGAGCGAAAAACGTAATAAAATCAACAAAAGCCTATTTTCATGCTTCGTGGTACCCCACGGGGCATGGGTTTTTTTACGAGACCATCAAAGTTCTTGATCATCATAGCTATATTATGATAGTATTACAGCTAATAGGGCGATCGGCTGCCGTTTTTGAAAGCCCTTAGCGTTTAGTTGTGCCCTTGTCGTTGAAGTATTGAACCGTTACTCCGTTACATACCTCAAGGCGATGAGAAAAATGCACCAAGTGTATGTAACCATGCGCTAATACTCACCTCAAGGCTTACGAGTCCACTCACATCTCCCTGGCATTGTAATGTTCTTGGCTTAACAAAACGTCCCCACTGCACGCGTACTGAAGTCTTTGTAGCGAGCTAAGGTGCTAACCTTCAATCCCGAAGAATCGATTATTATTTCCAGATGCTCCACTTTGTAGCAAACTTTTTCTAGCAGACAATTGACAATACCGGGCAGGGCGGACCGCTTAAGGTAAAGGAGGCTCTTATGAAGGCAAGAAAATTAATCCTCTGGCTTTTATGGATGCTGGTTGGCCTGGCTCTGATCATGCCGAATAGCGGTCAAGCTGATTCACTTACCTGGACACCAAGAAGTGCGGTGGCCGGAGGCAGTGTTCCCCTGGAGGACTGGCAATGGATCAATCCCTTGCCCCAGGGCAATCTTTTGCGTTCCGTAGCCTGCGGCAACGGTGTTTGCGTTGCCACCGCCGACGGCGGTGCGATCATGACCTCAGCCGATGGCATCGCCTGGACCAGGCGCGATTCAGGCACGACTGATTATCTCGGAGCGGTAGCTTATGGGAACAACACTTTCGTCGCCGTGGGCGGAACAGGCATCGCCCAGGGTACGATCCTGACTTCGCCGGACGGGGTTACCTGGACGCCTTGCACTTCCCCCCCTGACAAGCTCATTGCCATCACTTTCGGAAACGACAAGTTCGTCGCTGCCGGTTATAACGGCACGGTAATTTATTCGACAAACGGCACCAGTTGGACAGCCGGCAACTGGACTGCCCAAGCAGCGGCCGGGTACATCCTTGACCTAGCCTATGGCAACAATAAATTTGTCGGAGTCGGCGACAGCGGTTCCGTTGTCACCTCGCCCGACGGCGTTACCTGGACCTGGGCCGCCCTGGGCACGAGTATCTATCCCCGCACGGTAGCTTTCGGCAACGGTAAATTCGTTTTGCATGGCGGCAGCACCGTCTATACTTCAACGGATGGAACAACGTGGACCATGGGCAATTCAGGATTAAGCGGCATCGAGAAGATACGGTACATCAGCAGTCTGAGCCTATTTGTCGGCGTTGGTTACAACCACTCGCAAAGCGCCAGCCTCATCACCACTTCGAGCGATGGAATTTCCTGGACCGCCCAGACATCGGAGGCCACCAAAGCGCTGTGGGGAGTGACCAGCAATGACGGCCAGCTCATCGCTGTCGGGACAGGCGGCACAATCGTGACGTCTACCAATGGCACTTCCTGGACCCTCAGGACGTCGGCTATCACCGGCGGCGACCTCACCGGGATAATCTATGGAGCGGGTGGCTTCTTTGCCACCGGGCAGGAAGGCATTTTCCTGTCCCGGGACGGTGACCTCTGGACGAAGGCGACATCCACCACGGGCGACAATCTCGGTGGGATCCGGGGCATAGCCTTTGGCAACGGCCTGTTCGTGGCCGGCAACGCCAACACTAATTGGCTGTATACATCAACGGACGGGGCAGGATGGACAAAGAGCACTGTTGACGCCACGATCACCGGCGTCAGCGGCATCGCCTACGGCAGCAATCTGTTTGTGGCGACAACAAGAAACAATGACAACAAAAGCTACATCTACAGCTCCACAGACGGCATCTCCTGGACGAAAAGGAGTTCTGGGGTCGGGCAGTGGTTGTCCGGGATAACCTACGACAACGGTAAATTCGTCGTGGTTGGCGACAGCGGGGTAATCTTTACTTCTCCCGACGGCCTTACCTGGACAACCGTTTCGGAAGGCGTCAACAATTATAATCTCAGTGCCGTGACCTACGGTAACAACAAGTTTGTTGCCGTGGGCAGCTCCGGTATTGTCACTCTCTACGCTACCATCCTGACTTCTCCCGACGGCCTTACCTGGACAACGGTAACCACGGGAACTTCATACAACTACCTAACAGGTATTACCTTCGGGAATGGGACCTTTGCGGCTGCGGGATGGGATGGTATGCTGATAACCTCCCCAGACGGAACTTCCTGGACCCAGCATAATGCCGGAAGCAGCAACATCATGTCCGGGATCGCCTATGGCAACAATACCTTCGTGATGGTAGGGTCGGACGGGTCGATTCTCAAGTCCGGCTCCGCCACGCCTGCTCCGCAATATACCCTCACGGTCAACAAAACGGGGACTGGGGCTGTCTCCGCGGCCTGGCTTACGTGCAACGGAGAGACCTGCACGGGAAGCTACCGCACCGGGAGTCAGGTATTCCTTACGGCCCTGCCCGGCACGGGCGCAACTTTCACCGGCTGGTCGGGAGGCGGTTGCTCCGGCACGGGTGTCTGCGTCGTGCTGATGGATAACGCTCAGACCGTGACAGCGCAATTTGCGACCGACCCGCTGGGTCTTTGGAACCTGCGCACGTCTGCACTCAACGCCACTTTCTGGGGTGTTGCCTATGGTCAGAATAAATTCGTGGCTGTCGGTCAAACAGCAGCGCTGCCGCCGGCCACACCGGCGGGAGCCCTGGCAACGTCAGCGGACGGCCAGTCCTGGACATCCCAGGACATAGGGACTGTCAATGTCCTCCGGGCCGCAGCTTACGGCAATAACACCTGGGTAGCCGTGGGGATGTCCGGAACGATGCTCACGTCAGCGGACGGCACGACATGGACTCCGCAGATGGTCGCTTCGGCGCCCCACCTGGCAAGCGTCATCTATGGCGGCGGTAAATTCGTTGCCGTCGGCGCAACGCCAGGCGATAAAGTGTCGCCGGGGACAGGTGTCATCCTCACCTCGACAGACGGCAGCACCTGGACGCCGCAGAATGCCGGCACGACAAATGTTGTCTTTTCTGTGGCCTATGGCAATAACACCTTCGTGGCCTATGGCATGACTGTTACCCCCGCGCTAAGTGGTGTTATAATGAAATCATCCAACGGAACCACCTGGGCCCCGGTGGCAGCAGGTCCGACTGCCACGCTGAACGGGGTTGTTTTTGGCGGAGGAATCTTCGTTGCCTACGGACCGGGCGGTACAATCTTGACTTCGCCCGACGGCACAGCCTGGACAGCCCAAACCTCGGGAACGACCAGTGCCATCTCCGGCGTAGCCTTCGGGAACGGTATTTTCACCGCTGTCGGCGCCTCCGGCCTCATCCTTACCTCGGTCGATGGGATCACCTGGACAGCGCGCGCTTCGGGAACAACCAATGCCCTCAATAGCGCGACCTTCGGCCAGAATACCTTCCTTGCTGTGGGCGTAAACGGCACCGTTATCCAGTCCAATCCGCTGCCGGCCGCTGTCGTCACGGGCGATCTGGATGGCAACGGGTCCATCGAACTGAAAGACGCCGTTATGGCGCTCCAGGTCGGCAGCGGCCTGACGCCGGCGCCACTTCAAAAGGGAGGCGACGTGGGTAACAACGGCAAGATCGGCCTGGAAGAGGCAATCTACATTCTTCAGAAAACGGCCGGCATGAGGTAAGTAAGAATGGGGCATTCATCATAATTTGGGACGCATCTGCAATAAAAGGCGGCAGCAAGAGGTGGCGGCGTTAAGCATTTCCCTCCACCTCTCCTGCCGCTATTTGTTAAACTCCAGCCTTACATTACCAACGGGACGTTCATGAAACCTTTTTTACCTTGACCCACCATAGATTTTCCTTTAAAAAATCAAAAAGTATCGGTTGTCTTGGGACGCATTCATCCATAAAGGGGGGATTATGATCGTGGGAAAAGAGACAAAGTGGTTCGCAGGGGCGGAGGTGCTCATCCTGGGGTATGGCGGCGCCGGCGCCGCGGCCGCCATCACCGCTCATGATGCCGGCGCCAGGGTGCTCATCCTGGAGAAGCAGCCCGGCGACACTCCCACCCGCACCCACCATACCCCCAATACGCGGATGTCCGCCGGCGCCTGGTATTGCCCGACGGATTTGGATAAAACCCTGCTCTACCTGGAAGGCATGGCGAAGATCGCCGGCGAGGTTTTAGATCCCGAACGGCGGGAGATGCTCCAGACCCTGGCCCGGTACATAACGGACAATGACGCCTGGCTGGCCAAGATCGGGGTTCGTTCCGGAGGGGGGGAAGGTCTCAGCCCTACGCACCCGATCTCCGTGGGACTCACACCGGAGGTCGTGGCGGGACGGGTGTACACGGCTGATTTTCCCGACCTCCCGGGCGCCGAATCCTCCTGCCTGTCCTTACCCAAGGTCACAGGTCAATACCGGCACGGCGCGGCCCTCTTCAAAAGCCTGGCCGCGGCTGTCCGGAAGCGGAGCATCCCCGTGCTCTGGGAGGCCCAGGCCACGCATCTCTTGTCGCACCGGGGGAAAATATGTGGGGTCAAGGCCCTGATAAAAGGCAAGGAAGCAACCCTCCGGGCCAGCCGGGCCGTGATCCTGACCTGTGGCGGCTTTGAATTCTCTCCCGGGATGAAAGAGAATTTCCTCCGGGTGAATCCCGTGCATTTTTACGGCAATCCCGGCAATACGGGCGATGGAGTCACCATGGCCATGGAAGTGGGCGCGGCCCTGTGGCATATGAACAACGCCTCGTGGCGTGTGACGATGAAGTTCCCTGATTTCCCTATCGCTTTCGGTACGCAACACCATTCCACCGCGCTCTTCGTCGATAGAAGAGGCCAGCGGTTTACCAATGAGCGCTTTAAGATGCACTCCTTCGGCTATGAGCTGACAAACTACGACACCTATGCGATGTGTTATCCTAAGGTTCCCTCTTACTGGATATTCGATGAAAAACGGCGGGCCTTCGGCGCCCTGGCAAGCATCCACGGCGCCTGTAACCCTCCCGGCGGGATCATGGGCGATATCCATTACCTTTGGAGCGCCGATAACAGGAAGGAAATCGATCGCGGCTGGATCATGAGGGCAAACACCGTCGCGGAGTTGGCCAAGAAGATCCGCGCCGATGCCGACAACAATGACTTAATGAGTTCTTCCGGGCTCAAGGCAACGGTTAAACGGTATAACGGGCATTGCCGTCGGGGCGAGGACCTTGATTTTCGCAAGCCGGCCGATTTGTTACAAAGCCTCGAGGACCCACCCTATTATGCCGTCAAGCTCTGGCCCGGCGGTCCGAATACCCAGGGGGGGCCCAAGCGCAATGTGCGGGGACAGGTCGTGAGCGTGCATGGTACCCCCATCCCCAGATTATACGCGGCCGGGGAGCTGGGCTCTGTCTGGGGCATGTTCTATCAAGGCGGGGGAAATATTGCCGAGTGCTTTTCCTTCGGACGCATTGCCGGTGCTGAGGCCGCCGCGGAAAAGATTATGAAGTGACGACTTCATAAGAAGTCGTCACCCCGGTGAAAACCGGGGTCCAGAAACGTCAACAGATTGTCATCGGCAGCATTTACCGACATGGACGAGAAATAATGTTTTCCTGGCTTACCGCTCGCCGCCGCAAAAAACTTACCGCTGCGCCCTTTCCCCCGGCCTGGGAAGACATCCTGCGCCGTAACGTCGTCCATTACTGCCGGCTCGACCCGGCCGAGCGCACCCACCTGCACGACCTCATCCAGGTCTTTATGGCTGAAAAAAAATGGGAAGGCTGCGGGGGATTGGTACTCACGGAGGAAATCCGCGTCACCATTTCCGCCCAAGCCTGCCTCCTGCTGCTCAACATCCCCCACGACTACTACCAAAACGTCCTTTCCATCCTCGTCTACCCCCTGCCGGTAGTGCCGCCTGAGCAAAAAATCGGCTTTTTTGAAAACGCCCTCGAACCCGTCGAAATCGCGGAACCCCTCGATGGGGAAGCCTTCCCTCAGGGCCCCTTGATCATCATCTGGGACGCCGTGCTGCATGGCAGCCGCCACCCGGAACTGGGCTACAACGTTATCTACCACGAGTTTGCCCACAAGTTGGACATGCTCGACGGGGCCGCCGACGGCACCCCGCCGCTCAAAGACCGCCAGGCCTACCAGGACTGGGTCAGCATCTGCTCACGCCTCTATCTGCGCCTCAAGCGCGACGTCGCAGCAGGTAAAAAGACCTTCCTCGACCCTTACGGCGCCACGGACGAAGCGGAATTCTTCGCCGTCGCTACGGAGCAATTCTTTGAACAACCAAGGGGGATGAAAAACCATGCCCCCGAACTCTACCGCCTTCTCCAGGGATATTATCAGCAGGACCCTGCCACGCGCCTGGGCCAAAACACCTGTCCGCCGGAAAGGTAACAAAGGATCAATATGGACATAGTGCCGAGGGAGATCACCAAAGGTGTCTATCTTATCGGGTCTGCCGGTGCCCAGGATAAAGCAGGCTGCAACGTCTATCTCCTCGATTTTGGCGAGCCCGTTCTCATCGATGCCGGTACGGGCAAAAGTTTTCCTCATATCGTTGCTAATATAGAAGCTCTCGGATTCAATCCCGCCGACATTGGCACGGTCATTCTCACCCATTGCCATGTCGATCATACCGCAGGGGCCTTGCGGTTTAAGCAGCGGTTCGCTTGCCGGCTTATTATGCACGAGCTTGATGCACAAGTTGTGGAAAAAGGCGATAATCAGCTTTCTGGCGGCAATTGGTTCAAAATATCTCTTTCCCCCACTCCCATTGATATAAAGCTTTCCGGAGAATTAAATGTCCTGCGATTTAATGGCCAGGAACTGAATTGCCTCCATACACCGGGACACTCCCCGGGCTCGCTCTCCCTATATGCTGACGTGGCCGGGAAACGGATCCTTTTCGGCCAGGATATTCACGCGCCCATCTTGAAAGAGTACCATTGCGATGCCTATGCTTGGCAAAGATCCATGCAAAAACTCCTCGCTCTGAAAGCAGATATACTCTGTGAAGGACATATGGGGATTTTCGAACCGGCAGAGGAAGTTGACAAATTCATTGAAAAATATATTTCCGTTCATCTTGCCCAGGAAAGGTAAAAAGCCGGCAGAAAATCTCTTGTTGCCCAGAAATTGTCCGTGCTATAAAGATAAACAATGGTAAGGTAACTAAGACTGATGAAGACCAACTACGTGCGGAATAAAGACACTGTGAGCCAGCTGAACATGGCAAATGGCGTTTCTGAAGAGCAGAGGCAAGCGGCCTTGCGTTTGTTCCAGGAGTCCGGCAATCCAAATCTCCTCGAGTTGCTCAACCGTTATTTGGCCTCTATGGATCAGGACTTGAATTCCCAATGGTTGACACAAAAGCCAGCACCCCCGGAGATCGTGAGGGGGAAATTACCCGGGGATGCACAGGAAGTTGTCGATATTATGGGAATCGGCGGTATGTTTGCCTACCTGAATGTGCTCTATCAGGCGCACAAAAATGGCGGCAGGCACTGTATTGCCACGCATCCCCACGACATATTCACCTTCTCCGGATGGACCGTGCATCCCGAAGAGGACATGGATCAACGGCTGATCGAGATGTTTCAGACGAAAGCCATGTTGGTCAATGAGGTAAGACATATTTTGGGACGCGCGGATAAGCCGCAGAGCATCCGGTACAAGTCTTTCAAAATCGACTACCCGGGCCTTTTGACGCTCCTGGTGGAAAGCCCCCGGGAACTGATGAAGAACCTGAAAGTTGCTTTGCAGTATTCACTTCTCGAACTGACGGATACGGGAAAACGCTATGCAAAGACCAACTTGAAAAGAAATGCCGCGACTCTCCAGGCCCTTGAGCAGATGGGCCTCCTTGGCGCTGATCCAGGCCGCCACGTCACAAACCTTTGCGGTAGAGTGGTGTTCGAAGTCGAAGGCGAAACCAAGATCCCCTGGAAAAGCAGGTTGAAAGAGCAATTCGGACTTGCGGGAAGTCATCTTACACCGGCAGAGGTGGAGACAATATATGGCGCGGAGCTCGGTATCAGAGGCGAAATCAGCTCCGGGAGAATAGCCGCAGTCCGCTATCCGGGCGGCCATTTTGTGACCGGTTACAAGGAAACGGCCCTGAAGGTTGCAGAAGGGAAAAATGTCCTGGTCTATGACGACGCAACTGTTTCGCAAATAATCGTTGATCCCGATGCGGGCAAACATGCCGTGCACATGACACTCGCCAGCGGTGAGAAAAAGACAGTCCTTGCCGACGTTGTGCTTGTGGCCTTGGGTGATTACGGCCAGGATGTCATAACCGTGGATGGCGTAAGCACGCTCTTTACAATCATTACGGAAAATAGCGGCTATAGAATTCATCCTTCCGGAATGGGCGAGGGCGGGACAATACACGTGGTTCCGGTCTGGTCACTAAAGGTATTGAGGGAGGGCAAAACCTTCTATTATCATTTGGGCAAAGCTACCAATGGGGCCATTATGGGAAGGAACCCCTTCCGTCCTAAGTCCCTCGATCCCGATAAGGATTTTTTACTTCATTTGGAGGCCAGCCTAAAACGGATTGTTCCTCCCCGGGCAACTTTTCTCTGGATTGCCGCTACGGAATGCGGCCGACCCGTTTCGGCCTACCAAGGCTACAGTATCGGCCCGCTGCTCGGTCAAGAAGAGTACGGAACAGGTTCCCCGGCAAAGGGTCCACTTAACTTTAAGGCAACCGGGGGCTGCGGCTTAGGGGGCAATACGGCAATTATCCCCGCAGTTCAGGAAATCCTCGATCGGCGCCACCAACAGCAGAAATGACCATCACCAGGCTCAACATCATATTATGGAAATCTTTGTAGCAACCATCACCTTTCTGCTGATTGGCATGGCTTTAAGACACCTCCCGGACATTCCCGCGGAGACGGGAAATGTATTGAATACCTTTGTCATATATATCTCGCTGCCCGCCTTGGTTCTTCTCGAGATTCCCCAATTAATCTTCACGAAAAATTTATTTGTTCCTGTATTGATGCCCTGGGCAATGTTGCTCTTCTCCTGTGCCTTAATCTTGATCCTGGCCAGGCTTTTAAAATGGGAACGTTCGGCGACAGGCTGCCTTCTCCTGCTGATTCCTTTAGGTAACACCTCTTTTTTAGGAGTCCCGATGGTTAAGGCATTTTTTGGAGACCAAGCAATTCCTTATGCCTTATTCTATGATCAACTGGGCTCTTTCCTGGCTTTGGCAACCTATGGCTCCCTAATTTTGGCAATTTATGGAACAAGTAAAGATAATCCGACCTTCACCAGTGTCGTGAAAAAGGTTATTTCCTTTCCGCCCTTTATTGCTTTGATTCTCGCCGTGATAAGCAGAGTTTTTCCTTATCCACCTATTGCTGTAAGTCTTTTAGAGATATTGGCCGCCACCTTAGTACCCTTGGTAATGATTGCCGTTGGTTTTCAATTAACATTTCAATTTGAGAGAAGCGGAATAGCTCAATTATGTATGGGACTTTCCATAAAACTTATTGCCGCTCCCGCCGCCGCACTATTTCTCTGTAAAATAGCCGGCTGGGAAGGTGAAGCCGTACGGGTTTCCATCTTTGAGGCGGCCATGCCACCCATGATTTCGGCGGGAGCCCTGGCCATCTCGGCCAATCTCTCGCCGGCCCTGACAGCGGCCTTAGTGGGCTTGGGCATTGTGCTTAGTTTCATCACCTTACCAATGCTTTATCAAATTCTGCTATGAAACACCTTTGAATTTTCAGCAAAACGTTCCACCTCACCGTCGGGTCACAGGTCATTCCCCAATTCCTTCCAGGCCCGGCTCAGCAAAAAGCTTTCCGACTCACTGGCGGCACTGCTTCCTATCGCACGCCGCGCATACCTTAGCGAACCTTTTTATAATTGTAATAAAGTGATTTCCCTTGACAGACGTGATTATTTTCCTTAGGCTTTTTGACAACAATCAGAGGGTGAAATGACAGGGGCCATGAAAGAGCAAGACAGAGCGATTGTCCTGGAATTGAAGAGAAGATTATCCGTCGATTTGCAGAAGCATGTGAAAAAAATCATCCTCTATGGATCTCGTGCCAAGGGTGTCGACGCAGAAGATTCGGACCTTGACTTAGTGGCCTTGGTTGATGAAAAGACGCCCGAAATCGAGAGTGCTCTTGATGACCTCGCCTATGGCATCATGTGGGATTATGATTTCAAGCCTGTTATCTCGTTGAAGGTCTTCTCCGAAGCACGTTTCCGGGATTCCACAGAAAAAGGGATGTCATTTTACCGGCGCGTGGAAAAAGAAGGCATTTCCATATGACGGATGAGGTCAGAAGATATCTCCGTAAGGCTGAGCATGCTCTCGAAGTAGCCGAAGACCTGTTGAAGGATGGGCACATCCCAGATGCGGCCAGCAAAACGTATTACGCCATGTTTTACGCTGCCCAGGCACTGTTAAACGCTGAAGGAATTGACGTCGTAAAGCATTCGGCGGTTGAGGCCGCCTTTGGGTACCATTTTGCCAAGACGGGAAAAATCGATCCCAAATTCCACCGGATGCTCATGAATGCCCGCAAGATCAGGGAAATTGCCGATTACGACATCGATGAGGAAATCGTTGAACCCGTCGCTTCATTGAAAATAGACGAGGGTCGCGCCTTTCTATCGGTCATAAAAGATTACCTTGGCATGTAATATTAGGATCATAGAAAGATTCTTACGGACTTGAGGTTGTGAGGAGAATGGGCACATTTCATATTCTTATTTATCTCGCTCACGACTTTGGGTTGAAAGATGTGAAGGCTTGTCAGGAAATTCAATCATCGTGTAACCTGAGGAAGCCTTCCTGAAGTCGTTGGGTCTGCCTTTATCAAGGGCATCCAAGACTTCGATTGGTAATGAGCTGTACCACTGTGCAAATATTTCTTGACAATGTTTTTTATTAGGCGCTAATTTTTTGTCCGTCGAAACTGATAAGTAACGTCAGAACCATCCATGAGGATACGATGGACTGATTATTGAGACCCCGTTTCTCACAAAAGATAGTGGGGTTTTTTATTTCAGATCAGGGTGTCATGCAGGGTTTTATGCCGATCCGTATAAACCGCCGAGCTAAAGGCGATCTTTAAATGAACAATTTAGACATTTCAGTTTGTTACAGTGATAATGGTTCGTTATTCGCCGGTGTATTATGCGGACAGGCGTGTCGGTGTTTGGGATATTATGGCGGATACATATAAACATTGGTTAGCCCATGACTATGAATGATGATGTAACCATGAATTCAGAAGTCTGCTGGAGTTGGACACATGGCGCAAAGCGGGTCAGGGCGCAGACTGGGCACTATGTCTGTCATGCTTGCGTCGGTGAAGAAGGGAGAATATTAAGAACGCACCAACAGCTACAAGAAATCGAGAAGGCCGTCGGCCTCTATATCGAGGATTCTCAACTTCAGAGACAGCACCCCTCCCACGCTAAGGTCTTAGAAAACGTGATCTCCGACTTTTTCATCGGAGACTTTCCGGCCCTCAAGACAGGCAACGCTTTCCGTGTGAACCTATTTGGAAAAACGGAAAGCGAATTGGATGTAATAGTGGATGTTGATTGCCCTGATTGGCTGGGCAGAAGCCGCAGACATGTTCTTGCTGATCCCCCCCTTGCTCACGTGGAAGTCGCTTTCCGTTCCCGTTTCGATGTTGAGAAGATCAAAAATGACCTGAAGAAAGTTCATGATACGGTGCTAGCTGCCGCTGCGCTGGTTCCGCCACAAAAGGTCTGGACCGCGTTCGTTGGCTTAGGGAATGGCTGGGATCGCAACAGGGAAGACATTGTCAGGGCTGTTCATCATTATTATCACGAGGTATCTCCCAAGCGAATGCAATTCGATGACAGGGATTCCTTTTGGGACTACCCGGACATGCTGATCTTTCCCGGCTTTATGCTAAAGAAACACGATTGTTGCTCGGAGCCTGGGCTAATTGACCATTGGCCGGTGTATGCGGAGATCCCTTCAGCTCTCAACGACCCGGTGAGCCGGTCACGGCCATTGGCTCTCGCCCGAGGTTTCTTCAACCATTTTGTGCGCAGTAGTCTCCATGGCAAGTTGGATACTGGTGCGGCTTGGACTGATACAGAGTCCTCCGGTATCTTCGGGCCGAACCTGAGACTGGAGTCAAACGAACAGAGGTTGGTGGCGGCTACACACGCCCCCGAGAATCTATTCATACGAGATATGCGCCCCGAGGGCCATACAGTCTTCCTGCATTTCATCGGCTCCCAGAACAAATGCTCTATGGGGCAAGCCTATATCTACAAACGTAAAAGGGGTAGCAGACTTGACGGAAAGGCCATTTCTGTGTGAAGAACCGGCTAACCACCAGCTACACCTGATCGCGCAAACGGCGCGCTCCAGGTGAGCAGCGCGTTCGGTCCATGAATTATAACGGAGGTACCAATGGCACGCATCTGGGTAATCGCTCCATATGACTCAGGAAAAGCTGAATTGTTTGATACAGCTTGGGCTTTTGACTTGGAGCGCAACACCATCGCTTTGGGCTGGTCCGAAATGGGTGACATCTCCCAGCTCTCCCGAGACAACTTGGAGAGCGTATATAGCAAGACCTATCCTGACCAAAAATCAAAAGCAGTCACCACCAAAGATAGCAACGCCCTGTGGGCCTTCTACCATGAAATACACGAAGGAGACGTTGTCGTGGCGCGCCGGGGGAGGAAGCGCATCCTTGCCATCGGCAAGGTCGTCGGTTTTCCGTACTACGACGAGAATAAGGGCCGTGAACGCCTTGCTGACAAGACTGAGCATTTCTATTCCAATTTCCTCCCAGTTGCTTGGGACAACAAGAGCATAGATTTTGACCGGCAGGTCTTTTCCTTCTATACGATATACGAGATTGCTGAAGAGAAACTAAAGGCCCTGCTGGGAAGCCAGCCTCACAAAGAGCTGCAAGATTCCGATGAGCCAGAACTTCCTGCGTCTGAGACGGAATTCATTCTTGAAAAGTACCTTGAGGACTTCATAGTGTCCAACTTCGGCAGCATTTTCAAGGGACAACTGGAACTCTATGCGGAGCCTGATGGATCTCCGGCACAGCAATACCCAGTTTTAAGCAAGGAAGGCAAGATATCCGGACGCATCGACATTCTGGCTATCGACAAAGCCACGAACGACTTTGTCGTGATAGAACTGAAGAAGGGAAAAGAGTCTGATCCTGTTGTTGGCCAAACCCTACGATACATGGGTTGGGTCAAGGAGAACCTATGTGAAGCAACACAATCCGTGAAAGGACTAATCGTCTGCAAAGAGGTTGATGAACGGCTCGGTTACGCCATCCAAGCCGTAGGTGACCGCATAACGCTCAAGAGGTACAAGATTGATTTTCAACTCATGGATGCATGAAGACCGAACCATTTGCTGCACGGGAGCGCAAAAAGCCGCGCTCCGTGAGCAACACGTTGGCACTGTGAAAATAGATGGAGGATGCAAATGAATATGGCAAGAATTGGGATTTTGGTAATGGCAATGATCGGATTTCTCAGTTCGTGTAGCACGTTACCAGAGGTAAAGAAAAACGGTGATGGTGAATTCAGCACAAAAATAGTTGGTTCTTGGTCAGAGGGAACATCTCCCTATGGTGTTTCAACCTTTAAGGAAGACGGGACATATGAAGCAAAAATGTGGGCAACACCGGAGAGGCAGAAGCTTATTGTGTCTGCGATAGGAAAATGGTGGATCGAAGGACGCAAATTATACAACACCTGGCATAAAGTTGAGCCTCCCATTCTTCCAACAGCACAAGAACCCATTGTGGATGAAATAGTCGATATTTCAGACGATGTTCTCACTTTGATCGATTCGAAAGGGGAAAAGTACACTAAAGCCAGAGTAAAATAAGTTGCTAACATCGGCATGCACCAGACCGACGAGAAACCTGCGACTCCTGGTGATGCAGGCCGTTATGCGAAGACAAGAAGGCAATAGGTATAGATGAAAACAAAAGAACATTACTCAATTCTTCGTTACATCATTCCACAATATGATGAGATCACTTTGTTCGCGATGAGTTTTTCATGCGGTATGTTGCTCATTGCTGGTGCCTTCACGACAAAATGGGAGATGAAAGAGCACCTTTATACGGTGGACGATTTTAAGATCCTGATGATAATTTTGTTTTTTTTATCCGGTCTCCTATTGTCCCTTTACCATGCGTTCACTGATCGACCTAAGACATACGTTGAGAAATATCTCATGCTATTCTTTGCCGTAATTCTCAACGGTTTCAGCGGAATTTTCGCTGGTACTTATTTTCTTGTGGAGACAAAAGGGTGGCTCGTAGTATTTCCTATACTGAATATAATTAATGGTGCAGTTCTACTTTTAATGTTCAGATCAGGAGAACTGAATGAAAACAACATAAGCGACCAAAATGTGTCTCATGGTCAGGTTGTCCTGGCGGGAGCCACAGTGGTCATAGTGTTCGCTATCTGCCACTACCTATTTGACCTCATATGGGTCCAGACGCTTTCTATTTGTGTTGCATATGCCACTAACCTGAGCCGGGGGGCGGAGGCATTATTCATGTTGTTGATGCCAAAGAGCCAAAGAGGCATCCGGCTAAAACGAATCAATCCAGCCGACTCGTAACACTCGCAGCTGATCTTTGTGTTACGCATATTTCCATCGGCAATAATTAACTTCCTACATCATCTGAAGCTTATGACTCGTAGGTGTAAGGCTCATGGTGGTCATTTTTCCTTGTTGGAAAAGAGCCATTTTCATAAATTCGTAATACCCCAAAAGCTATTCGTATCAAAAAAATTATCGGCGCCGGTCATTGTCCTGTAACGGAATCGACATTTTTGAACAGCGCCTGAATTTTTCGCCGATCATTCTTCGGAAGCGGAGGCCGGGAAAAGGAGGCGAGATTTTGTTGCAGATGCTGGGGATCGCCGGTTCCGGAAAGGATCACATGGGTTCCCGGCTCATCCCGGCAGAAACGATACGCCGCATCCGTCAGGCTTACAGCGCCGCCTTCATGGATAAGAAATCCGAGAGGATCATCGGCATCGAGGCAGGCGGCATTGACTTGCTTCTTCTCCAGTAATTCCGCCATAATCTCTTGCAGGCGCGCCGGGTTGCTGAAAGCGAGGCGCACGGCAAACATTACCAAGACTCCCACATCTTTTTCCCTGGTTTTCCGCAAAACCCGGTCCCGTGCGGACTGGTTAAGGATGTTGAAACCAACCATCACCGCATCCCAGAGGTCATCCTGCAGGGCGCGCTGGAGCATGGCATGCTGGGGGTCTTCATTAAACGCTTCGCTTATCCCCAAAAAACGGATCTTTCCCTGGGTGCGCATTTTGTGCATGGCGGGAACGATTTCCGCAACAAGGTAATCGTAATCTTGAGGCATTACGGCATGGAGATGGTAGATATCGATATAATCGGTACCCAGGCGCTTCAGGCTTTCCTCCAGGCTTTTCTGCAAGTCCTTTTCCGTAATGTGTTTCCGCGTGTCCTTTTTGGTGGAAATGATGACGGATTGCCGGTCGATGGTTTTCAAGGCTTTGCCGACGAGCTCTTCGGTGCCATAAATCTCCGAGGTATCGAGGAAATTGCTTCCCGCAGCTATGGCTTCTCTGATAATAGCGATTGAATCGGATTCGGGTTTCCCATGACGCTGTCCCACGCGGCTGGGGCCCCCGCAGCCGATTCCCATAGTGGATACGCTAAGACCCGTACGTCCCAATATTTTATAGTCCATAGTCCCTCCTCCTCTTCTTGATTCAGGTAAGCGGCATAGAACAATCAGGTTCAAAATTTGTGATGAGTTTGTAGAAAAGGCAGCAGCCTGCCTCCGGCAAGGCAGGAAAAAACGCTATCGATACCGATTCCGATACCGATAGCGATACCGTTTTATTTGACTGCCGAAGAGGGCACCATGGCAGGTTACCGACAGCTTGTGCAGAGGGAAAGCTCGCTCACCGGAACGCCCGTCGTTTTGCTGATGAAGGCCAGTTGATCGATGGGCGCAAAATGCCGGCCGCAGGAAGTGCAGGCCTGCATCTTGAAGGTCCGGCCCCAGACCGTCCGGGTGTCGTTGGTGGTCTTCATCTCGATGTGCCCCGTGGGACAGACATAGACGCAGGCGCCGCAGCCGATGCAGGTCGGGGAATCCTCCCCGAAGGGGGGGCCCACGGTCTTGTGGGAACCGCGATTGGACAGGCCGATGGCGCTCACCCCCACGATATGCTCGCAGGTCTTCACGCAGAGGCGGCAGAGGATGCACTTCCCCTTGTCCGTATCGGGTGTGAACCGGGGCTGCGGGGTTACACCCAACTGCTCCGCCCGTTCCCGGATCACATCGGAGGCGGGATTCCGCGCCATGAGGAGCTGCAGGACCAGCCGCCGCACCTCCAGGACCCGCTCGCTCTGCGTGTCCACCACGAGGCCCTCTTCCACCGGATAGAGGCAGGAGGTAACGATCCGCGTCCTCGCGCCCTTCTTGATTTCTACGGAGCAGAGCCGGCAGGCGCCGGACTGTTCGAGGGCCTCATGGGAACAAAGGGTCGGGATCTCTATCCCATGCTGCCGCGCCACGTGCAGGAGGGTTTCTCCGGCCGGGGCCTCAATCTTCTTGCCGTCTATAGTAATATTTGCCATCTTCTCTATCCTTATTCAACGTTGATCGCATCAAATTTGCAGCCTTCCAGACAGGCGCGGCACTTGATGCACAAGGCCTCGTCGATCACATGGGGCTGTTTCTTCTCGCCGTGGGCCGCCCCGGTGGGGCATACTTTGGCGCAGATGCCGCAGGCAGTACACTTGTCGGCAATGACGCTGTACTTGACGAGGGCCTTGCAAACGCCGGCGGGGCATTTCTTGTCCTTGATATGGGCGTCGTACTCGTCCCGGAAGTACCGGATCGTGCTGAGCACCGGGTTGGGGGCGCTCCCGCCCAGGGCGCAGAGCGAGCCGTCGATGATCGCCTTGGACATCGACTCCAGCAGCGCCACATCGCCCTCCTGGCCGTTCCCGGCGCAGATGTCTTCAAAGACGTCCCGCATGCGCCGCACGCCTTCCCGGCAGGGGGTGCATTTGCCGCAGGATTCATCCTGGAGGAAGGCGAGAAAATACCGCGCCACGTCCACCATGCAGGAACGGTCGTCCATGACGATCATGCCGCCCGAACCCATCATGGAGCCCGCCTCCGTGAGTTTGTCGAAGTCCACGGGAAGGTCGAGGAGGCTCGCCGGAAGGCAGCCGCCCGAAGGACCGCCCGTCTGGACGGCCTTGAACTTCCTGTTTTTGGGGATCCCGCCGCCCATGTCATAGATGATCTCCCGGAGCGTCATGCCCATGGGCACTTCCACGAGCCCCGTATTGTTGATCTTTCCCACGAGGGAGAAGATCTTGGTGCCCTTGCTCTTCTCCGTGCCGATGGCGCCGTAGCCGTCCGCCCCTTTGTTGATGATGAGGGGCACGTTGGCCCAGGACTCCACGTTGTTCAGGACCGTGGGCCTGTCCCAGAGGCCCTTTTCCACGGCGTGGATGTATTTCGCCCGGGCTTCGCCGGCCCGGCCCTCGATAGAGGCAAAGAGGGCCGAGGACTCGCCGCAAACAAAAGCGCCGCCGCCCCGGTTGAGGGAAATATCGAAACTAAAGTCCGTCCCCAGGATGTTCTTCCCCAGTAGACCGGCCTGGCGCGCGTTGTCGATCGCCATGGTCAGGTGCATCACGGCCAGGGGATATTCATTGCGCACATAGATAAAGCCCTCCTGGGCGCCGATGGCATAGGCCCCGATGATCAGGCCTTCAATGACGCTGTGGGGGTTACCCTCCATGAGGCTCCGGTCCATGTACGCGCCGGGATCGCCTTCATCGCCGTTGCCGATCACATACTTGGGCGAACCGTGGGCCGCCCGGCAGGACTCCCATTTGACGCCCGTCGGGAAACCGCCGCCGCCCCGTCCGCGGAGGCCCGCTCTTTTCACTTCGTCGATGACCCCGTCCGGGCTCATCGTGGTCAGGGCCTTGGCCAGGGCCGCATAACCGCCCAGGGCCAGATAGTCCTCGATCCGGGAGGGGTCGATCATGCCGTTGGAACCGAAGATGAGGCGCATCTGCTTCTTGTAGAAGGGTACGTCCGCTTCCTTCTGGACCCGCTCCCCGGTAGCCGGATCGCGGTAAAGGAGCTTTTCGATCACCTCGCCTGCCGCCACCGTCTTGCCGATGATCTCGGGCACGTCCTTTAGTTTCACCTGCTGGTAGAAGATGTTCTGGGGCTGAATGATGACCAGGGGTCCCTTTTCACAGAACCCGAAGCACCCCGTGGCCCGGACCTCCACAGCGAGGCTTCGCTTGGCGATCTCTTCTTCCAGGGCTTCCTTGACCTGGACGCACCCGTAGCCCCGGCAGCCTGTGCCGGCACAGATCGTCACGATCGGTTTTTTGGGGTCCCACTGTTCCTTCAGTTCCTTCTGGAGTCGGTGCAAAGCGACCACATCAGCTATTCTATTCATGACTGCACCCCCTCCTTCAGCGGCTGGACCACCTTGTCCACGGCGGCCATGGTCGCCTGCCCGTGGTACTCGCCGTCCACGATCATCACCGGCCCGAGGGCGCAAGCGCCGACGCAGTTGACCGTCTCCAGGGTGAACTGCTGATCGCCGCTCGTCTCTCCCGGCTTGATGGCCAGGGTCCGCTCCAGCTTGTCGAGAATTCCCGCCGCGCCGCGGACATGGCAAGCCGTGCCGACGCAGAGTTTCACCACGTGCTTCCCTCTCGGCTTGAGGCTGAAGGCGGTATAAAAAGTCGCCACCTCATAGACTCTCATGAGGGGGATGTCCATTTCCTGGCTTACCCCTTTCAGCATCTCCGGAGGCAGATAATTACAGGCCTGCTGGATATCCTGAAGGATGGCGATCAGGGAATTTTTCTCGCCATGATAGCGGTCGATGATTTCCCGGAGCTTTGTTCTATCCTCGGTTTTCAAGGTTTCCATATTTACATCACCTTATGCAGTTTATTGTCATTCTACAAAATCCCCCTAATCGGGGGACACGTTTCGCTCCCTGCGGGCTTCCGAAACATGTCCCCCCTGGGTTGGGGGGATTTACATTTCATCCCAGGGCTGGGAATGTTCCACCTTGTGCAGCAACTTCCTGTATTCCAGGCTGACCCGTTCCTGGATGTACTTGACCTGGTCGGGCCGCAAATGGCGGAAACGCCCCTGGAGTTTCAGGTAATCCTCCACGGGCCGCAGCTTCGGCGGCATCTCCGTCGTCATCCGGTACTTGCCGTTTTCCACCTCGAAGAGGGGGAAAACACCCGTCTCCGTCGCCATTCTGGCGAGCTTCATGGTGATATCCGAGGCGGAACGCCATCCCGTGGGACAGACGGTAAAACAGTGGATAAAGGTCGGCCCCTTGATGCTCCTGGCCTTTTTGACCTTGTTCATGAAGTCGAGGGGATTGCCGTGGGAGGCCGTCGCCACATAGGGCAAGTTGTGGGCCACCATGATTTCCACCAGATTCTTTTTCCAAGTCTTGTTGCCGATGCTCGCCTTCCCGGCTGGGGCAGTCGTCGTGGAGGCGCCGAAGGGCGTGGCGCTGGAGCGCTGGATGCCCGTGTTCATATACGCCTCGTTGTCGAAACAGACGTAGAGCATGTCATGGCCCCGCTCCATGGCCCCGGAAAGGGCCTGGAACCCGATGTCCGCCGTGCCGCCGTCGCCGCCCATCGCCACGGTTTTTACGTATCGGTCGGCGATCTTCCCCTTGCGCCGCATAACCTTCAAGCCCGCTTCCACACCCGATCCCACGGCTGCGGCGTTGGGGAAGGCTACGTGTATCCACGGCAGCTTCCAGGCCGTCGTGGGGTAGAGGCTGGAGACAACTTCCATGCAGCCCGTGGCGTTGGCGATCACCGTATCCTTGCCCAGGGCCTTGCACATCAGGCGCACGGCCAGGGCCTCGCCGCACCCCTGGCAAGCGCGATGGCCGGGACAGAAATACTCTTCCTTGTCCGTCAGCTTCGGGGCGTATAAATCGAAGTCTTCTATTAATGGTATATTGCTTGACATGGTCATGCTTCCCTCACTCCGTATAGTTCGTAGGCTTGCTTACTCTTTTTTCTGCCCGCCTGGGCCGCTTTGTTCAAGATTTCCAGGAAATTCTCCACCGCCATATCGCGGCCGCCGAGCCCGATGATTTCGTTGATGATCTTGGGACGGCCAGGCACATCGTAGAGGGCGGACCGGACTTCGCCGGCCAGGGGGCCGCCGGGTCCGCCGAAGGAAATGGCCCGATCGCAAACGATCAGGGTCTTGACGCCCTTCACGGCTTTCTTCAGTTCGGCGAAGGGAAAGGGCCGCCAGAGTTTGAGCTTCAGCAGGCCTACCGGCACACCCTGCTCGCGCAGTGCGTCGATGGCCATCTCCGCCGTTTCCCCCATGGACCCCATGGTGAGGAGCAGGGTCTCGGCGCCTTCCGTCTTGTAGGCGGCGATCGGGGTATAGGAACGGCCGAAGCGCTCCCCCCATTCCTTCCAGACCTGCAGGATGACCTTTTGCGAATCCAAGAGGGCCCTATCCTTCGCCTGCATCACCTCGGTGAAGATCTCAGGCATCGCCAGGGCGCCCAGGGAAACGGGCCGGTCGGGATGAAGCGTGGCATAGGGCACGAAGGGCGGCAGGAAGGCATCCACCTCCGCCTGCTCGGGCAGTTCGAGGGGTTCCACCATATGGGTGAGCTGAAAGCCGTCCATGTTGACGTTGATGGGCAGCATGACATCCCGGTGTTCGGCGATCTTGAAGGCCTGGATGACCATATCCACCATTTCCTGGCCGTTTTCCGCAAAGAGGGAAATCCAGCCTGCGTCGCGTTCGTACATGATGTCGCTGTGATCATTCCAGATGTTGAGCGGACCGGAGATCGCCCGGTTGGCAATCGCCATGACAATCGGCAGGCGCATCGCCGAGGCAATGGGCAGCACTTCCGACATGTACCGCAAGCCCTGGGAACTGGTCGCCGTAAAGGTCCTGGCCCCCGTACCCGCGGCGCCGATGACGGCGCTCATGGCCGAGTGTTCCGATTCCACGGTCAAATATTCCGCATCAATCCGGCCGTCGGCGACGATGTCCGAAAGATGCTCCGCCACATGGGTGTTGGGCGTAATGGGATAGGCGGCCACCACATCGAGCCTGCACAGGGCCACGGCTTCCGCCACGGCAATTGCCACTTCCATACCGATACGTTTCGCCATGGCTTATCCCTCCTCTACCATCTTGATGGCCCGGGGCCAGCATTCATGGGGGCAGATCCCGCAACCTTTGCAATAATCGAGATCCGCCGAGTAGTAGCCATCAGCCCCTTCGGAGATGCAGCCTTCGGGACAAACGATGTAACAGAGCCCGCACTTGATGCATTTCGTATTATCCCACACGGGCCGCTGGGCCCGCCAAGTTCCGGTATGATACTCACCGGCGCTGCCCGGCCTGAAGACCACGCATCCCAAGTTTACGTCCTGCCAGCTTTCTGGCCATTTTTTTTCTGCCATTCTGGTTACCTCTAAATTTATTCGCCTCAGTTTATCACTAACTCGTCGTAGGCCCTCTTCATGGCGGTCAGATTCTTCTGAGCGATCCTCCCGAATCTATGTTCCACAGGCGCCTGCATGGACTCCAGTTTTACCACATTTGTGGCCTTGATCAAGGCGCCCAGCATAGTGGTATTGGTGATGGGGACACCCAGCTCTTTCCAGGCGATGGCCAGGGCGTTCACCGTAGCCAACCGTCCGGTATAGGAGAGGGTCTTTCTCACTTCCGCCTGTGTCTTGGTCGTATTGACGACCAGAATGCCTTCGGGCTTCAATCCCTCGGTAACATTCACCAGCCCTACCAGCCCCTCATCGAGGACCACCACCACATCGGGATGGTAGATGCCGGACCGGACTTTTATCTGCTTTTCCGCGACACGGTTGAAGGCCGCCACGGGTGCGCCTCTCCTTTCCGGGCCGAAGCTGGGAAATCCTTGGGCGTATCTTCCCTCTTCTATAGCTGCCAAGGCCAGCAATTCCACGGAAGTAACCGCTCCCTGACCGCCTCTTCCATGCCATCTTATCTCTATCATCGGATAGTCTCCCCAACTGATATTTAACTTAGTACACCACAAACGATCGGATCAGAGCTTCGCAAAAAAAATACTTAAAACTGGAACATCAATCTTTAAGAAAGGAGGCATATCGGAAAGTTACGGTACATGCCTGCTTCTTCCTTTGTAGGGGAAAGATTCAGATTAACCGGCTTAGGAATTTCCTGCGAAGGCGTCAGTTCCAACCGAAAAAAGTACCGGGTTTACTATTATAAATAATTTCGTTTGTCAATAGTTATTTTGTCAGGGGAAAGCGGGTGTTTAGGCGCCCCCCATGCGTCGTCATTTCGCGCTCGTACTGGAGATAGTTTTGGAGCTGAAAGGCTTCCTCTTCCCAGGTGAAAGGATTCCAGAGGGAGCGACGCGGATTGTCCAGGGCGTCGCCATAGATCTGGAGCCCGCAGGAGCGCTCCGGCAGGGGATTGGCGATGCTGTGGATCGCCTCCTCATCCAGCACGATTACCCGGGGTCCCGCCACGTCCTGGCGCCTACTCTCGGCTAGGCATCCGCCCGCACGGCGATAAAAAATATTGTTTTCCTGCCCCTTGTAAATCCCGATCACCGCCCAGGTGAGATGGTTGTGCGGCGGGCTCAAAAGCCGGGGAGGCATGATCACATTGAGGATCGCGAGGTCGGGAGCCCGGTGGAGGAAAATATACTGGCCCGTTTGTTCGTCCGCGGCAGGCGGCGTCTGGACCAGGGCCGCCTCCAGGGCCGAGGGATTTTGCATGGCCTGCGCCACAATCTCACGTACCGCCTGACAGGGGTCGGGTCTCCGCAGCGCCGCCTCGCAGGCGCGGATAAACTGTGACAGCTTAAACATGCTGACTTGCACCTTTCATAATCAAATATCTCTCGGGGTCGGTATCGGTATCGGGGTCGGTAGTGAGTCTTTCGATTCCGATCCCGATAGCGATTCCGATCCCGATGGTTCTCATCTTTTACAGTTCTGCCAACAAAAGGGACTGGAGCTCCGCCATGTATCCCCCATAAAAATGATCCGCCCCCTTGATCACTGCGAGCCTGGCCTCGGGGCTCCAGCGGGGGAGGATCTCGGAGAGCAGGGCTGGGGGTGCATACTCATCGCGGCTTCCTGTTACGACGAGGTGCAGGTGGGGGAGTTGCAGTGGCTCGCTGAATTTCACAAAGGCAACGGGAGGCGATACCATGAGCATCCCCTCCGCCACCGCGCCGTTTCGGACCGCTTCGGCATTAACATAGGTCCCGAAGGAATAGCCGGCGAGGTCAAGGCTTTTTATCTCCTGAGCGCGCAGGTACGCCAGGGCCGAGCGGACATCCTCCTGCTCGCCGATCCCCTCGTCGTGCTTGCCGCCGCTGTTGCCCACACCCCGGAAATTAAACCGTAAGGTGGTATAACCCGTCTCACGGTATGAGACTCTGATGGCCTCCACAACAGGACTGAACATATCCCCTCCGTAGAGAGGATGAGGATGGGTGATCACCACTCCCTTCTCCCGGGAATTGATTTCCAGGAGGCCTTCCAACTCCTGATCGCCCGCTTTCATCAGTATTTCTGCTTCCATCTCAACCCCTCATTTTTCCAAAAACGCCGCCAGTTCCGCCGCGCGGTAGGAACTCCGCACAAAGGGCGCCGCAGCTGCCTCGCGGAAGCCCAGGTCACGGGCCAGGCGCTCGTAAGCGGCAAATACCTCGGGCGGCACAAACTCCCGGACCGGCAGATGCCGGGGAGAGGGACGGAGGTACTGACCGATCGTCACCATCTGCACACCGGCGCCGCGCAAGGCCTTAAGCACCTCCGCCACCTCCGCCGGCTTTTCGCCCAGCCCGACCATCAGGCCGGACTTCGTGGGCAGCCCCATCTCTCCCGCCATCTTCAGGACCTCCAGGCTGCGCCGGAAATCGGCCTCCGGCCGTACTTCCCCGTAGAGCCGGGGCACTGTTTCCACGTTATGGTTGTAGACCGCGGGTCCCGCCAGGGCTACCCTTTCCACAGCCAAGCGATCACCCTGGAAATCCGGCGTCAGGACCTCGACCGCCGTGCCGGGGCAAGTGCCTTTCAGGGCTTCCACCGTGGCGGCAAATTGGCCGGCACCCCCGTCGGGAAGGTCGTCTCTCGTTACGGAGGTAAGAACCACATAGGCCAAACCCAGCTGCCGCACCGCCTCGGCCACCCGCAGGGGTTCTCCGGGATCTGGAGGCACCGGCCGGCCGCCTTCGACGGCGCAGAAACGGCAGTGACGCGTGCAGGTCTCGCCCAGCAGCAGAAAGGTGGCGGTGCGGCGGGCATAACACTCCCCCAGATTGGGGCAATGGGCGCTTCGGCAAACGGTGTTCAGTCTCAACGACGCCAGAATTTCCGCCGTTTCATTAACACCCGCCCCCGAGGGCAGTTTCTTCTTCAACCACGCAGGAAACCTGTTTTGCAACTTCTCCATCTCCTCTGCCCTACTAAAAGTGGATCGCCAGCCCGTCCACCGCCGCCGCAGCCTCACCCAGGGCCTCGGACAGGGTGGGATGGGCATGCATGGTATCTGCCAGCTGCCGGGCTGTCAAGTTATGCTGCATGGCCAGGGTCGCCTCGGCAATCAACTCCGTGGCATGGGGACCCAGGATGTGGACCCCGATGATACGGCCTGTTTCCGCCTCGGTGATGATCTTCACCTGGCCTTCCGTTTCCCCGCCGGTCGCGGCCTTGCCGCTCGCCAGGAAGGGAAATTTGCCGATCTTGATCTTGAGACCCTGGGCCTCTGCTTCCTGGCTGGTCAACCCGACCCACGCTATCTCGGGAATGGTATAGATGCAGTTGGGCACGGTGCGGTAGTCCATGGCCGCAGGACCCTCCAGGATGTTCTTTACCGCTGTCATCCCCTGGGCATAAGCCACATGGGCCAGTTGGAGCCTGCCCGTCAGGTCGCCGATGGCATAGACGCCGGGCTGGCTGGTTTGCAGGTGCGCGTCGACGACCACTTCCCCCCGCCCGCCCCGGGCGACGCCGGCTTCCTCGAGACCAAGCCCTTCGGTCACGAACCTGCGCCCGATGGAGATCAGCGCCTTCTCCCCCTGCACCTCCCGGCCGTCTGCCAGCCGGGCTATGACCTGGCCACCCTGTTCCTGCAACGCGGCGATGGTGACGCCCGTTTGGATAGCGATGCCCTGCTTCTTGAGGAGACCTTGCATGGTCCGGGCTATCTCCTGGTCGGCCGGGGCGATGATGCCGGGCAGCGCCTCCAGAATGGTCACCCGCACCCCCAGGATAGCGTAAAGAACGGCAAACTCGCAGCCGATCACGCCGCCGCCGATGATGAGGAGACTCTCGGGAAGGGTCTGCCAGGCCAGGGCTTCGTCGCTCGTGACGATGGTCCGGCCGTTATAGCCCAGGGCCTCGCTCAGGGCCGGCCGCGAACCCGTAGCCAGGATAACGGTACGGGCTTCGAGTTCCTCCTGTTTCCCGCCGGGAAGTTCCACGGCCACCCGGCCCGGCGCTGCGAGGCGACCCCGGCCGGTAATCACTTCGATCTTGTGTTTCTTGAAGAGAAACTGGATGCCCTGTACGAGGCGCGCCACGACTGCGTCTTTGCGGGCCGCCAGCACGGCATAGTCCATCTTGACCTCACCCAGGGAAAGGCCGAATTCGGAGGCCCTGGCCAGTGCCTTTTTCAAGGCGGCCCCGGCCAGGAGGGTCTTGGTCGGTATGCAACCGCGATTCAGGCAGACGCCCCCGAGACGGTCTTTTTCCACCACCACCACCTGCGCACCCAGTTGGGCGGCCCGGATAGCTGCCACGTAGCCCCCCGGGCCGCCGCCGATAATGACGATATCCTGTGCCATGCCTCACCCCTCAATCTAGCCCTGTTTATCTTCCTCCGCGACCCTGCGCCAGACAGCCACCAGGCGATCTTCCACTTCCTCGCGATCCAGGGCCTCCGTGCCCAGCCTGCTCAAGGACGTAACTCCTTTACCCAAACCGCACTGGTTAATCAAGGCAAAATGCTCCATCCGGGGGGGGGAACAGGCAGGGAAAACGTAATTTCCTGGTATCAGCCCAGTGACTTCAGATATTTAAGGCTCACCTGCACCACCGTTTCCACATCGGGCCGGCAAAGGGACGGTTCGAGGGAAAAGTAGCCCTGGTATCCCACTTCTTTAAGCGCGTGCAGAATGGGAGCGAAATCCAGAGCGCCGAAACCCGGGGCGAGGCCCTGGGCATCGTTACCATGGACATGCCGGATCTCCGCACCGAAGAGCCGGAGCGAATCGGCCACGGGACGCTTCTCCGAGGCCAGGGCCTTGCAGTCAGCCATCAGGCCGAAGCTGGGATGATTAACCTCGCAGACAAAGCCGTAGGCCGCTTCAATGGTGGAGAAGAGATTCGTGCGGTCCGCCGCCAGAGGTTCGACACAGAGGAGCAAGCCCGCTTCCTGCGCCTGATCCAGGCACTTGAGGAGCGACTCCTTCATGAAGTCCCGGGCCTGGCGGTAGGTCAGGCCCGCCGGCACGTTCCGCGAGGAGGCCGATCCATAAACCAAGAGCGGACACCCCACATCGGTCGCGAAGTCGAACAGGGCACGGAGATAATCCACTGCCTGTTGCCGCACCGCCGGCTCCGGCGCATTGATGACGAGCCCTCGGGGAGAGACCATGAGGGAGTGGAGGGACGGAAGTTCCAGACCGTTTTCCAGGGCCACCCTTCTGATCTCGGCGCGCCGGGCCGGGGAGATGTCCGTCACCGACTCCGCAAAGGTTGTGGGGGTTATTTCGATACCCTCGAACCCGGCGGCCCTGGCAAACCGGCATAGCTCTTCCCAATTCTTGTCTTTGAAGATCTTGCTGCAGAGGGCATACTTCATGACGGCTCTCCATACCTTGCTACTTCCACCAGATTTGTATTCAAGGCCCAGGCCCCGGCGGGCGAAAACTCTCCATGGGTCAGCACATTGGCCGAGGCCCCTCTGTCCAGTCCTGTCTCATCGGGATTGTACCACGCCCCATGGGGAAGACTGACGACCCCGGGCATGATCCGGCCCGTAACCTGCGCCCGGACCAGGAGTTGGCCCCGATCATTAAAGACCCGCACCAGCTCCCCGCTTTCGATGCCTCGAGCCGCGGCATCAAGGGGATTGATTTGCAGCTCCTGTCCACCTAACTCCCGCATCCAGGGGACATTAGCGAATTGACTGAGGGCACGCCTGCCGAAGTGGGTGCTGATGTATTGAAGCGGATACTTCTTGGCCAGGGGCGCAAACCAGGTCTCTTTGGCGGCCAGGTACTTGGGAATGGGGGGAAGCTCCGGATTGTTCAGCTCGGCCCAGCGCTCTGAGTAGATCTCGATCTTTCCCGAGGGCGTGGGAAAGGGGTGGTTCCGGGGGTCCTCAATATGCGCCCGGAAGGCGACATAAGGCTCAGCCAGCTTCATTTTGTAACAGCCTTCTTCCCTAAACCGCGCGAGATCGTCAATGCTGCATTCCGCCACCATCTCTCCGAGCATCTCCTCTTCTTCCTTAGGGGCAAAATCCCTGATACCCATGTGCTTGGCCAACTCCCGGGCGATCTGCAGCTGCGTTTTCGTTTCTCCCGGGGCCTCGATCACTTTGGGCATGAGGCCGATATAGGGGGAGTGCCAGCCCACGGTGATGTCCTGGCGCTCCAGGAAACTCGCCGCCGGCAGGATGATATCGGCAAATTTCGCCGTGGGCGTCATGAATTGCTCTACCACCACCATGAACTCCAGGGCGCGAAAGGCCCGAGCGATCTTGTTTATGTCCGCCGCCTGATTCAGGTAGTTACAGGAGGCCAGGAAGAGCAGTTTGCCATCGGCCGGGTCCCCGCCGGCTTTGCCCTTCAGGATCATGTCGGGCAGTTCCAGCCGATGGATCTGGGCCTTCCTGCGTTCTACCACGTCTTTGCCCGTGGGCGCATCCCTTTTTTCGTGCTGGTCAACCCTGTCTTGAAAAAATTTCATGGCATAGGGATAGCCTCCGACCACGGACTCCCAGGCCCGGACAGCCGGGTACCCGCCGGGAATGCCGACATTGCCCGTCATGGCAGCCAGCGTGGCCGTGGCCCGGTGCAACTGCTCCCCATAGGACGTGCGCCCGGGCGCTCCGGAAGGCATCAGGGCCGCCGGCTTCGCGGTCCCATAGGCTCTGGCCAGTTCCTCGATCACCGCCGCCGGCACCCCCGTGATGGCTTCGGCCCAGGCGGGCGTCTTGGCGATGCCATCCTCAACCCCCAGGACGTAATCCCGATATTTATCAAAGCCAATGGTGTAGGTATCGATAAATTTCCGGTCAGAGAGGTTCTCCTGGATCAGCACGTAGGCCATGGCCACGGCCAGAGCCGTGTCGGTTCCCGGGCGGACGGGTATCCATTGCGCGTCAAGCAGGGCCGCGGAATCGGTATAGCGGGGATCCAGGCTGATAAACCTGGTCCCTTTCTCTTTGGCCTGCAGCATATACCAGCTGGTGTTCGTGCCGCAGACCGAAACAGCCGGGTCAAATCCCCAGAGGATGATCAATTGCGAGTTGAGCAGGTCATCGCGGTTGTTGCTGGCCTGCAAGGTGCCGTAGGTGACGAGGGAGGCCGCATTGCCTCCCATGAACGAGGCCCCTCCCCAGAGCCGCGTGTAAGCGCCGAACTTGCCCAGGAGTTGGGCCAGCCAGCGCCCGCCGTGGAGGAAGGCGATGTCGCCGGGCATGGAATCGTAGACGAGGGCCGCCGGACCATCCCGGTCGATCACGGCCCGCAAGGCTTGCGCCACCGTCGCCAGGGCCTCATCCCAGGAGATGCGCTCGCACTTCCCCTCCCCCCGGGCCCCCACCCGCTTCAGCGGATAGAGGAGGCGGTCCGGGGCATAGACCTTCTGGCGCTGGGCCCGTCCCTTCAGGCAAGCCCGGATTTGCGGCTCTTCCCCGTCATCCGTTTCGATCCGGGTAATGACCCCATCCCGCAGATGCACCTTTAACTGACAGGATCCCCCGCAGTGACTCGAACAGGTGGTCCTGATCACCTGCTCGGCTGTTTCGCTTTGTTTCAGCCCCATGGATTATGCTCACCTTAGATCTTTAAATATCTCCTTTTCCTTCTCTAAAAGATACTCGCCATAGCGTGCGATCTGCCTTTCGACAGCGGCCCGATCCTTGCGCCAGGCACTCGAGGCCTGCTTGCGCCAGGAGTTCGGATTCTTGAATTCCAGAATCTTGTTGAGCATTTCGACCAAGTAGACATTGATATCCGTATAGACGCCATCGGCATGCCCCTCCGATAAGCCCGTGGAGGGGTCGACGATCCCCGCCTTGATCGATGCTTCGAGGATGAACCGTTCAAATGTCCCGTCATGGAGCACCTTCGGGGTATCCGTGGCGATGGCCAGGCAGGCCTCCAGCCCGTAGCTGCCCCAGTTCGCCACGGCGCTCACGATCAGGGCATCGGTGCCCGTGGCCGCGGCGATGCCCGACCCACAGGGGCAGACACAGTTTGCCCCCGTGGGAACGAACTTCTTTACGGCCTCTTCGATGAGCCCCATGCCGATCTCGTTTCCCCCATCGCCGATGCCGATCGTGAGAATCCCCCTCTTTTTCGCCTCGGCAAACAAGATATCCGTCTTCCCGACCAGGTTAGACACATCCATGCCGTGGCCGTTGTGATAGACCTTTTTTACGTTCCACGAGGGCTTCTCGATCGCGATCAAGGCCGCCGGCTGCAACCGGTCAAGGAGCTGGGCGGCCCGGCTGGCCGCCAGGGCCGCATCAATCGGAAAGGGGGCGAAAGCCACTCTCCGGGGCAGGTATGAGGCCTGCTCCAGAGAATCGACTTGCAGGCCGGTCATGGCAAAAACGGGTTTGAAGATGTCGATATTCTCCTGTTCCGTAACCACGATCGGGGTGGCATTGAAGCAAATGCTCAAGGCCCGGGCCAGGCTTGCCCCGCCGATGGGCCCGTCCACTTCGGGACGCATCCAGGGCGCCACAATGAACCCCGTGGCAATCAGCACCTTGTCTCCCGGCTGCACCCTTTCCAGCAGGCCCAGGGCCGCAGTGTAGGTGAGGGGATCAGGAAATTTCTGCCGGGCCGCGCTGTACAACTCCTGGGTGACCGGCTTTTGGGTATAGTGCGCCCCTCCTCCGGACGAACAAAGCTGCACGGTGATCAACCTGTCGATGATCTCGGCAATGTTCTTGCAGTATTCTTTCTTCTCTTCACTGACCATCTGGCCTCTCCTTATTAAAACGTCGCAATTTTCAAAACTTGACGTATTTGCTGAATTCCTTAATAACCGCCGGCGGTTGATTCATTGTATACGTGACGACCTTTAAGACTTCTTCGGGGGGAGTAAACTTGATATCGATGAGCAATTTTTTGGCATCGGCCAGAAACTCAGGGTCTTTTACCACCTTGGCGAAGGCCTCCCGCAGGATATTGACCTGCCCGGCCGGCGTGCCCGGAGGCGCCACATAAAACCGGCCCAGGATGTCCGAGACAGAATACATGGCCATGATCGTCTTGCCTGTCTTATCGTTCGTGAGATCTTCATTCATCGGCAAATGATCGATCTCCTTCATGGAAATGCGTCCCCGGATCCAGGGACGGACGAGCCCCCGGGTGATGTAGGACTTGAGATCGCTGTAGGCGCCTGCCTTGCCCTGCGCTTCATTGCGCTCCACCGAGAGCAAGGCATCGTTGGCCGATTTATAAACGACGAGGCTGATGTTGAGCCCGCAAAACTCCTTTAAAAGGAGGGGAAACTGGGCATCCTGATTCGAGATGCCGGAGCAGCCAATGGGAATCGGCTCCTTTGTCTTGCGCAGATCATCCAGGGTCTTGTACGGGAGATCCGTCCGGAGGGCAAGCACGGATGGCTCCACCGTTACCGAGCCTAACCAGGAGAACTTCGTGATGTCGAACTTGACGCCTTCCACCTTTACCAGTTGCGTGAAGGGGAGGGCCCTGTTAAAAATCCCGATGGTCAGGCCATCGGGTTTGGCGATATTATAAACGTGATTGGCCGCGATGATGCTGCTCGCCCCGACCATGTTTTCGATAATAAAGGTGGGTGCGCCGGGGATATACTTGGGCAGATGCTTTGCCATGAGCCGGGCATTGCGGTCATAAGCCCCACCCGTGGCCGCGCCGACCACAATACGCATCATTTTACCGGCATAGTAGGGGGCGGCCAGAGATTCAGGGCGATCGACCAAGGCAACCAGGAAAAACAAACCCAAAAGAAACAAAGGCCTTATGCGTCTTTTCATAACTTTCTCCTTTGCAAATTTAAGTTACTCATCGCGCGGTCACCGATGGGCATTGATAAAAAAACTTTCAGCCGATGCCGAGGGACTTGAGACCCCTGAAGATCAAGCCCTCCTGCATCGGTGTATGCAACAGCCGGATGAAGAGGCCATAAAAGCAGAGCCAGGCCGCGATCGTCACCGCCAGGGTAATGCCCCACTTCTCCCCATGCTGCACCTTCAGATAGAAAAAGATAAACAGCACGACCGCCAGGGGGAATCCCAAAAACCAGATCAGGAGGAAGAAGCCCATGATCCAGGAAAAGGTCACCACGGTCCGGTGACGAGCAACAGGGCCGGCTACACCTGCGGAAAACTGAAAATCAATGGTGTCCTTTTGTTCCCCTTCCTCTTTTTCCAGCAGTTCCAGAACCAGTTCCACCACGGAACCGCAGAAGACGGAGACACTGATGAGCAGAGGAAAGAGGGCCGTTTTCAAGGGCCATTTCATGGCCGTGAGGGCGGCCCAGGCCGACAGCAAGGCCAGGATGAGACTCATCATGCATCTTCCCTTAAATCTCATCGGGTTGCACCTCTCGGTGAAACAACTTCTTCTGAAGGAACGGATAGAAGGCAAAGGCTAGGGTAATCATAAAAATTATCAATACTTTCGGCCGGTATACCCAATGCACCCCGTAACGCGTCACGGAAGAGTAGAGGTTGGTCTCGGCGAGATTTCCCAGGAGAAAGCCGATGATGAGGGGTGGACGGGGCCAGCGGTAGAGGACCATGAAATAGCCGATGATCCCGAAGATGAGCAGCACCACGAGGTCGCTCATACTGTTGGTCGAGGTATAAGCCCCGATGAAGCACAGCAGGAGGACAAGCGGGTTAATCAGGCTGCCTCGGACCGTCGTCAGCTTCGCCAGGTGGTTGATGAAAAGCAGGGAGACCGTTACGGCGATCACGTTGGCCAGGACGATCGTCCAAACCATCGAATAGGTCAGGGTAAGGTGCTTGGTCAGCATATCCGGGCCGGGCATGAGCCCCAGGATAAAAAAGGCACCCAACAGGATGGCCGTGCCGATGCTCGAGGGAATACCGAAGGCGACGACCGTGATCAGGCTCGCCCCTTCTTTTGAGTTGTTGGCCGCCCCGGGCCCCAGGACCCCGCGGACATCCCCCTTTCCAAAGTTGGCCCGCTCCTCTTCCGTCCTGGCACTCTGGGTGGCGTGGGCATAGGAGACCCACTGGGCCACGCCCCCGCCCAACCCGGGTAGGAGGCCGATCAGGGAGCCGATCAGGCTGCAGCGCAACGTGAGCCAGAAATGCCGGAAGGTGTCACGCACCCCTTCGCTGACCCCCTTGCCCAACTTCCCAAAGGGCAGATCATGGGCAATCGATGTACCCCGGACGGCCAAATCGACGACCTCCGGGATGGCAAAGAGGCCCACCGTGACCGGGATGATTTCCAGGCCGCCCCAGAGATAGAGCTGGCCGAAGGTGTACCGTTGAATACCCACCTGCTGATCCTGCCCGACGAGGGAACACATGAAGCCGAAACCGCCGCTCAGGAAACCCAGCAGGAGCCCCCGTTTTCCCCGGCCGCTCAGGGTCGAGATACATGTGAGTCCCAGGAGGATCAGCATGAACATCTCCGGCGAGCCGATGGCCAGAACCAGGGGACGGACAATCGGAATGGCAAGGGCCAGAAAGGCCGCCCCGAAGAGGGCTCCTACCAGGGAGCTCATCAGGACGGCGCCCAGCGCCCTTCCCGCCTCGCCCTTTTTAGCCATGGGAAAGCCGTCGACAATGGTGGCTACGGTGATGGCTTCGCCGGGGATTCCGAAAAGAACGGAGGTGATGTCGCCCGTCGTCGCCACGACCGAATGCATGCCCAGGAGGAAGGGAAAAGCCTCCTGGGGGGTCATCTTATAGATGAAAGGGAGCATCAACGCGAGTGCCGTCCCCCCGCCGATGCCCGGCAGTATCCCCACGCAGAAGCCGACAGCCGCGCCGATCAGCATGCAGAGGAAGGGCTTCAGCTGGAGGATGGCGAGCAGGCCATCAATGAACGCCTCAAACATATCCGGAGCCCCTTCTTTACATCATCACCTCACCGCCGTTGATGCTGTACGTTTGGCCGGTGATCCAGTTTGCCGCACCGGAGGCCAGGAAGACAACCAGTTGCGCAATGTCTTCCGGTTCTCCCAAGCGGCCCAAGGGAATTGCCTTGATGCGGCTGTTCTCTTTGTCTTTGTACTTTTTGTATGCTTCTGGATTTGTCTCTTTCGCTTCTTCCATCAAGGAGGCCCTGGTGGTGCGGATCAACCCGGGGGCCACGGCATTGACATTAATGCCATACTCCGCAACCTCGATGGCCATATTCCTGGTCAGGGCCATCACCCCGCCCTTCCCGGCGCCGTAGATACTGAAACCCTTGACCCCCATCGGCGTCTTTCCCAGATCAGAGGCAATATTGACGATCTTGCCGCTCCGCTGTTTGATCATCGGGTCCAGGACGGCCTTGAGGCAGTTCAAGGTCCCGAAGAGGATGAGCTCGATCTCCCGGCGCCATTCCGGGGGGGACGATTCGGCGAACATCTTTCTCCCCAGGGGCTCCCGGGCTTCGTAGACAATGCCGGCATTGTTCACCAGGACATCTATCCTGCCAAAAGCATCCAGGGTCTGCTGCACCATCTTTGCTACGCTCTCCATCACCGTCACATCGGCCGTAACAGCCAGGGAGCGTGTGCCTAAGGCCAGAATGCTTTCCGCTACTTCCCGGGCCGCGGCGGCATCGATATCATCGACCACCACCTGGGCGCCTTCCCTGGCCAGGGCCAGGGCAATAGCCCGGCCGATACCCCGTCCGGCCCCGGTCACAACGGCGACTTTCCCCTCCAGATTCAGGTCCATCTTCTTTCTCCTGGGTTGGCCTATCAGAAACCTTCATACTTCATAAATATGGGCTTCATGTCTTCCTGAAAAAATCTGATCATTTTTTTTGCCAGTTTGTCTGCTTCAGCTCCATAAAGGGGGTTTACCATGAAGCCGCCTTTTTGGGCCCAGTCCTGGAATCCCTTATCATTGATCGCCTTTTTAAAGGCGGCGATCAATGAGCCCTGAATCTTTTCCGGAAGCGCAGGCGGTGCCACCAGGAAACGGTGGGCGCTAATCACCTCCGTCAAGTGGGGGAATCCCAAATCGATGATACTGGGAACGTCGGGATGGATGCTCTTATCGGAAAATTCGGCTAAAGCCTTTATTTCTCCGGCCGCCAGCAGAGCCTTAACCGAATCCTCGGCCACGAGCGCCACCTGGATATCACCGCGCATCAAAGCACTCATGGTGAGGGCGGTGTTCCCAAAGGGGATAAACCGGGCGCGAATGCCCGTCTCCTCTTTAACGATAATGGAAGCCGCATGGGTGGCCCGCCATAATACCCCTACCCCCCACTTCAACTCCTTTGCCTTGGCTGCTTTAAGCATCTCGCCCCAGCCGGCAAAACCGTCTTTTCGCGTCACCATGACCCGGGGGGCGCTGTTTAGACGCAGCAGGTAGGTAAATTTTTTCATGTCAAAGTCCAGCTTTGACCTTAAGGACTCGACGGCAAAGGCGCTATCGAAGGTGCCGATCGTATAGCCATCGGGCTTAGACGAATAAATACGGCTGTAAGCCCTTTGTCCATCGCCGCCGATGTCGACCTTGAATATTACACCGCCGCCCTTGGCGCCCCGGGCCGCTTCTTGAAGATTCCTGGTAACAAAAGGCATGAGACCGCGGGCAATCAAGTCAAAGCCTCCGCCTACCCGATAGGGAGAAACCCAGGTAATGCTCTTGCTGGGATAGAAGTCCGAGGCCAAACTGAAGGGTGCATTGCTCACCGAGCCGAGTACTGCGGCCGTCCCGGATAAACCGGTAATTTTCAAGAAATCCCTCCGGGTAAAGAAACGATGCTCTGAGCCTCCTTCTTTTCTCATTGCTTTCTCCCTTCCTCGTCTCGTGTTCTCTTTCTCTGCCTCCTCGCTGATCAGGAAACGCCAATTAGTCTGGAATTCACAATTTTTCTTCCAACAGCCGGCCGAAACCGCGGATCGGCTCGCGGAGGTTTAGTTTCCGGAGGCCCCACCAAATCATCGCCTGCGTGCTTGTGACCACGGGCACGCCGCAATCGTGTTCCAATTTCTCGATATTTTTGACCGAGGGGAAACGGGCGCAGGGAATCAAGATGCCATCGGCTTTCGGATGCCGGGCAAAGACCTCCCGGGCGAGACGGTAGTTGGCATACTCGGGCAGCATGGCGATGTCCACCGTGGGCCCGATCTGGAGGCCCTCAATGCCCAAGACCTTGAAATCGGCATCCTCGAGGGAAGTCTTTGTCCTTTGGTTGAGTTCGTCTTTCCAGGGAGTGGCCACCACGACCCGTTTTATCCCCAGGGCGCGCATTGCCTCGTTGGAGGCCTGCCGCGTTGTCGTGCAGGGTACCCCGGTCGCCTTGGTCAGTTTATCGCTCCAAGACTTATCTTCGCTCTTGGCATTCTTGTATTCCAGAACCGGAGAGCCGCCCATGATGATCGCCCCGGCCTTCTCCCGCGCGAGGGCATGGACCGCGTCTTCATACTTCGCCGCTGCCCGGTCAAATTCCTCGGGAACATGGTCCTGCACCCCCAGCGTGGCAAAAACCATCACCACCCCCTCGGGTAAAATGGCATTCCATTCCGAGTCGTTATCCAGGATTGAGGGCATCGTATGCCCGATTCTTCCGCGCCATCCGTACATAAGTCTTCTCCTCCTTTGCTTAATGACTGGTTTGTGAGCTAACTGATTAGGCCTGCCGATACTGGACCGGCGGCATCTGGCAGGGGACACCGTTTTTCGCCAGCTCCTGCTCAAAGAGCTGGCGGATGTACGGTTCCTCGTCTTCGTAGTCGATCTGGCTTCCCCCTTGTTTGGTGCTCGTATCCGTCTTGCCGGCCGCGGCCCAAAGCTTTAAGACGGAATATTTCAGGCTTCCCCAGCGCAGGGCCAGATATTTGCCAGGAACCTTTCCCGTATTGAAGTGCTGGTGAAACCACCTGTTGGGAGGCACCAGTACGCTCCCCTCTTGCCAGTCCACGCGTACCCGCTCGCTTTCCCTCCCTTCCTGCCAGGCCAGGGAATACCCTTGACCCTGGATAATGATCACATGGGCGCCCGGTCCATGATGGTGTGCCTTCTTATAGGTGCCCACGGGAAATTCCGAGACATGGGCATTTAAGATGTTGCCCCCCAATTCAAAATTACGGTTCACGCCGCCGGCGCCCCGTTCCTTCCATTGGATCAGTGGGAAAGTGCGGACATCGGCGACAAAGTTGGTCTCCCAGCCGCGGCGCGGCCTTTCCTTGCCCTCACCGCTGAAGAAATCCGCCCGGCCGTCAAAACGGTCGGTGAAGTTATAATCGACGTTCAAGACAAAATCCAGGTTATGGAACAAATTCATGACCAGGGGGGCGGAGCTGACCACGTAGAGCCGGGCCGCCTGGCCGCCCTGGCCGTTGAAAAATTGGTGCCAGGAGTTGAGGGGCAAGGCGAAAAGGCTCCCCTCGTGCCACTCAAAAGTGCGTTTGGGGCCCTCGGACTGCCAAACCGTGGTCGCCCCGCGGCCGGAAAGCACGTAGACGACCTCTTCATAGAGGTGTTTTTCCGGCTGGACGGTTTTTCCCGCCGGTATTTCCAAAACATAGGAATCGTTTGAGTCTTCGGCGCCGTCCATCAAAACATAGGCTCCGTAAGCATCCAAACGCCCCCAGGGGCCGACGGCCACTTCCTTGAGGCTGGGGATGCTGAATTCTCTCACGATGGGGATTCCCTGATCGTGGATCCACTGCTCATAGGTGGATCTTTCTTGTGCGCTCTCTTCACTTGCCATGCGTCATTTCCTTTCCACAATTGTGACTACTCACGTAGTCAGTCTGAAGCTGTTTAGGCTGTAGGCTGAAGCGTGATCCCCTTTTTTTCCTAACAGTCTTCAGCCTACAGCCTATCTACCTGAGTAGCTACCCGTAAATCAGTCCAAATATTTCTTCAACACCGGCCGGAGATCCTCTTGATAATACCGGATGATATTTTTTGCCAGCTTGTCCGCCTCATCCCCATAAACGGGATTCAAAGGGATGTTGTTCTTTTTTGCCCAGGCCTGGAAGTCTTTGTCGCTCAAAGCCATCTTAAAGGCGCTGGTCAAGGTGTTGCCGATGTCTTTGGGGAGGCCCGGCGGGGTAATCAGGAAGCGATGGCCCCCCAGTTTACCCGATAGGGCCGGGTAGCCCAGTTCCTTGATGCTGGGGACGCCGGGATGATCGCTTGTCTCGGCAAATTGGGTCAGGACCCTGATTTCTCCGGCATCGATGAGCCCGCTGACCGACCCTTCGGAAGCCATGGCCACATGGATGTCTCCCCGCAGCAGGGCATTCATGTTCTCGGCCGTGCCCCCGAAAGGAATAAAGCGGGTCGCCAGCCCCGTCTCCTCCTTGACGATGATGGAATCGATGTGAATGGCCCGCCCCATGGCGCCCACGCCCCACTTCAGCTCCTTCTGCTTGGCAAACTTCACCATCTCACCCCAGTTGGCAAAACCGTTCTTACCGGTCACCAGGATGCGCGTCGTGAAGTTTATCCGGATCAGGTAGGTAAATTTCTGGATGTCAAAGTCCAATTTAGACATCAAAGTCTCGGTCGCAAAACCGATGTCGAAGATACAGATGGTATTGCCGTCGGGCTTTGCCTTAAAGACGGCACTGTAGGCCCTTTGTCCGCCTGCGGCAGGCTCGTTCTTCACCACGATGCTGCCGCCCTTCGCGCCCCGTGACACTGCCCGGAGATATTGCGTGAGATAGGGGCTGATGCCCCGGGCCAGGATGTCGTAACCGGCGCCGGGCTTCTGCGAGATGAGACAGGTGATCTTTCCCGCGGGATAGATTTCCTTGGCAAAAAGGGAGGGAAGTCCGGTTTGCGAGGCAACAGCAACAGTGCCGAGGCCAAGGCCGAGATTTCTTAAGAAATGACGGCGGTTGCAGACAAGATCAAAGATTGCTTCTCTTTCCATTTCCATATCTCCTTTCTTTTACAGAATACTCCGCACAATAAAACCAAATTAATTATGCCTATCCATAAATAAAGATCACGGTACTGGAGGAAGAATCGTCTAGTTGCTGGTGATGGATATTACGTTTCGTGAAAGATGGACTTAATTCTTATAAGAAACCAACCATCCGGTTGATTTCTTATAAGAAAAGGAGAGGGTTGTCAAGAATATTTTCCCCGATTCTCAGTCGATGCCCAAAGCCACGGAATTTTGCCCGTGCCTTTCCCCTAACCGCCAGGGCACTGTTAATCAGTGCCCCTCAGCAGCGCGGGGTCGGCAAACAGTTCCGCCAGGCTTTGCAGAAATTTAGCTGCCGGAACGCCATCCATGGCCCGGTGATCGAAGGAGAGGCTGAAACACATGCCTTTGGTCTCTTTGAGTCTCCCCACCGCCAGGATCGCCACCTGGGGAGCGTTGATGATCGGATTAAAAAAATCGATGCCGAAAGCTCCCAGGCTCGTCACGGTGAAGGTACCGCCTTGCAGCTCTCCAAAACCGAGCTTGCCCTGGCCGGCCAGTTCCTGCAGGTGGCTCCGTTTCTCCGCCAGTTGCCGCAGGTCAAGGCCAAGGGCATTATGGAATACCGGCACAATGAGGCCATCGGGTACTGCCAGGGCCATGCCGAGGTTGATCTCCTCCCAGCAGGCGATCGTCTCGCCCTCCCAGGTGGCATTCAAGCGAGGATGCTCCCGCAAGGCCAGGACAACGGCCCGGTGGACAAAATCGGTGATCGTGACCTTGGCGCCGGAGCCAGGCTCCTCGCGCATTTTTTTGCTGGCGGCCTCGGTCCTGGCAAAGTCGATTTCCCGGTTCAGGGTTACGTGCGGCACCTGTTGCCAAATTTCCGTCATCCGCTTGGCGATGGTGCGGCGCTTGCCCGTCAGGGCTATTTCCTCTCTCTTGCTCTGCAAAGCCTTCCTCCTTCAGCATATTAAACCCCATGCCCCGTGGGGCACCAGGTCGCATGAAAGTACCTCTGTCATTCCGGACCCCGATCCGGAATCCAGGAATATTGAACTGAATTCCCGCTCCCCGCCTTCGCGGGGACAGGCTCCGCGGGAATGACAAATTGAGCGCCGGTATGACAATTCTATTTTCGTACTAAACCCCCATGCCCCGTGGGGCACCACGAAGCATGAAAATAGGCATTTGTTGATTTTATTACGTTTTTCGTTCTATTTTCATAGTAAGCCGGCAAAGTCACAATCGGGATGGGAATCGATTTCCTTTCCTATAAATTCCGCTATCGATTCCACCGCCCTCTTTAGTTGCTTTTTTAGTCGCTTTCGATATAGGCAACGACTTCTCCAAAGGGGACCACTTGCTCTTCTCCCACCCGCAAGTCCATCAGGAGACCGGTGGCGGGCGCAGCCAACTCAAAATTCACCTTGTCCGTCTCCAACTCGGCAAGAGGTTCACCCTCTTGAACCTGTTCCCCTTCCTTCTTGAGCCAGCGATGGAAGGTAGCCTCGTCGCTGTTTGCACCCATCCGCATGATCTTTACTTCCACTTTCATCTTTGCTCTTCCTCACTTAAGTTTAGTGCACCGGCTGCTTTTTCTTCACGAAAGATTCACTAAAAAGCTCATTGCCCCCGTTCATCCCTTCCTTCCGGTGCTAACGATGATGGTTGTTAAATCCTGGGAAGTGGCTCCTTTGAGAGGGCGGGGGTAAACACCTCGGTCTTCATTAACCCGGCCACGCCGAAGACCGTGCTAAGTAATAAGAAAGGCAAGACTTTGTCAAGGACATTTATTCGCCTGTTTTAGCAAATACCATTGCATTTCCTATATTTTTCCCGTAAAAAGAGTCATCTATCAAGTCATTTTGCAAGGGGGGGCAAAGTATGACCAAAAGACAAAAAATCACCTACAGTTACGTTTACCTGATTCCCATCGTCATTCTCACCATGATACTGGCAGTTTCCGTCCAGGCCGCGGAAAAGGGCCGGTATCCCCATAAACCCGTCACGCTGATTGTCACCTATTCCGCCGGTTCAGGGGCCGATACGGATGTCCGGCTCATCCAGCCCTACTTCCAGAAGCATCTGGGCACCCGGGTGGTGGTGAGCAATATTCCCGGGGCTGACGGGAGACTGGGCTTAACCAAGGCCTTCAAGGCGCCGCCGGACGGCTATACCATTTTCAGTACAGGCTGGGCTCCGGGGCCCATTATCTCCGAGATACTCTTCAAGCCCGAATATAAGTCCCTGGAATACACCCATATCGGCGCCTGGAGCGTGACTAATTTCGTGCTGGTCGTTAATTCCGAAACATGGAAGACCATGGAAGAATTCGTCCAGGCGGCGAAGACGAGAAAACTCAGCTGCGGTATCAGCGGCATGGCCAGCGCCTCGCGGATCATCGGGGAAGCCCTGTTGGATGCCACGGGAATCAAGGAAATGAGTTGGGTATCCTATGCCGGGGGGTCCGAATCCATGACCCAGTTGGCGGGCAAACATATTGACCTGGTGATCACCAGCACTTCCAGCGCCCTGCCCCTCGTCCGGGCCGGCCGGATCAGACCTCTTACGGTCTTTGCGGATCAGCAGGACAGCGTCTTCCCCTCCGCGCCGCTCGCCAAGCAGTTGGGTTATAATGTCCAGCCGCTGCCTTCGGCCCGGGCACTCCTGGGGCCTCCGAAAATGGATACAAAGATCATCAAGACCATCGAAGAGGCCATGGTGAAGGCGGCCCAGGAGCCGGAATTTCAGGCGAAGATGAAAGACCGGGGCGCGGGTGTGCAGCTCATCGGCCGTGAACAACTGAAAAAGGACGCCACAGACGCCTTTGCCGCCATCCAAAAATACATTTCCCGGATGGGGGGACAGCAGAAGTTGGGCGGCTGACCGATCACCAGCGTATCCGATTAACGCATCTTTTTTTAATGGCCTTTGGGAGGGGGGTATTATGCAAGATGTAAGAAGAACCCGGATCGTTAAAGTTTTCTTTTCGAACCTAATCCCGATAAACGGAATAAGTAAGTTAACGAAATTATTTTTTGCCCTAAAACCGCAAAAGATAATTTCTTACTTACTAAGTTGCCTGGCAGTGCTGCTCATCTTCGGCACTGCCTCCGCCCTGGCCGCATCTTCCCGCATGGAACAGCTGGCCAATATGAAAGGTAAGGAGCGGGAACAGCTCCTGATCGAGGGGGCAAAAAAAGAGGGGGCCCTTTCCGTCTACAGCGCCATCAATGCCCGGGATGCCAAGCCCCTGGTCGAACTGTTCAATAAGAAATACCCCTTTATTAAAGTAGATCCTTTCCCCGGCATCCGGGTGGAAGACATGATTTCCCGCCTGATCCTGGAACAGAAGGCAGGGAAATTTACCGCCGATGCCTTCAGCTCGCCCACTATCGGGATCGAAAAGGTGCGCCGCGAGGGACTGCTCATCCCCTATGCAACGCCGGCCCAGAATGTTTTCAACAAGAAGCATCTCGACCCGCAGAAGTACTGGGTGCCTATGTACCACAACATCCTGACTTTTGTTTACAACACTAAGGAGGTAACGGAACCGCCGCAGACCTGGCAGGACCTCCTGGAGCCGCGGTGGAAGGGAAAGCTGGCCCTGGAGGATACGGACGAAGTCTGGCTGATCAACTTCATAAAACTCTGGGGAGAGGCAAAGGCCAAGGATTACTTTACCCGTCTGGGCAAGCAGGATTTAAGAATCGTGCATGGCCATTCGGTCATGCAGCAGATGCTGATCGCCGGAGACGTGGCTGCCAGCCCAACGCAGTATCTCCACCACGCCATCACGGATAAGAAAAAAGGCGCCCCCATCAACTTTGTGCTCATGGATCCGATGATCGACGGTCCCGAAGGGCTGACCCTGTTGAAAAATGCGACCCATCCCCATGCGGCCCTGCTTTTCATCGACTTTGCCACTTCCCGGGAAGTGCAGGCCTTTTTCTTAAAACGGGGCCGGATTCCCGCCTATCCGGGGATCGATCCGCTGCTGCAGGATGCCAACCTGCTCATCGATGATCCGACCATGTCGCTGGACAACTTTGCCCAGCATCAGAAGCTCTTCCGGGACCTGCTGATCGCCCCGAACCGCCGGCGCTGAGCTCTCCAGATAAAGGGTCGTTTAATATTGACGGTCTCGCAAAAAGTCCCTCAAACCGTCATTCCGGCGAAGGCCGGAATCCAGAACCGATTGAAAATACTGGATTCCGTGTCAAGCACGGAATGACCAAAGAGGCCCGCCCAGTCCCTCTTACGCGCTTGGTTCGCTGTGGTCTTCTATATCCTTATAGTCCCCATACCAGAGGTCAAAGAGTGGACCTGCCCGCCATCCTTTAATGTCTGACCTCGCATCAAGCCCTGCGGTTACTTTCGCGAACTTGCCATTGGGGTCTTCAGACATCTTGCCAAGCTCCACGATGACATCGATCTTGTCATCTGAAAGAGAACCTCCACAATAGCATCCGTTGCCTTCGATTGCCTCCACGATGAAGGCGTCCTGAAACGCGTCGGAATCTATATTTGTATTACGGGTTGCAATGAGTTGGCGACCCCATTCTGCAAATTCACCTATATGTTTTTTCTTGCGTAGTCTCTTTTTCATTATCTTAAGCGAACGCTCAGGTTCAGCCGCGGCTCTGCCGGAGCGCCGCAGGCGCGGAGGCAGAGCCGTCGGCTGGAACCTGTTGTTGGGCTACAGCGTACCTACGGTAGTGCGACAATTCCGATCCTCACGCCGGGCTGGCCAGAAATTCCAGGCACTTCCTGGATCGACCTTCTCCATGCGGCCGAGCCGCCATACGCTGCCCAAGGCACACGAACGCCATGTTCGTTCAGCCACGGTATAACCTTGTATTCATCCAATACACCGGATCGGCCTCGTTTGGTCCGGACAATATTGGATTCTCCACATAAAACAATCGACCCGCTCGCGAGAAGACAAGGCGGCCCGCTTGAGTCGTACTCCCGAATGTTCTTTCCGGAAGAGCGTTAATGAATTTGCACTTTTCTGACTTTGGGGCAGTGGTCCGCCCGAAATGCTGAGTTATCTCAATCGGACTCCGCAGATGACGACTATGGATTTCGACTGTCTCTCCATCCGGCTTGCGGGATACGCCAACAATTACGTGTCTATGCTTCGTGCCAGGAGGAAAGAGATCCCGATGGCCTAGGTTGCCGCACAAGGAAGCATCGTGGCTCCATAGCGAAAAGAGTACCGTATCCGCCCCATGGTGGTCCGCGATTCGGATCGCCGATGCGAAGTGGGGTGCGAATCCCATTTCCTCGTCGAGGAATTGCGCTTCTGAATCATTCTGATGGCGCCAGTCCCGAGCGATTAAAGCCAGACGCCGCGGTGTGAAAGAAGGCGGATACGATGATGACCCTTGCCGCTTTGCCGTCGTCGCCGATCGCTCGAGCATTTCCCTTCACTCCTCTGTGGCCCAACGCCTGGCATCAGCCGCGCGTGTCAGCGCGTCGGCTGCGTGCCCTTGTTGGTTTAACCTTTCTTGGTGCAAGGCGCACAACTTCGTGGCCTGATGAACGCTGCACCGATTGCAGATCAGCGCAGATGGCGGCAAGATCGCCGCCGAACTTCCTGGTATGCTCCATTCGGTGCCTACGAACCTCTTCGACAATCGGATCTTTCATT
>ORJL011769075.1_pt1 | contig 51493 bp, 55 predicted proteins | sample 1779941 | NCBI WGS metagenome assembly ORJL01 (sample SAMEA104232317, study PRJEB22302) | groundwater metagenome | biome: forest; feature: aquifer; material: groundwater | place: USA | collected 2011-08-07 | depth 5.8 m | reverse complement strand
CTTGACCGCCGAGATCTTAAAATCCCGGTCAAACTGCGTCTTTTTACCGTTTTCTACTGCCATAGGACACCTCCCGATTTGGAGCTGGTTTTATGCTAAAACCAACTCTCCGTTGTGTCCACTAAATCGGGGGAAGATCAAGTTATGGACATGTTCGACACACCCACTAGATGGGGAGCCAATTGAGTAGAAGCCCGCTGGTAAATACCGGCGGGCTTTTTTATTGGCCGCGCACCCTGAATTAACATCAGGAATTTCCGCAGCTGATGTTTCCACCGCTAGCGGTCCACGCCATGATCCGGTAATTTCCCCGATGAAATAAAGAGCGCTTGCCCTGATTCTGTGCCCGCCCCGCTCCGCCCATAATAATGGTGAGCTTGTGTACCCGAAAATCAAGCAAAGGAGAAGTGGATGAAAAAAATATTTTGGATTCCGCTGGTTGTCATTGTCGGGGTGGCGGGTTTAACCGTATTCAGGGATCTTATTTTGAGATCGGTTGTAGCGGGAGCGGCTTCGAAAATAGTCGGCGCGCCCGTCCATATCGAATTCCTTACGTTTAGTCTGACGAAATCCACCATCCATCTGAAAGGATTCCGGATCGACAACCCATCCGGCTTTCCAAATGGGATCCTCGTCTCCATTCCCGCCATTCAGGTCGCGTATGACCGCCCGTCTCTATTCAAGAAAAAGCTTCACATCCTGAAAGCGGAGATCGATTTAAAGGAGGTGGGGCTGATCAAAAACAAAGACGGCGTGCTCAACGTCGATTCTCTGGCCATCGTAAAAAATCAGCGGACCGATTCAAAGCCGTCCGATCCGATGCAGCTGCAGATCGATCTGCTGACTCTAAGCATCGGAAAGATCGTGGAGAAAGATTATACGCACGGTCCGGAGCCGACGGTGAAGGTCCACGACCTGAATATTCATAAGAGTTACAGAAATATCACCAGCGCCGAACAGCTCATGATCTTGATCCTGGCCGAACCGGTGAAAGCGGCTGGAATTCAGGGCGCTAAGATCTACGGAGCCATGCTGTTGACGGGCGTCGCGATCTTGCCCGTTGCGGCAGTGTTTACATTTACGGCAAAAGACAATGCGCAGCAGGTGGTCGACGGCAGCTTTGAGCACGTGTATGCCGTCAGCGAGCAGGTGATCGGACGAATGGGAAAGATCACCGCGCGCGATGCCGCAAAGGGGGAAGTGCACGCGACTATTAATGGCGCAAACGTAAGCCTTCATCTTCAGAAGCAAACGGATGGAAAGACTGAGATCACGGTTTCTGCCCGCAAGTTCATGTTTCCCCAGCCAGCCGTCGCCGGTGGAGTGCTGTATCAAGTAGCAGAGAAACTATAAAAGTGACCCCCACATGGGACGTGGATTGAATAAAAGTCCTTACTCCGATCTAACCCGCCGCGTCGTTGTATCGGTAATTTCCCGATAAAAAAATTGGCATATTCCCTGATGTTGAAACACTTAATACGAGATCTAAAATAAACTTCAGGCGGAGGGAGGGTCATCACGGCTGAGAATACTGAGGGGGGCCTGGCGATGAGGAGGTTTCTGACTGTATTTAAATACCATTCAGCGGTCTGCGCTTTATTCGTTTTGGCTGTTTTGATTAGCTGCGCCCAGACCGCCCAAGCCGAAGAAAACCCGAAAAAAGAGACTAGTTATTCACCGGTTGTCATGAAGGAAGATTTCGCTGCCGTAAAAGCGCGGATGCAATCTCAAAAAGCCGAGATCATGAAACGGCACAAAGAGTTGCTGGAGGAGCGCTATGACCTTTCCAACCGGCCGGTCCAAGGCGTCGCGATGTCGAAAGGCAAAGCAATTCAGGAGGGTGTCCGTGTAAAAATTCCTACGGGCGTCACCTGGGAACAGCTGGCGGACATGAGCCCGGAAGAAATACGCGAAAAGGACCTTTTTCCTAAAGGCTTGTTTCCCTTGCCGTTCCCGAATCATCCAGAAGGAGGTATGCTTTTCCCCCAATATCATATCGACGCGATCTTGAAGGAGGAAGGGCGTGACTTAAACCGGTTTGACCTTGAATATGACCTGCCGGACCATTTTTTACCGGAGTTTCCCCCGCCCATTTACCTTACGACGCGGCCTGACTTGGGTGACGTATCTCAGGGGCAGCTCGTTACGATCAATAATTACTTTGGCCTTTTCGACGGGGTTCTAAACCCTAAGCAGATCGAAGGGGTAAGGCTTCTTTTGACGCCGTCGCCGCAGCAGCAGTTTAACCAGACCGACGACCGGCGCTCTGAAAAACCAAGCCGCGGCGTTGTTTGCTTTGATTGCCATGTTAACGGACACACGAATGCCGCGACGCATCTGGTCGGAGATATTCGTCCGCAACCATTTCGTCACAGGTTAGACACTCCCTCCCTCCGCGGGGTGAATATTCAAAGGCTATTTGGATCGCAGCGTGCTTTGAAAACGGTCGAAGATTTCACGGAGTTCGAACAGCGAGCCGCCTACTTTGACGGCGATCCGGTCATGGCGACCAAAAAAGGAGTGAATATCCTGGAACGCGCAAGTCAGGTGCATTTTATGGGTGAGTTTCAAGCGTTGCTTGATTTTCCGCCCGCCCCGAAATTGGGTATCGATGGGATGCTGGACCCGTCTAAAGCGACAGAGGCGGAGTTGCGGGGGCAGGAAGTTTTTTTTGGAAAAGGCAAGTGCAGCGATTGCCACACGCCGCCGTATTATACGGACAATACGATGCACAATCTCAAGACCGAGCGTTTTTACAAGCCCCGCATGATCAACGGAATGATGGCCAGTTCAGACGGACCTATCAAGACCTTCCCTTTGCGCGGAATCAAGGATTCGCCGCCCTATCTTCATGACGGGCGCTTATTGACGCTCGAAGACACTGTGGAGTTCTTTAATCTCGTGGCACAAACTAAGCTGACCGCACTTGAAAAAGAGGACCTTGTTGCTTTTTTAAGGGCGTTGTAGTTTCTCCGCAGAGAAAGCAGTTTCGAGATTCGTTCGATAGAGAGCCAATACCTTAACCCTCTGCAATATAAAATGTTGCAGGGGGTTTTTGTTTGGCATAAACTTGAGTCAGTTCACTAGCCGTCCTATGGCAACATAAAAAGAATCCCTGGGTTTACCGAATGATCAAAAATTGGCGGAATATTGCATTATTCGTAGCGATCCTGCTGCCGAGCATTTCGATAGCTTGGTTCGGGTATTCGCAGACGTACCGGTCGATGACCTTTAATGAATTTTATCGCACGGCATCTATGGCCGAAGGTGCGTCCATCACCCTCAGGGAAAAATTTGATCGCTTGATCGATGTGGGCGTATCGCAGGCAACGCGTTCCGATTTCCTGCAATTCATGGCTGAGGGTAAATTTAACGAAGCGACCGAGTTTATCCGGAACGCTCTTCAAAACTTTCCCGTGATCGATCGGATAGTGATCGCAAGTCCGGAGGGGATCAAATTGGGCGCGATCCCAACCGATCCCACTTTGATCCGGTTCTCGGAAATCCTAAAAAAACTTTTCGTGATGTCGATATTAAAGCCCGGTTCGCCGGAGACGAATTCGCCGTTCTGGCTATCTCCACGGGCTCTATGCGGGGATATGCCCTCGTGGATCATCTGCAGGAAAATGTAAGGGCTTCAAATGATTCAGCTCAAGCCCCCTATAAACTGTCGGCCAGTGCCGGTACAAGCTACTTTATGGTACAGACACGACGATCGAGCATCTCATGCACGACGCAGATAAGCGACTTTACGAAATTAAACGCGGTAAGGTTGGAATGAAAATTTGAGAGAATAAACCATGCCCCCGCTCGGCGACTTTTATTGAGACGCGATTTTAGTGTAGAATGCTCCCATGTCCATTCAAACCTATCACGGCAGCTGCGACTGCGGAAAAGTACGCTTTGAGGTCGGGCTGGATCTCGACGCCGGCACGTTCAAGTGCAATTGCAAGATATGCTGGAAGGGCCGCTTTTGGGGCGCCGTCGTCATGCCAGGCACTTTTCGTCTTGTGTCGGGGGAGAGAGACCTAGCGGCCTACGGCGAACGGCGGCGGCATCACTTTTGCAGGCACTGCGGGATCAAGCTCTTTGGCCGGGGCGCTGACGGCGTGCGCGTCGTGGTGAGCATGGCTTCGCTGGATGACCTGGATCCGCAGCTGCTCGCCCGCATGCCGGTGCGTTATGTGGACGGCCGCCATGACAATTTCACGGCCGCGCCGGATTTTACCGCGCATCTTTAGAACGTTCCCCCCGTTTTCTTAAATCTGTTTCGGGTCCGGTCCGGTACTTGTGAGAGGGCAGTTTACATGGCTGATCGCGCACATGAACGTAACCGCGCAGGCGGCGGCCGTCTGGACGGCGTCTCCGGCGCGCTTTTGGTCCGGCGGTTTTCCGTGCGGCAGCCTGAGATGTTCCGGGTGATCGAAGCGGTTTCGGCGGGCCGGTTGACCTCTATCGACAAAGCCGCGCTCTGCGAACTGGCGCAGACTGCGATGGATGCCGAATTCGACAACCTCGACGGCGATTTTCTTCAGGCGGGCTGCGGCCTTGGGGGTGCTGTGATCGTGATCGCCCACGCCAAGCGCCGTACCCGGGTCTTGACGGTGCATGATCCGTTCGGCGGGCAGGGACCGGACGTGGAGGCGCGGGTGCGACGCGAGCTCGCGGCCCACGGCGCCGATGAGCGCCTCAACGTGCGGCTCGTTCCCGGGCCGTATGAGAACACGCTGGCCCCGGACGGGGCGCTGGCGCTCGCGCACGTGGACTGCGGCAAATATGACCCGATGCGCGTCTTACTCGAGCGCCTGGCGGGGCGGCTTGTGCCCGGCGGGCAGTTGATCATTGACGATTATCGGAACCGGGAGGAGTGCCGGCAGGCCGTGGACGATTATTTCCGCGGCAAGGGGGGTTTTCGGCTCGTCCGCCAAACCCGCATGCACGTGGTCAGGGATTAGTGGAAGCACCGGAAGACGGGCGATATTTTTTATCGGATATTGTGTAATTCTTGACAAGTGTGCCTTGAAAGATAGAATGCATGGCATGCCGGATAAATACTTATCCCAAGACATCGTCTACAAAGTAAAAGCTGATTTTCTGAGAGCCCTCAGCCAGCCTGTCCGTTTAAAAGTCATCGAGGCACTGAAGGGCGGCGAGAAAAGCGTCGGCACGCTTGTCAAACAAATAGGCATCAGCCAATCCAGCCTATCCCGCCACCTCCTGGCCTTACGAGACGCGGGGATCCTTGTTTCACGCCAGCAGAAGACCACTGTCTATTATGATCTTCGCGACCATGATATTTTTCAGGTCCTGCGTCCCATCGCGGTGATGTTGCGTAAGAAGTTTAAAGAATCCGAAAGAGTCCTTTCCACCCTAGGCAAAGACTAGTCCCCGCCGCTCGCTTTTTGATCCAGGATACTTGTTTGACTTCGCGTCTTGTCTCTTATATGCTTATATATGAATATAAGGATATATTAGATGACCAGCCAAATTTATTTGATCAAAGCCGCATTCCTAAGAGCATTAGCCCATCCTCTCAGACTTCAGATCCTTGAGATCCTTTGCCGGGGCGAAAGCTCCGCGGGACAGATCACTCAAACCCTGGGAGTGGATCAGCCTACCGTGTCGCGCCATCTTGGGATATTGAAACAGGGCGGACTGGTCGCCGCCCGCCAGGAGGGAGCCTCGGTCTTGTACAAGATCCAAAACGAAGACATGGCCCAGTTTCTGCAAAAATTGACCGAACTGTTAAGGCGCAAACTCCAGGTGGATCAGGAGCTTCTGAAAAATGTCGGGGAGTTATAAGCGGATGAATAAGAAGATCTCTGCGGGTTGCGCGAATGGTCCGGAAACGCTCTAAAAAATTGAGGAGTGATTGAGATGGCAAAGGAGGCTAAAATGGATATCGAGGTAGGCGAGGTGGTTCGTACGGGCAAAGACAGGTCCATCGGGATCGTCACGGAAATACGCATTATCGAGACGGCGAAATGTGTAAAGACATTTTCCGGAGATGACGAGAAGGTCATGGTCAGGATCCGCAAACCGCTGGGGACGGCGCTCATCTGGCCAAAACAGCACGAGATCGTAAAAGCGAACGAGCACGATACGAAGGAATATAGATCAACGTTCAAGCAAAGTATCGGAGGTTCTCATGCCTGACAGCGGCCCTTATTCAAATTACAGACAGACCGTACGCATCAGTCTTGAGAACAAGCCCGGTGTGTTTGCATCGGTGGTGGCCTTGCTGGCCAAGGAACAGGCGAACCTGGGAGCCATCGACATTGTGGAAGTGACCAAAGAAAAGATGCTGCGGGACATCACCTTCGATGTGAAGAATGAAGCGCACGGGAAAAACGTGGTCGATCGCCTGAACCGGCTGAAAACGGTCAAGGTCATTTCGTCGTCAGACAGGATATTTCTGCTGCATCTTCACGGAAAAATACGCGTGGAAAGTAAATTTCCCGTCAATACGCGCAATCAGCTCTCGATGGCCTATACGCCGGGCGTGGCGCGGGTCTCCACGGCGATCGCTGAAGACCCCTCCAAAGTTTACACGCTTACGGTCAAAGGCAACAGCGTCGCGATCGTCAGCGACGGTTCAGCGGTCTTGGGGCTGGGGAACCTGGGCCCCGAGGCGGCATTGCCGGTCATGGAAGGCAAGGCCATGCTCTTTAAGGAGTTTGCCGGCATCGACGCGTGGCCCATCTGTCTGGCGACGCAAAATGTCGACGAGATCGTGAATACCGTGAAAAACATCGCGCCTGTATTCGGCGGGATCAATCTTGAGGATATCAGCGCCCCGCGCTGTTTTGAAATAGAAGACCGGCTCAAAGCGATCCTGGACATTCCCGTCATGCACGACGACCAGCATGGCACGGCTGTGGTGCTCCTGGCGGCGCTTAAGAATGCGCTCAAGGTCGTGAAGAAAGACATCAGCAGGATCCGTATCGTGGTGAGCGGCGCCGGAGCCGCCGGGATCGCCTGCAGCCAGATCCTGTTGACGGCCGGCGCCAAACGGCTGTTTATATGCAATCGCAAGGGAGCCGTCTATTCCAGCGAGTTTAACCCGATGCCGGTGAATTTATTGCCTGCGATCCGTGAGAGTGAGCCGCTCATGACATTGCGGGAGGCGCTGTCGGGCGCGGACGTATTCATAGGGCTTTCCGCCGGCAATCTTCTTTCTATCAAAGACATAGAGTCGATGGCGAAAGACCGCATCGTATTCGCCATGGCAAACCCCGATCCTGAAGTGGATCCTTATAAAGCGGTGAAAGTGTGCCGCATCTTCGCGACGGGGAGGTCGGATTTTCCGAACCAGATCAATAACGCGCTGGCTTTTCCGGGTATTTTTAAAGGAGCGCTCCAGGTGCGGGCCAGGACCATCAACGAAGCCATGAAGGCGGCCGCCGCAGAAGCGATCGCAGGCCTCATCACGGAGGAACAGCTGGGGGAGGAGTATATCGTTCCGAGTATTTTTGACAAACGCGTGGTCGAGGCGGTATCCAAAGCCGTTGCGCTGGCTGCCATCAAGACCAAAGTTGCCCGAAAAAAGAGCCAGGAAGACAACCCCGCGGCTTGATGAACAACTTATGTAAGAGTAGGACGATCATTAAAAGGAGAGAACCTCTGTGTTATTGCTCCCTAAGTTATTTACGACGTTAAAAGGTTACCCGAAAGACCAATTTATTTCGGATCTGATCGCCGGCGTCATCGTCGGGATCGTCGCCATTCCCCTGGCGATCGCGTTCAGCATCGCTTCCGGCGTTTCGCCGGAGAAAGGGCTTTTTACCGCCATTGTCGCGGGTTTTCTCGTTTCGGTGCTGGGGGGAAGCCGCGTGCAGATCGGCGGCCCGACGGGCGCTTTTGTCATCATCGTCTACGGTATCGTGCAGAAATACGGGATCGACGGCTTGATCATCGCGACGTTCATGGCGGGGATCATCCTGATGATCATGGGTTTCGCGAAGTTCGGCACCATCATCAAATTCATTCCCAGGTCGGTCGTGGTGGGATTCACCAGCGGGATCGCCGTCGTCATTTTTTCGTCGCAAGTGAAGGATTTCCTGGGTTTAAAGATGGAGAAGATCCCCGCCGAATTTTTTGAGAAGTGGCGGGCTTTCTATGAAAATAGCGGCACCGTGAATTTAAGCGCGCTGGCGTTGGCCGTCTTGACCGTTTTGATCATTAGGGTGTGGCCCAGGGTTTCCAAGAAGGTCCCGGGGTCTCTCGTGGCGCTTATTCTTTGCTCGGGACTGGCGGTCTATTTCCAGCTGCCCGTCGAGACGATCGGGAGCCGGTTCGGGGAGCTTCCGCACATGCTGCCTGTTCCTCACATCCCCAAATTGGATGTCGCCACGATCCGGAATCTATTCCATCCGGCCTTCACGATCGCTCTTCTGGGCGCCATCGAATCTCTTCTGTCGGCGGTCGTTTCAGACGGCATGATCGGCGGAAGACACCGGTCCAACATGGAGTTGATCGGCCAGGGCGTGGCTAATGTCGGATCGGCTCTGTTCGGCGGGATGCCCGCCACGGGGGCGATTGCGCGCACGGTCACCAATATCAAGAACGGGGGGAGGACGCCCATCGCCGGTATCATTCATGCCGCGACCATTCTTGTCATCATGTTGTTTTTCGGACGCTGGATCAAGCTCGTTCCTTTGGCCTGTTTAGCCGGGATCCTCGTCGTCGTGGCTTACCACATGAGCGAATGGCATTCGTTTCTCGAGCTTTTAAAAGGGTCCAAAGGCGGGATAGCCATTCTACTCACGACATTTCTTGTGACGGTGCTCGTGGATCTGACGGCCGCCATACAGCTGGGCGTCGTATTGTCCGCGTTCCTTTTCATGAAACGGATGGCCAACGTCACCAGTATCACGCTCTTGGCCAAGGAGATCGAGGAAGAAGAAAGTGCGGTGGAGCGCCCCATCAATAAGTTCATCGTCCCGGCAGGAGTGGAAGTCTATGAAGTGGACGGCCCCTTATTTTTCGGCGCCGCCAGTCAGCTGGATGAAGTCGACCGGTCCATCGGCGAGAAACCGAAAGTGCGCGTCTTGAGGTTCCGGGACGTTCCGCTGATCGATTCGACGGGGATGCACGCCTTGAAGAGTTTTTATAACCGGTGCAAATCGAGCCATATTCAGCTGATCGTCACCGGTATCCATGTCCAGCCTCTCAACGAAATGGTAAAATCAAACCTCTATGGACTCATCGGCGAAGAGAACGTCTTCTCGTCCATGAAGGACGCATTGGATCGCGCAGGGGAGCTCATGAAAGAGAAGAAATAGTCATGCAGATCTCCGTCCCGGATATCATGCGGATCTTTCAAGCTGAAGAAAACACGATCTATTCATGGATCGCTAAGAAAAAGATGCCGTGCGTGAAGGTGAACGAGCAATACCGGTTCAACCCCATCGAACTTTTAGAATGGGCGCTGGAGCATAAGGTCCGGTTGACGCCGGATATATTGGCTTTGGGTGAACGGGAATTGCACCACTCGGGCGTTTTGGCCGATGCTTTGAGAGCGGGCGGCGTCCACTACGGTGTTCCGGGCAGCAATCGACAAGAGGTCTTGAGCAGCGTCGTCGAGCGCCTTACTTTTCCCGTCGAAGTGGATAAGAGGTCGCTTCTCGAGATGTTCCTGGCGAGAGAATCCATGGAATCGACGGCGGTGGGCAATGGGATCGCCCTGCCTCATTTGCGTAACCCGGTGGTCCTGAACATCGAAGACCCTTTTGTGGCTTTGTGTTTCCTGAAGAACGCCGTTGATTTTAATGCTTTTGACCAAAAACCCGTGTCCGTTCTCTTTGTCCTGGCCAGTCCCTCGATCAAGGCGCATCTTTTACTTTTATCGCGTCTTTCTTTCTGCCTGCAGGACGCGGGCTTCCAGAAATATTTGGATGCGAGGGCCTCAAAAGAACAGCTTATGGCCGAAATGATCGTGATCGAATCCGGGCTCTTGATGCAGAGGAAGGCCAAGGACAAGACGGTTCAGAAGAGAAGGCCGTAGCATGAGACTTTATCTTTTGGGCTTGGTGATCCTTGGTTTTTCAGGGTTTCTCCTCTTATTTTTAGGCCGTTTTAGAAGGCTGTGCCACGGGATTTTTGTCGCGTCCCTGACGGCTTCTTTGGCCCTGGTCTTTTTGACCTCCCTCCCTTTTCTTTTCACGAACACCCGCTCCGAACTTCACCTGCCTTGGCACGTTCCTGTGGGGGAATTCAGCGTCCTTCTGGATCCTTTAAGCGCTTTTTTTCTTGTGACGATCGCCTGCGTATCCCTGGCTTCAGGGATCTACGGCGCGGGTTATTTGAACGGGCACAGCGGAAAAAAGAACCTGGGGGCTCATTATTTTTTCTACCATTTCTTGATCCTGTCCCTCCTGCTTGTCGTGACGGCCAAGAACGCCGTTCTTTTTTTGGCCGCGTGGGAGCTGATGACGGTCTTCGCCTATTTCCTGGTCACGTTCTATGACGAGCAAAGATCCGTCAGACAGGCCGGGCTTCTATATCTAGTCGCGAACCACTGCGGGGTCTTCTGTTTACTGGCGCTATTCATGCTCATGGGGAATGCCGCCGGTTCGATGGATTTTGATCAAATGGCCCTCACGTCTTATGCTCCGGCGCTGGCGGGGGTCTTGTTTGCGCTCGGGCTCTTAGGTTTCGGGGTCAAAGCCGGATTTTTCCCGCTTCATATCTGGCTGCCTCATGCGCATCCGGCGGCGCCGAGCCATATTTCCGCTCTCCTCTCCGGCCTTGTGCTCAAAATGGGGATCTACGGCCTTTTACGGCTGATCTTCATCCTTAAAGACCTGCCGCCGTGGTGCGCACCTGCCGTACTGCTCATCGCCGCTGTTTCCGGAGTTTTGGGCGTCCTGTACGCGCTCGGGCAGCACGAGATAAAGAAATTGCTCGCTTATCACAGCATCGAGAACATAGGGATCATCGCTTTGGGGATCGGGATCGGTCTCTTGGGAAGCGCCTATCACCAGCCGGTGATCGCGGTGATCGGCTACGCGGGGGCGCTTTTGCACGTATTCAATCATGCGGTGTTTAAAAGCCTTCTTTTTTTGAGCGCCGGGTCTGTCATCCGTTCCACGGGGACCGGTGAGATCGACCAGATGGGGGGGCTTTTAAAATCCCTTCCGTGGACGGGGCATTGTTTTTTGGTCGGCTCGCTCTCGATCTGCGGGCTGCCGCTGTTCAGCGGATTTATAAGCGAATGGCTGGTTTTCAGGGCGCTTTTTGACGGCACGCTCCATTTCGGAAAGTGGGGGATCTTATTGGCTGTCTTGTCTCTGGTTTCCCTGGCGCTGATCGGCGGTTTGGCGGCAGCTTGCTTCGCGAAGGCTTTCGGGGTCATTTTCTTGGGGCAAAACAGAGCTCACGCGCAGAAGATCTATAAAGAAAATCCATTTGCGATGTGGGCCCCGATGGCCGCCCTGGCGGCGCTTTGCGTGTGGATCGGGTTATTTCCAAGGGTCATGGTTTCGTTGGCGCTCGCCGGCGCTCAATGTGTTGCCGCTGTTCAACCCGCTTCCGCGGCGATGGAAACGCTTCTGGACCCGCTTGTATCGATCAACCGGGTGTTTTTTGTATTTTTCGTGGTTTTCATTCTACTGGTTCTCGTCAGGAGGCTCCTGGCCGCGCGGGCCCCTGAAAGGCTCGCTCAGACATGGGCCTGCGGGTACGCGTCGGTGTCGCCGCGCATGCAATACACGGCCTCCTCTTTTGCGGGGCCCATTTTGAGCTTTTTCCAGTCTTTGACCTTTTTTAAAATTCATAACACCAGATCCGGAGATCCGTTCCCAAAAGAACTCGGCCTTTCTTCGAGCGTCACGGATGCGCCGGAACATTTTATTTTCCGCCCCTTGTACGTCCTCTTAAAAAGAAGCTCCAGGGCGCTCCTGAAACTTCAAAGCGGACATATCCCTCAGTATCTGGTCTACATTTTGGTGGCCGTCGTCGCTTTGCTATTTTGGAAGTTCCCATGGTAGCGCGTCTTGCCGTCTGTCTCTTGTTGGCGCCCTTTTTATTGGGGATCATCGGCAAAACAAAAGCTTTCTTCGCCGGGAGAGTGGGCCGGCCGTATCTGCAGGTCTATTACGATGTATTCAAGCTGCTCCAAAAGGGAAGCGTGTACAGCCGGACGACGACCTGGATCTTCCGCGCGGCGCCTTTGGTAAGCCTGGCGGCCGTCCTGGCTTCGGCGCTTCTGATCCCGTTCGGGGGTTGGGCAGCGCCCGTTTCTTTTTGGGGAGACGCGCTCCTTTTTGCCGCTTTTTTTGGCCTCGCCAGGTTTTTCATGATGCTTGCGGCGTTGGACACGGGGTCCAGTTTTGAAGGCATGGGGGCCAGCCGTGAGGCCGCGTTCTCCTGCGTGTCCGAGATCGTCCTGTTTTTGAATTTTGCGACGCTGGTCATTTTGTCTAAAAGTTTTTCTTTATCCCAAATGATCGGGGAGCGTTCGTGGCCTTCATGGACTGCGATGGGGCCGTCCCTGATCCTGGTCGTTCTCAGCACGTTCATCGTGCTTCTGGTGGAGAATTCGCGCATTCCCGTCGATGATCCGGCGACCCATTTGGAACTGACCATGATCCATGAGGTCATGGCGCTGGACCACAGCGGGCCTGACCTGGCTTTTATCATCTATGCGGGCGCCGTGAAGCTTTTTGTGCTGGGAGCTTTTCTGGTCGCCATCCTCGTCCCGTATCAGTCCCACCACAGGTCCATCGATGCCGTCGTTTTCCTCAGCGGCATGGGCCTGTTGGCTGTAGCGATCGGGGTGGTGGAGTCCGGGATGGCGCGTTTGCGGCTCGATCGTGTGTTTGCGTTCATCATCGGTTCTTTTGTGCTGGCGTTGTTCGGCTTGATCGTCGCTTTAGCGAGGGTTTTATGAGCCCTCTCTGGTTAGACCTGGTGCTGACGGTCATTGTGATCCTGGCGATCTGTCTTTTGAGCGCGGTCCGGTTGGGGTTGATCATACGGCTCTTTGCGTTCCAGTCCCTGGTCATGGCGGCGATCCCCCTGATGTTGGGCGGAGGGTTCGGCGTCCACAACGCAGTGATCGCGGCGGGAACGATCTTGATCAAAGCGATCCTCATTCCCGCGATACTTTTCTGGGCGATCCGGCATGTGTCGATCCGCCGCGACGCGCCCGCCGTTTTTGGGATCAGCACCAGCCTTTTGCTGGGCGGAGTCTTGGTGGGGCTTTCATTTTTGTTCTCCTCGGCGCTGGTCCCGGCCGACAAACCGTTTTCAGATCTGCTCATCCCCTCGGCTTTTGCGACTCTTTTCATAGGATTCCTGCTCCTGGTCAGCCGAAAAAAGGCGATCACCCAAGTGGTGGGTTACCTGGTGATGGAAAACGGCATATTTCTCTTCGCCCTGTTATTGCTCGAGACGACACCGCTTTTGGTGGAGCTGGGGATCTTTTTGGATATCTTTGTCGGTGTTTTTATCATGGGTATCGTGATCAACCACATCCAGAGCGAATTTGACCACATGGACACGTCGCAGTTGACGACGTTGAAGGGCTAAAAGGGTATGGTCACTTTTATTTTAGGGCTGCCTTTGATCGCAGGCGGGGTGGTGTTCGCCCTGCCTAAGAACAGACTTCGGAACGTCGTCCTCATCGGTGTCTCGCTGGTCCATTTATTGGCCGTGGCGAGTTTTTGGATAAGTCCTCCTATGGGGATCTTGAACGGTTTTCTGGCCCTGGACCCGCTTGGGCTCATTATTCTTTCCATCGAAAGCGTTCTATTTTTTGCGGTCTCTTTGTATGTCCCTGCTTACGTGGCCGATGAACCGGGGCGTTCCAACCGGGTCTTCAACGGCTGTATTTTACTGCTTCTTTTCTCCGTCACGCTTGTCACCTTAAGCCAGCATCTTGGACTTTTCTGGGTGGCGATCGAAGCCACGACGCTGATGAGCGCGCCTTTGATCAATTTTCACCGCCGTGCGCGGGCGCTTGAGGCGACATGGAAATATCTGATGATCGGCTCCGTGGGTATCGCGTTGGCGCTTTTGGGGACTTTTTTTATGGCGCTATCCGCCGCAGGGATCAAAAGCCTGGTTTTAAGCGACGTATTGAGCCAGGCTTCTTCGTTGTCGGTCCCGTGGCTGAAACTGGGCGTCATCTTTCTGGTCGTCGGTTACGGTACTAAAATGGGGCTTGTGCCGATGCATAGTTGGAAGCCGGACGCTTATGGAGAAGCTCCGGGCCCGGTCGGGGCGCTCTTGGCCGGCGGTTTGACCAACTGCGCATTTTTGGCATTCTTGAGGGTCAGCCAGATCTGTCACCAGGCGCATCAAACCGAATTTTTAAGTCCGATCTTATTGATGTTCGGGATGTTGTCGATCGCTTTGGCCGCATTCTGCATGTTGGGGCAAGTGTACTTGAACAGGCTCCTGGCTTATTCCAGCATCGAGCACATGGGCATCCTCATTTTGGGCCTGGGTCTTGGAGGGGCCGGATTTTACGGGAGCCTATTCCATGCGGTGAACAACTCTTTTTCGAAGGGGTTGATCTTCCTTGTCGCCGGGAATATTTACCAAAAATACCGGAGCCAGCGTTTGAGTGATATTCACGGGGTCGTAAAGGTGTATCCGTTCACGGGAGGCCTTTTGGTGGCCGCGATGCTCGCCGTGACCGGGATCCCTCCCTTTGGCACGTTTTTCAGCGAATGGATGATCTTGAGCGCCGCTCTGGACGGCAGGCATTACGGCCTTGCGTTTTGTTATCTTTTATTTTTATCGGTGGTTTTCATCGCTTTTATATCGGCCATTTTAAAAATGGCCCGGGGGGCGCCGGACGAGGCGCTCGTCGCCAGGACCCATAAGGACTCCTGGACCACCATTCTTCCGCCGATGGCGCTGGCCGGGCTCACGCTTTTGTTGGGGATCTATGTGCCTTCGTTCTTGGACCAGGCGCTCAAAAATTCCAGCGCCCTTCTGGGAGGCTGACGCGCCCATGCCGAATCGAAAATTGACCGTAAGGAACGATCAAAGCTGGGAACTGGACCGCGTTCCTTTATTGGAAGAAGAAATATTCAGGAAACGGATCATTGAAGAGGTTCGATCCGGCGGGAGGATCGCTAATTTTTTTGTTTGCCCCGAACATAACGGCGACGCGCGCCTTTTCGCTCTCATTGCGCATGATGAGCAGTCCAAGCTCGCCCTTTATTCCTTTAAAGTCCAGAAAGACGCGCCTTTTTTTAAGTCTTTGACGCCGGAATTGCCGCAGGCGCAGGCTTTTGAGCGGGAAATCGCCGAGCAGTGCCAGGCCAGACCGGACGGCCATCCCTGGCTTAAGCCGCTCCGGAAGCGGATGTCCCCCGGCGCCGGTTTTTTCCGCGCCAAGGGCGAGGAGATCCACGAATTGGCCGTAGGGCCTGTTCATGCAGGCATCATCGAGCCCGGGCATTTCCGGTTTCAATGTCATGGAGAAAAAATTCTGAATCTTGAGATACAGCTGGGCTACCAGCATCGCGGCATCGAGACCATGATGCAAGAGGTGCTCCCGGAACGGAGAATGTTGTTGGCGGAATCCATCGCGGGCGATACCGTGATCGGCCATGCGCTTGCCTACTGCGGCGCGATGGAATCTTTGTCAGGCTGTCACGTTTCCCCGCGGGCTGAGGCTTTGCGTGCCGTTGCGCTCGAGCTCGAGAGGCTGGCCAATCATACGGGTGACCTGGGTGCGTTGAGCGGTGATATCGGTTTTCTGCCGGCCGCGGCCTATTTTGGAAGATTGAGAGGGGAATTTCTGAATTTATTGATGGAGCTCACCGGCAACCGGTACGGAAGAAGCTTTTGCAGGCCCGGCGGAGTGCTTTTTGATATGGACGCAACGATGATCGACGGTTTCAGGCGGCATTTACTGAAAGCGCAGGATCAGATCCGGGAAGTATGCACGCTTTTCTTTACCAAACCCTCGGTGCTGAGCCGGTTGGAAAATGTGGGTATCGTTTCTTCTGAGATGGTCAAGCAATGGGGGTTTGTCGGTCCGACGGCGCGCGCGGCCGGGTGCGCGCGTGATGTCCGGATCGATCACGCCTATGGCATGTATCGTTTTCACCAGATCCCTATCTCTTTAGCGGAAAGCGGGGATGTTTATTCCAGAGCCATGATCCGCTGGCTCGAGTCCCAGCGATCGATCGATCTTCTGCTTGAGTTATTCGAGCGGATGCCCAAAGGGGATCTTTTGAGACCGCCGGGGCCTCTGAAAGACCGCTCGATGGCCCTTTCTATCGTGGAAGGGTGGAGGGGCGAGATCATTCATGTCGCCGTGACGGGTGCGCGCTCTCAGATCGCGCGTTATAAGATCAAAGACCCTTCTTTCAATAATTGGATGGCCGTGTCACTGGCCGTCTGCGGCGCTCAAGTATCCGATTTTCCGCTCTGCAACAAAAGTTTCAACTTATCGTATGCCGGTCACGATCTATAAGAGGGAAGCCTGATGTGGCAGATCCTGAAGAATAGATTCAAGCAGGGACACCGGACGTGCCGGTATCCTGAAGAAAAGCCCGTTTTCCCCGAAAGGTTCCGCGGCCGGCCGATCACGCCGGGGGTCGACATGGGCACGTCGTTGTTCAATGAAGGGGCGGAACAGGTCCAATACTCGACAGAGTATCGCATGGCCGCGTCTAAACGCGAGGACCTGATTTTGGACCCAAATGAGCGCAAGCTTGTTTCGGCGCTCGACGATAAGATGAAGAGGCTGTTCGGGCGTTCCCTGAAGCTGAGGGAGGTGTGCGCCGGAAGCTGCAATGGCTGTGATTCGGAGATACAGGCGCTGGGAAACGTCGTCTTTGATCTGGCACGATTCGGGATCGAGTTCGTGGCGTCTCCGCGCCATGCGGACGGACTATTGATCACGGGACCTGTGACCAGGAACATGGAAGAGGCTCTCCTCAAAACCTATGAGGCGGTCCCTGAGCCCAAGATCGTGATCGCCGTGGGGGCCTGCGCGATCAGCGGCGGGCCTTTTACCGGCAGCCCCCAGACCCGAAACGGCGTCGAGGGTTTGATCCCCATCGATCTGTACATTCCGGGCTGCCCGCCGCATCCATTGACCATCCTGGATGGCCTGCTCGGATTGCTGGGGCGGTTGGAGAAGCCTCATGAAACACATTGACTAGATGAAGATCGCTCTTATCAATTGACCATTTTAGGAGTCAGCTCAAAAAAATGGGGTCCGGTAATCACGCTTAAACTCATTTGCGCTTTGACGCTTTTAATGACCTGCGGCATGGCGGAGAGTCTGCGCGAGCCTGCGGTCCAGGGGAGCTTTTACCCGGAGAACCCCAAAGAACTTTCAGCGACGATCGATGCTCTTCTGAGCAAGATCCCCGCCCATCGCATCGATGCCAAAGTCCCGGTCCTGATCGTGCCTCACGCAGGCTACGTGTATTCGGGAAGCACGGCCGCGCATGTGTACAGATCTCTCATGGGATCGTCGTTCGAGACGGTGGTCTTGATCGGCCCGAGCCACCATGTTGACATCGAAGGCGCTTCGATCTGGACTTCCGGCGCCTGGAAAACGCCTTTGGGCGTGGTGCACGTCGACGAAACTCTCGCCCAGGCCATCGCAGCCGAAGGCCCGTCTTTTCGAGCCTCCTTGCGGGCTCACGTGAAAGAACATTCGCTCGAAGTCCAGGTCCCATTCATTCAACGGGCGCTCCCCGCCGCCAAGATCGTCCCCATCGTTCTCAACGACCCGTCGGAGGTTTTGTGCAAAAAGCTCGCGGCCTCGATCGTAAAGAATATCGGGGACAGAAAAGTTATTATTATCGCGTCGACGGACTTAAGTCATTTTCATACGGGCCCGGCGGCGAAGGTGATCGATGGCCGGACGCTGGGTTTTATAAGCAAATTGGATACTGAGGGGCTGCGTCGCGCGATGGCTGAAGGAAAAGCGGAGCTCTGCGGAGGGGCCGCCGTTTTGACGGCGCTTGAGATCGCGAAGAGTCTGAAGCTCAATGAGAGCGAAATTTTTAATTACACGCACAGCGGAGAGGTCACGGGGGATGATTCGCGCGTCGTGGGCTATGCGGCTGTTTCATTCTACCAAGGGACTGCGGCGGGTCTCGATTCAAGGGACAAGAAGGAACTCCTTGCTTTGGCGCGTCAAACGGTAGAAACGCATGCGATCTCCGGAGAAGAAGCATCCTTTTCGTCCTCGGACCCCGACCTCAATGCCAAAAGGGCCGCGTTCGTGACGCTTAAAAAAGATGGTCAGTTGAGAGGATGTATCGGAACGTTCTCGGCGGACAGGCCTTTATACGAAACGGTGCAGCGTATGGCCCTTAGTTCTGCGAGCGAAGACCCCCGGTTCGCGCCGGTCACCGCGGGAGAGCTGAAAGATCTAAAATACGAAATATCCGTCCTATCGGAGTCCCGGCGCGTTGGGGACGCCTCGGCCATTGATTATCCCAGGCAGGGGGTCATTCTTAAGCAGGGGCACCGGTCGGGTGTTTTTCTCCCGAAAGTGGCGCTGGAAACCGGCTGGACAAAAGAAGAATTCTTGAGCGAGCTCTGTTCTCAAAAAGCGGAGCTTCCCGCCGATTGCTGGAAGGACAGCCGGACAGAGATCACCGTTTTTGATGCCGAGGATTTTTCGGAGTAACCTGCCTTCTTGTATATTGAACGAACGTTCGATATACTTATGCATAGAAGATCATCTCTATGCAGCCCATTCCGCTCACTCTCCACTCGTACCCCAAAGCCATCCTTCACGCCGACTGCGACGCTTTCTTTGCCAGCGTAGAGCAGGCGCTTGATCCCCAGCTGAGAGGCAGGCCCGTCATCACCGGCAAAGAGCGCGGTATCGCGGCGGCGATGAGCTACGAAGCCAAGCGGTGCGGCGTGACACGGGGGATGCGCCTGTTTGAGATCAAGCGCATCTGTCCCGATGCGGTCATCCTGCCGAGCGACTACGAGACCTACAGTCTCTATTCCAAGCGATTCTATGAGATCGTGAGGCGCTTCACGCCGGACGCTGAAGAGTACTCCATCGACGAGGTCTTCGCGGACATATCGGGGCTCCGGCGTCTGCACCATGGGTCTTATGAGGAAATCGCGTTCAAGATCAAAAAGACGGTCGAGGCCGAGCTTGGAATAACCGTCTCTATCGGGCTCAGTCTCACCAAGTCCCTCGCCAAGATCGCGTCGAAGCAAAATAAGCCGTCGGGTTTTACCTGTATTCCGGGGTACGAACTTCATAACTATCTAAAGGGGGTCGCCACGGATAAGGTGTGCGGGTTCGGACCCAACACCGTCAACCTACTTGCCAAGAGAGGAGTTCGTACGGTTCTCGATTATGTCAGGCAGCCTGAGCATTTCGCAAAGAAACTTCTCGGAAAGATCGGCGTCGAGTTGTGGCACGAGCTGCGCGGCGAAGCGGTCTATCCGATCATCCTCATCCAGAAGTCCAATCAGTACACTCTCGGGAAGACCAAGACCTTTACGCCGCCGAGCAATGACAGGGAATTTGTTCGCGCGCAGCTTTTAAGGAATATGGAGTCGGCTTTTATCAAGCTGCGCCGTCACAAGCTTCGCGCCAAAACGATCGCGATCTATCTCACCGAGAGCGATTACCGCACGAGGGGTCTCCACGCGGAGCTGTCGCGGGGCTCGGCGTCGACCACGGAGGTGTCCGTAACGGTCTCGGGGCTTTTTGACCATGTGTTCCAAGCGGGGAAGTGCTACCGCCGGACAGGGATCGTCTTAAGCGAGCTCGAAGCGGACATAGAAATACAGCATGACCTCTTCGAGGACCCATGCAAGGTGAAAGGCCTTCGCGAGATATCAAAGGTTATTGACCAGGTGAATGAGCTATACGGCAAGCATACGCTTCATCTTGGTTCCACGGTGTGTCTTAAGAGTTTCAGCCAGCATCTTGGCGACAGGGGAGACGTGACGAGCCGTAAAATGGACACTTTGAAAGGCGAAAATTTTAGGCAGCACCTCAATATCCCTATATGGAAGGTGGACGTATGACCCTGCGGGTGCTGGGTGAGATCCGGGCCGGATGGCCGTCGCCGGCCGAAGAGGAATTGATCGATTCCATCGATCTGAATGAGTACCTCGTCCCTCATCCCAGCCAGACATTTATCATCTGCGTGAAGGGCGACTCCATGATCGACGCGGGTATCCACCCCGGCGACCTTGCAGTCGTGGAGCGCGGGCGGAAACCGGAGCATCGGGACATTGTGATCGCGGAGGTTGACGGGAGTTGGACGATGAAGTATTACGAATTGTCTGGAAAAACTGTCCGGTTGGTGCCCGCGAATGGGAAGTACGCGGTGATAGTTCCCAGGCATGAGCTAAGGGTGAACGGCGTCGTGGTTGCGGTGTTGCGGAAGATCAAAAAATAACTGCATTTGTATTCGTTTGAACTCGCGCCCGATGTCGGGCATAATAAGCCCTCATGTTAAAACTTAAAAGTCCTGCTGATTTTATCGGAAAACAGTCTGACGGAGTGATCAGTTTCGGTTCCGGCCAGCCCGACCTGCCGCCGCCGGCCGAGGCGTTTGCGGGTATTAACGTCAAGCGCGACCTGCGCTATGGTCTCATCCAGGGGGAGCTTAAGCTCCGCGAAGCGCTCTCCAAGGAATATGCGGGCTCCACAGCCGCGAATTTCGTCATCACTAACGGCGCCTCTGAGGCGCTGGACCTTGTGTTCCGCGCCTGGGGCAAGGGCAAGGTGCTTTTGCCCCGGCCTTATTATTATTCTTATCTGCCGATCATCCAGATGGCCGGGATGACCCCTGTATTCACCGACCTCGTCGATGGGCGCATCGACATCAAGGACTTCCGCCGGAAGGTGCGCGGGTGCCGGGCGGTCATGATCAATTCGCCGTCCAACCCCACGGGGCGTGTCGAAGCCATCGAGACGCTCAAGGAGATCGAGAAAACCACGCAGAAGCTCGGCGTCCACATCGTCTCGGATGAAGTTTACAAGGACCTCATCTATGAGCGCGAGAATTACCACCTCCACGGCAATCACGTCATCACGATCAACTCATTTTCGAAGACCTACTGTATGTGCGGTGTGCGCGTGGGGTATCTCTGGACCGCGGACAAGCGCGTGGTCGAGGCGGTGTGCGAGATGAAGACCCACACGTCGATGAACACCAATCTCGTCGGACAGGATATGGCGCTTTCCACGATGAGCGCGCCGAAGGAATACATCGAGAAGCAACGGGAGATCTGGAAGGCGCGCCGCGACTACATCTACAAGGGGCTTCTGGACCTGGGATTCGACTTGTGGCGGCCCGAAGGGGCGTTTTACGTATTGCCCAAATGCAAGAACGCTCGCAAATTTGTGTCGGTGCTTTATGAAAAGCACAAGGTCATCACCTATCTCGGCGAGTGGTTCGGGGCCCCCGACCGTATCCGCTTAAGCTACGCGCTGGACGTGAAATTGATGGAAGAGGGTCTGGCCCGGCTCCGCGCCGCGATGAAAGAAGTCCGGGTCCTTTAAGGGCTGTTTGGAGGGGGTTCTTTTTTTTGCTTTACAATATACAAATAATAGAATATACTAGTACAAGTATACTAGGAGCGATCAGATGAAAAAGATAGAACTCCAGAACATACGGAATGCGGCACGCGTGCTTCGGGCCATCGGCCACCCGGAGAGGCTGCGGATCGTCGAGGCGCTTGAAGGTTCGTCCAAGAGCGTCAAGGTGCTTATGAGAGAGCTTGGGTTGTCCCAAGTGAGCGTGTCGAAGCATCTGGCGGAATTAAAAAAGCACCGCATCGTCCGGAGCAGGGCCGAGTCCAATTTTCGTCACTATTCGATCACTTATCCGAACGTCATCCACATCTTAAACTGTCTTAGGACTCATGGAGGAGTCAGCCGATGAAAAAAATATCCGTGGAGCAGTTCGAAAACGAGGTCAAAGCGAGCCCTGGGGCGCAGTGTCTGGACGTGCGGGAACCGGCAGAGTATGCCCAGGCTCGTTTGGAGAATTTCACTCTATGTTCTTTGAGCGGCCTTTCCGAAAAATCGGTCGCGGCGTTCGAGAAGCCAAAGACGACCTATCTTCTTTGCCGGAGCGGCAATCGCGCGTGCCAGGCGGCGGACCGCCTTGAGAAGATGGGTTTCTCTGATCTCCGGGTGATCGAAGGAGGGCTTGGCGCTTGGGAGTCCGCCGGGAAGAGCGTCATCAAGGGAACCTCCAAGGTTTGGTCGCTTGAGCGGCAGGTGCGGTTTGCGGCCGGCCTCTTGGTGCTGTCCGGTGCCGTGCTTTCGATGACCGTGCATCCAAACTGGGTTTTTCTATCTGCTTTTGTCGCAGCTGGTCTTATGTTTTCGGCGGTGACGGACACATGCGGCATGGGAATGGTCCTGGCGCGCATGCCGTGGAACCAGCGATGAAGATCCTTATCGTGGGCGGAGTGGCCGGAGGAGCGTCGGCTGCGGCACGCGCCAGGCGCATTTCAGAGAAAGCCGAGATCATTCTCTTTGACCGCGGGCCTTATGTGTCTTTTGCCAATTGCGGACTGCCTTATTACGTCGGAAATGTCATTAAGAACGAGAAAGACCTTCTCGTAGCCACGCCGGAGATATTTCAGGAAAGATTCAATATACAGGTACGGCTCGAGAGCGATGTGTTGTCCATAGACCGGAAAGCCAAATTGATACGGGTCAGGGAGCTAAAATCGGGAAGGGAATACACCGAAGCCTACGACGCGTTGGTCTTGTCGCCCGGCGCGGCCCCCATTCGCCCGCCCCTCCCCGGGATCGATCTGCCCGGTATATTTGCGCTGCGCACGATCCCGGACAGCCGAAAAATACTCCAGTGGATAGGGGACAAGAAAGCCAAGACTGCTGTGATCGTGGGCGGCGGATTTATCGGTCTTGAGATGGCGGAGAACCTGGCCGCTCAGGGACTTAAAGTGTCTGTCGTGGAAATGCAGCCCCAGGTGCTTCCGCCCTTTGATGCCGAGATGGTGGGTGCAATTCATGAAGAGCTTAAGAAAAACTCAGTCACGCTTCATCTTGGCGAGGCTGTCAGCGCTTTCGAGAGCGGTCCCTCAGGAATGATCCGGGTGAGCGCCAAGAGCGGGCTTTCCGTGGAGGCCGACCTTGTTATTTTGTCCATCGGGGTGAAACCCGAAACGCGCTTGGCGGAAGCGGCCGGGATCGTCTTGGGGCCGCGCGGCGGGATCAAGGTGAATGATTCGATGCAGACTTCCGACGAGGCTATTTGGGCGGTGGGAGATGCTGTCGAGAAGAGAGATTTTATGACGCAGGAGGCTATTGCCGTGCCGCTTGCCGGCCCGGCCAACAGACAAGGCCGTATCGCCGCCGATGCCATTCTAGGGAGGAAGGTGAGCTTCCGGGGAGTGCAGGCCACCGCTGTTTGTAAGGCCTTTGAAGTCGTGGCCGCCATCACCGGAGCCAGCGAAAAGGCGCTCAAGCGGGTCGGCATGCCTTATGAGAAAATTTATCTGCATCCCGGACATCACGCGGGCTATTTTCCGAACGCCAAACCGATCGACATCAAACTTCTTTTTGCGCCTTCCGACGGAAGGATACTGGGCGCTCAGGCGGTCGGATTTGAGGGTGTTGAAAAAAGGATCGACGTGATCGCCATGGCCATCCAAATGCACGCCACCGTATATGACTTGGAGGAGGCGGAGCTTTGCTACGCGCCCCAATTCGGCGCGGCCAAGGACCCTGTCAATGTGGCGGGCATGATCGCAGCCAACCACTTGCGCGGAGATGCTTCGGTGACGCACTGGGAGAACTTGAAACCCGGAGTGGATTTTCTACTCGACGTGAGAAATCCTGAAGAATATGCCGCGTTCCATATTCCCGGCGCGATGAATATCCCGCTCACCCGGCTGCGCGACCGCCTGAATGAGGTCCCTAAAGACAAACCCGTGACTGTTTACTGCGGCGTGGGTCAGAGGGCTTATTATGCGGTGCGCGCGCTGAAGGGGAACGGGTTTGACGCCAGGAATTTATCGGGCGGTATTCAAACTTACTTGAGGTTGGCCAAAAAGGCCTAAAAACAAGGAGTTCTTGCTGGTAAAGATCCGGACTTTGCAGGATAATGAAAAAAACGGAGGTATCCATGAAACAACTCGAAAAGTTCTCGGGCCACGCTTACGCTCTGCTTCGCATCGTGACGGGGTTCATGTTCGCATTTCATGGCATGCAGAAAGTCCTTGGCGTGCTTGCCGAATTCCAGCCGGCGGTCGGGTCTCAGATGTGGATCGGCGGAATGATCGAGCTGGTCGGGGGCCTGCTCGTCCTCGTGGGTTTTCAGACGCGTTGGGCGGCATTCCTCTGCAGCGGTGAGATGGCCGTGGCGTATTTCCAATTCCATTCTAAATTTCAGGGCGGCGCCGCGATCTTTCCGGCGATCAATAAGGGGGAACTTGCCGTTTTGTACTCCTTCGTGTTCCTTTACATCTCGTGTCACGGCGGCGGAAAGTGGTGTCTGGATAAAAAGTGACCCTAAGCGTGTTTTCGGCGCGGCGCAAAGCCGGAAAGGGATCTACGCATGTTTGAACGAAAACACGAAAAATTAGCTCCGGTCAGCGTCTTCATAGGACGGATGACCTTGCACACCGGTATCGTGGTCTTTTTGATACTGGGGGTCTTGCTGATCGGGGTGGCCGGGTACCATTGGCTGGCCGGTCTGGGTTGGGTGGACGCGCTGCTCAATGCATCCATGATCCTCGGAGGCATGGGTCCCGTCGATACGCTGTCCACGGTGCCTGCCAAGCTGTTCGCGTCTTTTTACGCGCTTTTCAGCGGGCTTGTGCTCATCGCCGTCATGGGTCTTGTGTTTGCGCCGATCATACACCGGGTGCTGCATGCGTTCCACATGGAGGACGACGACCGGCCATAAGCCGCAGGATAAGCTTGCGCGAATGCCCGTAAAGGAGCATAATCAGGGGCGTCGTACCTAATCATGGGAGGGTTTCAATGGGCTTTCAAGGTGGCGGTGGTTTCGGCGGTCCGCGTGAGATGCATAAAGCGACGTGTGCCGGTTGTCAGAAAGAATGCGAAGTTCCGTTCAAACCGAGCGGCGATCGTCCGGTCTACTGCAAGGAATGCTTCCAGAAACAGAAGAGCGGCGGCCGTTAAGCTGACGTTCTGAAAGGCGACATGAAGGCCACCGTTTCGACGGTGGCCTTTTTGTCCGCCATCAACCCTTCGGCGGACTACCCGCTGACGTGCGCCATCAAGGCATCGGCGCATCCGCTGATGTTCTGATAGCGGAATTTGATAGCGGGTGTTCCGTTAAAATTTTCGTCCGGTCTCGGACAAATAACATGGAGCGATCATGAGAGAAAATTTCAAAGGCAACAAAAGACGGCGCGAGGAAGCGAAGAAGAAAAAGAAGGAAGAGAAGATCCAGAAGCGTCTGAACCGTCCTGCGGACGGCACGGAACAGGCTCCCGCGCTTCCTGAAACACCGACCCCGACGGCCTAGGGCTGGAAATGTCCGACCGGTACGATTCGCTTAAACGGCGGTTGAGCGGCGATCTCGCCGCTGCGGCCGGGGCTTATTTGGTTCCGGTGTTCACGCGTCTTTACCGCGAACCCCGGCCCGGGGACGCGGAGGCGCAGGCGCTCGTGGGCAATCTCTGCGTCGGCGCCGAGCTCCAACTCAAAGCATTTCTGGCATCCGCGAACCCCGCCCTGATCTTCAAGGATATGCCGCCGGAAGCCCGTGCGTTCCTTTTGGCTCCCGACGAAACGCCCGCCTCTTTCAATTGGAGGCCGTTTGCTCTGGACCTGCGTGATTTCGCGTATGACACCGTCTCGCTTGAGGACGCGGTGAAGGCGTTTTATGTATTTTTCCCCGAGTTCCGTCAGGCGCTCCGCCCCTATTTCAAGCTTGCCGTCGAATTGAGAAAGCCCGCGCTGCACGGTTCTCTTGGTCCCGTCCGCAAGGACGAGCTCGACCGCACGGTGTATCTTGCGCTTTCGTTGGTGCAGGTCGTGGCCTCGCGCCGCAAGGAATGCGCGGCGTTTGTCCCCGGCGATCAGGACCGCCGTTTTGCCGCCGCGTTCGAAGCGGCGTGTGCGCGTCAAGTGAAGGAACGCGTGACCGCCGCGCGTCAAAAAGCGTCCACGCTAAAAGTAGACATCGCTTTCAACGCCGCCGGACCTCCTGAAGGCTGGGAGACGCTGGATACACGCTGCCCGATCTGCAAAAACTGGGCTGTTCTCGGCGGCACGACAGACATCCACTGCGAGGAAAAGGCGGGTGTGGAACACGAGTCTCTCGAGTTTCGGGCGGATTCGTTCACGTGCGACGCCTGCGGCCTCCTTCTGGAAGATGTCGGGGAGCTCAAACTCGCCGATCTGCCCGTCGCGTACGACCGCTCTGAAGATCTTGAGCGGTGGCGCGATGAGACACGCTGACGCGCATTCGACGCGTTTTTTTGCTATCATAGACACATGACCCCACCACCTGATTGTATCGACCGCAAAGCGATCGGTGTGCCCCTGACGGACAAATCAGGTGGTGGGGTGAAGATCCTACGGTTTTTAATTTCCTGGACGCTTGTCTGGTTTTTGGCCCTATCCTCCGCAGCCGCGGCTCCCGCGCCGGATCAGGAGCGCACGATCCTCAACGCCCAGCGCGTGCTTGAAGAGATCATGGGCACGCCCGACAAAGCCATCCCCCGCGATCTCCTGGCGCGCTGCAAGGCGATCGTCATTTATCCCACGGTGATCAAGGGCGGGTTTATTTTTGGCGGCCGGTACGGAAAGGGTGTTGTGCTTCGCCGCGATAAGAAGAGCGGCAAATTCGGCCCGGTCGCCTTTGTCACGATGACGGGCGCCAGTTTTGGACTGCAGGCGGGTATACAGGGCACCGACCTCATTCTTCTGATCATGAACAACGACGGCATCGAAGGCCTGCTTTCGACACGCTTGACGCTGGGAGGCGACATGGCCATTTCCGCAGGGCCCATCGGCCGCAACGCAGAGATCGCGACGGATCTGTCGCTGCGAGCGGGCATCCTCTCTTATTCTCAGAGCAGGGGTTTTTACGGCGGCATCGCGCTTAACGGCGCGCTCATCATCCCCGATGGCAAGGCGAACGCGGCTTATTACGGTGCGCCGATCTCTTCGAAAGACATTCTTCTCGACAGCAGGGCGCCCATCCTTCCTGCCTCACAGCGTCTTATTGACGCGCTGAATCGTTATTCCTCCGGTGGCTGATCCTTCTTCGGCCCGTGCGTTCTACCGTGCGGCGCGTTACGGGATCCTTTCGACGCATTCGGCGGACATGCCCGGGTATCCGTTCGGGTCTATCGAACCGTCGGAGCTCAGCGACGGTAAACACGACTGATGCGCATTCAAAACATCCTCCTCGTCTATAAAAAAAGCGCTTACGATATCCATTTCGGAAAATACCGTCATCCGTCGCTCGCGCGGCTTTACCGTGCGGGAGATCCGCAGCTGGCGCATTTTGAGCGTTCGCATCATGTGCATTACCAGACGCTGGAGGCTGTCCGTGCTTTCTTGAAGAAAAAGAAGGTCGCTGTCCGTGCAGTTTCGCGGGGTGAAGTCCCTTCGGCGCGCGGTTTTGATCTCGTGCTTTCCGTCGGCGGCGACGGCACGTTTCTCGAGGCAGCTCATCGTACGGGGGTCGAGCCGATCATCGGCGTCAATTCGGATCCCGCGCACAGCGTGGGCCGGTTCTGTACGGCGGATCGCCGCTCGTTCCCCGAACTTCTCGAGCGTGCGCTCGCGGGTCGCGCACGCGTCCGCCGTCTCGTGCGTCTGGCGATGAAATTGAACGGCCGTCCGCTCGGCGCTCCTGTTTTGAACGACGTCCTGGTTTGTCATGTGAACCCGGCCGCGATGAGCCATTACATGATCGCCCTGCGCGGCCGACGAGAGCAGCACCGGGGTTCCGGGATTTGGATCGCCACCGCCGCAGGCTCGACCGGCGCTTCGCATTCGGCCGGAGGCCTCCGGCTTCCGCTCGAATCCAGCCGTTTTTTATATTGGCCGCGTGAACTTTACCGGGGCAACCGCCTCGCGTACCGTCTCAAGGGGGGCGCTCTTCCTGCCGACGGGCGCCTGACGCTCCGGTCTCTCATGCCTGAGGGGATGATCTATCCGGATGGTGCGCACGCACGTCATCCTTTCGGCTACGGCGGGATTTTGGAGATCCGCCCCTCCAAAAACGTCCTTTCCGTCCTCAGTTGAACGGTTTAAGACCGGGTGATACAATAAAGGCACGGTCGTTCCATCGAAAACTAGCTCGCCCTACAAGGAGAATGTCATGTCGGACTTAGCGAATTCTAACCGTAAGATCGATGAAGCGTTACACCTTTTGAACGAGGCTGCGAAGGATAAGAAAGAAGAGATGCGCAATCTCCTCACGGATAAATATGCCAGCATCAAGGAAACACTCACCGAGGTCGCGCTCAACAACCGTGAAGTGCTCGACCGCGCCAAGCGTATCGCGGTGGAACGCTTCGAAGAAGGCCAGGAGAAGGTCACCGAAGCCGTCGGCGAGCTCGACCGCGAGGTGAAGAAGAACCCCTGGCCGTACATCGGCGGCGCCGCTGCAGCGGCTCTTCTGGTCGGCTACGCCATGGGTTCCTCGCGCCGATGATCCAAGGGCTCGTTCGCAAGCTGGGGGACATGGTCTACGACGTGACGGTTGGTTTGCTGAAGGAATACAAGCGTACGTCGATCGATCTGGCAAGGATCGAGATCGCCTCCATGTATATCAAGATCGTGAAATTCGTGCGTCAGGAGTGCATGATCACGGTCTTGATCGTACTGAGCGCGATCATGTTCGCGAACATCGTGGGTGTCCTCCAAATAGCGATCCTGTTCTATGCTCCCTGGGGTGTGGCCTGGCGTATTGCGGCCGCTCTGGTCCTGGGGATCGTCGCCATCTGTGTTCCGCTCGCGGTGTCGCTCAGTTTTTTCTCGCAGCGCCGGTGGATGGAGATCACTAAAGCGGACGAGATGCTGAGCCGCGCTATGGGCAGCATGCACGGGAGTTCTGACGCCCGTCAGAACGGTGCCAGCTGACCCGGAGACACGAATAAAATAAGATGACCTTTTGGATTCCGACAAACGCGACCGTCGTTGTCGGAGTCCAAAAGGGAAGTTCCGGCAAGCTCCCAACCCCTCCCCCGGCACGGCATCTCACTCTCACACGGACCCGCATTTATGAGAGAGCTTGTTACACGTTTGTAACATTCGCGAAACATCCATCCTTAAACTTTGACATGAACATAGGAGGAATGCGGATGATATCTCATGTAAATCGTTTTAAAGTGTTAATTTTGACCCTAGTTCTCGCCATCTGGACAGCCCCGGCGTTTGCCGAAGGCGCGACCGTGGACACTGGCGATACGGCTTGGGTTTTAACGAGCGCTGCGCTCGTTCTGATGATGACGCCGGCGTTGGCGTTCTTTTATGGCGGTCTGGTCCGCCGGAAGAACTTCCTGTCCGTGCTTATGCAATGCTTCATGGTCGCTTGTATTGTGACGATCCAGTGGGTGGTCATCGGTTATACGTTGTCGTTCGGCCCGGACATAAAGGGCATGATCGGTGGACTCGGCTGGCTTGGTCTTAAGGGAGTCGGCGCGGAGCCCAATGCGGATTATGCGGCCACGATCCCGCATTCGGTGTTCATGATCTATCAATGCATGTTTGCGGTGATCACGCCCGCCCTTATTTTGGGCGCGTTCGCCGAGCGCATGAAATTTTCTGCTTTCTGCGCTTTTATGCTGCTCTGGTCAACTCTCGTGTATGACCCTATCTGCCACTGGGTGTGGGGAGTGGGCGGTTTTATCCGCAACATGGGCGCGCTCGACTTTGCGGGCGGGACCGTGGTCCACATCAACGCGGGCATCGCGGCGCTCGTCTGCGCGGTCGTTCTCGGCAAGCGTCACGGATTTCCAGCCAAGATGTCCCCGCCGCACAACCTGCCTTTCGCGGTCCTTGGCGCGGGTCTTTTGTGGTTCGGATGGTTCGGTTTCAACGGCGGCAGCGCGCTCGGCGCCAATGGCCTTGCCGGCAACGCATTCGTGGTCACGCACATCGCTGCTGCGGCCGCGGGCCTTGCGTGGGCGCTCCTCGACTGGAAGTTCAACGCGCACCCCACGGTGCTCGGCATGATCACGGGAGTCGTGGCGGGTCTGGTCGCCATCACTCCGGCGGCCGGTTTTGTCGCACCGATGGACGCGATCTGGATCGGTCTGGGCGCTGCCGCGATCTGCTATTTCTTCGTGGCGGTCGTGAAGGTCAAGTTCGGGTACGATGATGCGCTGGACGTATTTGGCGTGCACGGCGTCGGCGGCATCTGGGGCGCTATGGCCACGGGACTTTGGGCGCAGAAAGCCATCAACCCGGCTGGTAACGACGGCCTGTTCTACGGAAACCCCGGCATGGTTCTCATTCAAGCTAAGGCTGTGCTGGTGACCGTCGCGTATTCGTTTGTCCTCAGCTTCGTGCTGCTCAAAGTCGTCGATATACTCATGGGTCTCCGTGTCACGGAGGATCAGGAGCGGATCGGTCTGGACCTGACGCAGCACCGCGAAGCGGCTTACACGACGTTGGACTAAGGAGGAATCATGAAATATATCATTGCTGTCATTCAACCGGACCGCGTCGACGACGTGCTGGATCGCCTTGAGGAGAAGCAAGTCCATCTGGTGACCGTGAGCACCGTCATGGGACGCGGGCGGCAGAAGGGGATCTCAGAGATCTACCGCAGCCATAAGGAACAAGGCAGCCTCCTTCGCAAGGTCAAGCTCGAGGTGGCCGTGAACGAAGAGTTCGTGCAGCCGGCGATCGAGGCGATCATCAAAGGCGGCCGCACCGGTAATATCGGCGACGGGAAGATCTTTGTGCTCGACCTTGCCGATTGCGTGCGTATCCGCACCGGCGAAAGAAGCCAGGTCGCGATCGGGTAAGGAAGTCATTCAATAACGTCAAAAGGCCCTTCCGGGTTTCCCCGGAGGGGCTTTTTATTTCCCTAAAAAATCAGAATTGGTATAATGGGCGGGCAAATCCAATTTGGAGAGAAACGATGTCTGGTATGATATTTATTCAGCCGTATTTTTATGCGCCCGTTGCCGTCATCGCCTGGCTTCTGGGCTGTTGGCTCACAAAAAAGATCATCGTCCGGCGCCTGCGGGCGTGGGCCGCCAAAACGAGCACAGACTGGGACGATATTCTGGTCGACTCTCTCGCGTTCCCGCTCAATTTTCTGATCCTGGCCTCAGGTCTTGCGCTTCTCGTCCGGCTCCTTCCGATGCCGGCGAAAATAGACCGTGTAGCCGTGCTTGTTTTACAGGGGTCGGCGATCTTTGCGGCCGTCTGCTTCCTGGATAGTTTGATACGGGGCATGATGGGCCGGTCGAAGGCGCCTATTTTTTCGGTTGTTTCGCATGGGGTCACCAAAGGGCTTATCCGTGGTTTCATCATCGCCATCGGTGTTCTCATCTTTCTCGACCAGATGGGGATCTCGATCACGCCGATCCTCGCGTCGCTCGGTATCGGTTCGTTCGCGGTGGCGCTGGCGCTCCAGGACACGCTTTCCAACTTCTTCGCGGGTCTTTACGTCGCGGTCGACAAGCCTATCCAGGGGGGCGACTTCGTCCGTCTCGAGGGCGGTCAGGAAGGCACGGTGATCGAAGTGGGCTGGCGCAGCACGCGTTTGCGCACGCCGACCAACAATGTCATCGTGATCCCCAACAAGAAGCTCATGGAAGGTGCGATCACGAATTATTACCTGCTCAGCAGGGAAATAGTGATATCCATAGAAATGGCGGTCCATTACGACGCCGACCTGAGCCGTGTTGAGCGTGTGGCGACGGAAGTGGCCCGGGATGTGTCAAAACGCGTGCCCGGCGGCATCGCGGCGTTCGAGCCCGTGGTGCGGTTTCACACGTTCGCCGATTCGAGCGTTAACTTCACGGTGGTTTTGCGGGGTGCAGAATTTCACGACACCGCTCTCATCAAACACGAATTCATCAAAGCTATCCACGAGCGTTTCCGCAAGGAAGGCATCGTGATCCCTTATCCCATCCGCACGCTGGAACTTTCAGAAACGACCGCTGCCCGTCTCAAGCGTTAACGTAATTGGAGGGACAGTTCCGATTTTTGCTCTGGGACCGTCAGCCGAGGGTAGTCTCTTAAACCTTTCCCGAGGACTGATGCGCAGGAACTTCTGAACGGAACGCCTCGCGATTAACGTGGGCACTTTGATCTACTTCAATTACCCCAATCTGCATGAGCTCGCACTGCCCTCCGCAAAAATCGGAACTGTCCCTCCAAAATAATGATCCGAAAACCAGGCCCAACTTTGCTCCGGGACCGTCAGCCGAGGGTAGTCTCTTAAACCTTTCCCGAGGACTGATGCGCCGAAGTATCTTTACGGAACGCGCCGCATCATCCATGGCAATCCGTAATCGTTTGTAAGGCCGCGGGTCCTGCCGCTGCGGACTCCATTCAATCCTCGGCAGTCCCAAGGGCTGCCTGCGGGTGAATGGAGGCCTCCCTCCGCGTCACCCACGGCTATTCTTCCTATCCGCGTGAGCGTCGCACGCCCTTCGCAAAAATCGGAACTGTCCCTCCAATATGAGCACACGACAGTGCTTTTTTCCACAGCAGAGGAAAAAGGATTCCAAAAGGGAAAAGGAGACTCTCTCCTTTTCCCTTTTGTATCGCTTGGGGTTTCTAATTCCTTTAAGGAAGGGGGTTACAGTGCCGCAGGTTTTACGCTTAGGTCTTGAACGCGAGGCGAATGCCGAGCGCGTAAAACCGGAGGACACGCCGTAAGGGGGAAACTTCGTTTCCCCCTCGGAAGTTCTTTAAGTTATTTCTGGAAGGCTGCTGCGATGAGACGGACAAACGGGCCTTGCGCGATACCGAGGACCAGGATACCGCCGATGGACAGTGCTTGGAAGAAGACTTGGTCGGCCGTCAGCGTAATCGGTTTCAGGTCGAGGGGCTTGTCGACGTACATGACCTTCACGATCTTGAGGTAATAAAAGAGAGACGTGATGACGTTGAGCACGCCGATGAGCACCAGCCACACCAGACCCGCTTTGACGCCGGCCCACAAGAGGTAGAATTTCGCGAAGAAGCCCGCTAGAGGCGGTACGCCGGCCAGCGAGAGAAGCGCCAGGAACATACCTGCGGCCAAGAGCGGCGAGCGTTGCGAGAGCCCAGCAAATTCCTTGATCTCAGAAGTCTTCACGTGCGCGGAAAGAGCCACGAGCACCAGGAATGCGCCGCCGGTGCTGAATACGTAGCTGAGGAGGTAGTAAGCGACCGATTCTCCGCCGCCGCTCGTGAATGCCGCTAAACCGATCAGCATATAACCGGCGTGGCCGATGCTGGAATAACCGAGAAGCCGCTTGAGGTTGGTCTGGGGGATCGCGCCGAGATTGCCATACACGATCGTGAGCGCCGCGAGCACGGCGAAGAGCGCCGCCAGCTGCGCTTGCGCCGGCGCAAGGGCCGTGAGAAGGAGCCGAACGAGCGCCGCAAAGCCCGCTGCTTTGGAGCCGATGGAAAGATAGGCTGTGACCGGCGTGGGGGCGCCTTCATAGACGTCGGGTACCCAGAGGTGAAAGGGCACGGCCGCAATTTTGAAGCAGAGAGAGGCCACAACGAGCGCTGTGCCGAATAGGAAAGATGTCGGGACATGGGGCATAGCCGCGATACGGGTCTGGATCGTGATGTAATGGGTGCTCCCTGCGGCGCCGTACACGAAGCTCAGGCCGTAAAGGAATACTGCGGTCGAAAGCGCGCCCAGCACGATGTACTTCACGCCCGCTTCAATGGAGGCCGACTTGTGGCGCGTGTAGGCGGTCATGATGTACAGAGAGACCGTGAGCGTCTCGAGCGCGATGAAAAAGAGAAGGAAGTCGCCCGCCGAAGCCAGGAATGTCATGCCGACGAGGCTGAAAAGAACCAGGAGCACGATCTCGCCGTGGCCGCGTTTCAATTTAGGCTGGTATTCGCGCACCATGAACAGCGTGAAGAGTCCCGCTAGGAGAAAGATCCCCTTGAAGAGCAGAGCCACCCCGTCCTGCACGTAGCTGCCGGCCATGGCTGTCCCGAAATTCCCCCACTGGAAGAAGAGGTGCCCGAAGAGGAGCGCCACGCCGATCATGGCGATCGAGGCGAGTGTCCTGCCGCGCTTTTCCTCAACAGGAAGGAAGGCGTCCATGCAAAGACAGCCGATGGAAAGGAAGATAAGGCCGGCTTCGGTTTGGAAGAGCCTGAGCGCGTCAAACATCGCGGCGCAGCTCCTCGATCCGGGCCAGTTCCACGGTCGTGTGGTGCATGCGTTCGAGAAAAGGCTTGGTCGCCGAGGAGATCGTCGGCATGAGAAGCTGGGGGAAGAGGCCTGTCGCCAGAAGCGCTCCGATGAGAAGGACGTAAGACCATTTCGTCGCGCCGTGCGCGTCTTCCAGATGTTCGCCGTGCTTGCTTAAGGGGCCCTGGATCGATCCGCGGACCATTTTAAGCATGTACCCCGCCGTGATGATAAGGCCCGCCACGCCGCAGATCGCCTGCCAGCGGTATACCTCCCACGCTCCGAGAAGGATCATGATCTCACCCACAAACGTTGCAAAGCCGGGGAGACCCGCCGAAGCCATTGCGACCATTACAAAAAGCGTCGACACGAACGGGATCTTTTTGCCGAAACCGCCCCAATCGCCGATCATGCGCGTGTGCGTCTGGCCGTAGATGAAGCCGACGAGCGCGAAACCGAGGGACGCCATGACCCCGTGCGCGAACATGTAGAACACCGTGCCATTGAGCGCGATAGGGTTCATGCAGGCCAGGCCCAGGAGGATGTAGCCCATGTGGCTGCAGCTCGAATAGCCGAGGATATATTTCAGGTCTTTCTGCGTGTAGGCGACCAGGCCGCAGTAGACGATGTTCATGACGGCAAGGGACGCGACCCATGGCATCCATAGGGCTGCGCCTTCCGGCATGAGACCGATCCCCAAACGGATGATCGCGTAGGCGCCGAGTTTCTTTAAGACGCCTGCGTGCAGCATCGACACCGACGTGGGGGCTGCCGCATAACCCATAGGCGACCACGTGTGAAACGGCCAGAGCGTCACGATCACGCCGAAACCCACCATGATGAGTGGAAACGCCCATCGCTGGAACGAAAGCGGCAGAGGGTTCACCGCGACGGTTCTTTCGATCACCGTGAGGTCGAACGTATTGAGCCCCGTCACAAAGTAAAGCGAGATGAGCGCCACGAGCGCCAGGACGGCGCCGAGCGTGAGGTAGAGCGTCAGCTTCATGGTGGCGTATTCTTTATTACCCGAACCCCACACGCCGATAAGCGGGAACACCGGGACGACCGCGCATTCGTAAAAGAAATACATGAAGAAGATGTCGAGCGACGCGAGCACGCCGAAGCAGCCGGTGATGAGGAAGAGGTAGAAGATAAGATACTCTTTCAGACGCTCGGTGACCTTGCACGACGCGATCAGGCCGCAGAACGACACGATGGCCGTCATGAGGAGCAGCGTCGCGTTGATGCCGTCGATGCCCACGTGGTAAGCGATGCCCAGCGATGGGATCCAGTCGATCTTATCGACGAACTGATAGCCGGCCGCTACGCGGTCGTATTTCAGGAATGCCGCAAACGCGAAGAGCAGTGATGCCGCCCCCGAGGCCAACGCAACACCCTTGAGCCACTCGGTCTTCCGCTGCGGGATAAAAAAGAGGATACATGCGGCGAACGCAGGCGACAGGAGCATCAGCGAGATCGGACCCGGTGTCATTTAGCGCCCTCCCTGCGTGGTCACGAAGAACGCCAGGCCTACGACGCCCAAAGCGAATACAAGCGCGTAGTTTTGGATGCGGCCCGTCTGTGCGCGGCGCAGGAGCGATCCAAACCCGGCCGTAAGACGTGCCGTGCCGTCCACGCCTGTTTTCATGACGACATTTGAGTCGAACAGGAAGAGAACGTTTGCGAGAGATTTCTGAAACACGTCCGCTGCCGCCTGGAAGGCTTCATCCAGGTAATATTTACGCACGAGGAACGTGTAAAACGCCCCGAGTTTTTTCTTAAGAGGGTCTTCTTTGCCCTTGAGGTGCGCGTAGACGATCGTGCCGAGGCCGAGACCAGCCAGCGCGACGGCGCTCGACGTGAGCGCCACGATCAGATTCATTGGGTCGTGATGGGCGTGTTCACCCTGAAAGAAAGCGGGGATCCCGAGAAAGCCCGCGATCACCGAAAGCACCGCCAGGACAACCAGCGGGCCGGTCATAGCGATGGGGGATTCGTGCGCGTGGTCATGGCCGTGTCCGTGGCCCTTCTGATGGGCGCGTTTGGGTCCAAACACCGCGACCCAGAGCGTGCGGCTCATATAAAATGCCGTGAGACCGGCCGTCGTGAGGCCGATGACGTAAAGAGCTTTATTCTGTTCGTACGCCAGCGACAGGATCTCATCTTTCGAAAAGAAACCGGAGAGCGGCCAGATCCCGCAGAGCGCCAGCGCGCCGAGGAGGAATGTGCCGGCCGTGATCTTCATGTCTTTCCAGATCCCGCCCATTTCCCAGATGTTCTGCGTGTGGAGCCCGTGGATCATGGAACCTGCGCCGAGGAAGAGAAGCGCTTTGAAGAACGCGTGCGTCGTCAGGTGGAACATCGCGACTTCCGAACTGCCCAGACCGAGCGCCATCACCATGTAGCCGAGTTGGCTCACCGTCGAATAGGCGAGGATCTTTTTGATGTCGTCCTGTGCGACGGCCAGGAGCGCCGCGAGGATCGCCGTTGCCGCACCGAACCACGCGATCACGTGGAGCGCTTGCGGCACGCCTGCGACGAGGAAGAACACCCGCGAGAGCATGAACACGCCCGCTGCGACCATCGTGGCTGCGTGGATCAGGGCGGAAACAGGTGTCGGGCCTTCCATGGCGTCCGGAAGCCAGATGTACAAAGGAAACTGCGCCGATTTGCCGACCACGCCGCAGAAGACCAGAAGCGCCGCCGCCACGAGGACTGCCGACGAGACCGTTCCGGACGAAAGGAGCGCCGGGATCGTCCGCTCGAGTTCCGTAAATAGGAACGTCCGTTCCGCGCCGCCGAGGCCTGAGATCACCCACACAGAGAACATGCCGAGAACCAGACCGAAGTCGGCGAAGCGGTTGACGATGAACGCCTTGTTGCCCGCATCCGCGGCCGATGGTTTCTCGAACCAGAAACCGATAAGAAGATACGAACTCACGGCGACGAGTTCCCAGAAAATGAAGAGCATGACGAAGTTGTTGGCCAGGACGATACCGAGCATCGAGAACGCGAAGAGCGAAAGCGACGCGAAGAAACGGCCGTAGCTCTTGTCGCCGTGCATGTAGGCGGTGGAATACACGAACACGCAGCTGCCGACGCCGGTCACGACCATGAGCATCATGAGCGAGAGGCGGTCGAGCAGATAACCGAATTCGATGTAAAGCCCCGGCGCTTCGAGCCAGACGCGGCCGCTCTCGACGGGGAGGAAATGGTTGTGCGTGTGGAACCAGAGAAGCCAAGCGCTGGCGGCGAACGAAATGACGATGCCCGCAACGGAAATTACCGCGGCGATCTTAGGAGATTTTAGAAAAAAGAACAGAATGAGAAGCGCCGAGACAAGCGGGGCGAACAGGACGACCCAGGGAAGCGGGGGAAGGTGTTCCAGAAGGGCTACCACTTCAACGTCTCCAGGTCCTGTGTGCTCGTCGTATTTTTTTTACGGTAGAGGAGGATCACGATCGAAAGACCCACCGTGACTTCGGCGGCGGCCACGATCATCGCGAAGAACACGACGACCTGCCCCGAAAGATCTCCCATATAAGAAGAGAAGGCGACGAACGAAAGGTTGGCGGCGTTGAGGATGAGTTCGATCGAAAGCAGGATCATGAGGACGTTGCGCCGCACGAGTATACCGACGAGGCCGATCGAGAAAAGAAGCGCCGAGACGGTCAAATAATGGTGGAGGCTGATCATCCCACCACCTCTTTGTGACGATTCGCTTCGCGGATCAGCCGCGTATGCGGCCAAAGAGGTGGTGGGATCACTGGGCGTCCCGGTCATTCGACGGGACAGGCACGTCGGATGACGTGCCGTCCTTTTTCGCGAGAACGACCACGCTCACGACGGCGGCAAGCAGGAGAAATGATGTGAGCTCAAACGGTAATACGTAGCGGCTAAAAAGCGCGCGGCCGACTGCTTCGGTCGTTCCCTGGACAGCGCCGGCCGCCGGAGTTTCGATTCCCCGGATCACGACGAACGTTTGGGCGAAGAAAAGTCCCGCCGTTCCGATCGCGGCCACGGGGCCCATGGAAAAGCCGCCCCAATCGAGGGTTTCTTTACGGAAGTCGAGGAACATGATGACGAAGAGGAAAAGGACGAGAATGGCGCCGGCGTACACGAGAACGAGGATCGTAGCGACGAGAAAAGCTTTTAAGAGCACAAAAAGACCCGCCATCATGCACATCATGGCCACCAGGCTAAGAACACCATAGATGGCCGAGCGCGCCGTGATGACTCCGATGGCAAAAATCAGAACACCTAAAGAAATGAAGTAAAAGAGTGCCGTCTCGAGCATAGAAGTGGCTATTTTAGAGGGCGTTAAGACACTTGTCAACCCGTCACTTGACCCTCGGGGACAAAATCCATTTTGAGTCACCCCAGGGCCAGGCGAGTGCTTAAAATTGAATAATATTGAATAACCAAGGGGGCTGTGCTATAAAGTAGGTCTCTTATGCTCCCCGTGCCCACACTCCTCATCATATTGGCCGTGCTTCTGTTCTTTTCGGCCTTCTTTTCCGCTTCGGAAGCCGCCCTTATTGCCCTCAATAAGGTGAGGCTGCGCCATATGTTAGAGAAAAAGAAAAAGGGAGCGGCCCGCATCCACCGTTTGGTATCCCGCATGGACAAACTCATCGCGACGGTCCTCGTGGGGAACACGCTCGTCAATACCGCGATCGCCGCTATTACGACGGTCATGTTCACGCATTACTTCGGAGAACAAGGGCTGGGTATTCTCGTGGCGACCGTGGTTTCAACCATCGTGCTGGTCATTTTCGGCGAGCTCGTCCCGAAGATCCTGGCGACCAATCATCCCGAGAATGCGGCGCTTCTCATCCGCCACTTGCTCGATTTTTTCATCACCGTCTTCGGGCCCGTCACGCACCTTTTGATCCGCATCGGCAACGGCATTATCCGCCTCTTCGGAGGCAACCCCCACCACCGCTCGCCTCTGGTGACCGAGGAAGAGATGAAGATGATGATCACCATCGGCAAGGAAGAGGGTTTTTACGGTGATGGTGAGCGGCGTATGCTGGAGAGGATCTTTCATTTCGATGAGGTGGAGGTCCGCGACGTGATGACGGGCTATGAAGACATGAATGCGGTCCCTCTCGACATCGAAGAGGATGAGCTCGAGCGCGTGATGACCGAAGAAGGCCATAATCGCATCCCGGTTTACAAGGACACCAAGCAGCAGATCATAGGCATCCTTTACGTGCGGGATCTTATTTATCTGATCAAGAACAGTTCTCTTATCCGGCTGTCCGATCTGATGAGCGCGCCGTATTTTGTCCCGCCGCACAAAAAGGTCAATGAACTTTTGAAGGAATTCCAGAAACGGAAGCTCCAGATCGCCATCGTGCAGGACGTCGACGGAAAGGCGGTGGGCCTGGTGACCCTCGAAGATCTTATCGAGGAGATCGTCGGCGAGATCGACGAAATCGACTCGCACATCCAGCCGTGATAGAATGAACCCATGATCCTCCCGTACAAAGACAAAAAGCCGAGGGTGCATCCCTCGGCCTTCATCGCTCCGGGCGCTCACGTCATCGGCGACGTGCGTATCGACGATCACGCGAGCGTGTGGTTCGGCGCGGTGTTGCGGGGCGACATGGGTCCGGTTCGCATCGGTTCAAGCTCCAACGTGCAGGATGGCTGCGTGCTTCACGGCGACCACGGCATCGCGTGCGTTTTGAAAGAGGGAGTCATCATGGGCCACCAGGCCACGGCGCACGCGTGCACGATCGAAAAGGGCGTGCTCGTCGGCATCGGCGCACGCATCCTGACCGGCGCGCATGTAGGCGCGTTCAGCTTGATCGGCGCGGGCGCGGTCGTTCTCGAGAACGCCAAGATCCCTCCGGGCTCGCTCGTACTCGGAGTGCCCGGAAAGGTCATCCGCACGATCACGCAGGAAGAGGCCGAACATCACGTCGCTCAGGCGAAGCGGTACGTCGAGTACGCGGCGGCGTACAAGGACTATCTGGGCTGAAAGGACTTCCAAGTCCCGAGCCGCTGCTATGACCCCACCACCTTCCTATTACAACTGGCTTCACGAATTGGTCGCGTATGTGGTTAAGGAGGTGGTGGGGTGACCCGACTCATCATCATCCGTCACGCTGAATCCGCTTTCAATCTCCAGGGCCGCATCCAGGGGCATCTCGATTCCGCCCTGACCCCCAAAGGCGTGCGGCAAGCCTGCGCGCTGGCGAAGCGTATTTTCAAGAAATTCAAAGTCGACAAGATCTATTCGAGCGACTTGGGCCGCGCGTATTCGACGACGCTGCACATCGTCAAGCACACGCGTCTACCGATCGTCCCCGACACGAAACTGCGCGAGATCAATCTCGGCGCGTGGGAAGGGATGACGCCGGAGGAAGTTGACCGGCTTTACGACAAAGGTTTTCAGCGGTGGCTCAAGGGCCCGTCCAAATGCCGCATCCCGCGGTGCGAGGGTGTGGCGGCGTTCCGCAGGCGGATCGTCGGCCGCGTGGAATCGATCGCCCGGGCCAATCGCGGCAAAACAGTGCTCATCGTCACGCACGGCGGCGCGATCACGTCGCTTCTGGCGGAGTGGCTCAAGGCTGATTTTGACACGCTGCTGCTCAATCTTCAGATCGACAACACGAGCCTCACGATCGCCGAGGCGACCGACAAGAAAGTCAGACTCATGACCGTCAACGACGCCACGCACCTTTCTCCCAGAGGCTCCAGATGAAAGACGCCAAGATCGTGAACGTATTGGACCGCACGCCGGAAGAGCTGCGCAAAGATTTCGCGGACAAAGGTTTCGAACTCTACCGCGCGGGACAGGTCCTGCAGTGGGTCTACGAAAAGGGCATCTACGATTTCGGAAAAATGACGAACTTACCCGCGGCGCTGCGCGAAAAGATCAAAGACGAGTTTGCCATTGTGATACCCGCCGTCGTCGAGAGCAAGCATTCGGAAGGCGACAACAGCACCAAGCTTCTTCTTAAGCTCAACGAAAAAGATTACGTCGAAGCGGTCTACATGCCCGCCAAAAAGCCTCGGCGGATTCGTCCACAAGGCTTTGGGACGGGTTCGCCGAAGCCTGGTGGCGAACCCATGAAGACGCGCGAGACCGTTTGCGTATCATCGCAGGTCGGCTGTAAGTTCCACTGCGCGTTCTGCGCCAGCGGACAGGACGGCTTCATGCGCAACCTCACGATGGGCGAGATCATGGCGCAGGTCCTCATGGCGCGCGACCTTTCTCCTGAAAAACGGCTTACGAACGTTGTGTTCATGGGCATCGGAGAGCCGTTCGACAACTATAAAGAGATGATGCGCACCGTGCGCACGCTCAATTCGCCGGGCGCCTTCGGCCTCGCTGCGCGCCGGATCACGATCTCGACGTGCGGGGTCGTGCCCAAGATCGAGCAGCTCACGAAAGAAGGCCTCCAGGTCGAGCTTTCGATCTCCCTGCACGGCCCCAACGACATCGTCCGCGGCGCGATCATGCCGGTGAACAACGCCTATCCCGTGAAGAAGCTGATCGAAGCCTGCAAGGCGTATTCAGCGAACACCAAGCGTTTGATCACGTTCGAATATATCCTCATCAGCGGCGTCAACGCCTCGCTGAAGGAGGCCGGGGAACTCGGCCGGCTCCTCAAAGGGATGTTGTGCAAGGTGAATCTCATCCCTTACAACCCGATCGAGGAATTCCCGCACGACCAGCCTTCCTACGAGGACATCAAGCGTTTCCAGCACATCCTTCAGCGCCACGGCGTCAAGACCACCGTTCGCTTCTCCAAAGGACGCGATATCCAAGCCGCTTGCGGCCAGCTCCGCTCGGTGCGGTCGAAAGTCCGCTGATGGAAGCCATTTTTAGTGACCTCCAGCAGATCATCCAGACCAACCCTGCGCTCGCGTTCGTCGCCGTTTTTATCGCGGGCGTGTTCGTGAGCTTCACCCCTTGCGTCTACCCGGTCATTCCGCTGACACTCGGCTTCATCGGCGCGCGCAGCGCCGGTTCGAAGTGGAAAGGGTTCCTGCTTTCATTGGTTTATGTGCTCGGTATGGCCGTCATGTATGCCGCGCTGGGCGCGTTTGCCGCGCTGTCGGGCAAGCTGTTCGGACAAGTCGCCTCCAGTCCCGTCACGCATTTCATCGTCGCCAACGTCTGTCTCCTGCTCGGTCTGGCGATGCTCGGCGTGTTCAATATGCCCCAGTTTAATTTCGCGCCCGGCGCCGGGGCGCCGAAAAAAGGCGGTTACTGGAGCGCCTTCGTGGTCGGCCTCTTCGCCGGCCTTATCGTCGGGCCCTGCACGGGTCCGGTGCTGGCCGGCATTCTCGTTTATGTGGGTTCGCGGCAGAATCTCCTTTACGGCACGTCGCTGCTTTTCGTGTTCGGCTACGGGGTCGGGTTCCTGTTTATTCTGCTCGGCACGTTTACGGGACTGTTGGCGTCGATGCCCAGATCCGGCGTGTGGCTCGAGCGGGTCAAAAAATCATTCGGATGGATCCTTATTCTGGCCGCAGAGTATCTTTTGATAACAATGGGAGGACTGCTTATATGAACCGGTTCACGCGACCTTTTTCCGCGGCATCACTCGGACTGTTTTTTTTACTGGCCGGCGTTCAATCGGCGCAAGCGTTTGAACAGAAGCTTTCTCCGGACAAGATGTTCACGCTGAAGGATCTGGACGGAAAGGACGTGAGCCTCGAGGCGGAGCTAAAATCCCACAAGGCGGTGCTCATCAATTTCTGGGCGACGTGGTGCGACGGGTGCCAATACGAGATCCCCGACCTCATCCGTCTTCAGGAAAAATATAAGGATAAGGGTTTCACGATCCTCGGCGTGGATCTGGCCGAATCCCAGAAGAAGCTGACCTCGTTCGCCAAGAGAGCCAAAATAAACTATCCCATTCTCCGCGATTTCGACCAAAGTGTCTTCGACCGTTACGGTTACAACGGGATCCCATCCAGCCTGCTCGTCAAGTCCGACGGCACGGTCCTCGGCGAATATCATTCCGCGGAGGAGGGTCTCTTCGCGGACGTTGAAAAGGCCCTCCAATAGCTGTTTCGCTCTCCGCGGAAGTCCCGGCCTTGAAATCCCGCAAGGGTTCCATCCGGCGGAGTCTTTACTATTCGATCTTCGACGGTCTTTTCACCGCCATGATGCTCGGCATCAGCGAGACGTATCTGGTGGCGTACGGCGTCGCGCTGGGCGCCACCAACGCCCAGATCGCCGTGCTCGCGACGGTGCCGATGCTCATCGCGACCTCCCTCCAGGTGTATTCCGCCCGCATGGCCGCGTCGATCGGCTCGCGCATGCAGCTCATTTCCCGGGTGGTCCTTCTCCACACGCTCACGTGGATCCCGATCATCCTCGTGCCTTATGTTGTCCCGATCGCCTACGCGCCATGGGCTCTTTTTGCGGCAGCCGTCGTTTACATGTCGTTCGGGCAGTTTGCGGTGCCGGCATGGCAGAGCGTGATGTCGGATTATATTCCGGTGAAGAAGCTCGGGAGGTATTTCGGCTGGCGCAACCGCCTGCAGGGGATCCTCACGGTCGGCGTGTCGATCGGCGCCGGTCTCATCCTCGCGGCGTTCGGGAAACGGAACCTCGCAGGGTTCACGGCTATTTTTGTGTTCGCCATGCTCTGCCGGTTCAACGCCTGGCTCTGCCTCCGGCGTATGGACGAGCCGTTCCGCCATGGCTCGCATGACGTTTATTTCAGTTTCGGCGCTTTCTTAAGGGAGCTCCGCGAGACACCGGTCGGACGATTTGTGCTCTTTGTCACGCTCATGATGTTTGCGGTGAATCTCTCGGCGCCGTTCCTCCAGCCGTTCATCCTGCGAGACATGGGTTTCGGTTATGCGCCGTTCATGGCGGTGGTCACGTCGGCTTCGATCGCGGGGTTTCTTTTTCAGGGATGGTGGGGCGCGTACGGCGACCTGACCGGAAACGTCCGGATGCTCAAAGCCGCGGGGTGGGGTATCGCGGTGGTGCCGCTTCTGTGGATCGTGTCACGCGATCTTACTTGGCTTCTCGGCGTGCAGTTTATCGCCGGGTGTTTCTGGGGAGGTTTTACGCTGCTCACGGTCAATTTTATGTTGGAGACCGTGCCTCCCGAGCGCCGCATCCGCGCGCTGGCGTATTTCAATGCCATGTCGGCGGCTGCCGTGGTCCTGGGATCGGCGACCGGTGCGATGCTCCTCCACCGCCTGCCGCCGCTTTTTGGCCATTCCTTTCTGGCGCTTATTTTGTTATCCTGTTTTTGCCGGGTGGTCGTCATGATGACGGCGGCTCGCGCGGTCCGCCAAACGAGGGGAGTCGCATGAGGTCCATGTTCATACCTTATTTTCTGGCGTTCGTGCCGATCTTTGTGGCTGTCGACGCCCTGGGCATGGTGCCGTTCTATCTTTTACTCACGCGGACGCTTTCAGCGCCCGAGCGCAAGCGGCTCCTCCGGCACTCGATCGCGACGGCGCTCCTGGTCGCCGTGGTTTTCCTTTGGGTCGGCAAGCTCATCTTTCTGTGGCTCGGCATCACGCTGAGTGATTTCCTTGTGGCGGGGGGTGCGGTGCTTTTTATCATCTCCATCCGCGATCTTCTCGCGTTCGAAAAAGGTTCCAACGTTCCGGAGCTGCGTCCCGGCGTGGTGCCCCTGGCCGTGCCGCTCATCGTGGGCCCGGCGGTCCTGACGACTTCGCTCGTTCTGCTGAATTCCTTCGGCGTGGGGCCGACGCTGGTTTCCATCGTCACCAACATTCTTTTGTGCGGCGTCATCCTGCATTTCTCGGCTTTCCTGAAGCGCTTTCTTGGGGAGGCGGGCTCTAACACCGTCTCCAAAATTTTCAGTCTGCTCCTGGCCGCCATCGGCGTGATGCTCATCCGCCGAGGTCTCCTCGAGATCCTCGCGGGTTTATTCCAAAAATAAAAAATAATAAGTATTGACGGTCCGGTTCAAATGAGATACTCTCTCAATTGAGACTGAATCGCATTAATGGTTCTGAACAAATAACGCGCTCGCGACAAGCAAGGGCAGCGCGAACATCTCAAGTCCCAGCCAAAAACTTAGCTGTCGAATATAGGAGTATCGATATGATTTTGCGCGTACCGTTGCACAAAAAGGAAGTTTCCTGGTTTTATCTGCTCGTTCTATTGTCGTCGCCGGTGCATGCGGTCGAGCCCGCCGCGGAATACGGCGTGACCCAGCTCAAGGAAGTGGTTGTCACGGCCGGTCAAAATAAAGCCGTACTTCCAGATGTCCAGGGGACCAGTATCTATTCCGGCAAAAAAACATCGGTGATCGATCTCGAGGAAGCGCCCGCCATCATGAATAATAATTTCCGTCAGGCGCTCGAAAAGACGCCGGGACTTCTGCTCAGCGAAGAATCGACCCCGCTTTTCAGCGTGGGATACCGCGGCCTCGAACCGCACCGCGCCCAGTTCACACAGGTGCTTAAGGACGGAATCCCCATCCACGCGGATATGTTCGGCTATCCCGAAGCGTATTATGTCCCCGCGCTGCAGACGGTGGACCACATCGATTTCCTGCGCGGCGGATCGGCGCTGCTGTACGGCCCCCAGCCGGGAGGCGCGCTTAATTTTGTCACAAAAGACCCCATCGCCGGATCGTTCCGTCTGGAAACTGAGAACAGCTTCGGCAGCCATGATTTTTATTCGCATTATACGAACTTAAGCGGTACAAACGGCCCCGTGGGACATTATACGTACGGGCATCACCGTCAGTCACAGGGATTCCGCGATTTCAACAGCCAATTTGCGGTCGATTACGCCGGTTCGAAGATCGTCATCGAGCAGGATCCGACCGCGCACTGGACCGTCGCGTTCGATCTTTATGAAGAAGGGCACGGCGAGCCCGGCGGCCTCACTCGCTTCGATTTCGACAATAATGAATCACGGACGACGCGTTTCATGGATCATTTCGAATTGAACCGCTACGGCGGTTCGGTGCGTTATGAGAAGGAAATCGACGAGAACACCGGGCTCGACCTTAAGGCCCACGGCGTCTATTACGAGCGTTTGAGTTGGCGCCAGCGCGGCGGCGGGTTCGGTACGCTGGCTTCCGGCGCCAACGCCTCGACGAACGACATCGAGAGTCAGGAATTCTATACGGGTGGTTTCGACGGGCGCTGGAAACGTGAATACTCGGCCTGGGGGCAGGAAGGGCATGTTTTCACGGGCGGCGTGCTTTATCACCACACCACGTCTCCGCGCACGGATGAGCGCGGTACGACGGCGGACGCGACGGAAGGCGCCCTCCGCAAGGATGCCGACCGCACAATGGATTATCTGTCGCTATTCTTCGAAAATCTTTTCAAGTTCGGCCGGCTGTCCATCACGCCCGGCGTCCGTTTCGAGAACGTATGGCAATCCGTCGACGAGAACCTGAATCTCGACAAGACTACCGTGCCGCTGGCGAATGAATCCGAATTTGATTTCGTTCCGCTTTTCGGCGTCGGCGCTCAATACGAGGTGACCCCCGAGGTCGACTTGTATGGCAACATATCGCAGTCGTATCGGCCGAAAATTTTTGCGCAGGCCGTCCCCAACGGCACCAATCAGGTCGTCAATGCGGACTTGAACGAAGGGGACTCCTGGCAGGCCGAAATAGGTTTGCGCGGCCAACCGACGGCGTTCTTTTCGTGGGACGCGAGCGTTTTTCACATGGCGTTCGAAGACCAGATCGGCACCGCATTCGTCGGGGGCTTCAGTTCCGTGCAGAACGTCGGTGACGCCGAGCATGAAGGCGTCGAGCTGGCCGTCGAGCTCGGCCTGATCGGGCTGTCAGACGCGATTTTCGGAGGGGACTGCGTGTCGCGCATCGGCGAGGTGGGGATTTTCGGCAACGTCATGCTGCTCGACGCCGAATTTACCGGCGGGCCTAATACCGGCAAGACACCCCAATACGCGGCGGACTATATCATGAAAGCCGGCGCCGAGTACCGCTTCGAGGAGCGGACGAAAATCCGTTTGGCCGGGACGTTCACGGACGAGCATTTTGCCAACGATACCAACACGGCCCAATTTTTTGTCCCCTCGTACAAGGTTTGGGATCTGACCGCCGAGTTCAAGGTGTATAAGGATTTCGTGAGCGTGTTTGGCGGTGTGAACAATTTGTTCGACCGGCATTATTTTGCCCGCGTCCGCGGAGACGGCATCGACCCCGCCGACGGCCGCAATTATTACGCGGGCGCGAAGTTTACTTGGTAAAACCGGGAGCGAATCGATGAGCGGCACGGTTTTTGCGACGTTCGTGGTGGTGTTTCGGGAGGCGCTTGAGGTGAGTCTCGTTCTCGGCATCATCCTGACCCTGCTCACGCGTTTGAACGCGAGGCGGTATTACACGCACGTGTTTTTCAGCGCTCTTGCAGCGCTCATCTTTAGTTTTGTCGTGGGCACCTGGCTTTCTTCGCTCGCCGAGGCGAGTCAGGAAAAAGCGCAGGCGCTCATCGAGGGCTCTGTATCTCTCATCGCCGCCGCTGTCCTGACGTATATGTTTTTCTGGATGGAATCGCAAGCGAAAACAATCAAGTCCGGCATCGAATCCAGAATCGAAACTGCGCTTTCAATCCGCGACGACCTGGCGATCGTGTCGCTGGCGTTCTTTGCGGTCCTGCGCGAAGGGGCGGAAACCGTGCTCTTCCTGAAGGCCGTCGCGATCCAAAGCGGCGAGTCCGCGTCGTGGCTCGGCGGGCTCTCGGGTTGCGGTCTCGCGGTGGCGATCGTATGCCTGATCTTTGTCGGAGGCAGGCAGATCCCCCTTCGCCCGCTTTTTCGCGGTACGGGTTTTCTGATCGTTTTGATGGCCGCGGGCCTCTTGGCATACGGCATCCACGAGCTTGAAGAGGCCAAGGCCATCCCCGCGATCATTTATCCGCTGTACAACATCAACGGGATCCTGAACGACAAGGAAGGTATCGGGGTTTTTCTGAAGGCGCTTTTCGGTTACAACGGCAACCCGTCGCTGACCGAATTCCTCGCTTATTGGAGCTATTTCGGGTTGGTGCTCGCAGCCGCGTTCCGGCGGAGCCGGCCGGTTTGAAGGCGACTAATTCTCAAATAAGAACCCGAAAAGGACCCTTCCCGTGTTTCAGCTCTTCCTGAAAGGCGGCCCGATCATGTGGCCGCTCGTTTTCACCTCCATTGTGGCGCTCACTGTCGTGATCGAACGGGCGATTTTTATCGTCCGCGAGCGCGTGCGCCGCCGCCCCGAACTTGTGGGGGAGATCCTTTCACACGTCGAGCGGGGGGACGTCGAGGGCGCCCTCCGCGCCGGCGCCGGGACCGGTGATTTCGTCGCGCGGACGCTCGTTTACGCGCTCGCCAACCGCGACCGCGCGTTCGTCAACGCGCTGCTTCAGGGCGCCGCAAGGGAACTCAAGCGTTTCAATCAGGGCCTCCCGGTCCTCGACACGATCATCACGCTCGCGCCGCTCCTGGGTCTTTTGGGCACGGTGACGGGCATGATCCGCTCGTTTGGCCTTCTCGGCAACCGGGAACTCGAGGCGCCCACCGTTATTACGGGCGGCATCGCCGAAGCCTTGATCGCGACCGCATTTGGCCTGGGCATCGCCATCCTCGCGCTGATCCCGTTCAATTATCTTAATGCCCGCCAGGAAGAAGCGCGTCACGAACTCGAAGACGCCTCCAATCACCTTGAGCTCCTGCTCATAAAGCCGGAAAAAGGTTATGAGGATCCCCTCTTTAACCGCTAAACGCCGCGCGCGCATCGAAATCATTCCGCTCATCGACATCGTCTTTTTTCTCTTGGCGACGTTCGTGATGGTGTCGATGTCGATGGTGAAGAGTCAGGGCATTCCGGTGAATCTTCCGGTTTCTTCCACGGCGAAACCTTCCGAAAAAGTTTCGACGGCCACGCTTACGGTGACCGGCGACGACCGGCTCTATTTCAACAAGGAGATCATCCCGCTCTCCGAACTGCCGGCACGGTTGGCCGCGCTGAAAGCCTCGACGACGGAGCCCGCGGTGCTCGTCAACGGCGACGAACGGGCGCTGCTCGACAGCGCTGTCGCGGTGCTTGACGAAGTGAGAAAGTCGGGGATCCGGAAAGTTTCCATCCAGACCAAAGGAAGACCGGCCGCATGATCCCACCACCTCTTTGCAACGATTGCGAAGCAATCGGCTGCTGCGCGGCCAAAGAGGTGGTGGGATGATCACGCTGACCGCGCTTTCCATGAGTCATATCGTCATGACCGCCGTACCGCCCGCGCCGTCGCGTCAAGACCGCGCGTTGTCGATGCTCGCCGCAGTGGCTTTGCACGGGCTTCTTCTTTTCGGGGGAGGCGCTTTGTTTGTGCAGCCCGCCGAATACGGTGTCGAGGCGGGAGAGAACGGTATCGAGGTTGATCTCGTCGCCGCACCTGTCGCATCAGCCCCCGTAGCCGTCGAAGCGCCGCTTGTGCCGCTTTCGCCCGTGATCGACGAAGCCGTCGCCGTCACCGAGTCTGAAGCGCCCACGCCCGCCGAGAAACCGGCTGAATCGCCCTTGCTCGCCGCCGCACCCGTTTTTTCGCCGTCGTCCGTGACCGGCGACGGCAGTTCGCCGGTCCCCGGCCTTGACGCGACGACGTTTTCGAGCCGTGCCGGCGCCGCCACCGGCAAGCCTTCTTACCTTAAGAATCCCGCGCCGCGCTATCCCGAGGCTGCGCGTCTGGCGGGGCAGGAGGGTGTTGTCCTTTTGCGCGTCGAGATCGTTTCTTCCGGCAAGGCCGGTGAAGTGCACGTCCGCCAGGGATCCGGTTTTCTGTTGCTCGACGACGCCGCAGTCCGTGCCGTGAGCAAGTGGCGTTTCCGGCCGGCAAAGGCAGGCGGTGTTTCCGTCGCTTCCTCCGCAGACATCCCCGTCCGCTTCCGGCTCGACCAAGACCGGTAAAAGCGCGCCGCGGGCGCGGGGTCATTTTTTGACAGAAAGTCCTTTTATGGCTACCATCACTCCCATGAATAGAAAATTCCTTGCCGTTTTCCTCGCGCTCGCGCTCGTATTGATCGGCGGCGAAGCCGCCCTCGCGGCGATCCCGCATTCCCACGGCCAGGATTTCGACCATTCCCATCATGGCGCGTGTCCGGTTCACCAACTGGGACTTCATGGACTCGATCTTGCGACCGTATCTTCCGGCTTACCCGTTTTCACGCCGCTCGTTTTCTTCATTCAGGAGTGCGCTCACCGGATCCTCCTTCCAGGCTTCACGAAGACTTCCGCTTCCAGAGGCCCGCCCGCCGTTTAAATTTTTATATTTTTTAGGACGTACAAAAATTTAAACGGAGGATTCCATGAAACGTTTTTTAACGACCGTCGTCTTATGTGTGCTCTGCGCGCTCGCCGAGGCGCCGCGTGCGCACGCGGGTGAGATCGAAGTTCTGAGCGCGCAGGTGAAGGAATTGAGCACCCTCGTCCAGGATCTGTCCTTGACGGTACAAAACCAGCAGCGGGAAATCGCCCTTTTAAAGGGCCGGACGCCGCCGCCGTTCACGACCTCAGGCGCGGGACCCGCTTCGGGCGCCCGCTCGCTGCAGGGTCGCTGGAACCCGGACATCGGCGTTGTCGCCGACACGGTGTTCAAGCTGGACAGCCCGCGCGAGGACGCCGAGGGCGCCGATCGCGTGAGTGTGCGCGAGGCCGAGCTCGTCTTCGGCAGCGCCGTCGACCCTTACTCGCGCCTGGATGCAACGATCTCATTCTCGGATTTTGAAGAGGCGGGGCTCGAGGAGGCCCACTACACGCATTTCGGTCTGCCGTGGAACATGACCGGCCGCGTGGGCCGCTTCAAGCCCAACGTCGGAAAGGCGATTCCCGTGCATCGCGACAGCCTCGACACCGTCGACGAGCCGCTCGTCATCCAGCGCTATTTCGGGCTCGAGGGTTACAACAAATCAGGCGCCGATCTGAAAATGCCGATCGACTTGCCGTGGGCGATGACGCACGAAGCTTCTCTCGGCCTGCTCGAAGGCGGAAATGGCGAGGACGGGACGCTTTTCGGCGAAACACGTCGCCATCCCACTGGTTATTCTCACCTTAAGAACTATGTTGATCTCAACGACACGACAGGGCTCGAATTGGGCGTGTCGCATCTGGCCGGCTCACGCGACGACGATGCGACGTTCGAGGTGAACGTGATCGGCGTGGACGGCACGGTGATCTGGCGCTTCGCGAACCAAAGGTATTTCAAGCTGCAGAGCGAGGTGTTCAACGTCAACCGCG